>Ga0190272_10001408_pt1 | contig 11585 bp, 10 predicted proteins | sample Popmic504T_FD_133746 | JGI IMG/M metagenome (GOLD analysis project Ga0190272, IMG submission 133746) | Populus adjacent soil microbial communities from riparian zone of Shoshone River, Wyoming, USA - 504 T | ecosystem: Environmental > Terrestrial > Soil > Riparian zone | place: USA: Wyoming...
AGGGATGGCGCAAGAAGCAGAAAGAGCAGAGTGGCAACAAGCTCATCGGTATCGGCATCGCCTCCTTCACCGAGGTGGTGGGGGCGGGCAACTCCCGCGACTTCGACCTCGTCGGGGTGAAAATGTTCGACTCGGCCGAGTTGCGGGTCCATCCGACCGGCAAAGCGATCTTGAAGCTCGGTGTGAAATCGCAGGGCCAGGGCCATGAAACGACCTTCGCCCAGATCGTGGCCGAGGAACTCGGGATCCCTTCCTCAGACGTGAAGGTCATGGAAGGTGACACCGACAACACCCCCTACGGCCTCGGTACGTATGCCTCTCGCTCGACTCCAGTCGGCGGCGCCGCCACCGCGATGGTCGCGCGCAAGGTCCGAGAGAAGGCCCGCCTGCTGGCAGCCCACCTGCTGGAGGCGGCGCCGGAAGATCTGGAATGGGAGGTCGGGAAGTTCTCGGTGAAGGGCACCGACCGGGGTGTCACCATCCAGGAGATCGCATTCGCCGCCTACACCAATCACCCTTACGGGTCGGAGGCTGGCCTCGAGGACGTCTGTTACTACGACCCGCCCAACATGACGTACCCCTTCGGGTCGTACATCGTCGTTGTCGAAGTCGACACCGGCGATGGCACCTGGAAGGTGCTCGACATGGTCGCGGTCGATGACTGTGGCGTTCGGATCAATCCGATGATCGTCGCCGGCCAGATCACCGGCGGGCTGACCGAGGGGTTTGCCAAGGCGACCAACCAGTGGATCACGTTCGACGAGCAGGGCAACTGCATCGGGACGAACTTCCTCGACTACCTGGTCCCGACGGCCTGGGAAACACCACGGTTCCGCCTCGGCGCGACTGTCACTCCGTCCCCCCATCACCCGATCGGAGCCAAGGGCGTTGGCGAGTCGGCGACGGTTGGAGCCCCGGCGGCATTCGTCAACGCGGTGGTCGATGCCCTCTGGTCGAGAGGCGTCACCGATCTCGATATGCCGGTCCTGCCACATCGGGTGTGGGGCGCGATCAACGGGATCGCGGTCAAGCCTTAGTGGTGGGTCGGTGAGCTCGTTCTTCGAGAGGGTCGCCGGGCTGCGTCAAGGTGGCGTGCCATTCGTGCTCGCGACGGTGACATGGCGGCGGGGGCCCTCTTCGGGGAAGGCGGGGGCCAAGGCGATCGTGCTGGCCGATGGCAGCGTCGAGGGGTGGCTGGGAGGCGCGTGCGCCCGGCCCACCGTAGTTGCAGCCGCCCTCGAGTCACTGGTCGACGGTCAGCCGAGATTGCTGGTGCTCGGAGAACATGACCACCGTCCCGAGGTGGTCAGCGTCGCCATGGCCTGTTCCAGCGAGGGAGCGATGGAGGTGTTCGTGGAACCCCAATTGCCGGCCCCGGATCTTCGGATCATCGGCTCCTCGCCGATGGTCACAACCCTGGCCGACCTGGCGAGAGCGCTCGACTGGCGTGTCACTGTCACGGACGAGCCCGCCCTCGACGGAGCCGGGCCTGACTCGTGGATCGTGGTCGCCACCCAGGGTCATTACGACGAGCCGGCCGTCGAAGCGGCTCTGGCAACCCCGGCCCGGTACGTCGGTCTGGTCGCGTCGTCGAAGCGAGCCGGGTCGGTCATGTCCTGGCTCCGGGAGAAGGGCATCAGCGACGAGAACCTGGCCCGGGTTCGCTCTCCTGCCGGCCTCGACTTAGGTTCCACATTGCACGAGGAGATGGCCGTCGCGATATTGGCCGAGATCGTGTCGTTGAAGGCGGTCGGTCACACAACCGTGGAGGTGAAGCACATGGAGCAAGCGATCGATCCGGTATGCGAGATGACGGTCGAGATCGCCACCGCCCGCTTCAAGACCGAACATGAAGGCACGACCTATTACTTCTGCGCCCCCGGCTGCCAGCGCGCCTTCGAGAAGGACCCGGCGTCGTACCTCCAAAAACCCGAAACCTAATGCTATATCCGGCGCCGAATCACGGGAGTCTGGCGCCGGATATAGCCTTCAGATTCAAAGTCACGGCTCGTCCAGCGAGTTCAGCAACTCGTTCATCGATAGCTCGAGCAAGTCGTAAACATCCCGGTAGTCCTCAGGCGTGCCGTAGTACGGATCAGGGACCTCAGGAAAGCGGTCGAAGTCGGGCAATGACTCGGTCATCCTCATGATCCGCGCCCTGGCACCACTCGGCGCCTGGCGACGCACCCTGCTGTCGACCATCTCATCGGCGGTGAGGATCAGATCGAAGTCATCAAAATCGCTCCGCTTGATCTGGCGGGACCGCTGATCGGAGATATCGACCCCTCGGCGAGCGGCCTCGGCGATGGCCCGTCGATCGGGTGGGCTCCCGCGGTGCTCGTCGCTCGTGCCGGCGCTGTCGACCTCGACGGCGACGCCGCGCTGTTCGGCCAGATGTCGAAGAATCCCTTCCGCCGTCGGTGAGCGGCAGATGTTGCCCCAGCACACCATCAACACCCGCAAGGGTTCGACAGGCTTCACAGTCACCTCACGGACACCCGACTGTGAAGGACAACCCACCGTTTCGGTCTAGAACCTTCACAGCGAAGCCCTCAGCCCGGCTTCGATCGCCCGGCCAGTGGCAACGAACGCACCTTCCGCAGCCAGGTCGACATCGCCGCGATTGGTCCCGACCGCGCTTACAAAGACAACGTCTCCGTCAAAACGAGTGTGGGCCGGACGGAGGCATGCTCCGAGAGCATCATGGGAACGAACCGCCAGCCGGGTCAGCTCGGCCCGCGACAGCGCCGCCGTTGTCGCCACCACAACCAGCGTGGTGTTGGTCATCGTCGAACCGGCCGCTTGGGGCGGCAGACCCGGGGCTGGTGGCACCGGTGATCCGCCAGTGAGCGGCTCCCCCTCGAGAGTGAAGACGTCGCCGACAGGATTGAGAACTACCAGGGCTGCGACCTTGTGACCATCGGGAGTGTCGACGGCCGCCGACCCGATTCCAGACTTGATCAGGAATTCGAACCCGCGCCACTTGGCGGATGAAGTCCCGGTGCCGGCTCCGACGAGTCCCATCTCGACCGGACCTGACGACGCGGCTCTATAGGCTGCCGCGCCTTCCTCAGGCCCCGGGCGCCGGCCGCCACCAGTGAACGGCAGGTCGAAAACGACCGCGCCGGGAACTATGGGAACCGGTCCAGCCGGAGTCGGATGACCGCGACCGTCGGCCAGCAACTCACGAACCACTCCGTCGGCTGCTGCCAGTCCGAACGCACTGCCTCCGGTGAGCAGAATTGCCTGGGCCTGTTCCACTCTCATCCCCACCGCCAGCAGGTCGGTCTCGCGGGTACCCGGCGCCCCGCCTCGCACTTCGACGGTGGTGACGTTGGGCTCCGGCAACACCACCACAGTGCAGCCTGTTCGGTTCTCGAGATCGGTCCAGTGGCCAACTCCGATTCCGGGAATCGATGTGAGGGTCACGAATACCGTCTCGGCAGTCGCGGCCCGATCTGGCACACAACCTCATAGGCGATCGTGCCCAGGAGGTCGGCCCATTCGTCGGCAGTTATCTCTTGGTTGCCTTGCCGACCGATCAGGACCACTTCGTCGCCCACCTGCACCGTCATCTCACCCACATCGACGACGATCTGATCCATAGTGACGGTGCCGGCCAAAGGATGGCGAAGGCCGCCGATGAGAACCTCACCCTTCTCTGACAAGCCCCTCGGCAAGCCGTCGGCATAACCGATCGGAACCGTGGCGACGTTGGAGTCTTTGGTGAGCGCCCGCCGCCGACCATAGGAAGGTCGGTCACCTGCAGCGAGGAACTGAACGTATCCGACCCGGGAGACGATCCTCATCGCCGGCTTCAGCACCACTCCCGACCGCGTCGCGGGCCCGGGGTGAATCCCATAGATGCCTATGCCAGCGCGGACCATGTCGCGACGAGCCTCGGGATGGAGAATACCTCCGGCGGTGTTGGCGAGGTGAGCGATGGGAACATCCAGTCCGGCGACTGCCTCGTTGAAAGTCGCGATCTGGGCTTCGGTGAAACCGTCGACCTCCTCGGATACAGCGAAGTGGGTCCATAGTGCCTCGACCGTCATTCCGGCAGACCGGCATGAGTCGACCAGCGCGTGCAGGGCCGAGGGTGCGACGCCGACTCGATGCATGCCCGTGTCGACCTTGATTTGAACCCGGTCGGCCCCGGCGGCGCGAAGAGCTTCGACGAAGTCCTGGCGATACACCGTCGGTGTGAGGTTCCAGCGAACCACCTCGGTGGCATCCGCCAACGGTGGTTCGGAGAGCAAGAGGATCGGCGTGTCGATGCCGGCCTCGCGAAGGCGAACCCCCTCCTCGACCAGAGCCACCGCGAGCCAGGACGCACCGGCTTCGACCGCCGCTTCGGCCACGGGGACGTCCCCATGGCCGTAGCCGTCGGCTTTCACAACGGCACACAACTTGGCGGGGGCAATCAACGCGGCCAGAGCGCGAACGTTTTGGCGGATTGCGTCGAGGTCAACCTCGACCCAGGAAGGCCTCATCGAATCGCCCCGATTTGCTCGAGCAAGCCCAGAGCGGTCACGACCCGCGTCCTGGCCAGTTGGGCGCCGGCGCGGCCGTGCCAGTAGGCCGCCGAGCGAGCAGCCACAACAGGGGCGTGGCCTCCCGCCAGCAGAGCGGCCGTCATACCGGCGAGGACATCGCCGGTCCCGATTGTTGCCAACTCGGGCCCGCCGGTATTAACCACCCACGGGACACCACCATCGGTGACGAAGGTGGGATTGCCTTTAAGGAGAACGGTGGCCCCGATCCGGGCGGCAAGCTCACGCGCCTCGGAATAAGTGGGTAGTTGCCCCGTGAGCCTCTTGAACTCGCCCGCGTGGGGAGTGATAACCGTGCCGCCGGGGTGATCGTGTACAACTCGGTCAGGAGCGATCGCCGCCATCGCATCGGCATCGATCACCATCGGCCCTTCCCATGTAGACAGAAGCTTGGCGGCGAAGTCGGCGCGCTCGATGCCGAGCCCGGGCCCGATCACGAGAACGTCATAGCGCTCTGGGAGGTCGTCGATCGAGTAATGCAAGAGTTCCGGCGCCGACGCCGCAGCCACGTGGGATGCCTCGTCGGGAACGGCCAGACCCACTGCCCCGGCACCGAAGCCAAGGGCCGCCTTGCCCGCCATCACTGCGGCGCCGGTCGTGCCGGGAGCACCACCGACGACGAGCACCGACCCCGCCGACCACTTGTGGGCGGTCCGGGAGCGGGACAGGCGAGGAGCATCGACTTCTTCGGTCAGAACCAGTTCCGCTTCACCACCCTCCAACCCGATGTCGGCAACGGTCACCACTCCGCACACATCCGGGCCCGAGCCAATCAGATGACCGACCTTGAGAGCGTGGAAGGTGACAGTTCGGGTTGCCCGAAAGGCCTTCCCGGCGATCTCTCCGGTAGCCGGATCGAGACCGGTCGGGACGTCGACCGCCAGGACCGGAGGCGCTGAATCGATCCATTCATTGACCGGACCCGGAAGACCCGATCTGGATCCACCTCCGAAGAGAGCGTCTACGACCAGATCCGTGCGATGGGGCGATCCGAGCTCAAAGATGGGAACGCCGGCCGCCCGCGCCCTGGCTCGAGCGTTCCGAGCGGGTTCGGTGCCGGGCTCGGCCAAAGACAGGATTTCCACCCCAACTCCTCTTTCCCGCAACAGGCGGGCCGCCACGTAGCCGTCGCCGCCGTTGTTTCCTGGTCCGGCAAGGACCGTGACCTTGGTGCCGTATCCGGCTCCCATCGCCACTGCCGCCAGGGCTACCGCCCGGCCGGCCCTGTCCATCAGAAGGTCGATCGGAACGACGCTGGACTGATCGAGCCTGGCAGCCTCCGAAGGCGTGATGACCGGCCGCACCTATTGGTGCTCTCCCATCGAAACTGCCATCACCAGAGCAGTGGTGTCGGTGTGGGTGATCGTGACCAGAATCTCGACAACGCCGAGCATCTCCGCCCGCTTTGCAGCCGTCCCACGGAGTACTACTCGCGGCGGTCCACCACCGGTGATCTCTATGTCGGTCCAGCGGAGGTCCCGCCAACCGTTGCCCAGCGATTTCATTACCGCTTCTTTCCCTGCGAAGCGGGCGGCATAGCGCCGCGCAGGATTGGCGAAGCGGGATGCGTATGCGCGCTCATGTTCGGTGAAGCAGCGCTCGGCAAAGCGAGGGTACCGCTTGAGCACGGAGTCGATCTTGTCGATGTCAGCGAGATCGACGCCGAGACCTACGATCTTCATGAGCGAACAGTAGGCAGCTTTCCGCCGCAGTCGTTCCCCTACTGGTTACTCAACCGTCACCGTCTTGGCCAAGTTTCTGGGTTTGTCGACGTCGAGGCCCTTGGCAGTGGCGATGTGATAGGCCAGCAACTGGAGAGGCACCACGGCCGTCACAGTGCAGATCAGGTCCGGACCGGGAGGGACGATCAGCACATGGTCGGCCACGTCTTTCGCCTCCGCTTCATGCCCCTGCTCGACCAGCAGCAGGATGGTCGCCCCCCGGGCCTTCATCTCCTGCATGTTGGAAAGCGTCTTGGTTCTGACGTGTGTATCCGTCGCCACTCCGACAACCAGCACTCCCGGTTCGATGAGGGCGATCGGTCCGTGCTTCATCTCGCCTGCGGCGTAGCCCTCGGCCCGCACATAGGCGATCTCCTTGAGCTTGAGGGCGCCCTCCATCGCCACCGGGAAATCACCCGATCGGCCCAAGAAGAACACGTCCCTGGTGTTGGAGAAATCGCGGGCAAGCCGCGAAATGCCTTCCGAAGCCGCCAGGGTCTCCTCGACCAGCTCCGGCAGCCCTCTGACGGCTTGACCCAGATGGGTGATGGTGCCTTCGTCCTCGGACCCGCGGACCTGGGCGAGGTAGAGGGCCAGCAATTGCATCGCCACCAACTGAGTGGTGAACGTCTTGGTGGCTGCCACACCGATCTCGGGGCCGGCGCGCGTGTACAGGACGGCGTCGGCTTCACGGGCCAGAGCCGAGTCGACGACGTTGGTGACGCCGATCAGAGTCGCCCCCTGAGCCTTGGCGTAACGAACGGCAGCCAGCGTGTCGAGGGTTTCGCCCGATTGGGAGATGCCGATGACCATTGACCGCCGATCTAGGACCGGGTCGCGGTACCTGAACTCGGAAGCGATATCGATCTCGACCGGAAGCCTGGTCCACCGCTCGATGGCGTACTTGGCCATCATCGCTGCGTGGTAGGAAGTGCCACAGGCGATCACGAAGGCCTTATCGACCTCCTGGAGGCGAGCGGGGTCGAGCCCCATTTCATCGAGATTGACGTGACCGTCCTTGTCGATCCGACCACGGATAGTGTCGGCGATTGCCTTGGGCTGCTCATAGATTTCCTTTTCCATGAACGTCTGGAAGCCGCCCTTCTCAGCGGCCTCGAGATCCCATTCGATTTGGCGCTCGACGGGTGTGATCGGGTTGCCGTCGAGATCGGTGATGGTCACCGAGTCCCGTCGGATCGAGACCACCCGATCGTCATCGACGATCAGCATCTGCCGGGTGTGTTCGAGGAAGGCCGGAATGTCAGAGGCGATGAAGTTCTCGCCTTCTCCCTTGCCAACGACAAGCGGACTTCCTCGGCGCGCCCCTACCAATAGGTCCGGGTCGGAGGTCCTCATCAGGACGAGGGCCAGGGAGCCGTCGGCGATCTTCATCACCCTTCTGACAGCTTCGTCGAGAGGCAGATCCGCCATCTCCTCGATCATGTGAGCGACAACTTCGGTGTCGGTGTCGGAGGCGAACTCGTGCCCGCGGGCCAGCAGCTGCGATTTGAGCTCTGACCAATTCTCGATGATCCCGTTGTGGACGACGATCACGTCGCCACCGCAGTCACGATGAGGATGGGCGTTGATCGTGTTGGGAACACCGTGAGTCGCCCAACGCGTGTGCCCGATTCCGGTATGAGCCGGCGGAATCGGAGCCTGGGCGAGCGTCCGCTCCAGTTCGGCGATCCGGCCGACCTTCTTCACGACCGAGATGCCTTCGTTTTGCTGAATCGCGATTCCGGCCGAGTCATACCCGCGGTATTCGAGACGAGCCAGACCCGGGATCAAGACGTCGACCACCGATCGCGGGCCGACATAACCAACAATGCCGCACATGAGATGTCCTTTCGAGCGGATGGGGAGGGACCCCCGCCAAAAAAATGAGCGACCGCAACGACCTCACCAGGCCAAGGTTGGCTGGTAGTACAAGTCGCCCATTGGGTCATCCCATTGGGTCGTCCTACTGGGTCGTCCCACCGGGTCTCACCCGGGTGGGTACTTCACATCGAGAGAACCTCTGTTCCGGAGTCACCTCCGGTGTTTCAGTGCTCCCGTTTCGACCGTGAAGGGCCGGGAAGGCATCCGCCGAAAATTTCGATGACCTTCCTCCTCGTCACCTCTCTTTGCGGAGAGGCCAGGCGCTTTCTCGAGAACGTTGTGGTCGCGTTCCAGTTCAACTGAGTCACACCAACCCCGTGTCCTTTGCCACCTCCATCTTCACTCGAAACCGGCCGGAGCCCTCAGCTCGCCAGCTCCTTGGCCACCACTTCTGCGAGACGATCAGCGTAGCCCACTGCGCTGTCCTGACTAGAGGCTTCCACCATCACCCGGACGACCGGCTCGGTGCCGGATGCGCGAACCAGGACTCTGCCATCGTCGCCTAGTTCCTTTTCGGCCTGCCGAACGGCCTTCCAAACCCCTTTGGCCCCGTCCAGCTGCACCCCCCGGCCAACCTTGACATTGCGCAGCACCTGCGGATACTCGGTCATCGCCTGGTGCCTTAGCTCCCTCAGCTTGAGCCCGGTCCCGGCAACCACGTCCAGAAGCCGAACCGCGGTCAAGAGACCGTCGCCGGTGCGTCCCTTGTCGAGGAAGATGATGTGGCCGGATTGCTCGCCGCCGAGGACCGCCTTGCGAGCCTGCATCTCTTCGAGCACGTAGCGGTCGCCTACCTTGGTCTCGACCATCTCGATCCCGGCGTCTTTCATCGCCTTTCGAAAGCCGAGGTTGGACATGACCGTGGCCACCACGAGATTGCCCTTCAACCGCCCCTGGGTCTTCCAGTGCCGGGCGATGATCGCCATGATCACATCTCCATTGAGGGGAAGGCCGTCCTCGTCGAAAGCCAGAAGACGATCGGCATCACCGTCGAAGGCAAGGCCGATCCGCCCGTTGACCTTGGCGGCAAGGAACTCCGGGTAGGTTGATCCACATCCGAGATTGATGTTGGTGCCGTCGGGTTCGACGGCCCACTCCTCAACCGAAGCATGCAGTTTGCGGAGCATCGCCGGTGCGGCTCGAAAGGCAGCGCCGTTGGCGCCGTCTACAACGATCTCGAGGCCTCGATAGCTGTATTTGGCGGTCGATGCCAGGAACGAGACATAGTTGTCAAAGGCTTTCTTGTCGAAGAACCGTGTGCCGATCTTGTCTCCGCCCGGTATGCGGGTGCTGGGGTTGCGAATTCGCTCCTCGATTCGATCCTCGTCGGCATCGGTCAGCTTGGTTCCGTGGGCCGAAAGCAGCTTGATGCCGTTGTCGGCAGCCGGGTTGTGCGACGCAGAGACGATCGCTCCCATCGTGGCTCCGCTCTCGGCGGTCAGGTAGGAGATTCCCCCTGAGGGCATCACTCCGACTTCGATGGTGTCGATGCCGGCCGATTGGAAGCCCGACTGGAGAGCGAGTGAGAGCATCTCGCCGGAACGGCGCGTGTCCCGCCCAACGACCACCGGTCCCATGGAGAGTTGCAGTCCGGCCGCCCGACCGATCGCCACGGCCAGTTCAGGAGTGAGTTCGAGATTGGCGACCCCACGCACCCCATCGGTACCGAAGAGCCGCTGCCCGGGCGCCAGAAGAGCGTTGGGCCGACTACTCATGAAGGAATGGAGTTGTGAGTGGTGAGTGGTGGGTGGTGGGTTCTGAACCCGGAAGTGGCCTATCCGCTGGGAGAGACAGGTCAACCATCCTTTGGGACGGGCAGGGCATACAGATCAAGCTAGCGGCAGGCAAGTGGAATCCTTCCTGAACCCACAACTCACCACTCACCACCCACAACTCAGCGCTCTTAGCGCTTGGTGTACTGCTTTGCCTTTCGGGCTTTCCGCAGGCCGTACTTCTTGCGCTCGACGGCCCGTGCATCGCGGGTCAGCAGCCCGGCCTTCTTGAGGGTGGGTCGCAGTTCGGGGTCATATTCGATCAGTGCCCTGGCGATGCCGAGACGAAGGGCATCGGCCTGACCGTTGACCCCGCCGCCCTCGAGAGTGGCGTCGACGTCGAAGCGGTTCTGGGTCTGGGTGACCTGCATCGGCTCCATGACTCGCATCCTGATGGCCATGGTGGGGAAGAAATCTTCGAGGGCACGGCCGTTGAGGACGACCCGCCCGGCTCCGTCACGAAGTCGCACTCTGGCGACGGCCTCCTTGCGGCGACCGACCGTCTGAGCGATGGGCTTGGGCATCAGCCTTCCACCTTTCTGAGATTGAGTTCATAGGGCTTGGGCATCTGGGCCTCGTGAGGATGGCTGGCACCGGAGTAGACCTTGAGCTTGCGGATCAACTGCCGACCCAGGCGATTCTTCGGCAGCATCCCTCTGACGGCCCGCTCGACGACCGCTTCGGGCCGGCGTGCACGGAGGTGCTCGAAATTCTCCGCCTTGAGACCACCCGGATAACCGGAGTAGCGGTAATAGATCTTGTCCTGGCTCTTCTTCGATGTCACTGCAACCTCGGAGGCGTTGACAACGATCACGAAGTCGCCGGTGTCGACATGAGGAGCGAAGATCGGCTTGTGCTTGCCCCTGAGCAGGGTGGCGACCTCGGTGGCGAGGCGCCCGAGAGGCATGCTGGCGGCGTCGATGACCCACCACTGACGTTCGACGTCGACGGCTTTGGGCGAAAAGGTTTTGTTCGTGTTCATGTAAAGAGGCTCCGGACAGCCCGAACAGTGGTGCTGACGGGGAAACAAACGCTCCGAACCGGAGCCATGGCATGGTAATGCCAACCGGGCCAATGAGCCAAACCTAGGGGACCAGTCCCAACAGGCCCGGAAGCTGGCACACCGACTCGATCCGGGGCGAGTGCTCGGGGGTCAGGCCCAGGGGATCCACCAGCACCGCAGCGGCCAGTCGGGCTCCGGTTGCTCCACCCACGTCGTGGTAGATCGAATCGCCCACGTACCAGGCGCCGGACGGTTCTACCCCCAGCCGTCCCAGGGCATTAGCGAATATCGCAGGGTCGGGCTTGCTGAGGCCAACCTCGTGACTGTCCAGCACGAACTCGAACAGGCCATCAAACCCAGCCCGGGAGAGGGACTCTCGAACCGACCCGTCGGAGTTGGAGACGACCGCTACCCGTATGCCTTCGTCACGCAACAGGGAGATCGCCTCCACCGTGCCATCGATGGCCCTGCTCCACAGTCCGTACCCGTTGTTCGTCAACTCGGCCCCGGTCTCGGGCTCGGTCAAGCCGAGGCTGTCGAAGAAATGGCTCTGCCACCAGACCCACGAACTCTCCTCACCCGCCACCCGCAGCCTCGCATAAGCGTCCATCGCTCGATAGTGCGCCCCGAACGCCTTCACCGGATCCACTGGGAG
>Ga0190272_10001409_pt1 | contig 11578 bp, 13 predicted proteins | sample Popmic504T_FD_133746 | JGI IMG/M metagenome (GOLD analysis project Ga0190272, IMG submission 133746) | Populus adjacent soil microbial communities from riparian zone of Shoshone River, Wyoming, USA - 504 T | ecosystem: Environmental > Terrestrial > Soil > Riparian zone | place: USA: Wyoming...
GCAAAACGTATGGATTGGCTATAAAGCCGTTAGGCTCAATAAACGCGACTTTTTATTCCAAAGAGAATGAGGCGGTCCAACTTAGACCGCGATTGTACTTTGATCTTGAATGAATGTTTATTGCATACACTTAATCACAAAGGAGACGCGGAGACGCAATGTAAGGGATAAGCCTTCCGTAATTCCTCTGTGTTTCAACGCCTCGCTGGATAAGTATTACGTTATATAAGAGGCGCAAGGATCGTAAACATTACTTTTTTGATGTACTCATAGCCATGGATCTTGTCTATTTTACAAGAAACGTTTCTTAAAAAAGCAAGTCCTGGTTTGCAACCTTGCCAACCAGGACCTGCCCAACTATTTTTTATTTAGTTTCATTTCGCAAAAGAATGTTTTGTCGGTAATTTTCTGACATAATCGCCTTGTCGCGGCATTCGCTTTCGCCGATCTGGAACCCTCGCGACTGAAGCCATCCGTGGAGGTCTTGTATTTCATCTGTCCGAAGGTTGCGTTTAGCTTTTTGATACTCTTTTCTAAAGAGCACAGGATCGAAACTTACTTTATCAAGAATAATTTTAGAATAATCGAGAAAACTTGTCATAGCGAATAGAGTATGGTTATTGTCTATTCCCACTTGTTACCTTAACATTCGGTCGGCTACCACAGTTCTTGTCGGCTTTCAAAATGCGGAAATACAATTATCGCGGAGAACGCAAAGTGGAATTCACGCTGAGTTCGCAGAAGTTTTTTCGTAAATCCATTCTCATACGTGACCCCGCGTATATTTTTTGCATTCCTCGCAGGCAGCTTTGTGATTAAATTCTCGAACGCAAATGTGCTGAAAACCTGTCTACAAGAAAAGTAAGACCGTAGTCGCGCCTTTTGAAAACCAATCGTTGTTCGTTAACAAAGAAGGAACATTCAAAAGTATTACTTGACCTTGATGGTTTATATTGTTTTAAAAATGAAAAGAAGGCGGACAAAGCCGCCTTCGATTATGAAACCGTAATTTGCCTTGCTGGCTTTACTTTAGCCTCGTCGCGTTTAGGAACGACAACGTGAAGGATGCCATCGGTGTATTTTGCCGAAATCTTTCCACCATCAACCTTGTTCTCAGGAAGCGAAAAGCTTCTTTGGAATGACTGATAACTGAATTCTCGTCGTGTAAACTTGTCATTCTTTTCTTTTTCTTCATGTCTTTCTTCCAGTTCCGAAGAAATGGTGAGAATGTTATTGTCCAGCTCCACTTTGAAGTCATCACGCTTCATGCCGGGAGCTGCCACGTCGATCATAAATTCATCGTTCGTTTCGCGAACATTTACGGCTGGAAGACTGGCTCCTGCAGCCTTCCAGTTGCCGAGTGACGAATTAAACCAGTCGTCTGTTAAAAAATCATTTAACAAAGACGGAACGGATGAAAATGAATTTCCGTTGGTTCTAACTAAATTTTTCATAGTAATCCTCCTTTTTTTTTGTTAAACATTTTATTTATAAGCTTAGAGATCTTTTGTTTCACCACGATGTGCGTGATCTTTATAAAAACGATTCTTAATGGAATCCATTCTATTCATCATATCCTTGAAGTATGAATCGTTCAATTCATATCGTCTAAGAAAGAAGTCATCGTGGAAGAAGTCTGGATATCTTAATGAATCTTTGAAGAACAAAGAGTTAAACTCGTTTCCGAAAGCCCTGAAATGGTTGCGGTCGAAATACGTGTCAAAGCTCTTCATCAAGGTATCCATCCGGCCGGTGTCGCCCTCGATATTGGAATAGTAAGACGTATAAGTCGAGTCAAGCCCGATGACATTTCCTTTGTCATCATAATGCTTGTTGACCTTGATGTTCACCTTCGGTTTGTTCAAGGTGCTAACTGAAGCAGTGTCCCTTTTGGATGCTGCATTCCCCTGTCCGCGTGTACTTTCTTGACAGGACGATATCATCAATGACAACGCCGCCAGAAAAACCCAGAAGGGTTTCGGGTATTTGAATTTCCTGGTATGAGGTCTGGTCTTCTGCCTGGCAGAAAGACCATCTCGTTTTGTAGATGCGTTCATGGTCTAATTGTTTGCAAAAGCACTATATCGACATCAATAACTGTGCAAAAGTTTAGACGCAATATCTACCTGGTTTTTGAAGAGCTCAGTCTGACATTTTTTTCATGATGTGTGTCAGGTCGTCCGGGTTCAGGAAAAAATTTCAGGTTTTTGAAGAGACGGGAACAACAATGACTTTACCACCGAGGCACGGAGGTCACGGAGAAATCACATAGTCTTTGGAATGGCAACCAAATCTCCGTGCAACCTTTGTGCACGCTGTTGCTCGCTGGTGAAAAATTTCTTTAACAATTCTTAGTAAATCAATTTTGCTCACACATCTCTTTCAGTCTTGAGAGCGCCTTTGGCCATCCATCTTCAAACATATCTGCCCAAGAGGGGGGTGTGTTTATTTCGACAGTCAATTGCGTTTTTCCGTTGATCTCATTGAACGTATAGCGCTCCGTTGTGCCGATCCAGCCTTGTGCTACCTTGCTTTCGCGGTCCTCGCTTCCGTCGGGATTTATGACAGCCACCTGTTCGGCAAGTATTGTCTCATAGGGTTTTTGTTCCTTTAGTTCTGCGAGTGTACCACCTTGCCCGGGGGATATGAAGCGTATCTGTTCCCCCTTTGCCCAGACTCCTTCGAAGTAGGATCCAGGCCAGGCGACATCAACCCATTTCTTATAGCTTTCGGGATTCAACATAGTGTTCCAGACTTTCTTTTTGTTCGCTGCGATTTCTGCTTTAAATTCCAGGCGTTTCATAGCTAATCTGTTTTATGGTTACTGTCTTAATTACACTACAAATTTACATGTCGGAATAAGACCGAGGGAGTATAATCACGACACTTTAAGAGGTAAAAGGCGACAAAATTAGCAGATTTCGGGCAATTTGTCCTGATGAGTTGTATGAACAGATTGAGGGAGACCTGATAGAGATATACAACTACAAAGTGAAAACGGTGGGTAGGCGAAAAGCGAAGCTACGTTTTATCCTGTCATGTTTTCGATTCTTCAGGCCAGGGATTTTTTAAGACACAAATTTTAATTGAACACTAATTCTATGGATATCATTTTTAACTATTTCAAGATTGCTTACCGACATCTGGTGAATACCAAAGCGTTTTCGTTGATTAACGTAACCGGTCTGGCTGTCGGTATAACAGCATTCTTTCTCATTATCCAGTATGTAAGTTTCGAGATCAGTTATGACCGCTTCCACACGAACAGTGATAACATTTACCGTATAGGTCTCGAACGGTATAAGAAGAACGAACTCCAAACATCGTCATCTGAGAATTTTGCGGGATTGAAGGAATTGATTCGTGAAAACTTTCCGGAAGTTGATGCTGTCACTGGTTTTTACAAAACACCCGCAAACACAGGCGTTTTCTTTCGCTACAAGGGAAAAATCTTTAACGAATTGGGCGGTGAACTCAATGCCGACTCCACCTTCTTCAAAGTCTTCTCGGGTATTTTGGTGAAAGGTAATGCAGCGACGGCTCTTCGCGAACACCATTGCATGGTTGTGTCTGAGTCGATGGCCAAGAAAATTTTCGGTGATGAAGAGCCCATGGGCCAGCACATTCAAATGCCGAATGATGGTGGTGGTGAAAGTGAACGGGTAATCACGGGTATCTTCAAAGATTTCCCCCCCAACTCACACATGCACGCCAATTTTGTGGTGCCGTTGGAACCTTTCATGAAAGATGGAGACGAATGGAGCCAGGCCTTTTTGCATACCTATGTTTCTCTTAACGAAGGTCACCACCTCGAAGCGGTGAGCAATCGCATTAACCAATTCTATCGACAAATGGCGGTGAAGTACCCGGAAATGAAAGAAACAAAATCATTTCTTCAACCGCTTACCTCTATTCATCTCTCTTCTCGGATGCAAGATGAATTGGAAATCAATGGCAGCAAAGACCTGGTTTACATTGCTTCGGCGATCGCGCTTATTATCCTCATCATCGCATGGATAAATTATATTAATCTCGAAACGGCCAGATTTGCTACGCGTGCCCGCGAAGTGAGTGTAAGACGCATCATAGGGTCTGCCAAGTCTGACCTCGCACTTCAATTCCTCATTGAATATTTTTGTGTTCTTATTTTGGCAATTGCTCTAGCAACATTGTTGATGACTTTCATCGTTCCCCGCTTTAGTTACCTCACAGGAATTCCCATTGATTCAATCCAATGGTCTCAGCCATCGATATGGCTCATCGCGTTTGCAGTGTTAGTTGTTGGTTCGATTTTGGTCGGCATTTATCCGGCCATATTCCTGCTTCGGTTGAACCCTGTGGCAACCCTGAAAGGAAAATTTGGTAGTACGAGCGGTGGACGTACCATTCGAAAGACGCTTATTATAACTCAATTCAGCGCATCACTCATCTTGATTGCTTGTGTGTTAGTAATGCGCAGCCAGTTAGACTTTATGCAAACAGTCGATAAAAAGTTTGATGTTGACAATGTTGTCACTTTGCGAAATCCGACTGCTTATTCCAGCGAAGAAGTAGTTGAAAAACATACCGCCTATCGAACACTGCAAAATAAATTAATGGAAAATGCTTCCGTACAAATGGTCAGCAGTTCATCGGCTATACCCGGCACGGAAATTGGCTTCACGTATGTGAATCTTTTGAAACGACATGTCAATGATCCATACGATCCCACCCGATTTAAAACGCTCTTTGTGGACTATAACTACATTCCGTTTTATGGCTTCAAACTTTTAGCAGGACGAAATTTTGATCCCCCCCGGCCAGTTCAAAACTGGATCGATCCATGGGACGATGAAAACTGGTTAACATTAATTCTAAATGAAAGCGCTATTCATGCATTGGGTTTCAACTCACCGGAAGAAGCAGTCGATAAAATAGTGGAGTTTGAAAATTTTGAAGATCATTTTCAAAAGCATAGAATAATTGGAGTGGTTGAAGACTATCATCATGAAGCGGTGAAGAAAGAAATCTTCCCAATGATCTTTTCACCCAACTATGGAAGTTTTCAGCAGGTGTATTATTCTATCCGCTTAAATCCAACCAGCAGTCCTGAACAAGCTGTTGACGACATTCGGAAAAGCTGGACGGCAGCTTTTCCCGATAAACCATTTGAGTATTCATTCCTCGATGATTATTATGACCAGCAATTCAAATCAGAACTCTATGCAAAGCGGATCTTTTCTGTATTTGCAGGAATAGCCGTTTTTATAGGATGTCTTGGCATTTTGGGGATGACCTTGTTTGAAGCAAGCGCCCGGCAAAAGGAAATCAGCATTCGCAAAGTATTAGGCGCATCGGCAGCCAGCTTGATTGGTCTGCTGTCGAGAGACAACGTGCGGTTGATTTTACTCTCTGCTGTTATCGCAACACCATTGATTTATTTCATTGCACAGAAGTGGCTTTCGAGCTATCCGATGAGGATTGATGTCTCTCCGATGTTTTTTGTAATTCCACTGGCAATTCTTCTTTTACTGGTAGCATTCGTAAGCTCATTTCAAACATTCAAGGCGGCTAATACCAATCCTACCGATCACTTAAAGAATGAATGAGTGGGTGAATAGGTCGTATTCATTTGACAATAGCTAAATGAAATCACTTCCGCCACGGTCAGAAAGATTACTTCGGGCAATTTGTCCCCATGAGTTGTACCTACTTGCTAACAATGAGGCGATTTATTCCACCGTTTCAGCCACCCAACAATCTCATTGCCGCTAAGAACCTCGCGGAGAAATTTTACTAACGAACTGCGGAATACCCATAGCTGATGCGCCTAGCTGATGATCTAAATGAAAATATGATTTTGAAATGTTAGCTTTAAGAGATAGCATAGCCGAAACGTTAACTCGACAACGAAGAAATACGAAATGGATTGGAATGTGTATTTGCTCATACAAAAACCCGGCTATCAGGCGCTCGTATTTTTGTTGCTGACTCCGATACTCATTTTTGTAATACAACCAAAGAGTGCCGAAATGGCGTGGAACATCGCGGCTTTTACCTTCGGTCTGTTTTTGATTGTCAACGCAGGACTGCTGTGGTTTGCCGATAGCCCGTGGCGCTACTTCTTTTATTCTATGGGATTTGCCGTTGGTTACTTACTGCTGATCGCGATCATTGTGCCCGGCCTGCTCAAAGTTTTGCAGTTGAAGGGTTCTGGAGAGAGTGCCATGGCTTTTTTGATACTCATTTATCAACCATTCGCCTCGATCCTGGTAATGTTGGTGAAATGGATGGTTACAAAGTGGTTTTAATGCGTTCAATCGCATGCGTTTAATAAACCGGTATTGAGAGCCGGAGACTGCCATATTTGACAAATTATTAACGCACTCATGAAAATATTCGGGTCGCGGATTCTCAATTCTGTGGGAAATCTATGCAGACAATCAACCCGTTGTAGAATATTTTTCTCGAAGTACTGCTGGTACTGCCGGCGTATTGATGTAGTACCGTAACAACCTCGCGGCATGTTTTTGGCTTTAATTATGACGAAAGGGTGCATTTCAAGCAGACCCGTCATTTACTATCGTATTTAAAACAAAATGCCATGAAAGAGAATAAAGAAGACAATAAGGATAAGACACAGCCAAAGGAACACAATGTGGAAACGCCTTCGCCTCCACAAGTGATGGATCCTTCAAAGTCGCCTCAAAAAGGGGAATCAAAAAATGAGAAGGGTCCTGACAAAGGCAGCTCATCCAAATCAAAAAAGGCAAAGGATCGTAAGCTTACGCCCAACGAAGAATTGTAAATTCCGGAGCCATGTTACACAACAGCATCATACTACAAATCCTGTATCACAAATCGGAAGGCCAGGTATATTCAATTAAGCGCAAAAAAGAGTGGTCGGAAGATTCTTCCATGATATTCTTCCCAGCAGAAGACGCCAGATATTCTGATAGGTTGAATGAATTAGATAGTTTGCAATATATGCAACGCCTTACGCTGTTGTACTCCATGATCTGGAAAACGAATTGAGTGTTATCCGTTGTTCGTTATCCGTGGGAGTGGGTGGTTGGGATGCGCCCAGATTTTAGCGTTCAGGGACTTTAAAGCGAGTTATACAAATGCAATTATCGCAGAGTCCGCCGAAACAAATTCACGCTGAGAACGCTGAGATTATTTGATCAGATAACTGCGATATCGCTATCCTTTGACAGGACGGTTAGTAGTTAATATTCACTTTGTAAGCCGTCTGCGACTCTGCCTGTACCATGAAGTTCTTTGAAAGATTGTGGAAGGTCCACCGACAACGCTGTATTCAGGCAGAGTTCTCAAACCGCCCTGCGCTACTGAGGTTGTAAGACTGAGGTGGTGAACGGTCAGAAAAGCCTTGGAATATAAGGCAGGTAAGTGTTGAAGAGATGAACGAAAGTGAACCGTCGATGAAGTAACGAAATCGCTTAAAAAAAATGAATTATACCGGAGAGCCTATTTAAATGCTGCACCCGGCCAAACCACGAAGACAATGCAATTATCCCTGAGTCCGCCGAGGCAATACTCGCTGAGACAGCTGAGATTTTAGCTCTCTGGTCCTTCATCATCAGATGTTCCGTTCTCGTCATTCTTTGCGAGATCAATAATCGGTTGTGAACAAATCATTTCCTCATCGGAGCATTTGAGTTCCGTGCATAGAACACCCGAGATTGATGACGTGGGCACAATGGCATCGGTGGCCTCAAGATATCGCGCGGAATGTTCTGTGGTAATGAAACGTTGATGACCCTCGGAATTCAACGTGTGAAGGACCATAGTAATGACAGCTGCATAGACTGCAATGGCAAGAATAATTCGTTTATCGTTATTCATACTACGACGATTAAAGTTAGTAAACTGATATCTACAAATTATATGCGTGTTTTGCTCTAAAACGATATGCCACATTTGGGTGATAAAAACGTAAATGATGAGTATGGAACGTATCATTCATATTTAGAAGTGTGAATAAAACTCTACAAAGGCCTGACGATTCTTGGGGATGAACAAGGCCGGCCTTTTTTGTGTTGAATATTTATTCGGGACTTTTCTAAACTAAATTTTCTTTATGAAATACAGGATGCTTGCAAATACAGGAGAAGAACTTTCAGCAATTGGTTTGGGATGCATGGGGATGAGCTTCGCCTACGGCCCCCGGGATGACGACGAATCCATTGCAACATTGCATCGCGCGTTGGATTTGGGAATAAATTTTTGGGACACCGCCGACATGTATGGAATGGGTCATAACGAATCGTTAATTTCTAAAGTGCTGGTTCCCAATCGCGACAAAGTATTTATCGCGACAAAGTTTGGGTTCAGGCAGCGGGAAGGCGAGACCTCAAATTTTGCGGGCACTCCGGGAACTTACATTGATGGCTCGCCGGAGTACGTTAAGCTTGCAGTTGAGAAAAGCCTGCAGCGGTTAAAGATCGACGTTATTGATTTGTATTATGCACATCGCGTTGATCCCAATGTACCCATAGAAGATACAGTGGGAGCGATGCATGAATTGGTTCAACAGGGAAAAATTCGTTACATCGGATTATCCGAAGCCTCTGGTGCATCGATCCGTAAGGCGCATGCCGTTCACCCGATCACCGCCTTACAAACTGAATATTCACTCCTGACCCGGGATCCGGAAGATGGTATTATCAACACCATCCGAAACCTGGGCATTGCTTTTATTCCTTACAGCCCACTAGCCAGAGGGTTAATTACCGCGGCAGTACCCGATGCTTCAAAGCTTCCATCCGATGACTACCGCCGAACGTTGCCTCGCTTTGACAGCGCGCACTGGGATAATAATAAGATGCTGGTTGACGAGTTCGCGGAAATTGCGCGGGATAAGAATTGCACGCCCTCGCAGTTGGCCCTCGCCTGGGTACTGGCCCAAGGCCCGGACATGATCCCGATTCCCGGAACAAAGCGGAGAAAGTACCTGGACGAAAATGCAGCGGCAGTGGATATTGTGTTAAGCAAACCCGATCTCGATCGCATTGAAACAGTAGTCGGCAAATATCCTGATGTCGGTCAAAGGTATAGTGAAGGTGCATTGAAGCTGGTTAACTTGTGAATTCAATATAAAAAAAGTATCCTTCAAAAGTGCAACGCAGGTATGCAGCAGATCGTTCTCCGCTTAGAAATTTATTTCAATGTGGCGATCGCAGCCCTTACTACTTCACCATCCTGACCAGGCTGCATTCCGGAAACACCAATGCCACCAATAACTTTTCCATTGAAGTAAATTGGTTCACCACCTTCGATTGGAAAAATTCCCGGCACAGCCAACATCCGTAGTGCACCGCCACCTGCAGCGATTGCTTCTTCCATAACTTTCGTTGGACGTCTGAAATTATTCGCAGTCTTCGCTTTTCCAATGGCCACATCAATGGAAGCCAGTTGTGTGTTGTCCATTTTTTCCAGAAGCACAAGGTTGCCCCCGGTATCAACAATGGCAATTGCCATCGGCCACTGTTTAGTTTTGGCATAGGCTTGTCCGGCACTTAGGAGTTTCTTTGCCATTTCCAGATTTATCGATTCACCATATTGAGGAACGGTGGATGAACTTTGTGCTTGTCCTGCGGAGGATATCCAAAGGAGCATTGAACCGAAGAGGATAAAGGTTTTCATAATGGAAGTTTAAGAATATGATGTGACAGATACCGACAGCAATTTAAGACACGCAATACATAACCATCAAACGTGGTTTGACAACAACTATTTGTCACCTGTGCCAATAGGCAACCCTCTTCTCGACCACTCACTCCACGATCCTACATACAGACTTGTACCTTTTATGCCAGCATGGTCCATTGCAAGCAGTGTATGACAAGCCGTAACACCTGACCCACAATGAACAATGACTTTGGAAGGTTGCCGCTGGCCAATGGCGGAATTGTACAACTTTGCGAGATCTTCAGCGGGAAGGAAATTTCCATCCTTACCGAGATTCTCAACATAAGGAATATTGATTGCGCCGGGGATGTGACCAGCAACGAGATCAATCGGTTCTGCGTCACCACGGTAACGGTATGATTCCCGGACGTCAATGACAAGGGAGTCTTGTGATTCAGCACTGTCGATCACCTCGTTTAAAATTACCGTTGGCAACTGCCACTTGTCAATTGGATAGGCGTCGGTAGGCTTCGGATCTTCTTTTCCCGTGGCCATGGGTAATCCATCGCGAATGATCGCATCAAGACCACCATCAATCACCTGAACTTTTTGGTGACCTGCGGCACGAAGCATCCACCACAATCGTGCGGCGGCATTGGCGCCACTCTTGTCATCATATATGGCAACATGGGATGAAGGAGTAACGCCTAACTTTCCCAAGAGCGCAGCGAAATCTTTTATGTCAGGAAGCGGGTGTCTGCCGCCAAACGCCGGATCGATAGGTTTGTTTGAAAGGTCCTTATCAAGGTCGGCGTATATCGCGCCTTGAAGATGGCTTTTCATATAACGATCAAAAGCACCAGGGCCGCTTCGCGCATCGATAATTATACTTTTATCTAATTGAATATCCTTAGGAAAGATTAACGGAGAGTCTGAAGCGGTCATGAAACAAAGATATGCGATGATGAAAGAAATTTTCGCATTCTGAAAGTTTTTGTTAACCGCAATGGCGCAAGAGCGTGAAGAATTATTTAACGCTTCGTTCGATTGCTAAGACCGCTCGATACCTCACATAACCAATCGATTACTAAACTTCGTGTTTGGTGTATTATATTGATAAGCTTAGGACAACACTTCCCTTTGCGCCAATGCGCCATGCATTGGCCACAAAGGATCATCAGGATACTAAGAAATCACGAAGAAACTTTACACGCCTTTATTATTCCTTGTGTCCGTAAAAAAGTAAGAATCTTTGCGGAACCTTTGCGCCTTGGCGACATTGTGGTAAAACGTATTCAATACGATCAAACAGGAATTATTTTTGCTTGAAATTATTCAAAACGAAGTCTAAAATAATTAACGTGAAACCCACTGTCATACTTCTGTTGGTTGCGTTTGGGGCAAGTGCCGCCGCTAGCAATATGCCGCCGCGTGTTGAATCGTTTATGCAAAAAGTGGAGGCGTATTACGACAAGCGTCCCGTGAAGTGGAGAATGCCCAATACTAGCCCATCGCCTTTGGAAGAAATGCCTTCACCGGTAATCATAGGAATGATGACATTAGATCCGGAAACAGGACTCGCGTTTTCTCCTGCTACCGGAAACCTTTACCATCCCGAACTTGAAGTCGGACTCGAAGCGGCTACAGGAACTGTCGTCGATTTCAAGACGGGCAAGAAGTATTCACTGGCCGAACTTCTAAAGCAAAGGCAAAATCGCAAGCAGCTTTAACGTAATCCTGAAGGATAGATTATGTTTGTTTACCGCAAGGGCGCAACCCTCCTTCACGAAACGCTTCAGCGGGCGATGAGGCGCAAAGAATTATTTAACGCTTGGTTGGTTTGCTAAATGCGTTTGATACCCTATAACCCATCGATTTTAAACTTCGCGTTTTGGTGTCTTGAATGGTAACATTGGTTAATACGTCCTTTGCGATTCCTTTTGCCTCA
>Ga0190272_10001410_pt1 | contig 11576 bp, 15 predicted proteins | sample Popmic504T_FD_133746 | JGI IMG/M metagenome (GOLD analysis project Ga0190272, IMG submission 133746) | Populus adjacent soil microbial communities from riparian zone of Shoshone River, Wyoming, USA - 504 T | ecosystem: Environmental > Terrestrial > Soil > Riparian zone | place: USA: Wyoming...
GCCTGCGCGGCCTCCCAGGTCTGGTAGATGCGGCCTTCGACTTCGCCGGGCTGGTAGGTTTTCTCGATCATGACGGGCTGAATAGGGATTGCGGCGGCGGGTGGCAAGCGTGGCGCATGGCGGACACAACCTCTGTCGCCTTCCCGGCCCAAGGCGGAAGTGTCACTATGGCGGCGTAACTTACGGGGCTGGGCGTGACCGAAGGCTCGTCAGACATCGCCGATTTTCAGCTTGCGCTCGACGCGATGCGCGACGGCGTCGCGCTGTGGAGCAAGGACGGCCGGCTCATGGTCACGAACGCGGCCGCGTCCACGCTGATGAACATCCCGCCGGGGATCATCCGGCCTGGCCTTGAGCGGCTCGAAATGATGACTTTTTTCGCGCGCCGCGGCGACTACGGCCCGACCGACGATCCGGACGCATTGGCGCGCAAGCTGAGCGCGGGCTTTGGACAGGGCGAGGTCAAGTCCTTGACGCGCCGCCTGCCCGACGGCCGCTACGTCCGCGCCGACGGGCGCCGCTTGCCGGACGGCCGCTCGCTGGTGACCTATCGCGAGGTCGAGGGACCCGCAGAGATGAATACTTGATCCGGCCCACGGGCCGCAAAGGGAGACGACGATGAACCGAGTACTTATTGGATTGGCCGCAGTTTTGGCGGCGAGCCCCGCGCTCGCGCAGGAGCTTGCCCCCGGACCGCCGGTCGCGATCCAGATGGTGACGCAGCTCTCTCCCACCATCCCGCAATACACCCGCGTCGACATCCCGATGCTGCGCGAGGAACTGCCCAAGCGCTCGGGCGGGCGCATCTCGGTGACGCTGGCAAGCTGGCCGGAGCGCAATCTCACCGGCCCGGATCTGCTGCGTGTGCTGCGCGCCGGGCAGATCGACCTTGGCGGCATTGCGCTGCCGACGGTCGCGGGCGACGCGCCGCTGCTCGACATCATCGATCTTGCGGGACTGCTGTCCTCGCACGAGATGGGCCGCAAGGTCGCCGAGGCCGTGATGCCGGAACTGAACAAGGAGCTGGAGCGGTACGGCGTCAAGATCATCGCGACCTATCCGTTCCCCGCGCAGGTATTCTTCTGCCGCGAGCCGATCACGTCGCTCGCCGACGTAAAGGGGCGGCGCGTGCGCACGCCGGGCGGCTCGCAGAACGATTTCATTCAAGCCGTGGGCGGCCAGCCGGTCGCGATCGGTTTCCCGGAGGTCTATTCGGCGCTGGAGCGCGGCGTCGTCGATTGCGCCGTCACCGGCACCGCCACCGGGAATGGCGCGCGCTGGTACGAGGTCACGAAACACATGTACGCGCTCCCGGTTCAGTGGGGCGTCGCCGCCTACGGGGTAAATCTCGCGTGGTGGAACAAGCTCGATCCCGCGGTGCGCGACTTCCTGCAAAAAGTCATGACCGAAGTGCAGGAAAAGCAGTGGGCGCTCGGCCTCGAGCTGACCGAAGACGGCATCGCCTGCAACGCCGGAAAGGCCGAAGGCTGCAAGATCGGCCGCGTGGTCGACAACAAGCCGATGACCATCACGCGCGCGACCGACGCCGACATGGCGACGCTGAAAAGCTCGCTCACCAGCGTCGTGCTGCCGGCGTGGGTGAAGCGCTGCGGCGAGCGTTGCGGCGAGACCTACAACCGCCTCGTCGCACCGATCACGGGCGTGCGATACGAGAAGTGAAGCCGTGCTCGACCGCCTGATTGCGGCGGCCTCGCTCTGCCGCCGCGCGGTCGCAGCGCTGGGCACGCTGATGGGATATGTCGCGGGGTGGGGCTTCATCCTCTGCGCCGTGTTCATCACCTTCGACGTGATCGCCCGGCGCTTCTTCGGCTTCTCGTCGCAGGCGACGACCGAGCTGACCGGCTACGCGCTCGCCTTCGGCATCTCCTGGGCGCTCGCGCATGCGCTCACCACGCGCGCGCACATCCGCATCGACGTGCTGATCAACCACCTGCCGGAGCGGCTGCGCTTGTCCATGCATCTGTTGAGCCTCGCGGCGCTCGCGGTGTTCATGGGGTTCATCGCCAAGGGCGCGTACGATCTCGTCGACGAGTCGATCCTGTTCGGCGCAACCGACATCAGCCTGCTGCGGACGCCGTTGTGGATCCCGCAAGGGCTGTGGGCCTTCGGCATCGGCGTGTTTCTGGTTCTGATCGTCCTCTTGCTCGTGGAAAACTTCCTGCTCGTGCTGGCCGGGCGCGGGCGCGAGGCGGAAGCGCTTGTCCACGCGCGCACCTATCAGGAGGAAGCCGCCGAAGCGCTCGAAGCGGTCGGCGCCGGCACCAAGGACGGCGCATGATCGCCATCCTGTTCCTGCTGGTGCTGGTCGGCCTGACCGTCGTGCTCAGCCTGATGGGGGCCGGCCCCGGCAATGCGCTGATCTGGCAAAGCCTGCTGCTGGTCGGTTTGTTCTGCCTGTTCTTCGGCGCCGGTATCTATGTGGCGGCGGCGCTCGGCGTGCTCGGGCTGATCGTCGGCTTCGCATTCTCCGACCGGCCGTTCTGGGCCTTCCTCGGCCAAACGGTGTGGACGCCCTCGTCGAGCTTCGTGCTGGTGGCGGTGCCGCTGTTCCTGCTGATGGGCGAGGTGCTGCTGCGCGCGGGCCTCTCCGAACGGCTCTACCGCGCGCTCAATGTCTGGCTCGACCGTCTGCCCGGCGGATTGCTGCACACAAACATCGCGGCCTGCGGGGTGTTCTCGGCAATCTCCGGCTCGTCGGTTGCGACCGCCGCCACGATGGGCTCGGTCGCGCTGCCCTTTTTCCACGGCACGCGCTACGACACCAAGATGGTGCTCGGCTCGCTCGCGGCCGGCGGCGCGCTCGGCAACCTCATCCCGCCCGGCATCACCTTCATCATCTATGCGCTGATCACCGAGACGTCGGTGAGCGCGCTGTACCTCGCGGCGGTCGGCCCGAGCCTCCTTGTCGTGACACTGTTCATCCTGGTGATCCTGTTCAAGGCGCGCAGCGCCGCGCCGGTCGACCGGACCAAGCCCAAAATCCCGCTGCGCGAGAAACTCAAGACCGTCGTCGATCTGCTGCCGACCGCGATCCTGATTTTCGTCGTGCTCGGCACCATCTACGGCGGCCTCGCGACCGCGACCGAGTCCGCGGCGCTCGGCGTCGTCGGCGCGATGGTCTTCGCGGCCATCGAGGGCAAGCTCACCTTCCGCATGCTCAATGCGTCGGCTGAGGCGACCGCGCGCACGACCGCGATGATCGGTGCCATTCTCTTCGGCGCCTATGTGCTCAATTTCATCTTCGTCCAGCTCGGCGTGCCGCAGCAGCTCGCCGCGCTGGTGAGCGCGATGCCGCTGCCGCCGTGGGGCGTGATGCTGCTGATCATCGGGTTCTATCTCGCGCTCGGCACCTTCATGGAAGGCTTCTCCATGGTGGTGACGACGATCCCGGTGGTGTTCCCGGTGGTGCTCGCGCTCGGCTACGATCCGATCTGGTTCGGCGTGATCGTCACCATGCTGGTCGAGATCGCGCTGATTTCGCCGCCGGACGGCACCGTCCTCTACGTGCTCCAGGGCATGCGTAAGGACGCCGGTCCGATCACCGACATTTTCACCGGCGTGATGCCGTTCCTGTTGGTCTATATTCTGGCGATCCTGATCCTGATGTGGTTCCCGCAGGTGGCGCTGTGGCTACCGAGGGCGGTGAATTGAGCGCTCCGGCAGTGTAAGTTGGCAAGCCCCAAGACTTGTGAGAGCCCGAATGCTGGCGAAAACCGAAAACCTCGCGACGGTCGTGGAGAATTGGCTGGCGCAGTTCGAAGCCGCGCTGGCGACGCAGGACGACGGCGCGCTCGAGCCCCTGTTTCACACCGAGAGCTATTGGCGCGATGCGCTGGCGCTGACTTGGGACCTTGTGACGTTTAGCGGCGGTGAGGCCATTGCCAGGGAATTGATCGCGCGTGCTCGCGACGCCGCTCCCACCGGCTTCAAGATCGATCCGCGCCGCATGGCGCCGCGCCATGTCACCCGCGTTGGTACCAACACCGTCGAGGCGCTGTTCCGGTTCGAGACCGCCGAGGGGCGCGCCAACGGCGTTGTCCGCCTCATCCCCGCGGCCGGTGATGGCGCACCGAAAGCCTGGACGCTGTTCACCGCGCTCGACGAGATCAAGGGTCACGAGGAGCGCGTCGGCAAGGCGCGGCCGACCGGGCAATCCTATTCGCGCGACTTCCGCGGCCCCAACTGGCTCGACCTGCGCAAGTCAGCGGCGGAATACACCGACCGTGATCCGGCGGTTCTGGTCGTCGGCGGCGGCCAAGCGGGGCTGTCGATCGCGGCGCGCCTCACGCAGTTGGGGATCGACACGCTGATCGTCGACCGCGAAGCGCGCGTCGGCGACAACTGGCGCAAGCGCTATCACGCGCTGACCCTGCACAATCAGGTGCACGTCAATCACCTCCCCTACATGCCGTTTCCGCCGAACTGGCCGACCTACATTCCCAAGGACAAGCTCGCCAACTGGTTCGAGGCCTACGTGGAGGCGATGGAGCTGAACTACTGGACCGGCACCGAATTCGAGCGCGGCAATTATGACGAGGAGACCGGACGCTGGTCCGTCACGCTGAAGCGCGACGGCACAACGCGCACATTGCGCCCGCGCCACGTCGTGATGGCGACCGGCGCCAACGGCATTCCAAGCATTCCGGATATTCCGTCACTGAAGAATTTCGCCGGCACGGTGCTGCACTCGAGCCAATACGAGGATGGCGAAGCGTGGAAGGGCAAGCGCGCGCTGGTGATCGGGACCGGCAACAGCGGCCATGATATTGCGCAGGACCTGCATTCGAGCGGCGCGCAGGTCACGCTGGTGCAGCGCAGCCCGACTTTGATCACCAACATCGAGCCGAGCGCGCAGCTTGCCTACGCGCTCTACGACGAAGGGCCGCTGGAGGATTGCGACCTGCTCGCGACCTCGATGCCGTTTCGGCTCGTGCGGAAAAGCCACATCAGCCTCACCGAACAGAGCAAGCAACTCGACAAGGAGATCCTCGACGGTCTGGCGCGCATCGGTTTCAAGCTCGATTACGGCGACGACGGTTCGGGCTGGCAGTTCAAGTTTCTCACGCGTGGCGGCGGCTACTACTTCAATGTCGGCTGCTCGGACCTCGTCGCGAAAGGCGAAATCGCGCTGGCGCAGTTTTCCGATATCGCGGCGTTCGTCCCCGAAGGCGCACGCATGAAGAGCGGCGAAACGCTCGCCGCCGAACTGATCGTGCTGGCGACCGGCTACAAGGGCCAGGAGCATCTGGTGCGCAAGCTGTTCGGCGATGAGGTCGCGGCGCGCGTCGGCCCGATCTGGGGATTTGGGCCGGGCGACGAATTGCGCAACATGTACGTAGCGACCCCGCAGCCCGGCTTGTGGTTCATCGCCGGCAGCCTCGCGCAGTGCCGTATCTATTCGAAGTATCTCGGCCTGCGGATCAAGGCGAGCGAGATCGGAATGCGAGCCCTGCAATGACCAAACCGGTTGTCGGCGTGATCGGCAACGCGCATCGCGTGGAAAACCGCTTCAGCACACAGATGGTGGGCGAGCGGAACCTGCGCGCGATCGCCGACGTGACCGGCGCGCTGCCGCTGATGTTCGCCGGCAGCTCTGAGATTACCGACATCGAGACGCTGCTCGACACGGTCGACGGCATCCTGCTCACCGGCGCACGCGCCAACGTGCACCCGGCGCGCTTCGGTCTCGAAGCCGACCCGCGCCACGAGCCCTACGATCACGACCGCGACGACCTCGCCCTCACCCTTGTGCAAACCTGCGTCGAGCGCGGCGTGCCGCTGTTCGGCATCTGCCGCGGCTTTCAGGAGATGAGCGTCGCGTTCGGCTGCTCGCTGCATCCGGAAATCCGCGAACTGCCCGGCCGCATGAACCACCGCATGCCGCGGCTGGAGAACGGCGAAATCCATCCCGATCCGCTGGTCATCTTTGCGGACCGCCACGAGGTCGCGCTCATGCCGGACGGCGCGTTCGCGAAAATCCTCGGGTGCGAGACCGTCCGGGTGAACTCGCTGCACGGCCAGGGCATCGACCGGCCGGGCGCGCGCGTCATCGTCGAGGGCGTGGCCGAGGACGGCACCATCGAGGCCATCCGCATCGCCGACGCGCCAGGCTTTGCGCTCGGCGTCCAATGGCACGCCGAATACGACCCGCAGCAAAATCCGGTGAACCGGAAATTGTTCGAGGCTTTTGGGGAAGCGCTGCAGGATCACAGGCGCGGAGGTTGACGTTTCGATGGCCCCTCCCCTCGCCCCGCCCAATTCACCTCCCGCGCGTTTCGAACTCGATGTCGATGGCCACATCGCCTTCGCGAATTACCGCAATATCGACGGGGTGATCGCGATCACGCACACCGAAGTGCCGTCCGCCCTGCGCGAGCGCGGCGTCGGGTCACGTCTGGTGCTGGAGATGCTCGGGGAAATCCGCGCGCAGGGCCTGAAGGTGCGCCCGCTGTGCTCGTTTGCGCGTTTCGTGGTGGCGCAGCATCCGGAGTTTGGGGATTTGGTCGCGCCGTGAGCGCCGCGGCTGTTCGGCATAACCTCGGGTTGGGCTCAGCATGAGCGAGACCCTGCGTCGGGTACGGGCACTTGTTCTGAGCGGCGATGTCCTCATATCCGACCACGGCTATGATGAACTCGACGACGATGGTATTCTTGCCGAAGACGCCTTGCTCGGGATTGCCACCGCCGAATTGGTGGAGGATTACCCGGATAGGGCTCGCGGGCCGAGCGTGCTGGCGCTGCAGTTCGACGCAGCAGGACGGGTCATCCACGTCGTGTGGGCAATACCTGCCGGCGAACGTCGCCCGGCGATCTTGGTGACCGCCTATCGACCGGACCCCGCCTTATGGGACAGCGAGTTCAAGCGGCGGAGAAAAACATGACCAGGAAGACCAACAAGCTGGTGCGCGAGGGCAAGTATGCCGCCGAAGTGCCCGTCGCTCTCATTGAGGATGAGACGGCATGGTCGCCCTATCTGTCGCTCGACGACGCTCGGAAGCTCGACGCCGTACGCGGCGCCCTGCGCGCGGGCGATCTCGATGGGGCGTCAAGATACGGGCGCGTGTTCGAATTGACTCCAATCGCGGCGAAGTGATCGAGCACGGTGCATTAATCCCGAGGAGGAGCCCATGTCCGCGCAGGCCCGCAAGGTCGTTCACTCCGACATCAAGCCCGAGAACCCGCCGCACCTCGCCTCGCACTATCTCGACGTCCCGAACATGCCGTGGGAGCCGACCAAGTTTCCCGGCATCGAGATCAAGGTGCTCTATTCGGACGACAGCGGCATCACCACGGCGCTGTTCAAGCTCGCGCCCGGCGCCGTCGTGCCGCTGCACGAACACACCGCGCTGGAGCAGACCTACGTGCTCGAAGGCACGCTGGAGGATCACGAGGGCGTCTGCGGGCCGGGCCAGTTCTGCTGGCGGCCGGGCGGCAACCAGCACGAAGCGGTCTCGCCGAACGGCGCGGTGATCCTTGGGTTTTTCCTCAAGCCAAATCGGTTCGCGTATGGGGACAAGTTTTTCACCGAGAAGGCGGCGGAATAGCCGGTCGAACGACCTTGGACGGAGGCGTGATGGACATGCGATCAACGCTCATCGAGCTATGTGACGCCTTCAACGCGCACGATCTCGATCGCATCATGGCGTGCTTTGCCGACGATTGCGTGCTCGAGATGCCGCGGGGAGCCCAGCCCTGGGGCACTCGTTTCGAGGGCAAGCAGAACGTACGCGACGCGCTGGCGACACGCTTTCAGGGCCTGCCTGATGTGCATTACGGCGACGCCGAGCATTTCGTGGATCGGGAAGCCAATACCGGCATGTCGAAATGGCTGCTGACAGGCACAACGCGCGACGGCGAGCGAAAGGAAGTCCACGGCTGCGACTTCTACACCTTTCGCGACGGCAAGGTGATCCGCAAGGACTCGTACTGGAAGATTGTGGAGACCGTATAGCAATGTGGTGCGCCACCGGCGCCGTGCGGAGATAACTCCGCGAAAAATAAGTTATCCCCGCCTGAAAAACCGGCCTTATCCTCATTGGCACCCTGCTCGCTGAGGGGCGCACTCATGAGGCGTCTTGAGCGTGGAGCAGGCCGGAGGCGGGATCGGAGAACAGGTCCTGCTTCCGGCAGCCGGCGCCCGGCAATTCCGGGCCTTGGCTGGTGCGGCGCCCGCGCGCGTGGTTCGCAGCCACGCACCCGGGCGGCATCGGGGCTCCGCCCGGAGGTACTATGGCCTCCTGCCAGGAGCTGGCTGATGGCAGCGCGTAAGCGCGCTGCTGAAAGCGCGGCCCGGCGCCGTAAGGAGAACGCCGCCGCAGAGCGTCGAGAGGCGCGCCGGCCTACGTTACTGGCCGGTGATCTCTGAGCGTTCTCGGAGATCGACCTGTCCGCGAGGCGGGTCACGGGGTGCGGCGCTTCCGCACCAGCGCCTGTCGGCGCTCTGCTCCCCTCATTTCTTGTGGAGCAGAGAAAGACAACGGGGTACCCGCCCCCATCCAATCGGGCCGGCGGAGCGTTGGCTGTTTGACAATTGAATGGGAGATGACAAGCGCGTGCTGACGCGATGAGCGAGCCACGAACCCGGTGCGCCCTCTCCCCCGCTTGCGGGGGAGAGTTGGAGAGGGGGAATGCACTCGCCCCCTCCCTAGCCCTCCCCCGCAAGCGGGGGGAGGGGATCAGAGCGGAGCAAGCGGGAGAGGGGAAGAAAGCAACTACCGCACCGCGATCGGCGACACCGTCGAGCCCGAGCCGCCCTGGATCTTCAGCGGCTGCATCACGAAGGCGAACTCACCGACGCCCTTCTGCGCCAGTTCGTCGAGCTTCATGTTCTCCAGGAGATGTACGCCGTTCACCACCAGCGCGACCTGATGCACCGGCAGCGACAATTGCTTGTCGGGATTGGGCGAAACCTCGACCGGCCAGTTGTCGGCGCCGAGCAGCATCGGGTCCTTGGCGATCAGCCATTGCGCCGCCGCGACGCCGATGCCGGGGCAGGATTTGACGTACCGCGCGTTGTCCTTGCCGTAGAGCTTGCCCCAGCCGGTGTGGATGACTACTGCGTCGCCCGCCTGAAGGGTGAGGTTCTGCTTCTTCAGCGCGCCTTCGAGGTCCGCCACGGTGATCTCATAGTCGTCACCGAGCATCTCGACGCCCTTGAAGCCCGCGACGTCGATCAGCACGCCGCGCGTGAACAGCGCGCCGACATTGTGGACGCCGTATTTCTTGAAGCCGCCGCGCTCGACATTCTCGTCCACCTTCACGCAGTTGTACCAGCTGTTGAGATGGGTCTGGTGCGCGAAGCCGTCGAACTGCGTGCCGACCTGGCCGAGCTCGGTGATGACGATCTCTTCGTTCGAGCCGCGCATGTTGGAGAACTGGTTCATGAACGTGCGCTTGGTGTGCACGTCGAAGCGCCGCGTGCCGAAGAACGCCATGCTGGGGCCGAGCACGTGCGCAAGCTCGATTACCTCGCCGGTCTTGATCAGTTGCGCGGCCTTCGTCACGGCCGCGGGCTTTTGATGGTTCATCGAGCCGCGCTCGTCGGCCGCGCCCCATTTCGACGGGCAGCGCGCACTCTCCGGCGGAACGGTCCAGGACGGAGCCTGTGCGAACGCAGCCGCCGAGAATGTCATCGCGAGCGCTGCGCCAAGCGTAACTGCTTTCATGTGTCGCCTCCCAAAACAGGGTGCTCTGACGCGGCACCGTCAAGGCGGATGATGCGGACGTTGCGCGGCCCGCTTCAAGTCACCTCCGCGTGCCTGAGACAATTTGGCTTCTCTGCGGGGTGCCGAACCGGCACGCGCCGGTTGAGCGAGGCGGTGGCACGCGATAGATTCGTTCCACGGCGACGCTGAATCCGGCAAAAACAGACTAACAAGCCGGGTCACACAAGGAGGAAATCATGGCGCAGGAAACCGAACGCTTGGTGCAAGACTTGTATCGCGATGACCCGGAGCGGGCCGAGGCTGTAACGTCGAGCCGGCGAGGATTTCTCGGGCACGCTGGATTCGCCGCGATGGGCGTGGCGATCGGAGGTGGAATGCCGTTCTCCAGTACACCGGGCGGGCTCATCCCCGCGGCGAATGCGCAAGGCGCGGCTGCGCCTGCCGCCCCCGCGGCGCCGAAGGGTCCGCAATTCCTGAAATTCCCCGGCAAGAACGAGGGCCTCGTCGTGCTCGGCGACCGCCCGCTTGTCGCCGAGACGCCCGAGAGCCTGCTCGACGACGACACCACGCCGACGGAAAAATTCTACATCCGCAACAACGGGCAGATCCCGGATGCCGCCAAGGACCCGGAAGCCTGGAAGATCGTCATCGACGGCGAGGTGAACAAGCCGCTCGAAATCACGCTCGCCGACCTGAAGAAAAACTACAAAGCCGTGACGCAGCGCATGGTGCTGGAATGCGGCGGCAACGGCCGCGCGGCCTTCTCGCCCCCGGCGCGCGGCAACCAGTGGACCAATGGCGGCGCGGGTTGCGCCGAATGGACCGGCGTGCGGCTCGCCGATGTGCTGAAAACCGCGGGGCTGAAACCCTCCGCCAAATACACCGCGCATTACGCGGCCGACCTGCATCTCTCCGGCAACGCCAACACGCCCAGCCTGTCGCGCGGCGTGCGCATCGCGAAGGCGATGGACCCGAACACGCTGATCGTGTGGGCCATGAACGGGCAGCCGCTGCCGAACATCCATGGCGGGCCGGTGCGTCTGGTGGTGCCGGGCTGGGCGGGCTCGGCGTCGCAGAAGTGGCTGACGAAGATCACCATCCGCGACAAGGAGCATGATGGCCCCGGCATGCTGGAATTTTCCTACCGCGTGCCGATCAAGCCGATGGTGCCGGGCGACAAGGGCGACCCGAAGAACTTCCGCATCCTCGAATCGATGCCGGTGCGCTCGATCATCACGAGTCCGGCGAACGGCGCGAAGCTCGCGGCCGGCACCAAGGAGCTGAAACTGCGCGGCGCCTCGTGGGCCGGCGATCTCACGGTAAAAGCGGTCGATGTGTCCACGGACTTCGGCGCGACCTGGCAGAAGACGGCGCTGGGCAAGCCGAAGAACAAATTCGACTGGCAGCGCTGGACCGCAACCGTGAAGCTGCCGAGCGACGGCTATTTCGAGATCTGGGCGCGCGCCACGGATGAGAAGGGCGCGATGCAGCCGCATCAGGCGGGGTTCTGGAATCCGCAAGGGTACGGCGGCAATGCGATGCACCGGATCGCGGTGCTGGTAGGGTGATGGTGCGTTTCGCGATCGCGATTGCGGGCTTGCTGTTCGTGGCGCCCGCGGTCGCGCAAACCTTCACGCCGCGCGACGAATCTCCGGAGGAATTCGCCGCAGGCCCCGGACGCGACGAGACCTTCTATGCCTGCACCGCCTGCCACGGCTTCAAGCTGGTGGCCGCGCAGGGCCTCTCCCGCGCCGGGTGGGAGGACTCGATCAACCTGATGATCCGCCGCCACAACATGCCGCCGCTCGACGACAAGGACCGCGCGGTCGTGCTCGGTTATCTGGAAGCCGCCTATCCGCCCCGCGCCCCCGCGGGCCGTGGCGGCTGGCA
>Ga0190272_10001412_pt1 | contig 11566 bp, 7 predicted proteins | sample Popmic504T_FD_133746 | JGI IMG/M metagenome (GOLD analysis project Ga0190272, IMG submission 133746) | Populus adjacent soil microbial communities from riparian zone of Shoshone River, Wyoming, USA - 504 T | ecosystem: Environmental > Terrestrial > Soil > Riparian zone | place: USA: Wyoming...
GATCGTGTCGGCGGTCTTTTCCGGGTCGGCGTCGCCGAACACCACGACCGGCGAATGCCCGCCGAGCTCCATGGTGGCGCGCTTCATGCCCTTGGCGGCGAGCTGGGCGAGATGCTTGCCGACCGGTACCGAACCGGTGAACGAGATCTTGCGCACGATCGGCGAGGCGATCAGGTGCTCGGAGACCGTCGCCGGTACGCCGAACACCAGGTTGATCACGCCGGGCGGCAGCCCTGCGTCCTCGAAGCACTTCACAAGGTCGACGCAGCCGGCAGGTGTCTCTTCCGACGCCTTGATGATGATCGAGCAGCCCGCCGCGAGCGAGGCCGCGATCTTGCGGGCAGGGGTGAGGACCGGGAAATTCCACGGCGTGAACGCCGCGACAACGCCGACCGGCTCGGTCACCACCATCTGACGCACCGTCGGATTGCGGCTCGGAATGATGCGGCCATAGGCCCGGCGGCCTTCCTCGGCGAACCATTCGACGATGTCCGCTGAAGTGACGACCTCGCCCTTGGCCTCGGCGAGCACCTTGCCCTGTTCCTGACTCATCGAGCGGGCGATGTCGTCGGCGCGCTCCCGCAAAAGGTCGGCGGCCTTCTTGATGATGCGGCCGCGGTCATAGGCGGACTTCGCCTTCCACAACTTGAACCCGGCCTGCGCAGAGGCGAGCGCCGCGTCGAGGTCGCTCTTGGTGGCGTGCGGCAGATGCCCGAGGGGCTTCTGCGTCGCCGGGTTGATCACGTCCTCGCCGCCGCCGCCATTGCCGTGGTTCCACTTGCCGTCGATGTAAAGCCCGAGTTGGGTGTAAGACATGGGGTCCTCGCCTGTGAGTTATTCTGAAATTCGGGGGGAGCCGGAGCCGGCCGCGCCTCGTGCCTCAACGAATAGGGGAGAATGCGGCCGGAAGATAGATGTCGGTGTGCATCGTGAGCAGGTGGTCCGGACCGCCGGGCGGCGGCCAGACGCCGGTCTCGATCGCGGTTTTGCGCGTGTTTGCGCGCGTGATGAGGTCCGGATAGGGCCAGATATGCAGAAAACGCGTAACCTCGCCGGTGACCGAATACATCGCGGCGAGGATCGGCGAGAGCTTCTGGCGCGCCGGCGCGGCCTTTTCCCAGGCCGCAATGGTCGGCGGCAGGCCGGTGGGCTTGAGCAGATAGGTGCGCACCTCGAAGATCGGGCCGTATTGGCCGGGCTTGATGGCGGGGAGGAAAGGAAACTGCACGAACGTGTCGGTGGACCTGCCGACGGTGAGGTCGAGGCAGCCGTACGGGTTGGCATCCTTGGCGGCGGCGTCGCGGTCGGCCGCCAGATCGGCCTCGCCCGCATAGTGATGCAGCAGCAGGATCTGGTTCAGGTTGCCGATCTCGCATGTCAGGCAGGCAATGAACTCACCCTTGCGTGGATTCGCCTTGAGCCATGCTTCGAGCGGCGGAAGCGCCTTGCCGTGCGTGTTCGGTTTTACGGTGATGATGGTGACGTCGTAAGGCATCGAAATCTCCGCGCCCGGTCGGGCGGCGCGAAGCTATCCGTTGGCGTCGGAGCCCGCAACGCGCCCGCTAGCCACCGCGCAGCTTCGCCAGCAGCTTCAGCCCGAGATAGCCGTCCGCCGGCATGAGCCCGGCCTTCTGCTGATAGTTGCGCGCGGCCGCCATCGTCATGTTGCCGACGCGGCCGTCGGTGCCGCCGGTGTCGTAGCCTGCTTTGGTGAGACGCGTCTGCATCTCCTGCACCTCGGCCAAAGTGGGCGCGCGTTCGCTGTTCGGGAACGGCTGCACGAACGGTCCACCGCCGAGGACGCGGTCGCCGAGGTGCACGATCGCGAGCGTGTAGTTCATCGACGGATTGTACGTTTTCACCGCATAGAAATTCGGGCCGAGCAGGAACGCCGGCCCGCCCGCGACCGGAACCCAGAGTTTCGCCGTGAGGTTCGGGTTCGGGAATGGCTGCCCGTCCGCGCGCATCACGCCGAGCGCCTGCCATGCCTCATAGCTGCGCGATTTTTCGTCCGAGCCGCGGCCTCCCGCGCGCACCTCGTAGCCCCAGTGCTCGCCGCGCCGGTATTTGCCGCGATTGACCAGATAGCGCGCGCTCGATCCCAGCGCGTCGGCCGGGCTTTCGAGCGGATTGACCTTGCCGTCGCCGTCGTAGTCGAAGCCGACATTGAGCCAGACTTCCGGCATCCACTGCGTGTGACCCATCGCGCCGGCCCATGAGCCGACCATCTCCTTCGGCGTGGCCCAGCCCTTCTCCACGATGCGCAGCGCGTTGATGAGCTCGGTCTCCCAGTACGTGCGGCGGCGCGGCTCGCCCCAGGCGAGCGCCGCGAGCGCCGGAAACACCGGGCGCGCGTGGTTCTGCTTCACGATGGGGTCGCCGAAGGTCGACTCGATGCCCCACAGCCCGAGAATGGTGCTGCGCTGGACCCCAAAATCCTTCTCGATGCGCGCGAGCAGCGGCCCGAACTCCTTCAGCCGGTCCTGCCCGGTCTGGATGCGCCAGTCGGAGACGCGGCGATTGAGGTACTGCCAGAGCTGCTGGTTGAACTCCGGCTGGCTGCGGATCGCCGAGAACACGAACTTATCCGGCTTCAAGCCGTTCATGACGCCAGAATAGGTCGCGTCCGAAATGCCTTTCGCGCGGGCGCGCGCGCGGAATGTCTCGATCCATTCGGGAAAAGATTGGGCGGCGGTTTGCCCGGAGGCGGGCAGGCCCAGCGCGAGCGAGGCTACGCCCGTGAGCGTGGCCTTCAGCACATGGCGGCGGGCGAATTTCATCAGGACCTTCTAGAGCCGAATCATGGCGGGGATAGTGCCGCCGCGTCCCTGGTTTTGCTATGCTGGCAAACGCGACACCGCCGGAGGAACTCATGGATCACCCGATCGCACGCCGTGCCGTCATTGCCGGGGCAGGGGCCGGGCTCGTCTCCGGCCTCGTCAGCGAGGCGAACGCACAGGGCAAGCCTGAGGTTCAGGCGAGCGAATATTGGGCGAACAAGGGCGGCGTGAAGCTCTACCTCTACCGCAAGCGCGCCGTGCCCAAGGCGGGCGAACAGCAGCCCGTGCTGTTCCTGGTGCACGGCTCGTCGAATTCCGCCCGGTCGAGCTACGACCTGACCGTGCCGGGCAAGGGCGAGTATTCGCTGATGAACGTCATGGCCGGTTACGGCTTCGACGTGTGGACCATGGACCATGACGGCTATGGCCGCTCGGGTTCGTCCGGCAACAATTCCGACATCGCGAGCGGCGTCGAAGACCTCAAGTCCGCGATCCCGGTCGTCATGCAGGAGACCGGGCGGCAGAAGCTGCACATGTACGGCACATCGTCGGGCGCGATCCGCGCCGGCGCCTACGCGCAGGCGGCGCCGGAGCGCGTCGACCGGCTGATTCTCTCGGCGTTCACCTACAAGGGCACCGGTTCGCCCGAGATCGCGCGGCGCAATGCGGTCGCGGACCGCTACCGCAACAATCCGCGCCGCAAGCGCGATCTTGCGATGATCCGCTCGATCTTCACCCGCGACGGCCACGCCTCGGCCTACGACATGGCGGTCGCGGACGCGATCGCGGCGGAAGAGCTGAAGTTTGGCGATCAGGTGCCGACCGGCACTTACCTCGACATGGCGGTCAACCTCCCGCTGGTCGATCCGGCGAAGGTGCACTCGCCCGTGCTGATGGTGCGCGGCGCGCACGACGGCAACTCCACCAACGAGGATCTGTTGGACTTTTACGCGCAGCTCACGAACGGCGACCGCCAGTTCGTGATTCTGCCGCACACCGCGCACTCGATCGGCTACAGCAACAACCGGCACCTGTTGTGGTACGCGGTGCGCAATTTCCTCAATGCGCCGGCGGCGGTGGCGGCGTAGGCCCTACGGCACACTCACCGGCCCGCTGGTGACGACGCGGAGTTTCCAGTTCTCCGCCTGCGTTCCCGACAGCCCGAGCTTGCCTGCCAGATAATAGAGCCGCTTGGTGTCCTCGCTTTTCGACGTGCAGAACCGGTCCTGCAGGAAAAATGGCGGCGTCGGCTGGTAATAGAGGGTCGCCTGCACGGCGGCCGGCCTGCCGGCGATGTCGGATAGCGGGATGCGGTACACGAGCGAGTCGCGCCCGCCGGTGACGTAGTCGGGATCGTTGCCGACTTCCCCGGGTCCTGATTCCAGCGCCATCAGTTCATCGGCGCCGAGCGCTTTCGAGATCGCAATGCGCTCGTCCAGATTGAGGAAGCCGGCGGGCAGCAGGCGATTGTCCTTCACCTTGGCGCAGATCGACAGGAAGCTGGTGGTGAGCGGCCCCTTGAGCTTCGCGCGCGGACCGCAGGTCTTCTCCGTTGCATCCGGCGGCGGCGCGGCGACCAGCTCCTGATAGATCTGCACCTGATCCTGCCGGTTGATCTCCTGATAGTGCGGCTGATGGACCCCGGCGTCCGCATCGGGGCGCGCCGTACAAGTGTCGTTCCACCACAACTCGCCCTTGATCGGTTTCGGGTTCTTCTCGCCATCGACGAGGATACCGAGTTCATTGGTCCGCCCCGACGCCCACAGCACCTTGTTGTTCACGTCCAGCACGCTGAACTCGATGAAGGCGCGGCGGAAGCCGACACCCGACGGGAATTTGTGGCCGACCTTGTTGATCACGGTGACCCGCGCCGAGAGCGCGCCGTTCTCGTTGCGCACTTCGGCGACGGTGACGGTCGCGGTCTTGTTCACCGCCTGATCGAGCATCGCGTTCTCGGCCGTCGGGATCGAATCGATCCCGGTCGAGGTGAGCATCGGATCGCTCTTGCGGATGCCGAGGACGTCCGGGAATTGCCACGCCATCTTGAGGAGATAGACGTTCAGCCCGACCAGTGTGTGCTTGCCGAAGCCCGAGCGCTCCTGAAGATTGATATCCTCTGGCGGCAGCGTGTGTTCGGCCTGCGGGAAGTTCGAGTATTCCTGGATCGCCGCGATCTTGCTGCGATACGGGTTGCCGTAGGCGTCCTTGTTCGGCATGTGGCAGCCTTGGCAGGACTGCGCCTGCGGGCCGGACTTGTAAGGCAGCACGCCGTCGACTGAATCGCCGGTCCGATAGTCGCTGAATGCCCATTCCGGATAGGTGGTCTGCTCGTAGACGTGCCCGATCGCCTTGCCGTTGTGCATGATCGGCAGGTGCACGGTGTGGCAGCTTCCGCACATTTCCGGTTTGGTGATGGTCTGGCTGTGCGCGGGATCGATGCCCATCGCATGCTTCATCGGTTTCTTCTTCGGCTCCTTGAAGGGACCGTAGAGCTCGTTCGGGGCGCCGACGAGGAAGTTGCCGGTAAACGTCGAGGCGAAGCCCGTCAGCTTCGGGTTAATCGCTTCCTGCTGCGCCGGAATGCATTTGTTCTGCGGCTGGTGCTGGTACTTCGCGGTGTCTTCCTTGCCGAGCACCATGTGATGGCAGGAGGCGCACGAGATCCCGTCGCGCGCGAGTGAGCCGTAGTTTGCCAGCGCGCTCACCGGATCGATCGGCGCCTTGGACGGGATGGTGTCGACCATTGTGCGCGAGAACGGTGCGCACTCGTTGTCGATCGCATGCTGGCGCTGGCCCATGATGCCGTGACAGCCGAGGCAGATATTCTGGATCGCGTCCGCGGACTCCTTGTGGAAGGTGTCGGTTTCGCTCGCGAGCTGCGCGAAAAAGATCGGGTCGCGCCCGGCAAGCCCCATCGGCGAGCCGCGCCACGTGCCGTACGGCGAAATATTGATCAGCTTTCCGTCCGGCCCCGGCTGCGTCATGTCGTATTGCAGGCCGGTGCCGCCCGCGCTGTGGCAGCCGAGGCATTGATCCGAGGTGACGAACTGGCTCGCGGCGGTCGTTTCGCCGGGCTTCGGCCAGACGCTGTCGTAAGTTTCCGGCTTCATCAGCCACGGCGTCGTCTCGGTCTTGTCCGGGGCGTATGTGCGCGCGGGCGGCGGGTCGAATGCGCGAAATGCGTCGAGGAAGGCCTGATTGTAGGGCGGGTCGTTGCCGCCGCTGGCGGCGTCCTTCGCGGCGGCGCTCTGAATGCGCATCTGCAGGCTTTGCCAGGACGGATCGAGAAAGAAATTTTGGCTCAGAAACACCAGCGGCTCGCCCGGCTCGCCCTTGATGTTCTTGAGTGACGCGAAGGTCGAGTTGTCCTTCGCCGAAGCGTGGCAATTGGTGCAGTACTGGCCAAAGCCCATGGCCGGATAGGGGCTGGTCTGCTTGGCCGGCCAGTCCACGGCCCAGCCCGAGCCGGCCCAGCCGTACCAGCCCCAGAACCAGCCGTCATAGGAGCCCTTGGAATCGCGCACCATCACGGCGGAGGATTGCGACGTCGCCAGCAGGTAAAGCGCATCGATGCCGGCGCAGGCCGCGGCCGGATACGGATACATCTCCTTGATCATCATCGCGCCGTCCGGCACCGGCGCGACGACGGCAGGCGCCGGCCCGTGCTCCGGGCGGTTCGCCTTGAGCCAGGCATGCATGTCGGGCGAGTACCAGATCAGCACCGGCGCGTGCGTGCCGAAACCCTGTCCGGTCCATTTGCCGTTTGCGAAAGTGCCGATCCACGGGCCGGTGTCGCGGATGCGCTTGTCGACCTTCCAGCCGCCGGCCTCGTTGCGGTGGCACATGGCGCCGATATATTCGTTGAACTTGGCCTCGTACTCATTGAGCGGCAGCGCGCTCGGGCGGCGCACGATCGGTTCGAGCGCCTCGCACAACTTGAGATCTTGCGGCACTTGCTTGGTGCTCTGCTCATCCGGGCAGGTCGGCGAGGCGTAGGCGATGTTCGCCGTCATTGCGGCAATCATCGCAATCGCGCCAGCAAGACGCGTCCGTCGCCCAATCATCATGTGCTTCCCCGCCCGTGCATCGCATGATGCACTTTAGTGCGAGTCCAGAATAGGCGGCGCGATTCCGCGCCGTCAACCAGAGGGCGAGAGAGAGAAAATTTACCGCGGGATCAGTTTTTCGCCGCAAAGAACGCGCGCATCGCCGCGTAGGTCTCTTCCGGTGCTTCCTCGGAGAGATAGTGCCCGCAAGGGAGCGCCTGCGCGTCGCGGATGTCGGTCGCGTAGTTCTTCCAGATGGCCGGCGGATCGTTCTGCCCCCCGACTTGGCCGCTCGCGCCCCACAAGAGTTGCACCGGACAGGTAACTTTCCTGCCCGCCGCGACGTCCTCGGTATCCATCGCGAGATCGACCGTCGCGCAGGCGCGGTAGTCCTCGCACATGCCGCGCACGGTCTCGGGGTTGCGGAAGCAGCGCTTGTATTCCTCCAGCGCCTGTTTGCCGAAAAACGAGAGACCTTGTTCGGTCCTGGCCAGCTTCTTCTCGATGAAGAAATCCGGGTCCGCGCTCATCAGCCGTTCAGGCATCGGCGCCTTCTGGATCATGAAGAACCAGTGATAGGCGCCGGTCGCCCACGCCTGCGTGACGTTGTTGAACAGGTGATGCTGCGGGATGATGTCCTGGATCGAGGCGCGGATCACCGTCTCGGGATGGTCGAGGCACATCCGATGCGTGACGCGCGCGCCGCGATCGTGGCCCGCGACCATGAACTTGCCGAACCCAAGCGAGGCCATCACCTCGACATTGTCCTGCGCCATCGCGCGAAACGAGTAATTGGCGTGATCCGGCTGGCTCGGCGGTTTCGAGGAGTCGCCGTAACCGCGCAGGTCGGTCGCCACCACGGTGAAGTCCTGCGCGAGGCGCGGCGCGAACTTGTGCCAGGAGAGATGCGTGAATGGATTGCCATGCAGCAGCAGCAGCGGCGGCCCCGAGCCGCCGCGCACGGCCACGATGCGCGCGCCGGAGGTTTGGATCTCGGTGCGGGTGAAGTTTTCCAGCAAGGCATTGATCGCTGTTGCGGCAACGCCGCGGCGCAGCGTTCAGTTTTCATCAATAAGGCGGCGGATGTCCTCCAGCAAGAGCGCGGGCGAGCGGGCCACGGTAGCCGGCTTCCTTGGGTCGTCGTGGCGGCAGCAGCGCTCGAGGATTTCGGCCAGCCGACGAATGAGTTCGCGCCCCTCTTTGCAATCCGCTTCATCAAGACCACCTGGTCCGCCGCCTCCGGGTTGCCCGCCACCTCCAGGATGACCACCACCTCCCGGGTCGTCCTGCCCAGGGGGTCGGCGCAGGAAGATCAACCCCGTGAGCTGGCGGAAGCGCGTGACTGGATGGGCCGCGGGTGTGCACGCAATAACTTCAGTGGAGAAGTGATACGGCCCGACCACGGGCGTATCGGTGTAGTCGCCGCGATACTGCCCGCTCGCCCCCAAAGTCAGGGTCATGTTTCGCGTGACGTTGTCGGGGCGCACGACGTGAACCTGCGGCGGGGCGCTCAGGCTGACCGGTAGAGCAAAAAGCGTCGGCTCCAGCACGACCGTCATAGTGGACCCGGGCGAATAGCTCGATTGGATCAAGTGCCCGCCGAGCAGCAGGTTGCTGCGCGCCTTGCACATCACCGAATAATAGAACGGCAGGTTCGAGTTGACCGACGCGGGGTTCCATCCGGAAACGTGTCGCGGGTCGACGAAGTTCTCGACCCAGAAGCGCCAACGCCCGATGTGGGACTCGGGGCGGCCGGGGAATGCCGGGAAAACCCAGCGAAAGAAAGCGTGCGAGGGCTGGCTGAAGTAGTCGACGTTCGGCAGGGAACCCGCGTCGCTTGGCCGGACGATCGTTCCGTCGGGCGCCTCCAGCCAGATATTGATGTATTTCGGATAGGCGGGCGTCGGCCGAAAGACGATGATGAAATCCGCCGCGACATCGATCTCGCCGATGTCGATCGGAGTCGAACGTTTGTCTCCCGGCATGACTATGCCGAGCGGATCCTTCACGAAGGCCTCGTCGCTCACATCCGAAAGGATCTGGACGTAGAGCTTGTGCAGGAGGAATTCCTTGTAGCCGACGAGATCGCCGGTGATCTGCGCAACACCGTTCGTGACGCTGGCGATCTGCACGAGTTTGTCTTCGAGCTGGTTCAAGCCGAGCCCGATCGCAAACACGCGCTGGCGCGGCATCTTGGCGGACACGGTTGCGCTCGCAGCTGGAATGTCCGGTGCGGTATTCTGGATTCCATCCGTCAGCACGATCAGCGCGCGGCTGTTCGAAGCGGCGCCATCGAGAACCTTGCTGCCCAGCAGGATGCCGCCACCGATCGACGTGTTACCCGCCGGATTGAGGTTTGCGGCCGTCAGCGCAGCGAGCGCGTTGGCGCGCCCGCTGCCAGGCGGGCCGACAAGCTCCATATTGAGAACAATGTCGCCCGGATCATTCGCCACATTATTGAAGCGGCTCAGTCCGATCCGGTCGTTGTCCTTGATCAGCGAGATGTAAAGTTGCGCTGCTTCGATCGCGAGATCGACCTTGCGCTTTCCGGGCACCCCCGTGGGCTCGCTCATGCTGCCCGATCGATCGAACACCAGCACCGTATCGACAGGCGGCGGCGGCACCGCTGTCGCCGCCAGATCGACAATGACATCCGGATTCGCCGGATCGTCCGGTGTCGTAACATGCAGGCTGCCATTGAAGACCGGCCCGCCGACATTGGTCGATGTGAACGCGACGAAAACAGGCCGCCAAGTGTGAGGAACGTTGACCGGGGCGGGCAGGGTGAAGTTCAGCACTGTGCCGGGTGCGTAGGTGAAGCTTCCGGTTGGCGGGCCAAGGGTGACCCGCAACGGACCGGGGAATCCGTCGCGCCTGTTGCGCACCTCGAATGACCGGTACATCGTCAGCCCGTGGCTCACGTTGCCGTAGGAGAGCAACAGGGATCCGTTGCCGGTGACGACGTCCATGCGCGGCGTCGGCGTGATGAACTCGCCGAGCCTCTTGGCTATCGCGCCGACGCACACGTCGCAGAACGGTTCGCTCGACTTGCGCATGCGGCAGGTGTAGGCAGGCCGGTACATCCCGCAGTGAAAATAGCCGGCTCCTTCGAAGAGGCCGATCTTGCGGTCGCTGTCGAGAACATTGGGGCGCTCGTCGCATTGCGAGCAGTCCGGATTCCCCATCGTTGGGATCGGGACTTCGGGAGTGACCAGATCCCTCCACTTGAGCGTGGCGAGCGTCGACACGGTCGTGATGTTCGGCTGGATCGGCTCCGGCCCAACGTAGTTGTCCCGATCGGTTTCCCCGCTGTCGCACCCGAGCCATGTCTGATATTCATCCGCCAACCCGAAAGCGGCGTGCCCAAGCTCGTGTAGCGCGACATCGATCCAGCTTTCGCCAGGATTGGCTCCGAGGCCGGTCGCAAAAAGGTGAAGAGACGAGCGCGCGCAGCCCCCGCGCTTCGGGGTGTTCACGACCACCGCACCAGCGTGCCACTGCGGGATGTTGTCATTGAGTGCGTCCAGCACCGCGTTCCAGTCGGGTGTCAGACAACGATGAACGCCGTTTGTGCAGAACGTGGCATCGAAGAAGGTGGCCGCGACCGTTCCGTCGCCCGGTTCCACGGGGCACTCGGCAGGATCGTCGGCACCCGAGTCGGTTGACCTGACGTTGAGGCGGTGGACATTGATGGCGCCACCGATCGCCGGATAGCCGGGCTCGGCTTGCAACTCATTGATGAAGTCCTGGCAAAGGTTGTCGAAGTCGGCCTGTTCGGTGTCGCGGAATCCCTCGGCGATCAAGACAATGTTGAGCCGGCTGTCATCCGGACCATTGTCGAGGATCTTTGTCGCGCCGAGAATCGCGCCATCACCGGTGCCCACGGCCGCCCCCCCGCTTTGAACGCACGTCGATCTCCGCGATGCGGCGCGCGGGTCCCTCCGGGCGCGACATGATCTTTTGCGGAGCGGGTGTGGCGTCCGAATAGAAGTGCAGCGCGGCGACCTGAGGGATGTCCGGGAAGACGATATCGAACAGTTCGTCTTCGCCCGCCGCTCCCGTATGCGTCAGCGTGCCGTCGCGTTTGACGACTTCCTGTCCGCCGGTGAACGGGTTGTTGCCGATCTGGCGATAGATGACCTTCCCCGTGTCATCGACCACCTCCCACCAGAATCCGGCGAGGCCTTGCTTGCTGTCGACCCGGGGCAATTCGTCGGATCGCATGAGGGTCATGCGATCGATGCGCCTTTCGTTCTCGACCCGCCACTCCCCGCCGCGCCACGAGACAGTGAGCCGGCGAACCGGCCCCGGACGTTTGGGAAGATCGGCCATTGGTGCCCTCCCAACTGCAACGTGAGACGAGGCGCGAATTCCACACTGCTTGCCGCGACGGGGCTTGCGATCGCCGCGCCGCTTCCCGGTCAGTCGACGGCAAGCCAATCAGGCTCGCAACAAGAAAGGGTCGAAGAGATGTCACAATTACAGAAAATCAACGTATCAGAAATACAACCCGTGGCAATATTAAGGCGCAGGCAATCTCTGCCCGATCACGAATGCGCGCGAACCGCATTTCGGCAAAAAGTATCCTGTCCCTGCGGGACCGGGACACTGTCGCGAGCTCAGTCCACCTGCACGCCCGCTGCCTTGATCGGCGCGGCCCATTTCTCGATCTCGGCCTTGAGGAACGTGCCGAGATAGGCCGGCGTCATGCGGTCCTCGGACACGATCTGCGCGCCGAGC
>Ga0190272_10001413_pt1 | contig 11558 bp, 10 predicted proteins | sample Popmic504T_FD_133746 | JGI IMG/M metagenome (GOLD analysis project Ga0190272, IMG submission 133746) | Populus adjacent soil microbial communities from riparian zone of Shoshone River, Wyoming, USA - 504 T | ecosystem: Environmental > Terrestrial > Soil > Riparian zone | place: USA: Wyoming...
ACCAAGGTTCGCATGGGCGGATACAATTTCGAGGTCGTGGGTGTGTTGGAAAAGAGGAAAGCAGGCTTCTTTGGGGAAAACGAGGAAGACCTCTGGATTCCACAGCAGGCGTCGGTTGCGTCCGCGTTGTTCGTGTTGGTGTGGGCTTAGCGTTGGAAGTCCTCGCCGCAGGAGGTGTTGGGCTGCTTCCGAAGCCGATGAAGGTCCACCAGAGCAGGATGATCGCCAGCAGTCCCAGTACTGCTGCGCCGATCAATTTTTTCCGCTCGTTCGGATTAGTTATGTCGCTGGTCTGCATAATCCTAGTGGGCCGCTGCGTCTGGCGCCGCAGGTTCAGCAATGCCGCGTCTGAAGTAGGTGGCCATTTCCAGGCGTAAGCTCACCGCACTTGCGCGCGTGCTGCCCGCGGTGCCGCCTTCAGTCGGGGGAGCTGCGCCGGTTTCGGTGGCGCTCTCCAATTCAACGCTATTAATAATGATGAACTGTTTGGTTGTCTCTATTTCGCGTATGAACCGCCGCAAGTTTTGGTAGGGGCCCTCCACGGTCACACTGATTGCTATGCCTGGATAGATACTCTGCCATTTGGCACTTGCCGACTTCGCCCCTGTAGATCCAACCTTTTGGCCCGCGGGATCCAATTGTGTGTAGGTAGGTCCCGACGTATTGCGCAGCGCATTCTTTCGAATGAGCTGGTTGAGGCTGTCATAAAGCCCCATGCGTCCACTGGCCGAGCTCACCAGACGATTATTCTCGAAGGCCTCCAGGCTCTCCGTAATGGATTGGACTCTGGCTTCCGTGGTTTGCCCCTGGCGAGCCGCCGACTGCGAAGTTTCCAGCTGACTCTTTAATCGAGATCGTTCCAGCGTGAGAGCTTCCAGGCGAGAGCGTGCCGGCGCGAGAAAATAGAGATAACTTACAACCACGAGCACCACGAGCAGAGCGCTGCCGACGAGGGCGATCAGTTCCGGAGACCCAAGAACCTGCTGATGTCGGGAGATGTTGAGACTCTCCAGCCGGCTTCTAATGCGTTTGTTGGCTGGAGCTGGCGCCGGTTGTTTGCTCATCGCGCTGCCCCTCCCGTCATCCCTTCTGAAGATCCAATTGACGCCACTGGACTCACCGCAGTAGGCGCGCCCGCTCGCGGTGTATACAAAACAACCAGTTCATACTCGGCACCGATTTCCCCACGGCCTCGCTGCAGGTTTTGAGATCTTAGTTCAGCGCGAAAAATGCCGTCCCTGTCCATCTGCGCGATCATCTCCGTGACAATAACCGGACTCTTCGCGATAACCGCGAGCTCCAATTCGCTCACCGACTGTCCAGCTTGCTTGGTGACGCCACGAACGGCGATTCGCTTTACTCGAACGTTTCCGGGCAACGCGGCCTCGAGATCGGCAAACAGTAGCGACCACGAGAATTGTTTCCGATCAACTAAGGTGTGAGTGGCTGCAAGTGTCTGGAGTTGTTCGGGTGTAAGAGACTGCTTAACAGCTTCAGCTTGCTCACGAAGGGATTGTTCCTGTTGGCGCAAGCTATTGATCTCGTTCTGAATAACCTGTGCCTCCCGCGATATCCGTCGGGACGAGGTCACTATGAAAAAGAGCGCAATCAGCGAAATGAAAACGACCACAGCTGTCACTGCCCACGGCAGTGAACGGTTGCTAAATGGCTTACTTGCGAGGTTTAGTCTTGTGGGCACTGGGATGTTCTAAGATTGATATAACTTCGGAGTCTCAGGTGATGAAGCATACACGGCTCAAATAAGACGGCGCAACCGACGAGGAAACGCCGGAGGGTACATTAAGTTTAACGCTTCAGGCGCTGCTCCGTTTCAATAAGAAGACGCCGCGGGGAAACAATTGGTTGTTTAGCTAGGATGTGCGGCGAGGATGCAGGTCGCTTTCGGTCACGGCCAGAGACGGCCGGTAGGCACAAATCCGGTTTCGACCGCTTCTCTTAGCTCTATAAAGCGCCGAGTCGGCGAGTTCAACTAATTGAATGGGGTCCGTGGCGTCGTCGGGAAACGCCGCCACACCGATACTGATGGTGACCTGGTGGGTGGTGCTTGTTTCCGGGGAGTCCATGCGGCGGGAAGAAAACTGGTGTTGGGCCATCGCCACTCTTACACGTTCAGCGGCAATTAGTCCCTGAGCGTAATTTGCATCAAGAAGAAACGCGGCAAACTCCTCCCCGCCGAAACGGGCGGCAACATCACCGGCGCGCAAGGCGTCTTTAATGATGCGCCCGGTTTCTTCCAAAGTCTTGCTCCCAACCAGATGGCCGTAGGTATCGTTAACCTCTTTGAAGTGATCGAGATCCATCATCAACACGCAGAATGGGCGTGACTCGGCTTCAGCCCGTGCTGCTTCACGCCGAAGTTCGGAGAAAAATGACTTGCTCGTCATCAAGCCTGTGAGTTCGTCGTGGGCAATCAGTCGATGGATCTGCTGTTGAAATTCCCGATCAATTTCATCAAGCATGTCGAAACGAAAAAGATGATCGCCGATAACTATTTTGTCGCCGTCGTTGAGGATTGATTCGGTAATCCGTTCTCCGTTTAGTGTAGTGCCATTGGTGGAGCCGAGATCAGTTATGCGGTAGGTGTCGCCCTGGCCGATTTCATTGCGATCTACGGTAATGCGGGCATGGAGTCGGGAGGCGCGTGAGTCGTTTAGCCTGACATCAGCTTCGAATGCCCGGCCTATAGTCACCTCATCGCGCTCAAGGGGAATTGGGACGGCCATCAATTCGCCGCGCAAGGAAACCAGAGCCGGCCTGCGTTCGTGTTGGGTGCGCTTGACGTCTGAGGTGCTAAGCGCCTGCGTCGAGCCCGACTCATCTGCTTTTGTTTTCATTGCGGGCATGCGATCCGGCTCTTGAGCGACCTGTTACCGGGGAGACCTCGCTTCGAATCAGGTGCCGTAGAATCAAATGTATCTTACCGTGCTACTTTGACCCTAGCAAAATCATTGCAACGTTTGGGGCCCGGTTTGACGAGTATCGCAGATGACACGCTGCTTGTAGCTATTGTGGCCTACTCTTATAATCAATTCCTACGCTGCAAATTTACTCAATTAATCCGGTGTTGGTAACACCTTAAGGAGATCTGTTGAAAGAAGAACCAGACACCAACACCTGTTCATGGTCTGATGCAAACCTTACGGTTGAGCAGGTTGCGATCGCGAATCTGCCAACCGAATGGGGAGAGTTTAAGATTGCCGGCTACCGGTCTCTAGTTAGCGATGAGGAGTTTGTAGCCCTCTTTAAAGGGGAGATGCTGCGCGACCAGCCGACACTGGTTCGCATCCACTCGCAGTGTCTGACAGGTGATGTCTTTGGCTCAACCAAGTGCGATTGTGGCGCCCAACTGCATGAAACAATGAAGATGATTGAGCAGGAAGGCTCCGGGGCAATTGTTTACCAGCAGCAAGAAGGCCGTGGTATCGGGATTTTGAACAAGATTCGTGCCTATGCCTTACAGGACAACGGCGCCGACACGGTCGAGGCCAACGAGCAACTCGGCCTCGCGGTGGACCTGCGCGAATATCGTCAATGTGCGGAGGTCCTCTTTGACCTGGGTCTCTGCCACGTTCGCGTCATTTCAAATAATCCCCTCAAGCTTCGTGCACTCGAGGAAGCCGGATTGAAGATCGTCGAACGCATCTCTATCGAGGTGGCGCCGACGGAAAAAGCAGCCGGTTACCTGAGAACCAAAAAGGAAAAGCTCGGACACCTTCTGGATCTAAAAATGAGATAGTTGGACAGACAGAGATAAACTGAGGCCTCGAAGCGGCAAAGCTTCGAGGCCTCAGCCGTTCTCGAGTAACTCTAGTGAAAATCTATTGTTTGGTGCGGAGATCTTTGATGGCCGCTCGGGTGCGCTCGGCGTCCGCCGCCTTCGGTGCTAACTTTAGATAGGTCTCGAGTTCGTCTGCTGCGCGCTTATAGTCACGCTTCCCCCAATAGATCCCACCGAGGTATCGATGTGCGGTTGCTACCTCTGCACTGTTGGAACCTATCGCCAAAAGCAGTTCTTTTTCGGCATCCTCAAGCCGTTGCTGGCTCATAAGCGCGATTCCGAGGTACATGTGAGCCGTGGGCGCGGTAGCGTTTTGTTTAAGGGCGATCCGGAGCTGCTCTTCCGATTGGGCGAATTTCTTTTGATTGAGAAGCGCGATTCCGTAGTTGAGCCTTGGAAAGAAATCATCTGGCGCCAACTTAACCGCTGTCTCCAATACCGTCGCCGCCTTATCCGGCTGGCCTAGTTTCAGGTTTTGCACGCCCAACTCATTGAGTGCCAGGGCGAAGTCTGGATGTATCGCCAGCGCGGCAGTGAGGTGCTCGACCGCCTTCTTATGATCCAATTTTTGTGCTGAGGCCAACCCCTTTTCATAAAGATCCAGGGCTGCCTTGGGCACCGCGGGTACTGTTCCAACGATTCCACGTGGGGTGCCTTTTGGTCGCAGGTGGATTGCAACCTGCACTGTGCGAGGTGAGTAGGTACTGCCTCTCTGGATATCAATCTGTTCCCGAACAATCTCAAACTGATCGCCGGCATCTATTACTAAGGTGTAATAACCAGTGTTCAGACCCGAGAACCTGAACACACCATCGGCACTAGTGGTGGTTGAAAGCCCCGGCTCGCTGGTGCTGTCAAGCCTCACCCTAAGTCGAATATCGTCGGGTTGCTTATCGGGGAAATAAATCCGTCCAGCAACAACGTGGTTACCCCCGGCACTGCTGAGCTCTCTCCCGGTGCCCACGCCCTGCGCGAGGACGGTCACAGGTATTAGTAGCATGAGGACGCCAAACAGCATCCAGCTACCGTAGGTAAAACGGCGACAGGTGGCTACCAGACTCAGACGATTGACCATATTGATATTTCCTTTTCGAATGTTGGGGTAGTGCTTATGGGTTTGCGGGAGTCGTTTGCTTCCCGCGCAACTCTTTAATGGTGGCGCGGAGGCGTTCCGCATCGGGAGACTTAGCCGTCTGGCGCAAGTGTTTCTCCAGTTCGTCAGCGGCGCGCTGGTAATCCTTGTTTCTCCAATATATCCCGCCCAGGTAGTAATGCGCCAGATGCAGTTCGTCGGCAGATAAACTGATGGCTCGCTGCAACTCCTTTTCAGCCTCAACATAGTTGCGCTGATGAATCAGGTTTACTCCAAGATATAAATGCGCGGTTGCCGCGCCGTCATTCTTCTGAAGCACTTGCCGTAATTCTGTTTCACTCTCAGCAAACTTTCTCTTTTGTAAGAGAGCGATTCCATAGTTTAGTCGGTGAGGAAGGGCATCGGGGGCGAGCTTAACAGCTTGTTGCAACGCCTCGATTGCCTTGTCAACCTGGCTGAGCTTCAGGTACTGCACTCCCAACTCGTTAAGCGCCAGACTGAACTGCGGGTGCAGGGAGATCGCGGCCTTCAATTGCTCAACGGCCTTTGCGCTATCGTTGGCCCGGATCGTTACAAGCGCGCGCGCATAAAGGTCCGCGGCAGCTTTCGGCACGCCGGCCAGAGCCGCGCTGATAACGCCAGGGCGTGCCCCGCTCCTGGAGCTCTTCAACTGCAAATATACGGGAACCATGACAGTACGTGGAGCACTGGGCATGCGCATACCACGTCCTAAGCTACTGTTGCCTTCGATGTAAACTGACTCTCTTGCAATCTCGTAGTCGTCTCCGGCTTCGATTACGATCGAATAGGTACCTGCCGATAGATTCCCGAACTTGAAGGCGCCGTCCGAATCGGACAGGACCGAGAGAGCCCCGGAACTGGGATTTTCGAGATTCACTTTGGCCCTCAAGTCTGCGAGGCGTCCGGAGGGGAAGTAGATGCGCCCCTGGATAGTATGGCGCCCACCCGTACCGGTTAGATCAGTGCCGCCACCGCCCTGCGCTCGGGCCGGCGTCAATGCTCCCAGCATTACGAGTGCAGTTAACAAAGCATAAGTAGAGTAAGGAAGATTGTAAGAAAAGGGAGCCCGACCGGAAACTTTCATGCAGCCTCCTCTATTGAAGCAATGTCATCGAGTTGGTGGGGATTGGATGAAACAATATCACAAAAAACAGGGAGAAGCGCAAACCTTGCGCCTCTCCCTGGCAAAGAGCTCTACGTGCCTTTTCGGGCACATCAAGCAGCTAGCTTAGAACTGGAATTTGACTCCCAGTCGAAGGGTTGAGGGGTACTGGAAAATCGTACCCTGGCCGTAGAACACGTTCGGAATATCAGGCACGCCGGCAGCCCCCGAGGGGAGTGTGAACGTGTTGTCCTGAATAACCGCGCGCTGTGTGTTGAGGACGTTAAACCAGTCAGCCGTAAAGCGGAGCTGGCGAACCTCGCCGAACTTGATCGGGAAGTATCCGCCCAGATCCAGCTGGTAGGTCGTTGGCGAACGGTTGCTGCCGGCCTCAATACCGCCAGGAGCATCCGCAGGTGCTAGCGCAGTGCCGCGGGGTACCGCAAAGCCTTCGTTGGCGCCGTAGACTGGATGTCCAATCAACGCGTCAAACGGCCTGCCCGACTGTGCACGGAACGACGCGCTGGTCAGCAAGCCAAACGGCCAGCGATAGCTGCCGTCAAACTTGAACTGATGCGGTTTGTCGTTTGGCAGACGTCCGTAAGTATTCGCCAGGAGGCTGGTCAGATCGAACAACGAAGTGATGTTCGGGTCAGACTGGCCGTTGTCGTTACGGAACAAGCCTTCATAGTTACCGGTCAGGCTTGAGAACACATAGGAAGCGATGAACTGATAATTGTTCGAGAAGCGCTTCGTGGCAGTGAACTCAAGAGCTCGGTAATAACGACGAGCGTAGCCGAAACACTGAGGTAAACGGCCGGTCGCAGCATCACCGAGACAAGCGAGATCTTCCGTCGAACCCTCACGGCGGTCGCCGGGATTGAACAGGAAGTAGGTGTCGCCATCGTCAAATGAACCGTCCTCAATCACATTGTCTTGAGCACGATAAATTCCGCGGACCCCAACAACAAAGTCCGGGGCGGCTTCATATTCGAAGCCAGCGGTGAAATCGTTAAGAGTCTGCGGTCTGAGACCCGCATCCGGAGGCGTATGCGAGTGGCCCAGGTTCTGCGCCGCAATGGTGACACTAGGTCCCCCAAGCGTTGTAGCACCTGCAAGGCCGGTTGTAACATTCGCGCCGGTTGGGAAATACCGATCGATCCGAAGATTGTTATCGGTCTGGGCGGTATCGCTCAGAGCGCGAACATTGATATCGAGCGGAATAGGAGTTTCAACGTAACGAGCGTAGTTCGCGAACAGCTTGCCTTTGCCCTGTCCGGTGAAATCCCAGATAAGTCCGAGGCGAGGCTGCATGTTGTGCCTGAAGTTGTTGAGCTTCAAGGGCTGGCCCTCACCTGGCTTGCCGTAGGCTTGCTGGAAATCCCAGCGCACTCCTAACAGCGCGGTGAAGTTTTGGGTTAGCTTCCAGTCGTCCTGCACGTAGAAGCTCTCCGTGTTGGTCTTCGTCTCCGCGATGATTTTGAAGTCGCGAATACGAGTCTGATTACGGATCAGGAACGGGTTGTTCGTGATTTCAGCAATCGTCAAATCAGGTATCGCACCACCAGTCGTTACGGCTGAGGTGATAACACCGACGCCCGCTACGTTCTGCCCAACGAGCACTGCCGCTCGGGTGGTTCCAGCAGCGCTGGGACACACGATGGTTGTGCCTCTAACAGTGCAGAGAAGGAAGCGATGGTCAACGCGATAGCCATTGGCGGTCAGACTGGCTCCGTGGCCCACTGGCAATCCCAGTGGATTTGCGAAGGTCGTCGAGGGACCAGTCGAAAAGTTGTTGATGTCGTACATATTACGTACGAATTCAGCACCGTATTTGAACGTATGAGAGTTCCAGGTGTTCTGGAATCTGGCAGCGCCCTCCATGCGGTCGCGCTTTTCCTGTCCCGCGAAGATTGAAGCATAGCCGTCCTGGAAGAACGTGCGCTGCAGGGAAGCATTCGAACCGCCATAGCGGTAGTCAATCTGGCCGGTGCCGGCGATGTTGCCGAGGCCAGTCTCTACCAATGGAGCCGGCGTGCCGTCGGCGCGCAAGATCGACAAGTTGTCGAAATTGGCTGGACGGTTGATGAAGTCTGCACCCGGAATGCGGTTGAAACGCTGGAAGTGCAAGCCGAATGTGAACTCACCGGTCCAGTTCGGGGTTATGGAGGAGTTCAGGCGAGCGATGTAGTTGTGGCCGCCTGATTCGGTCGTGCCCAAAAAGCTGGTTGGATCAGCGCCGAAGCCGTTTGAAGAACCGGCCAACGACCCGTTCTGAGCGACCTGGAAACCTTCGATTTTTGTGAAATCGCCGAAGGTCGACAGGGTCAGGGTGTTGCCCTGATTGATGGCCCACGTCAGCTTGCCTGCGTAGAACGGAGTCGTGACTTGGTTCTCGAAAGGCGTGAATGTGGATTGGCTCAGGAAAAAGTTCTTACGACGCTGCGGATTGAATGCACCAAAAAACCACAGTTTGTCTTTGGTAATCGGTCCACCGATGTCGAAGCCGGCATCAATTTCTGAAAAACCGTTGTTTGACGCGCTGGAGTTTGAGAAGTTCTTAACCTCACGCACCATTCCTTTGGTGGTGAGATAACCGAAGATATCACCGCGGAACTCGTTGCCGCCGCTCTTGGTGATAACGTTGAAGATTCCGCCTGTCGACTTGCCGTACTCGGCTCCGAAGGCACCCGTCTTCACTTCCACTTCCTGCACAAACTCGAAGGGCAGGTTTGCACCCGAACCGCCGTAGGCGGGGTCAGTAGTGGTAACGCCGTCGAGAATGTAATTGTTCTCAGGACCTGATGCGCCACCGACCGACGGGTCGCGATCACGTCCGGCCGAATCACGCAAACCAGAGCGTGACGCTGTCGGCGCGATGTTGTAAAGCGACTGAACGGTACGCTGAGTCGGGAAGTTGGAAAACTGTTCCGACGTTACGTTTGTTCCGGTCGTATTCGTGTTTACATCAATTGCCGCGCCTGAAGTGGCCGTGACGTCGACACTCGCGGTGGCACCCGCTACGGGAAGGTCAATGTCGACTGTCGACGTCGACGAAAGGTTGACCTCGACATTCTCTCTGGTAGACGCACCAAATCCACTGGCCGCCGCTACGCTAACCGAATAGCGTCCGGGGGGGAGGTTGCTGATGGTGTAGGATCCCTGGTCGTTGGTGGTTGCAGTCTGCGCGCGAATCAAGTTCGGGCTGGTGACGGTCACCACAACTCCCGGCACTGCCGCGCCGTTGCTGTCAACGACCTTTCCATTGATCGATCCTGTCGTTGATGATTGAGCAAACGCGCTAAGCGCCATGCACAAAACAAACATCGACAGGACAATAAATCTGATACTCGTTTTCATACTTGCTGTCCTTTCATTCATTTGCGTAGTTGAATCTTTATCTGACGTAGGCCTTAAAGAGTGGTTGGGCGAATTGGCCTGACCCTTCAGAGGGGGTTCGACGACTGACAAGAAGTTGTGTTTGGGAGAAAACTGCATATGGCCGCGGTGCATTTTGCAAGTCTTATGCCCATGGCCCCCAACGGGCTTGAAGGTTTGATTTTCAACGACTTAGCCGTGGTCGGAACCAGCAAACCCTGGGCCAATATCCAAAAAATTGGGTAGAATCCATAAATCACAACCGCCCGGTTTGGAATTTCGTAGGGGGATAGCTGGGATGGCGGCGCCGGCTCACCCTCCTAAATTGCCTTTCCTACTGTTTGCAGGTATTTAATGACATCCCAAATGTCCGAACGCATCTATCGCGATCCTGTCCATAACATCATCCGACTTCGCACCGACACGGACGAGGGCGAACTGATGATGCGTCTGATCGACGCGCCTGAGTTTCAGCGGTTGCGGCGCATCAAGCAGCTCGGCCTCGGGCTCTACACTTACCAGGGCGCGGAGCATTCCCGCTTCACACACTCGCTGGGCGCCTTTCATCTGATGAGCCGGGTGCTGGATCGCTTCGCTGAGAAATACACCATAGACCAGGACGATCGCGCCGCGGCTCGTGCGGCAGCTTTGCTTCACGACGTGGGCCATGGATCCTTTTCTCACGTGATGGAGAAAGTGCTCGGCTTTCATCATGAGAAATTGACGATGGAGGTCGTGCTGAGTGAGTCCACCGAGATAGGGCAACTCCTCGCCGCTTACTCTCCGGAGTTGCCGGCAAAGGTTGCGTCAATCATCGAAGGAAAGTTTCAACCTGCCGCCCTGGCCCAGCTTGTTTCATCTCAACTCGATGTTGATCGTATGGATTATCTACTCCGTGACTCACTGATGACCGGAGCCAAGTATGGTATCTACGATCTCGAGTGGATCATCAACGCACTCGCCATCGATGAAGAGCATGATCGAATCTACGTTGCTGCGCGCGGGCTATACGCAGTTGAGGAATATTTGCAGGCTCGCTACTACATGTTTCGGCAGGTCTACTTTCACCGGACGTTGCGTTCGGCTGAAGCGGTGTTGAAGTCGACTCTTCGCCGCGCTCTCCACCTGCTTGAAGTTGGCTCACCGGTATGGCACGCGCCCGACACTGCGTTTGAGAAGGTCTTGCGCAAACAGTCGCTCACCATTACTGAACACCTGGAGGTGGACGACTCGGATGTGCTTTTCCACGTCAAGCAATGGCAGCGCTCAAACGATCAAATCCTCGGCGATCTAAGCCGGCGGTTTACCGGGCGGCGTTTATTCAAAGCTATCGATCTGGATATGCCGGAGGCCGAGCGGCCTCAGTTCCTCGAGGCGGCGAGGGAATGCGTCTCGCGAGCGGGCTACGACCCCGAGTACTATTTCATTGAGGACCGCGCCAGCGATGTACCCTATTACAGCTACTACACGGCCGAAGGCGCAGAGCCAAAGAGCCGGATCTACGTAGAGGACGGTTTTGCGCGCCCGCGCATCCGCGAGATTACTGAAGTGAGCGACGTAGTGCGCGGACTGCAGCGTGGTTACGAGCTCCACAGAGTTTGTTTTCCGGCAGAAGTCAAAGCGGAAGTTTACAGGCTCTATCACGACCTGGCGCCAAGGGATCGTCGCGCGGTGGGTGGCCAGTAACCTGCATCGGAGATCGGATGACGAGAATCCCCGGAGTAAATCCTGACGAAACCGACCCGCGGATGAAAGAGGTTCTGGCTGCTCAGGCAAAAGTCTGGGGGGCCCCTCTCCTAAACCACCTTATCTACGCGCGCCGGCCCACGATTTTTCGGGGGGTACGAGCGATGTGGACCGGCATCGACGCTTCCGGACTGATCCCGCCGGCCCTGAGGGCTCTGGTTAATCGCAGAGTTGCCTACCTCAACGGCTGTGAGTTTTGACAAGACATAAACGCTGCCGTGAGCAGCGAGCTCGGCGTTTCGGAAGCAAAGATCGAGGCACTGGCGGATTACGCTATTAGTGAACATTACTCTGACGCCGAGCGAATTGCGCTGGAGCTTGCTGATGCGATGACGATTACCGGGCGAGACGTTAGCGACGAACTTTTCAATCGGGTGGCCACGTTTTATGATGACGACACTGTGGTTGAATTAGTGGCA
>Ga0190272_10001414_pt1 | contig 11551 bp, 15 predicted proteins | sample Popmic504T_FD_133746 | JGI IMG/M metagenome (GOLD analysis project Ga0190272, IMG submission 133746) | Populus adjacent soil microbial communities from riparian zone of Shoshone River, Wyoming, USA - 504 T | ecosystem: Environmental > Terrestrial > Soil > Riparian zone | place: USA: Wyoming...
CGCCCGGCGCCGAGCTGGAACTCCGCTTCGGTCTCCACCTGGACGTCGTTGCCGATCCGCACCTCGGTCCCCAGCGCCTCCTTCAGGGCTTCCGCGAGCGGGAAGCGTCCCTCCCAGCCGGGCAGGTTCTTGGCCGAGGAGACGACGCCCGTCTTCTCGTCGGCATCGCCGGGAGAGCCGATGCCGACACCCGCCAGAGCGGCGCTCTCGACTCCGGCCTGCTCGGCCGCCTCGCGCAGCGCCGCCGCCATCTCCGCGGCGACGTCCTCGGGGCCGCCGCTGGTCGGGGTCGGTCGCCGCGACTCGCCCAGCACCTTGCCCCCGTCGTCGACGACCACGGTCTGGATCTTGGTCCCGCCGAGGTCTATCCCGCCGCGAAGCTCGCTCACGCCGCCCATCCTACGTGCCGATGGGACGAAGTCGTCCCCTATCTGGACGCATTCGGCCCATCGGCCATAACGTTGGGGGATGGGCGAGCGTGGGTGGCGAGTTTGGTGGGCGAAGCGGCGCTGGTACGAGCGCAATCGCCGTTTGTCGCGGCGGTGGCGGATCGACCGGCATGCCGCCCGCGGTGGCTTCTTCATCCGCCACCCGGTCGAGGGCGAGGTGCTGGAGGCGCTCGACGAGGGCCGGCTGACGATCGGCGAGGGGACGCTGTTGGAGCCGGGCTGCTGGCTGACCCTGGCCCCGCAGGCGCGGATCGAGATCGGCGCCGGCTGCTTCCTCAACCGCAACACGATGATCGCCGCCCACGGGGGGGTCTCGATCGGCGATCACACGATGCTCGCCAACGGCTGCTTCGTCGGCGACGCCGACCACCGCTTCGACGACCCGGCCGTGCCGATCACCTGGCAGGGCTTCACCAGCAAGGGCCCGGTCGAGATCGGCTCCAACTGCTGGTTCGGCGTCAACTGCGCGGTCACCACCGGGGTCACCGTCGGCGAGCGCTGCGTGGTCGGCGCCAACTCGGTCGTCAACCGCGACCTGCCGCCGCTGACGATCGCCGCCGGGGCGCCGGCGAAGCCGATCGGAAAAGTCCAGCTGCGTAGCTGAGGGGCGCCGTGGAGTCCCTATAATCGGCTTTCGGCCGTGACCCGAAGGGCATGGACCTATGAACCTGAACCCCGGCACCGGTAACCCCCCCGTTGCGACCGCTGGCGTGAGCGTAGTCCGCTCCAAGCGCGAGCTTCGCTCTGCGTTGTCCGAAGCGCGCCGCGAGGGACAGACGATCGGCCTGGTGCCGACGATGGGCTACCTGCACGACGGCCACCTCTCGCTGCTGGCCGCCGCCCGCGCCCAGTGCGACCTGGTCGTGATGAGCCTGTTCGTCAACCCGGCCCAGTTCGGCCCCGGCGAGGACCTCGACCGCTACCCGCGCGACGAGGAGCGGGACCTGCGGCTCGCCGCGGAGGCGGGCGTCGACCTGGTCTACGCGCCCCCGGTGGAGGAGGTCTACCCCGGGGGGTTCTCGACCGCGGTCGAGGTCGGCGGCAACCTGACCGAGGTGCTCGACGGCGACCCCGCCCGGCGTGGCCCAGAGCATTTCCGCGGCGTCACCACCGTGGTCGCCAAGCTCTTCAACACGGTCGGGCCCGACGTCGCCTACTTCGGCCAGAAGGACGCCCAGCAGGCGGCGGTGATCGGCCGCATGGTGCGCGACCTCGACTTTCCGCTGCGGATCGAGGTGCTGCCGACCGTGCGCGAGCCCGACGGGCTGGCGATGAGCTCGCGCAACGCCTACCTCGGCGACGAGGACCGTGAGCGCGCTACGGCGCTCTCGCGGGCGCTGACCGCGGCTGCCGAGCGCGCCCGGACCGGCTCGCTCGCGGACGGTCTCGCCGCCGCCCGCGAGCAGCTCTCCGCCGCCGGCATCGAGCCGGAGTACCTGGAGGCGCGCGACGCCGAGAGCTTGGAGCCGGTGGCGGAACTGGACGACCGCCCGGTGCTGATCGCGATCGCCGCCCGCCTCGGCGGTGCCCGCCTGATCGACAACGTCTTGATCTGGCCTCGCCCCGGCGAGGCCCTTCACAAGGGAGAGTGAACGTGCAGAGACAGATGCTCAAGTCGAAGATCCACCGCGCGACGGTGACCGACTGCGACGTCGACTACATCGGCAGCATCACGGTCGACACCGAGCTGATGGCGCAGGCGGACCTGATCACTAACGAGCAGGTCCACGTCTGGGACGTCGACAACGGCTCCCGCTTCGTCACCTACGTGATCGACGGTGAGCCCGGCTCGGGGACGATGCAGGTCAACGGCGCCGCCGCCCACCTGACCCGCCCCGGCCACAAGATCATCGTCGCCTCCTTCGGCGCCTACGACGAGAGCGACCTGGAGCGCTACTCGCCGATCGTCGTCCACGTCGACGAGGAGAACCGCTCGGTCGCGGTCGACAGCCATCCCGAGGTGCTGCTCTCATGAGCTCGGGTGCGCGCCCGGAGGGCGAGGCCGCCGGCTCCGATCGCCGGCCGGTGTCGCTGCCGCAGCTGGAGGAAATGCACGCCAAGGGCGAGCCGATCGTGATGGTCACCGCCTACGACCATCCCTCGGCGCGGGTAGTCGAGGAGGCCGGGGTCGACATCGTCCTGGTCGGCGACTCCGCCGCCAACAACGTGCTCGGCTACGACTCGACCGTCCCGGTCGGGATGGAGGAGATGCTGATGCTGACCCGCGCCGTGCGCCGCGGGCTGCGGACGCCGCTGCTGGTCGGCGACATGCCCTTCGGCTCCTACGAGGGCTCCAGCGAGGAAGCGGTCGCCAACGCGCAGCGCTTTGTCAAGGAGGCCGGCTGCGACGCGGTCAAGCTGGAGCGGGGGGGGTCCTCGGTCGACCGTGCCCGGGCGATCGTGCGCGCCGGCATCCCGGTGATGGGCCACATCGGCCTCACCCCCCAGACCGCCACCTCACTTGGTGGCTACAAAGCTCAGGGTAGGACGGCCGCGCGGGCGGCCAAGGTCGCGGAGGAGGCGCTGGCGCTGCAGGCCGCCGGATGCTTCGCGATCGTCTTCGAGGCGGTGCCGGCGGCGGTGACCGAAGCGATCGTCGCGCGGCTCGAGGTGCCGACGATCGGCATCGGCGCCGGCCCCGCCACCTCCGGCCAGGTCCTGGTCTACCACGACCTGCTCGGCATCAACACCGGCCACATGGCGCGCTTCGTGAAGCGCTACGCCGACATCCACGCCGAGATGGTCGCCGGCGTCCGCAATTACACCAGCGAGGTCCGCACCCGCCACTTCCCGGAACCGGACCACGTCTACAGCGTCGAGCCCGCCGAGCTCGACGAGTTCCGCCGCTACCTGGACCAGGAGAGCCTGGCGTCCAAGAAGGCCTGGGACTGGGAGCCGCTGAGCTGAGAGGAGGCGACCCTCGCGAGTAGTGCGTCGACCCGCTCGCTGCGGGCAGATGCACTACTCGTTGATCGCAAGAGTCGAGTGGTCCTGGGCTCCTCGGCCCGCGAGTTCAGGCACTTGACAAATTGCTTGAAGCTTTCGGCCTGACAGAGGTCGGCCTCGAACCCCTCTCCGGCGAGGGGGACCCGGCCGGCGCCGGGTAGCCGGATGGCGAGGGAGCCGTCCCAGGCCGCGGGCGATCCCGGTGCCTGCTGGTACTCGGCGCTTCCCGAGAACGGCTTCGGCAGCGCGATGGTCGCGGTGGTGCGCTCAGCCCCGGGTCTGCTGGCGAGCAGCGCGTCCCCGTCCTCGAACGTCAAGTAGTCCCTGGCGATCCTCACCTGGTCGCGTCGTTCCCAGGTGCCCGCCACTGCGACCGCGAGCGCGAATCGTTCGGATCGCCGAGGGCCGAGCGGGAACTCGATCTCCGAGAGGCTGAATTCCGTCACGCGCCCGCCCCGGCCGGACTCGGCGAAGAGGATGTTGCTGAGCAGCTTCGGCCCCTGCTCGGTGCCGAGAGGGCGTGGGGCCGGATGCCGGCGCCCGTTGCCTCTCTTCCGTTTGCAGACGCGCCTGAAGGACCGCCGGAAGTACCCCTTGGCCGATCGCGCTCGGAGCACGGTGAAGCGATGCTCTCCCTCGAAGCGGATCAGCCCGCGGAATGCACCGCGCTGGCGGATCACGCGCCGGCCCCGGCAGGAGGGTCCCGACCGGCCGCTCCTGCGGCGGAGAGCCGATCCGGAGAAGCGGACCGAGATCCTGCCAAGGGAACCGAAGTCAGCGACGATGCGCTTGCTCGAGGCGCGCCCGGAGGCAGTGTAGGAGGCGGACGCCAAGCCTCTTTGGACCGTCAGCGTCACCTGCTTGCGGTTGCGGGCGATCACCGAGACTCGGTACCCGTTGCTCCCGGCAAGGGAGAAACCGGCCTGGAAGCTGGGCGACTTGACGATCGGCTGGCCCTGGGCGGACGCGGATGTCGGCAGCGCGCAGGCCGCCACCAGCGCCAAGGCAACCAGTACCGACCGAAGACATGTTCGTACCTGCACCAGGCCAGACTATTTGAAGAACGGTTGCGTGTCGGTGCCCGGCTAGCATTGCCGGGCCGATGCCGATCTACGAGTTCGAGTGCGAGCAGTGCGGGGGGCGGTTCGAGGAGCTGGTCGCGGCGGGGGCCGAGGGGGTCGCCTGTGCGGCCTGCGGCTCGACCCGGACGCGGCGGCTGCTCTCGGCGGTCTCGCCTCCGTCGCGGCTGCCGCGCGGCGCCGGGGTGCGCTCTGACGAATCGCGGCGCGGCGAGCGGGAAGCGGCGCGGGGGGAGCGGTTGGCGGAGACCAAGCGCAAGCGCGCCGCCGGCGAACCTCCGCCGCCGCGCAAGCGGGGCGGCTCGAAATGACCGCCGGCGCCGAGCAGCGACGGGAGGGCCTGGTCGCGCTCTACAAAGAGGTCTCGTCCTGCACCAAATGCCCCCTGCACGAGACCAGGGCCAAGACCGTCTTCGGGGCCGGCAACGCCGACGCCGAGCTGATGTTCGTGGGCGAGGCGCCGGGGGCCGAAGAGGATCGCCAGGGGCTGCCATTCGTCGGCCGGGCAGGCCAGCTGCTCAACCAGCTGCTGGAAGAGATCGGCCTCTCGCGCGAGGACGTCTTCATCGCCAACGTGCTGAAGTCGCGCCCGCCCGGCAACCGCGACCCGATGCCGGACGAGATCGCCGCCTGCGAGCCCTACCTGTTCGAGCAGGTGCGGCTGATCGAGCCGAAAGTGGTCTGCACGCTCGGCAACTTCGCCACCAAGCTGCTCAGCGGCAGCCCGGTCGGGATCACCAAGGTCCGTGGGGTGCCGCAAGTGCACGAACTGGGCGGCCGCGCCGTCTTCCTGCTGCCGCTCTTCCACCCGGCCGCGGCACTGCGCACGCCGGCGATGAAGGAGACGCTGCGCGGCGACCTCGCCCGCGTCCCGGAGCTGCTCGCCGGGCGGCCTCCGGCCCCGCTGCCCGGTGCGGAGGAGATCGCCGATGAGTTCGAGGACAAACCCCCGCCGCCCCCCGCCGACCAGCTCGGTTTCTTCGGCTGAGCTGGATCGGGCCCCGATGGAGAGGATCGAAACCGGCTCAGCCGCCGAGACCGAAGCGCTCGGGGCGCGGATTGCGGCTCGGCTCCAGCCCGGTGACCTGGTCGTGATCAGCGGCGACGTCGGCGCCGGCAAGACCACCTTGATTCGCGGCGCCTGCCGGGCGCTCGGCATCTCTGGTCCGGTCACCTCGCCGACCTTCACGATCGGCCAGCGCTACGGCGGCGGTCGCCTGCCGGTCTCCCACCTCGACCTCTACCGGCTGGAGAGCATCGAGCCCGAGGAACCGGCTCTGCTCGACGACTACCTCGATCAGGCCGGTGTCACCTTCGTCGAGTGGCCCGCGGTGGGCGCCGCGCAGCTCGGTCTGCCGGCCCTGGAAGTGCGACTCGAGCACCTCGGAGACGAGCGGCGACAGGCCGAGATCGAGTGGTAAGCGGCTTTTGGAGCGGAAGGGCGCACCGTCCGCCTCCCGGCCGTGTTCGGGTAGGGGAACGCAGCTTGTAGCATCGGACGCGTCGAACTCGAACGGAATAGAAGGGAAGGACCTTCCATGAAGGGACTGAAGGCGCTCGTAGCGACGTTGGTCGCGGTCGGAATGCTGGCAGTGGCGGTACCCGCCTCGGCCGACGCTGCGGCTTACAAGCACTACGTCGGCTGCGGCCTCTCGGGGAAGGCCAAACAGGCGAATTCCTGTCCGAAGGGCAGCAAGAAGGGCGCTTTCTTCAAAAGCCTCAAAGGGGACGTCTTCTACTCGATCTGCGTCCAGTTCCCGGCCGGCAAAAGCCTCTGCGCCGACAAACAGGAAGCGACCCAGGGCACGCTCTACGTGAACAAGATCACCTCGACGATCCCGGGTCGGCACAAGGTCACCTGGTTCGTCGAAGGCAAACGGGTCGGCGTCTTCTTCTTCGAGGTCACCGAATAGACAGCTCGGCGACGACTGACGGGTAGCCCACGCTGGTCGTCGTCGGCTTCGACACCGCTACGGTCGACACCGCCGTCTGCGCCTGGCGCGACGGCGATGTCGTCCACGAGTCCCTGCTCGGACCCTCGCCCGAGGGCCGGCCGCTGCACTCGACCCGGCTGCTGGCCGAGGTCGAGGGCGCGGCGGCGGCCGCGGGGGGATGGGACGGGGCCGACCTGATCGCGGTCGGGCTCGGGCCCGGCTCCTTCACCGGTCTGCGGATCGCCCTCGCCACCGCCCGCGGGCTCGCCACCGCGCTCGGCCTGCCGGCGACCGGCGTCTGCACCCTCGACGCGATCGGCCGGGGGATGGGGGAGGCCGATGTGGCCGGTGCTGGCGCGCGGGGTGGCCGCCTGGCGGTCCTCGACGCCCGTCGCGGCGAGGTCTTCGCCGCCCTCTACTCGGACGACGGCGAGCGCCTCTGGGAGCCGCTGGTCTGCAAGCCCGAGCAGCTCGATGAACGGGTCGCGGAGCTGGAGGCGCCCCCGTGGGCGGCCGGTTCCGGGGCGCTACGATTTCGGGACGAGCTGGCTCGGCGCGGCGTCGAGATCCCCGATGACGCCGATCCCGTGCACCGGGTCGCGGCGCGGCATCTCTGCGCGATTGCGGCGACGGCCGGGGCGAGAAACGCCGGTCCACTGACCCCGATCTATCTGAGGGCTCCCGACGCGGAGCGGTGGCGTGAGCGAGATTCTGTCCCAAGAGCCGAGTGAGACGACCCCGGACCGGGTCCAGGTCCGCAAGCTCGCCTACAGCGACCTGCCGGCGGTGATCGCGGTCGAGCGCCGCTCCTTCCCGACCCCCTGGTCGCTGGCGATGTTCGTGCTGGAGCTCTCCAAGCCATCCGGGGTCTGCCTCGCCGCCACCGCCGGCGACGACCTGCTCGGCTACGTGATCTGCTCCCGTTACGACCAGGTCTGGCACCTGATGAACATCGCCGTGGCGCCGGAGCGCCGGCGCCACGGCGTCGCCGCGCGCCTGCTGGTGCGCCTGCTGGAGGAGGCGAAGGGCGAACTGCCCTTCACGCTCGAGGTGCGGGTCTCCAACCGGGCGGCGATCGCGATGTACGAGCGCTTCGGCTTCCGCTCGGCCGGAGTACGGCCTCGCTACTACCACGACAACGGCGAGGACGCGCTGATCATGTGGCTGGACTGAGAGTCTGTAGGCAGCCGTGATCCTCGCGATCGAGACCTCCTGCGACGACACCTGCGCCGCCGTCCTCGACGGGCCGCGGATCGTCGTCAACCTGATCTCCTCCCAGGCCGAGGCGCACGCCGGCTTCGGCGGCGTCGTTCCCGAGGTCGCCTCGCGCCAGCACCTCGAACTGGTGGCGCCGGTGGTCGAGGCGGCGCTCGCCGAGGCGGGCATGGATCTAAGCGAGATCGAGGCGGTGGCGGTGACCGTCGGGCCGGGCCTGATCGGCGCCCTCCTGGTCGGGGTCAGCACCGCCAAGGCGATCGCGGCCGGGCGGCGGTTGCCGCTGACCCCGGTCGACCACCTGCAGGGCCACGTCGCCGCCAACTTCCTGGAGCCGGAGCCGCTCGAGCCGCCCTTCATCTGCCTGATCGCCAGCGGCGGCCATACCCTGCTCGCCGGTGTCCACGACCACGCCGGCCACGAGGTGCTGGGGCAGACCCTCGACGACGCCGCCGGCGAGGCCTTCGACAAGGGCGCCCGCCTGCTCGGGCTCGGCTACCCGGGCGGCCCGGCACTGCAGCGGCTGGCCGAGGACGGCGACCCCGAGGCCTTCCCGATGCCGGTGGCGATGGTTCGCAACCCCGGCCTCGATTTCAGCTTCAGCGGCCTCAAGACGGCGCTCGTCTACCTGGCCCGGGACCTCGGCCCCGAGCAGACCCGCGAGCGGGCCGCCGACCTCGCCGCCTCCTACCAGGCGGCGATCGTCCACCAACTGGTCTCGAAACTGGAGCGGGCGCTGAAGCGGGGGGAGTGGGAGGCGGTCGCGCTCGGCGGCGGGGTCGCCGCCAACGGGCCGCTGCGCGAGGCGGTCGCCGCGCTCTGCGAGCGCCGCGGCGTGCGGCTCAAGCTGGTGCCGCTGCCGCTCTGCACCGACAACGCCGCGATGATCGGCTCCGCCGCCCGCTTCGCCACCCCGATCGCCTACCCCGACTACCTCGCCTTCGACGCCTTCGCCAGCGGCGAACAGCCGGTCGACGGGCCGAAAGCGTCCATATGAGGGACGGAAGCGGCCCATCGGCAGAGGTGGTGGTCTACTCGCGGCCGGGCTGTCACCTCTGCGAGGAAGCGATCGAGGCGATCGTCGGCCTGCATGGGGAGGGCTACCGCTTCGATCTGCGCGAGGTCGACATCGAGAGCGAGGAGTTGCTGCTGCGGCGCTACCTGGAGCTGATCCCGGTGGTCGAGGTCGACGGCGAGACCGTCTCCGAGCTCCGCCTCGACCCGGACGGCCTTCGGGCCAGGCTCGATACTGTGGGGGCGTGGCCCAAGTGATCGAGGAGTACGATGCCCCCGGCGGCTTCCCCGTCGAAGGAGAACGCCTCTCGCTGGGGGTCGCGGCGCGGCTTTCGCGCTACCTCCAGGTTCTCACCCAGGCGCGCAAGATGGGCCGCGAGACGATCTCCTCGCAGGAGCTCTCGGAGTACACCCACATCAACCCGACCCAGATCCGCCGCGATCTCTCCGGTTTCGGCAAGTTCGGCAAGCGCGGCGTCGGCTACAACGTCGACTCGCTGGTCGGGGAGATCCGCAAGATCCTCCGCACCGCCGGCCAGCACAACATCGCCCTCTTCGGCGCCGGCAACCTCGGCCAGGCGATCGCCAGCTCGGCGATCTTCGCCGACCACGGCTTCCAGATCGTCGCCATGTTCGACGTCGAGCCGAGCGTGGTCGGCACAAAGGTCGGTGACCTCGTCGTCCGCGACTTCAGCGACCTCGAGTCGGCGGTGGCCGACGAGGAGATCGTGGTCGGGGTCCTGGCGGTCCCCGCCGACGCCGCCCAGGCCGTCGCCGACCGCCTGGTCCGGGCCGGTGTGAAGATCATCTTCAACTACTCCGAGCAGCTGCTCCAGGTTCCCCCCGAGGTGACGGTCCACACCTCCAGCCCCGCCGTCGACCTGCTTTACGCGCTCTACTTCTACCTCGCCTGAGGGCGGAGCTCCGACCTTGTCCCTCGACCTCGACCTCGCGCGCGAGAGATTCGAGTCCTCGACCGACTTCACGGTCGGGCTCGAGGAGGAGTTCGCGATCCTCGACCCGGCCTCGCTGGAGCTGGCCCACCGCTTCGAGGACGTCTACACCGCTTGCCAGCGGGACGAGGTGCTGGCCGAGTCGGCCGCCGGCGAGCTGATCGCGGCCGAGGTCGAGATCCGCTCGGGGCGCTCGGAGAGCTTCGCCGAGGCGGCGGGGCGCCAGCGCGAGCGCCGGGCGCGCCTCTTCGAGCTGGTCGGCGGGATGGGCCTGGCACTGGGCGCCACCGGCACCCACCCCTGGGCGAACTACCTAGACCAGCGGATCATCGACACGCCGCACTACAACCGCCTGCGCCAGGAACTGGGCTGGGTGGCGCAGCGCAACAACACCTGGAGCCTGCACGTCCACATGGGGGTGCGCGGCGCCGACCGTGCGATCGCCGTTTGCGACTGGCTGCGCGAGCTGCTGCCGCTGCTGCTGGCGACCTCGGCCAACTCGCCCTTCCTCGACCGCCGCGACACCGGTCTGCACACCGTCCGCACCGAGATCTTCACCCGCACCTTCCCGCGCTGTGGGGTGCCCTCGCCGTTCCGCGACTGGGATACCTACGCCGGCTTCGTCGGGGCGCTGCAGCGGATGCGCAGCGTGGTCGAGTCGACCCAGCTCTGGTGGAGCGTGCGGCCCCATCACGAGTTCGGCACGGTCGAGGTGCGGATCTGCGACGCCCAGACCAGGGGCGACGAGTCGCTGGCCCTGGCTGGGCTGATCGCGGCCTGCATCGCCCAGACCGCGCTCGACTACGACGAGCATGGCTACGGTGGGCGCGGCGCCCCGCTGGCCGACCGCGAGATCGAGGAGAACCTCTGGCGGGCTATCCGCCACGGGATGTCGGGCCGCCAGATCGACTTCCGGCGCGGGGTGGAGGTCGAGGCGCGCGAGGCGCTGGAGAGTGTGATCGCCTGGACCGAGCCGGCCCGCTCTCAGCTAGGGATCGAGTTCGAGTTGCCGGGCCGCAACGGCGCCCAGCGGGCCCGGGAGGCACTCGACGCCGGGGTTGCGATCGAGGACATTTATCGCGACGGGGTCGCCGAAACGAAGCGCACCTACGCGGGAGCCGGTCGAACTGCATCAACTTCTGATCCCACCGGGATTAAAAGTTGATGCAGTTCGTTTGAGGGGCCAAAAGCCGGTCGCAGAGCCGTAACGCCGCACTCGTCTATAAACTCCCGCGCCGCTAAAACCAGCCGGAGGAAACGAACTTGACCAGCTTTTTGACGGACTACGGTGTCGTCGTCGCGCTTGCATGCGCAGCAGCGGCCGTCGTGTACGGACTTGTAATCACTCAGCGCCTGCTCAAGCGTCCCGCGGGCAACGACCGCATGCAGGAAATCTCGGGCGCCGTTCAGGAAGGCGCCAGCGCTTATCTGAACCGCCAGTACACGATCATCGCCGCGGTCGCGATCCCGATCGCGGTCCTGCTGCTGCTCCTGCAGAACTGGGAGACCGCGCTCGGCTTCGTGATCGGCGGCGTCCTCTCCGGCGCGGCCGGCTTCATCGGGATGAACCTCTCGGTGCGGGCCAACTCGCGCGTCGCCGAGGCGGCCCGCGGCGGCGTTCCGCCGGCGCTCGATGTCGCCTTCAAGGGCGGCTCGGTGACCGGCATGCTGGTCGTCGGCCTGGCGCTACTCGGCGTCGCCGGCTACTACGGGATCCTGGTCGCCACCGGCGCCACCGACAAGCACGCGGTCGACGCCCTGGTCGGACTCGGCTTCGGCGGCTCGCTGATCTCCGTCTTCGCCCGGCTTGGCGGCGGCATCTTCACCAAGGCCGCCGACGTCGGCGCCGACCTGGTCGGCAAGGTTGAGGCGGGCATCCCCGAGGATGACCCGCGCAACCCGGCCGTGATCGCCGACAACGTCGGCGACAACGTCGGCGACTGCGCCGGCATGGCCGCCGA
>Ga0190272_10001415_pt1 | contig 11549 bp, 13 predicted proteins | sample Popmic504T_FD_133746 | JGI IMG/M metagenome (GOLD analysis project Ga0190272, IMG submission 133746) | Populus adjacent soil microbial communities from riparian zone of Shoshone River, Wyoming, USA - 504 T | ecosystem: Environmental > Terrestrial > Soil > Riparian zone | place: USA: Wyoming...
ACGGCATCCTGCGCCGCCCGGTCGATGCCGAGCCCGCTGTTGCCGCGCTCGGTCGAGGCGCCCATCGAGATGTGCTCGAAAGAGTCGACGAGGCCGTCGTGGTCGAGCAGGTCGACCAGTTCCATCGCGCCGTACTTCTTGCCGGTGCGGGAACCGATCATGGCGTGCGGTGCGAGGCTCATCGACTCCTGGCCGAGCGCGACCACGATGTCGGCGTCGCCCTTCTCGATCAGGTCGGCACCCGCGGCCACCGCCTCCATGCCGGAGAGGCAGACGATATTGATGGTCATCGCGGGGACGGTGAGCGGGATGCCGGCGCCGACCGCCGCCTGACGCGCCGGGTTCTGCCCGGCTCCGCCCAGGATGACCTGCCCGGCGAACACCCGCTGCACCTCGTCGGGTTTCACGCCGGCGCGGGCGAGCGCCGCCTTGATGGCGTGGGCTCCGAGCTTCGACGAGTCCTCGCCCGCGAGCTGTCCGGTGAACTTGGTGAACGGTGTGCGGGCGTACCCGGCGACGACGACGGTCATGTCCTCTACGGTACGTCGTTCAGCGCCGGGTCACCCAGAGATGCACCCGGCTGCTGCTCATGGACGGCACATCCAGGATGACGCCGTCGATCCCATCCAGGTCGGTGATCGGGATCGTCGTCGTCGCGTAGTCGAGCTCGGTGTCCTCGGTCTCGCCCGCGCACCCGTCCGCGCCCGCGCCCGAATGGCGCCGGTCGACGATCCGCAACGCGAGACCGAAGCTGTTCGTCGCCGACAGGCTCGCCTCGATCGTCCCGGCGCTTCTGATGATGCCGTCCTCCCTGACGCAGCGGCCGTCTCCGTAGTCATCGACGATCGGATACCGACGGCCGTCGACATCGAGCGCGAAGTTCTGCAGGTACCTGTCCGAGGTCGTGAACGCGTCGATGCGGTACCGGACATCGACCTCGAGCCGGGGGACCTCGAGGAATGCGCCGAGCCGCCACCAGGTGTCGCGGTTCACGCCGTCCCAGATCGCGACGTTGCCGGCCTCGTCGGTGAGCTCGAGGGAACCGGCGTACTGACCGCCGAGGCAGACATCGGGCAGCCGGATCGTGATGACGTCGTCGACGGAGGTGCCGCTCGCCTCCACCGGCCGGCTCGGCTCGCCGCAGCTCATGCCGGGCTCGCCGACGCCTTGGAGCGTCGTGAAGCGCCAGTCGACCTGCCGGTCCACGTTCAGCCGGATGCTCGCGCTGACGAACGGCAGGAACTGCGGCTCGCTGTACTCCCAGTCCGCGCGATCGTCGAGCTGCGGCACATCGGGGGCGACGTAGTCGACCGGGCGGTCGACGGTGGGGGTCACGAACCAATCGGTGCGGCCGCCGTTCTGCCTGCCGGGCTCCCACGACACCCGAACCTCGGCGGTGCCTCCGATCGTCGCGACCGCATAGGTCTGGGGAGGCGGCGCGACGCAGACCCCGACACACGCGCCGGCGCCGGCGGGTAGCAGATAGCTCGTCTCCGAGGTCTCCCCCGACGAGAGCGTTCCATCGACGCGCAGCACGAGGTCGCCGGAGAACCCGCGATCCATCAGCCGCGTCCCGTCTTCGGCGTCGGCTCCTCCGCCGGCGACCGCGGCCGGGGTGCACAGTGCCGACGGAAGCGGCTGTCCCGACGACCAGTCGAGGTTGCCGCACAGCATGCCCTCGGCGGTGTGCACTCGCCACGAGAGATCGATGGTGCGGTCGTCGCGCGGCTCGAACCCGATGAGCTCGACGTTGGGCAGCATCCGGTCGGCGGTCTGGACGATGACAGACGACTCGAATGTGGCCTGCGCGCTCTCCCACGCGGGAGCACCTTCGCCCGGGAACCAGCGGGCGCAGAGCAGCAGCGTCGCACCCTCCGGCACCCGGAACGAGCTGACGCGCTTCTCGGTGAACTCGGGCAGGGCCTGCCGGGCGTTGCGTTCGGCCGCGTCGACGGGTACATGGTCCACGTCGGTCAGCCTGTGAAGCTGCTCGGCGCCCTCGGGCTGCGTGCAGCTCACCTCGGTGTCCACCCCGACCAGGAAGGCGCGCAGGTCGACGGTCTCATCGGGGGCATGCAGTGTCGAGGCCAGCAGCAGGTTCTGGCCGACCGTCTGGATCTGCAGGCCGGGATGCTGCGCGGCGCCGTCCGAGTTGAACAGCACCGTGAAGGGCGGCGGCTCGCGACCGAACTGGTCGAGGCCGGAGACCACCGCTGTGTACGCCGTGGCGGGTTCGACCCCGGGCAGGGCGAGGCAGTGTTCGGCGATGTACCAGCCGTGCACCTCGTCCTCGGCCTCGACCGCCCAGTCGGCAGCCTGCTGATCGCTGCTGGTCACGGGGGCGGTCGTCTGCGCCAGTTCGGGGTGACCGGTCGGCCAGGACCGCACGGTCCAGCTGCCGGGAGCCGTCGCGTGAATCCGCATCGGCACGGTGCCCTCCTCCTGCGGCGCGGGATCGCAGAGCAGCTCGCCGAGATCGCGAGCGGGCAGGCCGCCGATCTCCGAATGGGCGAGAGGGAACGCCTGCGCATTCATCCAGAGCGGCGGCATCGGGTAGCCCAGCAGCACGGTGCCGGGCGCGCCGGGCGGGCAGCCGGCGGGCGGGTCACCGTCGCGCGGTGCACACGAGTCGTCGTCGCGTTCGCCGAGACCCAGATCCATCAGGCCCAGCAGCATGTCGGGACTCAGGCCGACGAGGTCGATGAGGCGCAGCAGCTCGGTGTCGGTCGCGGCGGGGTCCTCCTCGCCGACGACGACCTCGCGCTCGCCGACCTCGGGGCTCGTCTCGGGCTCGGCCGGCGTGGCGGGGTCTTCGCCGTCGCCTTCGGTGCCGCCGTCGCCCTCGGTGTCGCCCTCGCCGGCGGGAGCATCGCCGACGGCGATCGGTGCGATCACCGGAATCGTCTCGGTCGCCGGCGGGACGAAGCTGGATGCGGGAACGACCGGCGCGAACCGGGCGCCCACGAGCAGAGCGGCGACGCCGACCGCGATCGCGGCGACGATCGCGACGACCGGGAGGAGCCACTTGGGAATGTTCATCGCGCTATCCCAGGTACTGCCTGTTGACGATGACCTGCGCCGGGGCGCTCAGGTTGCCGGCCGCGTCTGCGGCGCGTGCCGTGAAGGTCCAGTTGCCGAATCCGTTGGAGAAACTCGCGTAGGACCAGGTGTACCGCCAGGTCCCCGACTGGAACACCATCGGCGCGCTCCCGCTGAGCCCGTTCGGCCCCGACCAGGACAGAGCCACGCCGGTGACGCCGACGTTGTCGCTCGCATTGATCGAGATCTCGGAGGCCTGGCCGTTGATGACCATAGTCGGGTTGGCCGTCATCTTCGTGGTCTGGGGCGCGGTCGTATCACGAGGCGGCTGGGGCTCGTTCGTGGGCTCCGGCGTCGGCGTCGGCGTCGGGGTCGGCGTGACGACGGTAACGGTGACCTCAGGGCACGAGCCGACGGGCAGCGCCGCGATCTCGGTCTGGGCCGCGTCGACGCTGATGTCGCCGGCCGGGAACCAGAGGGTCTGCCGCAGATCGTTGGGGTTGCGCACGCCGAGGTAGCTCGAGTCCTCCGAGCGCTGGACGGCGAGCACGCGCGTCCCGGCTTGAAGAGCGCCCGCCTCGGGACCGCCGGGGCACGCGTAGGCGACCGCGGTATCCGGCACCAGCACGTACGTGGGGACCCCGTCGTCGACCGGCCCGGCCGGCTGGCCGAGCACCCCGGTCACGCCGACCACTCCGCCGACGATTCCGGCGACGACGATCAGGCCGAGCCAGGGCAGGATGCCGGCGGCGCTGCCGCCTCCCCAGCCGGGAGCGGTGCTTCCGGCGACCGAAGTGCCGGCATCGCCGGCATCCACCCGCGAACGGATGGCGTCGGCGACACCGGCGGAGTTCGCCGGTTCTGCCGCGCCCTTGAGCGAGCTGCTCAGTAGCGCGTCGATGTCATCGAAGTCAGCCACGGTGATCCTCCTTCCTCAGTCGTGTTGCGAGCGCTTTCCGCGCCCGGAACAGCTGGGTCTTGATGGTGCCCTCGCTCACGCCCAGGCCCTCCGCGATGGTCTCCACGGATTGGTCGAGCAGGTAATGGAGCACGGTCACTTGCTTCTGTTGCAGGGGCAGGGTCTCGATCGCGGCCTTCACGTCGATGTCGAGCGAGCTCAGCACGTCGTCCGTGCTCTCGTCGTCGACGCCGACCTTGGCCAGTGCTCGTGCCTCCGCCGCCTTCGATCTCTGGAGGTCGCGCGCCCGGTTGCTCGCGACCACGGTGATCCAGGCCGCGACATTGCTGATCTCGCGGGCCGGTGGCTTGGCCAGGAACCCGACGATCGCATCTTGCACGGCGTCTGCGGCATCCTGTCGATTGCCCGTGATGAGCCCGACGGCCGCGACGACCTTCGGGTACTCGGTCGCAACGAAGGTGTCGAGATCCATCTCGACGCGCTCGGTCACAACTGGGCTCACATTCCTACGACGCCTCAGATGCCTGTTCGGTTGACAGGCCGTGGGAATTCCTCGCCAGATTGGCGGAATATCGCTCGGAAAGGAAGAGCACGAACCCCTATCGTGATGGCATGAGTGAGACTCCGGAGCCCACGTCCGCATCCGTGCCCCCTGTGAACCCGGCGTCGCTGCCTTCCGAGAACGTGCCGCGCGGCACGCTGATGGCGCTGCTGATCATCCCGGCGGGCATCATCGTCTGGGTCATCCTGTGGCAGTTCGGGCTGATCGCATCACTCGTTGCCCTCGGGATCGCGATCGGCGCACTCTGGCTGTACCGGATCGGATCGGGCGGCCGGATCAGCCGTGCCGGCGCGGTGCGGATCACCGTCATCACTGTCGTCGCCCTGCTCCTCGCGTTCCTCGCCGGGCTGGTCGCCGACGTCCTGCCGATGTATGCGAACCAGCGCAACCTCGACTACGTCAGCGCCCTGACGAGCGGCGAATTCTGGGAGTTCTTCTCCCATGCGGTGGACAACAACCTCGGCGACGTGGTGGTACAGCTCGTGATCGCGCTCGTCTTCGGCGCCCTCGGCTGCTTCTCGGTGCTGCGCACCGCGTTCGTGCAGACCCGCGCGATCGAGGCGGGCCCGAACACCCAGCCGCCGGCCGCGAGCTAGCTGCGGCGGTTCCAGGCTCCGGCCGCGACGAACAGCACGCCGGCGAACACCCCGACGCCGGTGATGATCGTGAGCGGCGCTCCAACGACCGACGCCTGCAGGTACCAGTAGTCGAGCTCGGTGGCGAGATCGGCGACGGTCTGCCGTGCGTGGCTCGCCCAGGCGATGCCGCCGATCGTCAAGATCAGGCCGAGCACGACCAGGGCCCTGAGATACGGGTTGCGTCCGAGGTCCCGCATCCCGGCGGGGCGCACCGAGACGTGCTCCGGCGCCGGCTCGGGCTCGTCTTCGGCGCCGGTGCGGGTCTGCCCAGCCTCCTGCACGCCGTACTCCTCGACCTCGGGTTCCGGCTCGCTCGACCGGTAGGGAGCGGGAGAGACGAGTGCCGACCGCCGCACCGAGGTGCGCGATCGCATTCCGGACGTCACCTGACCGTCGAACCCACGCTGGAACGCGGGGTCGTAGCGCGGGTCCACCCGCTGGTCGTCGTCGGTCATCGGCGTCCTCCGATCGGTATCGAGAGCCTAACCGTTCGTGCAGGCGGCGTCACCGGAGCGCTTGCACGATCCGAGGATCGAACGCAAGGGGTACGTCACGATTTCGCAGGAGCGGTAATCTCTGACTCATCCAGAACCTGGCTGAGGGGCAGATCTGAGAGGCAGGGAAATGACGGACGAGACGCTGCGCGCCGCGACCACGAACAACGAGTTCCTTCGCGCTCTGGGGGAGCTGGTCATCGCCGGCGCCCGGCTGGAGCAGCTGGACATCAGCCCGGTCGAGCCTGCGGAGACCGACAGCCGGTTGCCCCTCTGGGCTCAGCGTGCCAACGAGCTGCTCGACGAGCGCGACCGGTTCGTGCTGGCCGCCGCCGCGGCGCACGACGGCGCGACCATCATCCGGGTCACCGCCCGCGACGGATCGACGATCGCCGGCGATGCGCCGTACATGGTCCACCTCGCCACGCGCATCACGCGACACCGCGGCGCGGGCCTTGCGATGAACGTGCCGCTCGCTCCCGGATTCGAATCCACTGCGACCGGCCCCATGCCGATCTCGCAAGCGGACGCCGGCTAGGCCTCCGCCTCGAGCCGCGCCTCCGCGCGGGCGACCACGCGATCCGCGCCCTCCAACCGGCGGTTCGCGCGGTCGCGGTCGCGGATCGACTCCCGTCGCTGACGCTCCGCCTCGCCGACGGCTCGCTCCAGCCGCTCGTACTCGGCGAGCGCGTCGTCCCGCTCCGCGACCAGCTCCTCTTGCCGGTCGACCGCGGCCGTGAGCGCAGCGTCCGCGGCGGCGAGTCCATCGCGTGCCTCGTCCGCCTCCCGACGGGCATCCACGAGTTCGCTGCGTGCGGCGGCCGCCTTGTCGGGGCGGGTCTCGGCCTGGCCGGGGGGCTTCGAGCTCCGGGCGGTGCGGGGTGCGCCCCCGCGCTCCTGGAGCTCCTCGCCGGGGGCGGCCACCGCGCCCTCGAGGTCGACCGGCTCTCCGCCGACGGTGAGCAGGGCGCGTACCAGGCGCCCCGACCGCACGGCCACACCGGCTGCCTCGTCGGCGATCCCGGCGAGCATCGTCTGCTCCACCTCGTCGCCGATCGAGCTGCTGAGCGGCCGGCCGCGATCGGCCGACACCCGAGCGGCCGCCGCGGCGAGCAGGCTCAGTGCCTCCCGGCGTTCGCGGCCGAGTTCTCGGAGGGCCTCGCGGTCGAAGGATGCCTGGGCCGCGCGAAGCGGCGCTCCGAGTCCCAGCGCACCGGCCACGACATCCGGTTCGGCCCGCACCAGCTGGTCGACGAGCCAGGCGGACGCCGAGGGCTTCGGCAGCGCGGCCACCGCGTCGGCGAGCTCGCGATCGGCGCCGCGCAGCTCCTTGGCCCGGCGATTGCGCTCCGCCGTGAAGGCGTCGAGGTCGAGACCGTACAGCTCGCCGGCGATCTCAGCCAGGTCCGTCACCGCGGGTTGCCCTAAGCCAGCGACTTCGACGACAGGCGCTCGATCGCGCGGAGGGGGATCGGCAGCCACGACGGCCGGTTGCGGGCCTCGTAGCTCGCCTCGTACACCGCCTTGTCGAGCTCGAAGGCGGTGAGCAGCGCGTGGTCGCCGAGACCGCCGCCGGCGTCCTCGTATCCCGCGAGGTAGGCGTCGCCTGCCCGCCGCGCCCATGCGTCGGCCTCCGGATGCGTCGACGAGGCCGCCGCGTAGTCGAACGACCTCAGCATCCCGGCCAGGTCACGCAGCGGGGGCTCCGGGCGCGTGCGCTCCTCGATCGTGCGGAGCGGCTCACCCTCGAAGTCGATGAACACCCACCGCTCGGCGCCGCCCGCCCGCGCGTGCAGGATCTGGCCGAGGTGCAGATCGCCGTGGATGCGCTGGAGCCGCGGCCAGTCGATGACGGCCGCGTCGGCGTAGGCGATCTGGATCGCGTCACGGTGCACGGAGAGGCTGGGCACGTCGCGGATCGCCGCTTCGAGGCGCGCGGTCCAGATGGCGGTCATCGCGGCGACGGCGACGGGCTCGGGCGGCTCGGTGGGGAGCCTCTGGGCCAGCGTGGCGTGCAGGGCGGCCGTCGCCCGGCCGAGCTCGAACGCCTCCCGCGAGAAGTCTTCGCCGGCATCGACCGCGCGCCGGGCGGTGAGCCAGCCGTCCTCTGCGCCGCGCAGGAACTCCTGCGCGATGGCCAGCTGCCCAGCGCCCATGGCCTCGCCGGCGTCGCTCCACTCGGCGTCGAGCGAGCCGACGAACCGCGGCACGTAGTCGGCACCGGTTGCACTCAGCGCGCCCTGCAGCTCGGCGTCCGGGTTCTGCCCGTGCTGCACGACGCGGAACACCTTGACCATCACGTCGCCTGCGGCCTCGGTCGTCACGACGATGGACGTGTTCGACTGCTCGCCGGCCATGACACCGCTGCCGGTCACGCGCTCGGAGCCGGTCGGATGCGCGTTGCCGCGGATGGCGCCCAGCAGCGCAGCCGCGAAGACGGGGTCGTACGGGGCGTCGAAGACGGCGCGATCGCCGTTGGCCCCGATCAGATGCGACTCGGAGCCCGCAGGGACGCCACGGCGCTCGACCACCGGCACCTGGTACACGGCGCGACGCGGATCGGCGTCGTCGGCGAGCAGCAGGATGTGGATGCGCGCGTCGCCGTCGGGGCTCTCGAGCGGGATGTCGCCGACGGTCCGGAGACGCGGAACGCCACCCTTTCCGGCGTACCAGCGCTGCCGCGCCATCCACCCGCCGACCAGTTGCGCGAGTGCATCCATGAAGCATGGTTACACCTCCGGCCACCGAAATGGCTGAAAACGTCAGGTCCGGTCGCCCGGGCTGGATGCTGCGGGAAGGTTCGCTGGACGTTTCCTGGGGAAGCGGCCCCGGCATCCGGGCTCGCGATTGAGTGGGGACGCCCTGCTACGAGTGGGGCGAAAAGGAGATCATCACCATGAACATCCTCGTTGTCCTCATCGCGATCATCGCCGTCATCCTGCTCTTCACGGGTGGCTTCGTGCCGTCGCTGAACTTCCTCTTGTGGATCGGAATCGTGCTCGCGGTCATCGCCGTGATCGTGTGGCTGGTCCGCTACCTCGGAAGCAGGGGCACCCGGGTCTGACGGTGCTCGACCGCCAGAAGATCCTCATCTCGGGGGCGACGAGCGGCCTCGGCGCCGGCGTCGCCCTCGGGCTGGCCGTGAGGCCAACGATCAGGCCGGTGAACCTGGGAGCGGACACATCCGCGCGACGTACCGTGGATCAGATGCCCCGCCACCACATCACCACCGCCTCGCTCCTGCAGGCCATCGACGACCAGCGCGCCGACGAAGCATCGACCCGGTGGGAAGAGATCTCCCGGGAGTTCATGTCCGAGGAGAGCGCCACGGACGACACCGGCCACGCCGGCTCCGAGGCCGTCGCCGACGCGAACAGCCGCTAAGCGGCGAGCGCTGCGTTCAATCGCCACTCGCCTCGACCAGCGGGACGATGCAGAGCGGGACCACCCCGCGCAGCATGACCTCCTGGTGGATGGTCCCGAGCACGACGCCGGACTCGCGTCCCAGGCGGTAGGTGCCCAGCACCAGCAGGCTCGCCTGTCGCGAGTTCGCGATCATCCCGTCGTGCGCGACGGCCTCCGCGAGCGCGCCGCCGACACGCAGCGAGGGGTACGCCGCCCGGACGCGCTCGATCGTCTCATCCAGGATGCCCTGGTGCTCGACCTGCGTCGCACGGGTGTCGGGCGCCGCCCACGGCTCCCAGGTATGCAGGATCTCGAGGTCGCGGCCCGTCTCGACCGCCTCACGTGCCGCGAAGGACACCGCATCGTCCGATCCTCCGTCCGCGTCGATCCCGACCACGATCGCTCCCTCCGTCGCCTCCCAGTCGTCCGGGACGACCACGACGGGGCAGCGTGAGCGGGCAGCGAGGCTGACCGGGAACGATTCCGTGCGGCTCTCGCGGATCCGGGGATCGGGATGCGAACCGATGACCAGGAGATCGGCATCGATGCTCTCCTCGATGAGCTCGTGGAGCTTCGGGCCGTCCGCGATCTCCACCTCGACCGTCGATCCCGGCGCGGCTTCCTGGATGCGGTGCGACACGCCCGCGAGCGTCTCGCCCGGAGTCTGTTGATCGGTATCCGTCCAGCCGAGCGCGGTGACCAGCCGGATGTGCACCGGCTTGGCGCGCGCCCGCTCGATCACCCATCCGATGGCGGCCCGGCTGGCTGCATCATCCTCGACCCCCACGACGACGTGTTCCATGCGGCCATTCTGTCCCGGTTGGCCCGACCCGCCTAGGGTGTGGATGTGATGGCCGCCGCAGCGAGGTTCGCGTCCGTCGCGCTGCTGGGGCTCGCGATCGCGGCGGGAGCCGTGTCGCCCGCCCACGCCGGATCGCGCGGCGACGTCCCCCCGCCCGACGTGCAGCGGGCCTTCGATGAGGAGGCCATCCCGTTCATCGAGGCCACCGCATCCGGCGAGGGCGGGTCGCCGAGCGTGTTCGAGGACATCACCGGCATCGCCAACATCACCGAGGTGCACATGTTCTCGGCCGACTACGTGAACGGCCGGCCGACCGACACCCCGTACCTGCCGAGCGGCGAATGGATCGCCACGATCATGGCCGACTTCGTCGCGATCGGGACGGTGCGGGTGTGGACCCCGACCGGCGGCGACCCCCAGATGGCGGGCTTCGACGGCGACGGGGAGCTCGGCGGCAAGCTGCCAGACGCGGCGGGCATCGACTACATCGAGGATCCGCGGATCGGCGCGTCCTACGCCGCGTCCGGCGACACCATCGGCCCGTTCGATGAGCGGGCCGCGGCCGAGCTGCCCGAGCCGATGAGCCTCGATGACTTCCAGGCGATCCTGTTCGCGCGGGTGGGCCAGGGCGGTGCGACGGCCGACGCCGGGCCGGGCGCCGGGCTCCTCATCGGCGCCTTCACGCTCGCCCTCGGGGTGGGCGTCGCCGTGGTGGTCAGCGCACGCGTCCGCGCCCGAAGAGCAGCCACAGGATCGAGCCCAGCAGGTTCAGGAACAGCGCCACCAGTATCCAGATGAACTTGCCGAGCACTCCGTGGTTCGGGTTCCGCACGATCGATACCAGCGTCACGAGGAAGATGACGAAGCCGATGAGGCTGGCGATCGCTGCTGTGATGGGATCCATGAGTCCTTTCTAGCCGATCGGCTGATAGCGTCGCTGCGGACCCGTTGCGGGCAGGTAGAAGGAGTCGTATGAGAATCGCGGCGACGCGCGAAGCGGGGATCGGCGGCGAGCGGCGGGTGGCGATCACCCCCGAGACGGTGGCGCAGTACACGGCCGCCGGACTGGACGTCACGGTCGAGCCGGGTGCCGGCGTGGACGCGGGGCACGCGGACGCGGACTACAAGAAGGCCGGCGCTACCGTCGCCAAGGTCGATCTCGCCAAGATCGACGTGCTCGCCCACGTCAGCCCGCTGTCGGCCGCCACTGCCAAGAAGCTGAGGGCCGGTGCCATCACGGTCGGCCTGGCTGCTCCGGGCAGCGATCCCGCCGCGACGGCCGCGCTGCGCGACGCCAAGATCACGACCTTCGCGCTCGAGCTGCTCCCGCGTATCTCGCGAGCGCAGTCGATGGACGCCCTCACCTCTCAGGCGCTCGTCGCCGGGTACCGCTGCGTGCTCGAGGCCGCGATCCGGTTCCCGCGCTTCTTCCCGCTGTACATGACGGCGGCCGGCACTGTCCCTCCGGCCCGCGTGCTGGTGCTAGGCGCCGGTGTTGCCGGGCTGCAGGCCATCGGCACCGCCAAACGGCTCGGGGCCCGTGTCTCCGCCAATGACATCCGGCCCGCCTCCGCCGACGAAGTCGCATCGATGGGCGGCACCTTCATCAAACTGGACCTGGAGACGGCTGAAGCCTCCGGTGGCTATGCCCGCGAACTCAGCGCGGACCGCGGCGCCCTCCAGCGTGAAC
>Ga0190272_10001416_pt1 | contig 11549 bp, 14 predicted proteins | sample Popmic504T_FD_133746 | JGI IMG/M metagenome (GOLD analysis project Ga0190272, IMG submission 133746) | Populus adjacent soil microbial communities from riparian zone of Shoshone River, Wyoming, USA - 504 T | ecosystem: Environmental > Terrestrial > Soil > Riparian zone | place: USA: Wyoming...
CGGCTTTGGCGGCGGCGATGCGCGGGTCGTTCGACTTGTCGGCGACCTGCTTGGCGGCCAGAGCCGCGCCGTAGGAGTGCTGGTACTCGATGGTGTCGACGCCGCCCTCGACGATGACACCGGAGTAGAGGCCGGTGGCGATGTTGACCAAGCCCTTGGTGATGGCGGCGGGATCGCCGCCGGCCTTGGCCTGCGCCGCCTCGATGGTGGCGACGGCGGCGTTCAGGTCGGTGGCCGAGCCGGTCTCGGCGGCGCGGCGCAGCACCGCCTCGTTGACGCCGCCGGCGCGGAAGGCGTCGGGCTGGGCGTCGAACACCTCGGCCATGCCCTGGCCGACCAGGGCGGCGGCAGCCTCGGCGCCTTCCGGCTGCTTCTGGGCGACCAGCAGGAAGCCCTTCAGGTGGGCCAGGCGCAGGGCCAGGCGGCTTTCGGCGGGCACGGAAACATAGGCGCTCTGCGCGCCGGCTTCCCCCGCGCCCGGACCGCCCTCGGCCCCGCCTTCACCGCCTTCGCCGGCCGCCGCGGCCGGGGTGTTGGCGGCGGCGCTGGTGTCGCCCGCTTCCCCCGTCTCGCCCGAACAGCCGGCGGCGGCGGCCAGCAGGATGGCGGCGGATACGCCGGTCCACAGTTTGGGACGGAAAGTGGTCATGGGTAATCTCCAGATGGGGCGGCGCGACCTAACCACCCGGCGCGGCTTGTTGCAAGTCATTCGCAATGGTGCGACGAGGAGCCATGCTGACGATAGCCGATGTGCTGACGCCTGAGGATGTGGAGCGGGTCCGCGAAGGTCTCGCCGCCGCCCGCTTTGGCGACGGCAAACGCACGGCAAGTGGCCCCGCCAGGTCGGTGAAGGCCAACGCGCAGACCGATGGCTCCGACGCCAAGGTGCAGGCCCTGGCCAGGTTCGTCCGCGACGCCATCGAGCGCCACGCCGTCTTCAGCCTCTACGCCCGGCCGGCGCGTTGGTCGCCGGTGATGTTCAACCGCTACCAAGGCGGCGACGCCTATGGCTTCCATGTCGACAATCCAGTGATGGGAGAGGTGCGGACGGACCTGTCCTTCACCCTCTTTCTGTCCGACCCGGAGGCTTACGAAGGCGGCGCCCTCCTGATCGACGGGCTGGACGGCGAGCGGGAGGTCAGGCTGGCGGCTGGCTCGGTGGTCCTCTACCCGACCGGCGCCCTGCACCGCGTCACGCCGGTCACCGCCGGCGAGCGGCTGGCGGCGGTCGGCTGGATACAGAGCCTGATCCGCCGTGCCGACGAGCGCGAAATCCTCTTTGACCTCGGCCGCACCCGCGCCAGCTTGCCCGACAGCGAGGCTCGGCTGACGCTCGATAAAGCGATCGGAAATCTGGTGCGGCTTTGGGGTGAGACTTAGTTGGTCCAGGTAGTTGGACTAAGTCCTGTTTCGTGCTAGGTTAGAGCTATGATCCAGATGAACATCGCGGAAGCAAAGTCCAAGCTCTCGGAGCTCGTCGCACGGGCGGAGGATGGCGAAGATGTCGTGCTGGCTCGCAACGGCGAACCCGTGGTGACGCTGCGAGCGGTGAAGCCTCGGCTGAAGGTCCGCCAACTCGGCATTTGGGACCACCTGGCCTTGAACATTCCAGCCGATCTCTTCATCGGCCCAGATGAGGAGACGCTGGCCGCTATGGAAGGGCCGCTCTTCCCGCCGGAATGAAGCTGCTCATCGACACCCACGTCCTGATCTGGACCCTCGCCGATAGCCACCGACTTTCAAAGCAGACCGCGCAACTGCTGGCGGACGGCTCCAACGAGGTGATGGTCAGTTCCGGCAGCGCTTACGAAATAGAGTTCAAGCGGCCTAGAAGCAGTGAGCTCGCCAGGCTTCCGGCCGACCTCTACCAAGCGGCGGAGTCGATAGGTCTTACCTGGCTGCCCATCTCTCCAGCCCATGCTGTGATGGCCGGCAGGTTGCCGCGTCTGCACGGCGACCCTTTTGACCGGATCATCATTGCTCAGGCGCTGGTGGAGAATGCGACCGTCATTAGCTGCGATCCGCTGATCGCGCCCTACGGTGTTCCCACCCTCTGGTGACCTACCTGGTCGGGACCGGGGTTTCGCCGCGGTAGTCGTAGAAGCCGCGTTCGGTCTTGCGGCCGAGCCAGCCGGCTTCGACGTATTTCACCAGCAGCGGACAAGGGCGGTACTTGGAGTCCGCCAGACCCTCATGCAGCACGTTCATGATCGAGAGGACGGTATCGAGGCCGATGAAGTCGCCCAGTTCCAGCGGGCCCATCGGGTGGTTGGCGCCCAGCTTCATGGCGGTGTCGATGGCTTCGACCGTGCCGACGCCTTCGTAGAGGGTGTAGATCGCCTCGTTGATCATGGGCACCAACACGCGGTTGACGATGAAGGCGGGGAAGTCCTCGGCGTTGGTGGTGGTTTTGCCGAGCGAGCGGGCGAAGGTGACGGCCGCATCGTAGGTCTGGGCGTCGGTGGCGATGCCGCGGATGACCTCGACCAGCTTCATCAGCGGCACCGGGTTCATGAAGTGCAGGCCGATGAACCGCTCCGGCCGGTCCGTCACCGAAGCCAGCCGCGTGATTGAGATGGAAGAGCTGTTAGAGGCCAGCAGGGTGTCCGGACCCAGATGGCTGTGGAGGGCGCGGAAGATGGTCTTTTTGACCTCCTCATCCTCGGTCGCCGCCTCGATGGCGATGTCGGTCTTGCCGATAACGTCGAGGCTTTCAGCCGGCTGGATGCGGCCCAAGGCCGCCTTCATGGCGGCGTCGTCGATCATGCCGCGGGCGACCTGGCGGGCCAGGTTGTGTCCGATGACCGCCTTGCCGGCCTCGATCTTCTCGGCCGTGAGGTCGTGCAGCTTTACGTCATAGCCGGCGAGCGCGGCGACGTGGGCGATGCCCTGACCCATCTGACCGGCGCCGATAATGCCAACCGTCTTGATATTCACCATCGAAACAGGCCCTTCGCACGGACGCTCCCCTTCAGGGCGGCATCCGAAGAGCGGACGTTCTAGCACGCACGAAGCGGGGGGCGCCAAGCCTTTGCTGCGTTGCAGCGCAGGGGGAAGGGTAACAAATGAAAACGCCGGCGGAGAGGCCCCCGCCGGCGTATCGCGGTCTCAAGGAAGAGGCGCCTACTTGCCGGCGGTCTTCAGCGCTTCCATCAGTTCGGGGATGGCGGTCTTGTAGTCGGCCACCAGCCCATAGTCGGCGACCTGGAAGATCGGCGCGTCGCTGTCCTTGTTGATGGCGACGATCACCTTGGAGTCCTTCATGCCGGCCAGGTGCTGGATGGCGCCCGAGATGCCGATGGCGATGTAGGCGTCCGGAGCCACCACCTTGCCGGTCTGGCCGACCTGGTAGTCGTTGGGAGCATAGCCGGCGTCCACCGCGGCGCGCGAAGCGCCCACCGCCGCGCCGAGCAGGTCGGCGAGCGGCTCGATGACCCGCTGGAATTCCTCGGCCGAGCCCATGGCCCTGCCGCCCGAGACGACGATCTTGGCCGCGCCCAGCTCGGGACGGTTGGACTTGACCATCTCTTCGGAGACGAAGCGCGCCCCGCCGGAAGCAGCGGTCGGATCGACCTTCTCGATCGAGGCCGAGCCGCCTTCGCCCGCCGCCTTGAAGACGGTCGGGCGCACGGTGATGACCTTCTTGGCGTCGGAGGACTGCACCGTCTCCAGCGCGTTGCCGGCGTAGATCGGGCGCACGAAGGTGTTGGCGTCAACCACCTCGACGACGTCCGAGATCTGGGCGACGTCGAGCGAGGCGGCGATGCGCGGCGAGAAGTTCTTGCCCATCGAGGTCGAGGGCGTCAGCACCGCGTCGTAGCCGCCCATCAGGCCAACGACGAGGGCCTCATAGGCTTCGGCCAGACCGTTGCCGAGGGCTTCGCTGTCGGCGGTGAGCACCTTGCGGACGCCGGCGATCTTGGCCGCTTCAGCGGCCGCGCCGTCGAGCTTCACGCCGGCGACCAGGATGTCGATGTCGCCCGACAGCGCTTGCGCTGCGGTGACGGTCTTGTGGGTGGTGTCGCGCAGGTGGCCGTCGTGGTGATCGGCGATGACGAGAACGGCCATTAGAGCACCCCCGCTTCATTCTTGAGTTTCATGACCAAGTCGGCGGCGCTTTCCACCTTGATCCCGGCCTGGCGCTTGGCCGGCTCGGAGACCTTCACGACCTTCAGGCGCGGGACGATGTCGACGCCGTAGTCGGCAGTGGTCTTGACCGCGATCTCTTTTTTCTTGGCCTTCATGATGTTGGGAAGGCTGGCGTAGCGCGGCTCGTTGAGGCGCAGGTCGGCGGTGATCACCGCCGGCAGGTTCACCTCCAGCGTCTGGAGGCCGCCGTCCACTTCACGGATGACGGTGGCCTTGTCGCCGTTCAGCTCGATCTTTGAGGCGAAGGTGGCCTGCGGCCAACCCAGCAGCGCCGCCAGCATCTGGCCGGTGGCGTTGTTGTCGCCGTCGATGGCCTGCTTGCCCATCAGCACTAGGTTCGGGGCTTCTTCAGCCACCACCGCCTTGAGCAGCTTGGCGACGGCCAGCGGCTCGGGCGGCTCGCCGTCGGTCTGCACCAGGATGCCGCGGTCGGCGCCCATGGCCAGGGCCGTGCGGATGGTCTCCTGCGCCTGGGTGACGCCGATGGAGACCACCACCACCTCAGTGGCCAGGCCCTTTTCCTTCATGCGGACGGCCTCTTCGACGGCGATCTCGTCAAAGGGGTTCATCGACATCTTCACGTTGGCCAGGTCGACCCCCGTCTGGTCGGGCTTCACCCGCGCCTTGACGTTGGCGTCGATGACCCGTTTTACGGTCACAAGAACCTTCATCCGTGTCTCTCACCGATGTGCTGCATTGCGAAAAATTGCGCGGTCGAGGGCATAGCGCCTTACGCGCGCAATGCAAGTATGACCCTAGCGTCAAGACAGGTCGCATTTTTGTCCGAAGGGCGCGCTAGGCACGCGCCGCCGTCATCCGCTAGAGCAGACCCCATGAACCCGACCATCGACAGGCTTAAGCTGATCTTCCTGGGCGTCTTCCTGCTCGCGGCGGCCGCGTCCTGGGGCTACCAGATCTTCTGGGCCTGGCCGCAACGCGACTGCGAACGCCGCGGCGCCTGGTGGGATTCCTCCACCCGCACCTGCGCCAACCCCATCTACATCCCCGCCATAACCGGCCGGCCCGAAGGCATGAGCCGCAAGGAATGGTCGGAGAAGCAGGCCGCCGAGGCGACGGCCAAGGGCCTTTAAGAGAGGGATTAGGGATTAGGGGCGAGGGGCGAGTAGCCGCCGCTCCTCTCGTCCCTCGTCCCTATTCTCTCGACCCTCCCGGGACCCACAGCACGTCGCCGACCCCCTTGGCGTTGGCGTGGCGGGCGGCGACGAACAGCAGGTCCGACAGCCGGTTGAGGTATTTCAGCGCCGCCGGGCTGACCGTCTCGCCCTGCGCGATCAGCGCCACCAGCGTCCGCTCGGCCCGCCGGCAGACGGTGCGGGCCAGGTGCAGGTGGGCGGCGGCGGGCGTGCCGGCCGGCAGCACGAACGAGGTCAGGTCCGACAGCTCGCCGTTGAGAAGGTCGATCTCGCGCTCCAGCCGCTCGACCTGGGCCTCGACGATGCGCAGCGGCTCGTAGCCCAGCGGCGTGCCGGTGTCGGGCGTGGCAAGGTCGGCGCCCAGATCGAAGAGGTCGTTCTGGATGCGCGACAGGATGGGGTCGAGCGCGTGGCCCTCCGTGTGCAGGCGAACAAGGCCGACGCAGGCGTTGGTTTCGTCGACACCGCCATAGGCCTCGACCCGCAGGGAGGCCTTGCTGACCGGCTCGCCGGTGGCCAGGCGGGTTTTCCCGGCATCGCCGGTGCGCGTGTAGATGCGGTTGAGAGTGACCACGTCAGCCGCCTTTGGTCCGCCACCAGAAGGCGGCGACCAGCACGATGACGGCGACCAACTGCAGCAGCACCCGCAGCCGCATCAGCCTGTTGGAGTGGGACCGGCCAAAATCGCCGCCGCGGTAGAGCGAGTAGACGCCGAACGCCAGGGTGATCGCCACCGCCGCCAGCGCCACCGGAATGAGGATGTCGAACAGGTCCATGGCCCGAGCCTAAAGCGGCGAGGGCGTGGATGCCAGCGCCCCCTTGTTTCCGTTCGCTGACTTCGTTCGGCGATGGCCGAATTGCGCAAATCCTCCACGGAGGCGACTATTTCACTGCTTCCAAGGCCGAAATTCGGTTTTAGACTGGAAGAAGCCTTGATTTGAGGGTCTAAGGGCACACTTCCGTTTCGTCAGCAGGGCGACGCGGCGATAGTTGTGTCCGTTCGTTGAACATGATCAGTCTGAGCGGGTTCGGCCCGCCAGGATGAAACCGCTCTTTGCCCCCCACGGCCGCCACAGGCGCGAGAAACATGACCTTTGTACCCATGAAGACGCTTACCTCCGCCGAACCCAGCGCCCCGCCGCTGACCAGTCGGGGGCTGGCCAAGCAGCGCACTCGCGAAAAGATACTGCAGTCCGCCCGCCAGCCCTTCAACGAGCGCGGCTATGAGGGCGCGACCGTGCGCGACATCGCCAGGGCGGCCGGCATGTCGACGGGCGCGGTGTTCGCCAGCTTTGCCGACAAGGCCGAGCTGTTCGACGAGATCATGGCCAGCGACTATCGCCGGCTGGAAGAAGAGATGGCCCAGGCTATCCGCGCCGCCGGCGCCGTGCAGGAGGCGCTGCTGGGCGTGTTTGGCATCGCCTACCGCTCGCACGTCCATCAGCTGCCGATGGTCTGCGCGGCGATGTCGGCCGGCTGGACCCGCCACCCCAACACCAGCCCGCGCAGCCGCGAGGCGCTCAAGCCCATCGTCGGCCTCATCCGCGAGGCGCTGCAACAGGGCGTCGAGCGCGGCGAACTTGCCTCCGATACCGACGTTCGGCTACTGCGCGGGATCATCTGGGAGGTGTACATCTCCGGGTACCGCGCGGCCGTGTACGAGGCGTGGACCGCTGACGACATGATCGGCCGCCTGGGCGATCAGCTTCGGATCATCCTGGCGGGAGCCAGGGCGTAGGGACCTTTTAAGACCCAACAGACGGGACGGGGGGAATGGCGGGGATACGCGAGCAGCAGAAGCAGGCGACCCGAGAGCGCGTGCTCGACGCCGCCCGCGACCTGTTCGACCAGATTGGCTACGAGGAGACCACCATCCGCGCCATCGCCGTAAAGGCGGGCGTGTCGGTGGGTAGCGTCTTCACCACCTTTGATTCCAAGGCCGATATCCTCGGCCAGGTGATGGCCGAGCGGATGGCGGCGCTGACCGTCGAGCTGGAGCGGGTGACGCCGCACCTGCGGGGCAGCGCCTGCGACCGGCTAAGCTCGTTGCTGGCCATCCACTACGACTTCCAGATGCGGCGGCCCAAGCTCTACCTGGCCTACATCGCCGTCTCCTTCGCCGCCGCGCATGACCCCGAATTCCTGCGTATGGGGACCAATCCGGGATTGCGCGCCTTCATCCGTGACATCCTCGAAGGCGCCATCGCGCGCGGCGAGCTGGCGGCCGACATGGACGTGCAGCTGGCCATGGAGACGATCATCTCCCTCTACGGCTTCAACTACATGCGCATCGCCGACGACTTCAACGCCGAGGCCCTTACCAACCTGATGAATCGCCAGCTGGAACAGCTGTGCGACGGGCTGCGCAACTCGGGCTAGTTGCCGTCCTCGAGCAGGCGGCGGGCGATAACCTGGGCCTGGATCTCGCCGGCCCCCTCGAAGATGTTGAGGATGCGGGCGTCGGCCAGCACGCGGCTGACGGCGTATTCCATGGCGAAGCCGTTGCCGCCGTGGATCTGCAGGGCGTTGTCGGCGGCGGCCCAGGCGACGCGGGCGGCGATCAGCTTGGCCATCCCGGCCTCCAGGTCGCAGCGCTTGCCTTCATCCTTCTGGCGGGCGGCGAAGTAGGTCAGCTGGCGCACGCCCATGATCTCGGCGGCCATCATCGCCAGCTTGTTGGAGACGCGCGGGAAGTCGAAGATCGGGCCGCCGAACTGCTTGCGATCGAGGGCGTAGTTGAGCCCCACCTCCATGGCGCATTGGGCGACGCCAATGGCTCTGGCGGCGGTCTGGATGCGGGCGCTCTCGAACGTCGCCATCAGCTGCTTGAAGCCTTGGCCTTCGACGCCGCCGAGCAGGTTCTCGGCCGGCACCTTGAAGCCGTCGAAGCCGATCTCGTACTCCTTCATGCCGCGATAGCCGATGACGCCGATCTCGCCGCCGCTCATGCCTTGCGTCGGGAAGGCGTCGCCTTCCGTGCCGCGCAGCTTGGGAGCCAGGAACATGGAGAGGCCGCGGTAGTCGGTGGTCGCCGGGTCGGTGCGGACCAGCAGCGTCATGACGTCGGCGCGGGCGGCGTGGGTGATCCAGGTCTTGTTTCCGGTGACGACGTACTCGTCGCCTTCCTTAACCGCCCGCGTGCGCAGGGAGCCGAGGTCCGAGCCGGTGTTGGGCTCGGTGAAGACGGCGGTGGGCAGGATTTCGGCCGAAGCGATCTTGGGCAGCCATTCAGCCTTCTGGGCATCGGTGCCGCCGGTCAGGATCAGCTCTGCGGCGATCTCGGAGCGGGTGGCCAGCGAGCCGACGCCGATCCAGGCGCGCGAGAGCTCCTCGGAGACCACGCACATGGCGCCCTTGCCGAGTCCTGAGCCGCCGAACTCCTCGGGGATGGTCAGGCCAAAGACCCCCAGGTCGCCCAGCTCCTTGACCAGCTCGATGGGGATCAGCTCGTCCTTCAGGTGCCACTCGTGGGCGAAGGGCGCGACCTTCTCCTCGGCGAAGGCGTGGAACTGGTCGCGGATCATCTCGAAGGTGTCGTCGAGGCCGGTGTTCTCCAGCGTCGGGCGGCCGCGCGCTTCGGCGAGGCGCTGGGCGATGCGGGTCTTCACCGCTTGCGTGCCGCCTTCGCTGATCAGCTTGTGAAGCGCCATGTACAGCTTGCGCATGGCCTCCTGGCCCTCGACCAGTTCGGCGGCACGGATGGTCTCGCCCTGGTTCATCGCGATGCCGCTGACCAGCTGGGCGGAGTATTCCGCGAACAGCAGCTGGGCCAGCAGGGCCTCGATCTCGCCGAAGCGGCCCTCGGCTTCCAGCCGTTCGGCCCAACCGGCCACCTGGTTGAGAAGCTCGCCGTAGGAGGCGTACCAGCCAAAGCCATGGACGATGTGCTGCTCGCGGTCGGCGGCGCGGCGGTCGATCTTGCCGCCTTCCGAGACCCTGGCCTTCACAGTCGAACGGGCCTCGGCCACGAACGCCTGGGCGGCGTCGGCGGCTTGGCGGAGGAGGTCCGTCAGGCCTTCGAGGATCAGCGGTCGGTCGGCCACGGCGGTGCTCATCGGCTGCAACTTCTCTCTCGTAAAATCGCCGCAACGCCGTAGCTCATTTCGCACCTGCACACAACGCAGGGTCGGCAAGGCATGGGATTGCGCGGACGGCCCTGTTGAGGGCCAATGAGCGCCCCCCAAGCCGAGGTCTCCCATGATCACCGTCCATCACCTCAACGAGTCCCGCTCGCAGCGTATCCTCTGGCTGCTGGAGGAGCTTGGGCTGCCCTACGAGATCAAACACTACCAGCGCGACGCCGCCACGCGCCTTGCCCCGCCGGAGCTGAAGGCGGTGCATCCGTTGGGCAAGAGCCCGGTGATCACCGACGGCGAGCGCACCGTGCACGAGAGCGGCGCCATCATCGACTACATCATCCGTCGCCACGGCGGCGGGCGTCTGGCGCCGGCGCCTGACAGCGCCGACTACGACACCTATCAGGCCTGGCTGCACTATGCCGAAGGCTCGGCGATGCTGCCGCTGATGCTGTTCATGTACGTCATGCGGCTGGGCGAGGCCGGCGCGCCGCTGCACCCGCGCATTGAGAGCGAGATCGCCAACCATCTCGGCTACATCGACCAGTCGCTGTCGGGGCGGCCGTTCCTGATGGGCGACGAGCTGACCGGCGCCGACATCCAGATGAGCTTCGTGCCGGAAGTGACCAAGGCCTTCGGCAAGCTGCCGGCCTATCCCAACATGGAAGCATGGATTGAACGCCTCCATACGCGCCCGGCCTGGCAGGCGGCGCTGGAAGAGGGCGGGCCGTACATGATGGGGCGGTAGCGCCCTGCGTCCTTCGAGACGGCCGCTTCGCGACCTCCTCAGGATAACGATGTTTGAGAGTTCGTCATGGTGAGGAGCGAGGCTTGCCCAGCGTCTCGAACCACGCTCAGGGGTAGTCGAGAATCCCGTCGAGGAAGTCGAAGACCGACGCTTTCAGGAGGGCATGGGGGATGGCGGCGAAGTGGTCGCAGCCGGGCAGGGTGACGGCGCGGGCGCCGGGGATAAGGTCGGCCAGGCCCTGCGGGTCGCCGGCCAGCGCGTCGCGGGCGCCGGCCACCACCAGCACCGGCATCGACAGCGCGGCCAGGTCGTCGGGGTTGAGCGACTCGGCGGGAGCGCGGGTGAAGGCGGCGATGGCCAGCCGGTCCTCGCCCTGCTCGTCGGCGAACTGCCGAAAGCTGCGCAGGATGGGGACGGCGATGGTCTCCGGATCGTCCGCCTCCATGGCCTGCGCCATCGCATCGCCCGCCATCGAGGGCTGCAGGGCCCGATCGCCGACGCCGCCGAGGATAAGGTTGGCGACCCGGCCGGGGTGGGTCAGCGCCGTGGCCAGGGCTACGCGCGCGCCCATCGAGTAGCCGAACAGGTCAAAATCGTTCAGGTCCAAATGGTCCAAAAGGGCGATCAAATCGTCCACAAGTTTTGAACGCTCATAGTCCGCCGGGTCGTGCGACCTGGCGCTGTCGCCATGGCCGCGCAGGTCGAGGGCGACGACCCGCTGGCCTCGCCGTTCGAAGGCGGCGTACCAGCCCATGCGCTTCCAGCCTTCGTTGCGGTTGGACGCAATGCCGTGAACCAGCACGACCGCGCGGCCCTCGCGGGGACCGACGTCGTCGTAGGCGATCTGGGTTCCGTCGGAGGATGTGAAGCTGGCCATCAGCCCTGATTAGTCGGCTGCGGGTTGCCGATCCACTCCCAATGCCACGGCTCGAAGGCGTAGGGCACGAAGCCGTAGCGGTGGGCGTTGGCGACCAGCCAGCGGTAGGCCGGCGACTTGCTCATCACCAGCCGGTTCGGATCGGCCGTGGAATCAGGGCCATAGCCCGGCGCCTGGCCGACATAGAGGTCCATCGCCCGCCCTGTCCGGTGCGGCGAGCACTTGGCCCGCACGATGCCGTTGCAATTGCCGTCGCGGGCGCAGCGGGCGGCGTCGTACGAGGGACTGCGATAGGCCGAGAAGATGGTCAGGTAGCGCGGATCGGCGCGGATGGCCGGCACCTCGGCGCGGGCGTCGCGGACCATGCGGCGGTAGGCGGCGAAGGTCTCTGGCGTCAGCTGCACGAACTTGCCGCTGTAGCCTTCGTGCGGCTGGCCCGACGCCAGGGTGGCTTCGTTGGGCGGGGCGGGGCAGCCGCTGGTTCGGGTGACGAACGGCCGTTCCTGCTGCCAGACGCTCTTCATGAAGGCGAAGGTGCCGGCGTC
>Ga0190272_10001417_pt1 | contig 11539 bp, 8 predicted proteins | sample Popmic504T_FD_133746 | JGI IMG/M metagenome (GOLD analysis project Ga0190272, IMG submission 133746) | Populus adjacent soil microbial communities from riparian zone of Shoshone River, Wyoming, USA - 504 T | ecosystem: Environmental > Terrestrial > Soil > Riparian zone | place: USA: Wyoming...
CGAAGATCCGTCGTACACCGACTTCGCGTACTTCTCGCTCGGCGTCGGCATGGGGTATCAGGTCGGCGACAGCGCGGTGCGCACCAACGAGATCCGGCGCCTCGTCATCGCGCAGTCGCTGCTGGCGTACCTGTTCGGAGCGGTCATCATCGGCACGGTGGTGAACCTCGTCATCGACCTCGGCTGAGCCTGTCGAAGCCTGAGCCTGTCGAAGCCTGAGCCTGTCGAAGCCTGAGCCTCGCACTGAGCTCCGGCCCGCGGGTCCGCGACCCTCACTAGGCTTGCCAGCGTGAGCATGGGAGGCAGAGGCGGCGGGCACCCGGGTGGATTCCGGCCCGTCGACGTCGAAGCCCAGAAGAAGCTGAACGCCGAGGCTCCCCGCATCCCGCACCTCGGGCGGCGCGTGATGGCGCTCTTCCGGCCCTACAAGCTCCGCATCCTCGTGACCGCCGTCCTGGTCATCGCGGGCGCGGCGATCGCGGTCGTGCCGGCGCTGATCGTGCAGCAGATCTTCGATCAGGCGCTCTTCCCGATCGACGGCGGCCCGCCCGACCTTCCGCTCCTGCTGCGGCTCGTCCTGATCATGATCGGGCTGTTCGTGCTCTCTGCGGGCCTCGGGGTCGCGCAGACGTGGTTCACCTCGACGGTCGGCAACCGGGTCACCGGCGACCTGCGGGTGAAGCTCTTCGAGCACCTGCAGGCGATGGAGCTCGGCTTCTTCACGCGCACCAAGACCGGCGTCATCCAGTCGCGCCTGCAGAACGACGTCGGCGGAGTCTCGGGCGTCCTCACGAACACCGTGACCAGCATCCTGGGCAACGTCGTGACGGTGATCGCCTCGCTCGCCGCGATGATCATCATCGACTGGCGCCTCACGCTCATCGCCGTCGTGATGATGCCGTTCCTGGTGATCGTGCAGCGACGGGTCGGTCAGGTTCGCGCGCGCATCGCCGGCGAGACCCAGGAGTCGCTCTCGGAGCTGACCTCGATCACCCAGGAGACGCTGAGCGTCTCCGGCATCCTGCTCTCCAAGTCCTTCAACCGGCAGCGCACCGAGTCGGCCCGCTACGGCGCCGAGAACGTCAACCAGGTGCGACTCCAGGTGCGTCGGGCGATGAGCGGCCAGGGGTTCTTCGCCGTGGTGCAGGTGCTCATGGCCAGCGTGCCGGCCGTCATCTACCTCGTGTCCGGGTACCTGATCACGGGCGGCACCGATGTCATCACGGCGGGCACCATCGTCGCCTTCACCACGGTGCAGGCACGCCTTCTGATGCCGTTGATGGGCCTCATGCGGGTCGCCCTCGACGTGCAGACCTCGGCAGCCCTCTTCGCCCGCATCTTCGAGTACCTCGACCTCGTGCCCGCGATCAGCGACGCACCCGATGCGATCTCGGTCACCGAGGCCCCGGGTCCGGTCGGGCGCATCGAGTTCCGCGACGTGATCTTCCGCTATCCGGATGCCGCGGCCGACGCCCGCCCCACGCTCCGCGGCATCTCCTTCGTCGCCGAGCCGGGTCAGCACGTGGCGTTCGTGGGGCCCTCCGGCGCCGGCAAGACGACGATCCTCTATCTCACGCCGCGCATGTACGAGACATCGGGCGGCGCGGTGCTCTTCGCGGGCGAAGACGTCCGCCGGCTCACGCAGGAGTCGATCATCGATCACGTCGGGATCGTGTCGCAGGAGACATATCTGTTCCACGCCACGATCCGCGAGAACCTGCTCTACGCGAAGCCCGACGCGACGCAGGAGGAGCTCGAAGAGGCCTGCCGTGCGGCGAACATCCACCACATCATCACGGGTTTCGAAGAGGGCTACGACACGATCGTGGGGGAGCGCGGGTACCGGCTCTCGGGCGGAGAGAAGCAGCGCATCGCGATCGCGCGTGTGCTGCTGAAGGACCCGCCGGTGCTGCTGCTCGACGAGGCGACGTCGGCGCTCGACACCGTCTCGGAGCGCGTCGTGCAGGAGGCGCTGGATGCGGCGGCCCGGGGCCGCACGACCCTGTCGATCGCACACCGCCTGTCGACCGTGATCGGCGCCGACGTGATCCATGTCGTGGATGCCGGCAGCATCGTCGAGTCGGGCACCCACGCCACGCTCATCGTCCAGGACGGCCTCTACGCCGAGCTCGCCGCGCAGCAGCTCGCCGCCTCCCGGATCCTCGAGGTCGAGGCGACGGAGCCGCTCGGGGCGTTGCCCACCCGGCGAGCCGATCGGGCGCCGGATGACCCCGCGCCGCTCCCGATCGACGACCCGGTGGTCGTGCTCACCGGCTCGCTGTCGCTGACCGGCCCGCTGTCCGTCCTCGCCGACGACGCCACCTCTAACGACGAGCGGACCTGGCCGCACATCGACGACCACTGACGCGCCCGCGCTACCAGAGGAGCGCGGCGGCGACGGCGCTGCTCGATGCCCCGTCCCGGGCCGAGCCGGCGCGCGACCAGATCTCGCGGGTGAACGCTCCGAGGGTGTGCCGGTATGCGGCGTCCGGGTGAATCCGGGCGATGTCGGCGAGGCGGGGAACGTCCATCCGCAGCATCTGGCCGATCCGCGTCCGAGCGGCGAGCGCATGCCCGGCCGATTCGAGCACGTGCAATCCGGCATCCATCGCCGCAAGGCAGTCGCGGAGTACGTCGAGGTGAGCCTCGCGCTGGGTGATGGACGACCCGTCGGCGCGGATGCGCCAATGCGCGACGACATCGGGAATCGTGTCGAAGCGGCGCGCCCGCGCGTACATCTGCTGCGCGACGACCTGATCCTCGTACAGACGCCCCTCTGGGAAGCGGATGCCGGTGCGGTGCCAGAATTCGGTGCGGCTGACCTTCGACCACGCCACGATGTTGCCCGTGGCCTCGGGATGCTCGTCGATCGTCGTCCCGCGTCGCTCGGGTGCCGTGGCCGCGGCGACCCACGGCTGCACCTCGCCGAGGCTGTAGCCGCGGTCGTCCGGGCGCAGGCGCACGTACGCCCCGACAGCGAAGTCGCTGCCGGTCTGGTCGAGCACGCCGACCAGACGCTCCAACGCGTTCGGCGCCAGCACGTCGTCTGCGTCGAGGAAGCCGAGGAAGGGCGTATCGACGAGGTCGAGGCCCGTGTTTCGTGCCGCACCCAGACCGACCTGGTGTTCGTGACGAATGACGCGGAACCGGGGATCGTCCGCTGCGGCCGCCTCGAAGATGTCGCCGGTGTCATCAGCCGATCGGTCGTCGACAAGGATCGCCGTCCAGTTCTGCAGACTCTGCCGCCGCAGGGAATCGAGCGCCTCGGCCGCATACGGTGCGATGTCGTACCCGGGCACGATGACGGTGACCGCGGCGGGGGGACTCACCCGCTCGATTGTACGGCGACGACGGATGCCGCGACCGCCCCGGCCACGGCATCCAGAGGCTCGCGAAGCGCGTGCGGGAAGGTGAAGCGCACCGCCGTCTGCGCGACCTCCGGCGCAATCCCCATGGCCAGCAGCACATGGGAGGGCTCGTCGCTGCCCGCGGCGCACGCGGAGCCGCTCGAGGAGACGATTCCGCGGCGTTCGAGTTCCAGGAGCACGGCTTCGCCACTCGTTCCGGCGAAGGTGAAGCTCGCGGTGCCGGGCAGGCGGTGCACCGGGTCGCCGGTGAGCCGCGCGCTCGGCACCGCCTCCAGGACACGGGCGATGAACGCGTCACGCAGCGCGGCGACCCGCGCGGACGAGTCCGCCCGCTCAGCCTCCGCGAGCTCCAGCGCGATCGCGAATCCGACGGCTCCGGCGACGTCCTCTGTTCCGCTGCGGCGTCCGCGCTCCTGTCCTCCGCCGTGCAGGAGCGGCTCGAGAGGCACGCGGCCGCGCACGGCGAGCACGCCGCTGCCCTTCGGCGCGCCCAGCTTGTGCCCCGCGAGCGAGATCGCGTCGACGCCGAGCTCGGTGGCGTTCAGCGGCAGCCAGCCGGCGGCCTGCACCGCGTCGACGTGCACGGGAACGCCCTGCCCACGCGCGACAGCGGCGATGGCAGCCACATCCTGCACGGTGCCCACCTCGTTGTTCGCGTAGCCGAAGCTCACCAGCGCGGCGTCGCCGTCCAGCGCGCGGGCGACGGCATCCGGGTCCACACGTCCGACGTCGTCGACGGGCACGCGCGTCACGGCGAAGCCGTGCACCCGTTCGAGGTACCTCGCGGACTCGAGCACCGACTCGTGTTCTATCGGGGTGGTGACGACGTGCCGGCGCCCGCCCTGGGACAGGCTCCGGGACCGGGCGTCGGCGGCGATCGCGATGCCTTTCACAGCGAGGTTGTTCGCCTCCGTGCCGCCGGACGTGAAGATGACATCGCTCGCGCGCATCCCCAGGATGCCGGCGACGCGAGTGCGCGCGTCCGCCAGCGCGTCCGCGGCAGCCTCGCCGACCGTGTGGTGGCTCGAGGCGTTGCCGAACCAGCGGGTCAGGAACGGCATCATCGCATCCAGCACCTCCGGCCGCACCGGAGTCGTCGCCGCGTTGTCGAGATAGAGCATGCTCACGGCGCCGGCCTCACGAGATGCGGACGTCGAGGCCCAGGTCGAGCGCGCGCGCCGAGTGGGTGAGCGCGCCGACCGAGATGACGTCGACTCCGGTTTCGGCGATCGCACGGACGGTCTCGAGCGACACTCCGCCGGAGGCCTCGACGACCGCCCGGCCGGCGATCTGCTCGACCCCCCGCCGCAGGTCGGCGAGCGAGAAGTTGTCCAGCATGACCGTGCCGATCCCCGCGGCCAGGACGGCGTCGATCTGCTCGAGCCGATCGACCTCCACCTCGACGTGCGTCGTGTGGGGCAGGCGCGCGATCGCGCCCTGCAGGACGGCCGTGACCGACACCCCCTTCTGTGCGAGCACAGCGAGATGGTTGTCCTTTGCCATCACGGCATCCGAGAGCGAGAAGCGGTGATTGTGTCCGCCGCCGTTGACGACGGCGTGGCGCTCGAAGGCCCGCAGCCCGGGCGTGGTCTTGCGGGTGTCGACGATGCGGGCGCCCGTGTGCGCGACCTCGGCGACGTACCGGGCGGTGAGCGTCGCGATGCCCGACATCCGCTGCACGAAGTTGAGCCCGATGCGCTCGGCGGTGAGCACGCCGCGGGCGGGGCCGGAGACGACTGCCAGTACCGCGCCCTTCTCGAAGAACTCGCCGTCTTCGACGATGAGCTCCACGTCGATGTCGGGGTCGGTCAGGCGGAAGGCGGCAGCGAACACCTCGCCGCCGCTGAAGATGCCCGACTCCCGGGCGACGAGGTCTGCGCGCGCGGTGGCCGACGCGAGGATCAGCATCTCGCTCGTGATGTCGCCCCAGGGCGCGTCCTCTTCGAGCGCGCCCGCGACGGCGCGATCGATCGTGGTCCTCGTCAACATCAACGAACCGCCTTCGCCGTGGCCCCGTGGGCCGAACCCCTCAGGATCGGTTCCGGAACCCTCCCCGTCGGCTCGAACAGGCTGTCCGAGCGCGAGATCTGAGGAGTTGTGGCCGGGTCATCGCGACGGTAGTGCGCGCCGACCGATCCGGTGCGGCGGAGGGCGGCTGCGACGAGCTGCTCTGCGACGAGCAGGAGGTTCTCGTCCTCGAACTCGGCCTCCGTCGATGGGGATCGCTGCGCACGCCGCCATCGTGAGATGACGAACTCCGCGTGTCCGAGTCCGGCAGCGTCGCGTACCAGTCCCGCATCCTGCCAGAGAAGCTCCTGCAGCGCTGCGCGCGTGAACGGTCCGTCGATCGAAGACACGCTCGGTGGAATCGCGGGCACCTCCGCGGGTGACGAGGACACTTCCGCCAGGTGCGCGGAGGCGGGCCAGGCACCGGATGCCGCGTCCGCGGCGATCGCGTCACCCGCGCGCGCCCCGAACACCGCGCCCTCCAGGAGCGAATTCGACGCCAGGCGATTGGCGCCGTGCACGCCGGTGCGCGCCACCTCGCCCACGGCGTACAGGCCGGGCAGGGTGGTGCGGCCATCGAGGTCGGTCATCACGCCGCCCATCAGGTAGTGGGCGGCGGGCGTCACCGGGATCGGCTCGCGCGCCCAGTCGAGTCCGCGGTCGCGGACCGCGCGGTCGATGGTGGGGAACCGGCGCGCGAGGAACCCGGCCGTCTCCTCGGGTGTCGCGCGCAGCTGCGTGGCGTCGAGGAAGACGGGGCGGCCGTCCTGCGCCTCCATCTGACGGGCGATCGCCCGAGCGACGACGTCACGCGGGGCGAGCTCGCCGTCAGGATGGGCGTCGGACGCGAATCGCCGGCCGTTCTCGTCGATGAGGGTCGCCCCCTCGCCGCGGACCGCCTCCGAGACGAGGAACGACTCCGCGGCGGACGCGCCGTCGCCCCCCGTCCGGCCTCCCAGCACCGTCGGGTGGAACTGGAAGAACTCCAGCTCGGTCACGGCCGCACCGGCGCGGAGGGCCGCGGCGATGCCGTCGCCCGTCGCCACCGTGGGGTTCGTGGTGTGCGCGTACAGCTCGCCTGCGCCGCCGGTGGCCAGCACGACGGCGTCGGCCTCGATCCGCTCACGTCGTCCTGCGACATGCGCGAAATGATCGGATGCCGCGATCTCGGCCACCAGCAGGTCGACCCCGGCTACCCGGCCTTCGGCGAGGACGAGGTCGATCAGAAACGCGTGCTCGATCACCCGGACGTTGCTCCCGCGGAGTCGCGCGACGAGCGCCTTCTCGATCGCAGTGCCCGTGGCGTCGCCGCCTGAGTGCAGGATGCGCGGGTACGAGTGCGCGGCTTCGAGCCCCTTGACGAAGTCGCCGTCGGAACCGCGGTCGAAAGCGACACCGAGGGCGATCAGCTCGCGGATGCGTTCCGGGCCCTCGTCGACGAGGACGCGCACGGCCTCGGGGTCGCTGAGTCCGGCGCCGGCCGTCAGCGTGTCGCGGATGTGGTCCTCGGTGCGGTCGTCCGCGAACATGACTCCCGCGATGCCGCCCTGGGCGTACCGCGTGTTGGCGTGCTCCAGGACGTCCTTCGTGACGAGCGTCACGCGGCAGCCGCTGTCGACGGCGTGCAGGGCGACCGTCAGGCCCGCGATGCCGCTGCCGACGACGACCGCGTGCACCTGCGGCGTGATCGACACGTTCGGCGGAGACGAGGACACTTTCGGCAGGGGAGGGCGGGTCATGAGGCGTTCTCCCACGCCGAGGCGGGCGCGGCCGGCGGCTTGGCGGCCAGCATCCGCTCGAGGGCGAGTCGAGCGGGTTCGGCGACATCCTGCGGCACAGTGATGCGGTTGAGCACCTCGCCGTTCACGAGCCCCTCGAGCACCCAGGCGAGGTAGCCGGGGTGGATGCGGTACATGGTCGAGCACGGGCAGACGACCGGGTCGAGGCAGAAGATCGTGTGCTGCGGGTTGGCTGCGGCGAGGCGCTGAACGAGGTTCACCTCGGTGCCGATCGCGAAAGTGGTGGGCTCGGTGGCGCCCTCGATCGCCCGGCGGATGTAGTCGGTGGACCCTGATTCGTCCGCGGCGTCGACGACGGCCATCGGGCACTCCGGGTGCACGATGACGCGTACGCCGGAGTGCTCGGTACGCGCTTTCTCGATCTGCTCGACGGTGAAGCGGCGGTGCACCGAGCAGAAGCCGTGCCACAGGATCACGCGGGCGCTCTCGAGTTCGTCGGCCCCCGCACCGCCCAGCGGCTTGCGGGGGTTCCACATCGGCATCTGCTCGACGGTGACCCCCATCGCCTTCGCGGTGTTCCGGCCGAGGTGCTGATCAGGGAAGAACAGCACCCGGCGTCCGCGCTCGAACGCCCACTCCAGCACGGTCTGCGCGTTCGATGACGTGCAGACGATGCCGCCGTGGCGGCCGACGAATCCCTTGATCGCGGCGGAGGAGTTCATGTACGTCACCGGGATCACCGGCACGAGGCCGTCGGCATCCGTGGCGTCCATGTCTCCGTAGATGTCGGCGAGCTGTTCCCAGCACTCCTCGACCTGGTCGATGTCGGCCATGTCGGCCATCGAGCAGCCCGCGGCGAGGTTGGGGAGGATCACGGCCTGGTCGGGCCGCGACAGCAGGTCGGCCGTCTCGGCCATGAAGTGCACGCCGCAGAAGACGATGGCCTCGGCCTCGGGGTGAGCCTTGGCCGCGTTGGCGAGCTGGAAGGAGTCACCGACGTAGTCGGCGTGACGCACGACCTCCACACGCTGGTAGAAGTGGCCCAGGATCATGACCCGGTCACCGAGCTTCTCCTTGGCCGCGCGGACGCGCGCGTCGAGTTCTTCGGGGGACGCGTCGCGGTACTCCGCGGGAAGCTCGCCCTGGCGCGGCGATCCGACCGGGATCACATCTCCCATCGACGAACCGGGACCGTAGCCCGGCCGGGCGTCGAAGTTCCAGGGCCCGGCGGCCAGATCGGTGTTGCAGGTCTCGGCCGTGGACGCGCCGGAGACGATGGCCTGGATCTCGTTGTCGACCGACGGGTCCACCGGCAGCGGCGGGAGGGTCAGGGATGTCGCGGACATGGCGTTCTCGATTCGCTCTCGAAAGGTTCAGTGGCGCACGAGCGGGCCGCGGTCGGCGAGCTCGACGTCCTGGTTGTAGCGGTAGAGGCGGGCCGGCCGGTGGCTGCCCGTGCGGAAGCGGTCGGTCGGAATGAGGTTTCCCGAGTTCTCGACCTGACGGCGGAAGTTCGCGGGGTCCAGGCGCCTTCCGAGGATGGATTCGTACACCTCGCGCAGCTCGGCAAGGGTGAACACGTCGGCGAGGAGTCCGTGGGCGATGCGGCTGTAGCCGACCTTGTTGCGAAGGCGCCACAGGGCGTAGTCGACGATCTCGTTGTGGTCGAATGCGAGGCGGGGGAGCTGCGCCGCGTCGAACCACGTCACGTTCTCGACGTCGTCGCCCGGGATCTCGTCGGGTCGCACGAGTGCCCAGTACACGATCGACACGACGCGACGAGGTGAGCGGTCGACCGCCCCGAACGCGTAGAGCTGCTCCAGGTAGCTCGGCGCGATGTCGGTCGTCTCGATGAGGGTGCGGGAGGCCGCGGCATCCAGGCTCTCGCTCTTGTCGAGCCATCCGCCCGGCAGGGCCCAGAGGCCCTCATGGGGATCGCGCGTGCGACGCACGAGCGGCAGCACGACGGCAGCGCAGTCGGTGACCGGGTCGCGGCGCAACGTGAAGATCACCGTGGACACGGCGACGCGCGTGACGTCGTCAGGCGTGGTCTCCACGCTCGGAATGTCAGCGCTCAGGGTTGTTCGTGTCATCATGACCATTACCTCGCCTCGATCTTAGTGTCATTGTGACCTGAAGTGCAAACCCGATCGGATCCGGCGCGTTTCAGAGCCCCGCCACAGGAAGCGATGCGTACGCTGAACGCCCGGAGTTTGCGCATACGGAGGGGCGGAGGAACGCGTGCTCGTCATCGACATCGTGCTGGTCGCCATCCTGCTGGTCGCGCTCATCGTCGGCGTCCAGCGCGGCCTCCTCGCGAGCCTGGGCGTGCTGATCGGTGTCGTGCTCGGCGGCCTCGCCGCCTTCTGGCTCGTGCCCATCGTGAACGACCTGTGGCCATGGCAGAGCACCCGCGTGCTCGTGGTGATCACCCTCGTGCTGGTGCTGGTGATCGGCGGCGCGAGCGCGGGCGGCGCGCTCGGCGGGGCGCTGCGTCGGGGAGTCGACCGCAGCGCACCGCTGCGCGCGGTGGACCGCGTGCTCGGGGGCGCCCTCGCGGTGCTGGCGGGCGCTCTGTCGCTGAGCCTCATCAGCTCGAGCGTCGTCCCGACCGGAACGCCGGTGATCTCGTCTGCGCTGGGCTCCTCGCAGGTGATCCGCACTATCGAGGCGCTGACCCCGCGCCCTCTCGCCGAGTCCCTCGCGCGCGTCCGCTCCGCGGTGCTGGACGAAGGCCTCCCGCAGCTCGGCGTCCTGCTGGACCTCGACGTCCAGCCCACCGCCCCGCCGGTGGAGCTCGACGATGCCGACCTGACCGAGACCGCGGCATCCGTCGCCCGCGTATCCGGCGTCGCCTACGCGTGCGGCACGAGCGCGACCGGCACGGGGTTCGTGATCGCCCCCGACCGCGTCGTGACGAACGCGCACGTCGTCGCAGGCGTGTCGGCGCCCCTCGTCGAGCTTCCCGGTCAGGCCGCACGCGAAGGCCGGGTCGTGTACTTCGATCCGGTGGATGACCTCGCCCTCATCGCGGTCGACGGACTCGGCGCCACCGCGCTGCCGCTCGTGTCTCCGCTGGCCCCCGGAACGGCCGCGGTCATTCAGGGGTACCCCTGGGGCGGCCCGTTCACGATGGGAAACGCCGAGGTCATCTCGGCGGGATCCGTGTTCGTACCCGACATCTACGGCGACTCCAGCGCGCAGCGCGACATCTACGCGCTGGCCGCGGAGGTGCAGCCCGGCAACTCGGGCGGACCCCTCCTCACGGCAGACGGGGACGTGGCCGGCGTGGTGTTCGCTCGCGCGGAGACCGACGCCGAGCGCGGGTACGCGATGACCACCGTCGAGCTCGAGCCCGTCCTGGCGGGAGCGGGCGGCTGGACCGAGGCGGTCTCGACCGGCTCGTGCACGGGGTGACCCGCCGTGCGCGACGCGAACGCTATGCTGGCAGGGCAAGTCAACACAGGCCAATATCCCGGACGGGAGAGCCTCGGCGCACGCAGCCGAGCACCGAAGGAGCAAGCCTCCCCGCCAATCTCTCAGGTCACGCGTACCGCCCGGGCTCGGCCGCTCTGGAAAGAGATCCTTCGAGGATCCGCCGACGGTGAAAGTCCCGGCATCCGTTCTCCGCGACCGGGTGCCGAGGTGAAACTCTCAGGCCCATGACAGAGGGGGAGTTCACAGGCGCCGATCGGCGTCTGCCCGCACGAGATCGGGAGAACTCATGACGGACCCCCGCACGGCGCCGCGCGAAAGCGCGCCGCAGCCTCGCTACACGCCCTTGCGCGAGCGCCACGAGGCGCTCGGTGCCTCGTTCACCGACTTCGGCGGCTGGGCGATGCCCGTCCGTTACAGTTCCGACCTCGCCGAGCACCACGCCGTCCGCACGGCTGCCGGCCTGTTCGACATCTCGCACATGGCCGAGTTCTTCGTGGAGGGCGACGACGCCGGCGATTTCCTGGACTATTCGCTCGCCGGGCGCCTGTCGACGATGACCGTGGGAAAGGCGAAATACTCGCTCGTGCTCGATGAGAACGGCGGCATCATCGACGATGTCATCGTCTACCGGCTCGGCGATGAGCGGTTCCTCGTGATCGCGAACGCCGGCAATCGCGAACCCGTCGCCGAGGCACTGGCAGATCGCTCGGAGGGGCGCGCGGTCGCGGTGGTGGATGCCACCGACGACTTCTCGCTCGTGGCGGTTCAAGGACCGCGCGCCCGCGCCGTGCTCGATGCGACCGCGGGGCTCACTGTCTTCGCTAACCCGCTGGACGACCTGAAGTACTACGCATCCGTCGCGGCAACCTTCGACGGCCATCCCGTGCTGATCGCGCGAACCGGGTACACCGGTGAGGACGGCTACGAGCTGCTCGTTCCGAACGCGCACGTCGGTGCTCTCTGGGATGCGCTGCTTTCCGCGGGCGA
>Ga0190272_10001418_pt1 | contig 11537 bp, 9 predicted proteins | sample Popmic504T_FD_133746 | JGI IMG/M metagenome (GOLD analysis project Ga0190272, IMG submission 133746) | Populus adjacent soil microbial communities from riparian zone of Shoshone River, Wyoming, USA - 504 T | ecosystem: Environmental > Terrestrial > Soil > Riparian zone | place: USA: Wyoming...
CGTAGAGCAGCACCTCCTGCACGTACCAGTCGGCGTGGTTGTAGGCGAAGATCGCGTCGTAGAGCTCGTCGGAGCCGCCGGATGCCTTCAGATAGCCGGCGGCGGCGCAGATCGCGTCGACCGGGTTGTAGGGGTCCTTGCGCCCGTCGCCGTTGGCGTCGAGCCCGTAGGCCTCCCAGGTTTCCGGCATGAACTGCATCCAGCCCATCGCGCCAGCGCTGGAGATGTTGAGGTTGGTGCCGAAGGCGGTCTCGATTTTGTTGATCGAGGCGAGGATCTCCCAGGGGATTCCGTATTCGGTTCCGCAGGCCTGGTAGATCGGCAGCAGGAAGGGGGGGATCTCGAAGGAGTCGATGACGAAGTTGGGGACGCCGATCGGGGCGGCGCCGAAGGGCGCGAAGGTCACCGTCGGGTTGACCGCGCTCGGTGCGCCGCCCTCGCCGCCGAACTGGAGGCCGCCGTCGCTGGCCTCGTCGGCCAGGGGCTGGTCGCCACCGCCGTTCGCGCTGGGCGCGTCGAGGCCGCCGTTGTTGCCGCTGCCGCCGCTGCTGTCGCCGAGGCTCTCGTTGCGGGCGGCGCCACCGTTGGTCGCGGGCCCGGTCACCCCACCGTCGATCGAGGTGCCCTGGACCGCTTCGCCCTTCCCTCTAGTTCCGGTCGAGGGTTCCTCGCCGGGGGTAGCGGGGGCGGCTTCGGGAGTCACCGGGGTGGCCGGCTGGGCCGCGGCGTCGTTGGCGACCGGCGCCTCGCTGATCCCTCGTGCGGTCGGGCAGTCCGGGTCGGCGAGGTCGATCAGGCCGTCGCGGTCATCGTCGAGGCCGTTGGCGCAGGCGGGGGTGGTTAGGGCCGGGACGGCGGTGGCGGCGGTCGGCGTGCCTTCGGCACCCGGTTCGGCGCCGGCCATGCCGACGCCAAGGGCCGTGGCCACCATGAACCCGGCCAACGCGACAATCAGTGCGATCTTGTTTTTCATCCCAGGCGCCTCGTTGCCCGCCACGATCGGAAACCGCGTCCATGCCCTCCCCATGCAACAGGCAGGGCCACGCTACCCGTTCCCCCCAGGGCTCGCAACGACTCGCGCTGGCCCCAACAAGGCCTTAATCATGGTCCGCATCATGCCTGCGGACGGCAGACTGCCAGGCGGCCCGGATGCGGTCGTTAAGCTGCCGTAAAAGCGAGGTAAAAGGCGAGGGAAGGACGGGCGATTGACCACCGATCAGGAGCAGGACGGGCTGCGGGCGCGCAGCGAGCAGGTGCTGGGGGAGTTGGCCCAGGCTCTGATCGACAACCCCACCCTTCATAACGCGATCTCAGCTGCCTTCGGCGCCCGCGAGAAGGCGCTCGAGGCCCAGCAGGCGGCGATGGGCGCGCTCAACCTCGCTTTCGCCAGCGACGTCGAGCGGCTGGAGCGGCGCCTGCGATCGGTTTCGCAGCGGCTCGAGGACGCCGAGGAGCAGATCGATGATCTCAGCCGCGAGTTGGCCTCGTTTCGCCGCCGGACCGCCTCCGAAGGCAAAGACTAACCCTCAACTTCAGGATGAGAGTACTGCTGCGGCGGCACTCCCGGCACGTTTGGCGGCGGCCTCGAGCGTCTCGTCCTCGAGGCCCTCGCCGGAGGTGCTCTCGGCGACGATCGTGACCGCGGCGAGCGCCACCCCGAGGGCCCGGCCACGCTCCAGCAGGGCCGCGGTCTGCATGTCGGCCACTTCGCCGGCGGCGACCGGGGCGGGGGCGCCGCCCCCGTGCAGGGTGTCGAGGCTGGCGATCGTGGCGGCCTCGTTCGCCAGTCTCCCTCGCAGCTCCGCACCGAGTCGCTCGGTCAACCCCGGGTCGGGGTGGGCCGGCTCCCCGGCACCGCCGCCGCTCCAGGCGTGCGCCTCGGCCACGACCAGCAGGTCCCCCGGCCGGAGCCGCGGCTCGATCGCCGTGCAGGTGCCGACCCGGACCGCCCGTCGCACCCCGAGCTCGGCCAGGTCGGCGAGCACGATCGCCGCGCTCGGACCTCCCATCCCGGTCGACTGGACGGTCAGCTCGCGCCCGGCCGGCGTCCGCCCCGAGTAGCCCCAGAGGCCGCGGGCGTGGTTGCACATCTTCGGCTGCTCGAGCAGCTCCTGGGCGAGCAGCAGGGCCCGGCCGGGGTCGCCGACCAGGATCGCCTCAGCGGCGACTGAGTTGGTGGGGCGGAGGCGACGGGGCATCCTCGGCCGACCCTATTGCGCCCGGGTCGCCATCGACCTCGCTCTCCTCTTCGGCACTCTCCGCCAGCGATGCCTCGTGGGCGGCGATCGCACGTCGCAGCTCGCGCTTGCGCATCCACTCGGCGGCGAAGTAGCTGCCGATCACGAAGACGAAAGCGAGCAGCTGGGCGACCAGCGTCTCCACGGTCGGGTAGATGCCAAGCCAGGTGCCCATCCAGAGCGGCAGTTCGACGTCGATCGGGTGGATCGAGAGCCAGCCGACGCCCTGCATGGTCCGCGCCGTGTTGCCGACCAGGACGACCAAGACCAGTGAGATCAGGACCCCGGTGAAGATCAGCATCTTCTTGTAGGGCAGCTTGCGCTCCAGTGCGAAGGTGATCGCGCCGACGATCCCGGTCAGCACCAGGCCGAGAGTGACGCCGGCGAGGACCACGCCGGTCCCAGAGCTGAGCTGGAGCGCCTGCAGGAAGAGGACCGTCTCGAAGCCCTCGCGGAAGACGCTGGTGAAGCCAAGCGTGTAGAGGCCGGCGACCGTCGCCGCTCCGGCACCGGTCGCGATCGCCGCCCCGGTCAGGGCCTTGCCGCGCTCGCGGTGGCCCTTGATCCACTCGGTCCAGTAGACCCGGTGGAAGAACCAGTTCATGACCAGCAGCAGGACGCCGATCGCGACCACTCCGACCACCGCCTCGAGTTTCTCCCCGTACTGGGCCAGCGAGTCGAGCAGGAGCAGGGCGAGGACGAACATCAGCATGCTGGCCGGGATCGCCAGCAGGGCGCCGCGGTAGATCGGCCGCCGCAGCGGCGCCCGCGGGCCGAGCATGCTGGCGGTGATCGCGGCCAGGATCAGGATCGCCTCCAGCCCCTCGCGGAAGACGATCAGGGCCGAGTTGGTGATCGTGGTCAGGGCACTGGCGCCGTCGCCGGTCAGCGCTCGCGCGTCAGCCAGCTTTTCATCGAGGTCGAGCCGCGTTTCGCGGATCTCGCTGAGCGGCGCGTTGCGGGCGATCAGCTCGGCGAGCCCCTTCTGGCCACCGGCGCCGTACCAGATCAACCCCTCGATCTCGAGCGCCATCTGGGTGTCGAAGGCGCGCAGCTTCAGCTCCGGCCCGAACTCGAAGAAGCCGTAGGCGGCCAGCCGGGCCTGCTCGGCCTGCTGGTACTGGCCCGCCCCGGCGGCGGCTTCGAGCTGGTCGAGGGAGATGTCGACGAGTTCGTAGTCGGCTTCGTCGCTGGGCTCGGTCCACTCCTGCGGGGCGATCCGGTCGAAGCTGTCGGCGGCCCGGTCGCGGGCCTCGTCGAGCTCCTCCTGGGGCGCGACCGAGATGCCCTGCTGGGCGTCGTCGACGTCTTTACGCAGCAGCGCGAAGTCGGCCTCGATCCGCGCCACCGTCTCCGGGTCGCGCTCGAGCAGGACCGGCTCGAGGTCGGAGAAGGCGGCTTCGACGCCGTCCATGAAGGCGACTCCCTCCTGCACCTCGAAGGGGATCGTCACCCGGCCGTTCGCGGTGCCCTTGTCGTACTCCTTCGGCACCAGGTCGAGGAACCGGGTCAGCTGGCTTGCCCGGTTGACCTGCTCGTCGGGGGTGAGGGGGGCGGCCGTGAAGCCCTCGAGGTCGGCTTCGACCCGTTCGCGGGCGGTTTCGTAGGCGCCGCGGTCGCCGTTTGCGGCAGCCTCGGCGAGCCGCTCGAAGTCGCGTTCGGTCTGGCGCCGCTCGCTCGCGCCGCGCTGCTCGCCGTACTCGGGCGCGATCGCCATCCAGTAGCCGCGCACGGTCGCGCCGGTCTCGGCGAAGCGGCCCTCGAAGCCGCGCTCGGCCGCCCGGCTCGCTTCGTCGAGATTGGTGATCAGGCGGGCCTGGAAGGTGTCGAGCAGGTCCTTTTCGATCTGGACCACGGTCGCGCCCGGGCCAAGTTCGCCGCTCGCCAGTTCCTGCAGGGCGGCGGTCGCGTTGACCCCGGGCCGGGTGAACCGGGTGGCCTGGCGGAAGTCGCGGATCTGCAGCCAGGTCCGCGCTTCGGCGACCGCGCCGCCGCGGGCGGCGGCGATCGCGACCGCCATCGCGCCCCGGCGCAGGGCGGAGACGACCCGTCCCCGCGCCGCCGCCAGCGCCGCTTCGTCGAGCTCGGCCGAGGCCGTCTTCGCCACCCGCAGCGCCGCCTCGATTTCATCCAGCTCCGCCGGTGCCTCGGCCGCCAGGCCACGGCGCAGCAGCCCGCTCAGCTCCGCTTCGGCGGCGGTCACCGGTTGCCCGCCGCGCTCGCCGAAGAGCAGCTGCGTCTGCGCCTCGAAGAGCTCGGCCCGGATCCGGTCGGCGCTCTGCCAGGGCGGCGCGGCGACGGCGGAGGAGGCGAGTACGAGGAAGCCGAAGGCCACCGTCGCGAGCAGAGTCGCGACGGTGGCCTTGGCGGCGTTCGGGCGGTGTGGGTCTACCCGCGTAGGACCGCCCCCTCTCAGCCTTCCTGCAGTTCGACTTCGAGCTGCTTGGCGGCCTGGGTGACCTGACCGGCGATCGCCTCGGCCTGCGCCTGCGCCTGGGCGCCGAGCGCGTCGGCCTGCTTGGCGCTGAACCGCTCGCCGTCGGCCTCCCGGTCGCGCAGGTCGGCGGCGAACTCGACCAGGCTTTCCAGTTCCCCGCGGGTCTGCTTCGCCTGCTGGGGGTTCTCGGCGGCGATCATCGGTTCGATCCCGTCGTAGGTGACGAGGATGCCGCCGAGGATGTCGGCGATGTCGGAGAGCCTCGAGGTCGCCACGAAGCCGAGTTCCTCGGCGTCCTCGCCGGCGATGAAGCGCGAGTTCTTCCATGCCTCGAAGTACTCGCTCATGGTCGGGGTCATCACCACGATCGAGGTCAGCGCGTCGGAGGGATTCGGTTCGAACTCCTGGGCGTCTTCGTCGAGGCTCTTCGCCTGCTCGGCGAATTCGTCGAGGGTCGCCTTATAGATGTTCGCGTCCGGCAGCCCCTCGCCGAACTCGACCTTTCCGTCGCCGTCGATGTCGGGCTCGACGCCCTGCGCCGCCAGGTCCGGGTTGGTCCCGTAGAGCGCCGTCTCGGTCAGGAAGAAGAGGTTCCCGGGCTGCTCGAGCTGCTTGCCGTCGGGGGTGGTGAGGCTGAAGGAGACCGCGTCTTCGGGGGTGGAGGCGTCCGAGCCGGCGTCGATGTCGACGTCGTAGTGGGCCAGCCGCGGCACGCCGGCGACGATTCCCTCCATCTGCTCGTAGGCGGGGTTGGCGACCACGAAGACCTGCTTGGAGTCGCCGAGGATCCGCGCCACGTCCTCGCCGTGCTCGGCGAGCAGCCGCTCGTAGTCGAAGTCGACGGACTCGGCCAGCTCGTAGTACTCGTCGGCATCGGCCTGCAGCAGCTCGACCTGCTCGACCAGGTCGGCCGAGTGATCGGTGAGGTAGCCCTTGACCGGGGCCAGTTGGGCCGCGCTTGCCTCGCTGGTCGTCTCCTCGCTGTCGCTATCGCCACAGCCGGCCACCGGCGCCGCCAGCGCCAGGCCCGCGAGCGCAACCGCGAAGTGTGCTCTGGACTTCTTCAATCGAGTGCCTCCTGGGGGGAAGGGCAGCCTACTTAGGGCTCCCTTAAGGACGTGACTTAGGCCACCCTAACGCAATCCGACCTCATGACTCGGATTTCGTCCGCGCCCGGCGCTCTCCACTCGGGAGAAACGAGCCTCGCGGATTTCCTCCAGCCGTCTAAACACAGCTGGTCGCGCCGAATTTACGGTGGCCTGGAATCGCCAACCGCGACCGCCGGAGCCTGCTTCGGTGGGCTAGGAGGAGTTTTACGATGAGAAAGAAGATGGGCATCGCCGTTGCATTGACGGCGTTCGCCGCGCTGATGGTGCCGGGGGCGGCCTCAGCGGCGCCCTTGGCGGAAACCGTGGCTGAAAAGACGACCGAGTTGGACATGGTCTGGGTGGCCATCGCCTGCGTGCTGGTCTTCCTGATGCAGGCCGGCTTCATGTTCCTGGAGATCGGTTTCTCGAGAGGTAAGAACGCCGGGACGGGCGTTGCCAAGATCCTCGTCAACTTCGCGATCGTGACGATCGCCTGGTGGGCGCTCGGATACGGGGTCGCCGAAGGCGGCGGCAACGACTTCTTCGGCGACACCGGGTTCTTCTTCCACTTCGATCAGACGATCGGCAGTGGCGAAGAAGCGTTCCAGGTGGCCGGGTCCGACGCGATGCTGATGCTCTACGGCCTGGCCTTCTGCGCGGTCTCGTTGGCGATCGTCTGGGGAACGACCCTGGAGCGCATCAAGTTTGGCGCCTATGTGATCTACGCGGCCGTCTTCGGCGCGGTGATCTACCCGCTGATCGCGCATGCGGTCTGGGGCGGTGGCCTGCTGTCCGACATCGGCGGCAAGCCGGTGATGGACTTCGCCGGCTCCTCTGTGGTCCACCTCACCGGCGCGGTCGGGGCACTGGCGGCCCTGCTGTTGCTCGGCCCGCGGATCGGCAAGTACGACGCCAACGGGAAGCCGCGCGCGATCCCCGGTCACTCGATGCCGTTGGTGGGCCTCGGCGTGATCATCCTCTGGATCGGATGGTTCGGCTTCAACGGCGGTTCGACGTTCGAAACGGCGGGCTCGTTCTTCGGCGAGGTAATGCTGAACACCCAGTTGGCGGCCGCGGCCGGCGTGATCGGCGCCAGTCTCGCCGTCTACATGAAAAGCAGGACGCTCGACGTCGGCATGGCCGGCAACGGTGCGATCGCCGGCCTGGTCGGCATCACCGCTCCGTCGGGCTTCGTCGAGTACTGGGCGGCGCCGATCATCGGCCTGGTCGCCGGCCTGATCGTCGTCTACGCGGTGCTGGCGATCGACAAGCTCCTCGACGACCCGGTCGGCGCACTCTCCGCGCACGGCCTGGCGGGCATCTGGGGCACCCTCGCGGTTGGGATCTTCGCCTCGCCGCGGCTGATCGTCGAAGGCGCCGGACCGGGCATCTGGTACGGGATCTTCGGCGACCAGTCCTTCAGCACGGCCCTCGGCCAGCTGGGGGTCCAGGGGCTCGCCGTCGTGTTCACGTTCGTGGTCGTGTTCGTGATCTCGATAGCAACGTTCGCGCTGATCAAAGCGACGATCGGGTTGCGGGTACCTGCCGAGGAGGAGGACGCCGGCCTCGACATCAGCTCGCACGGCATGTACGGGTACCCGGAGGTGTTCATTCCGCAGCCGGAGTACTCGACGGGCCTGCCGAGCACGATGGGAAGCGGCACCGCCGCCCCCGCACCGGCGCCGGCGGCCGTCAGTCCGATGACCACCACCGAGTCCTAGGAGGGCTGGACGCATGAAGAAGATAGAGGCGTTCATTCGCCACGAGGCGTTCGAGCCGATCCGGGCCGAGTTGCTCGACAAGGGGTTCCCCTCCCTGTCGATCGTCGAGGCCAAGGGCTCGGGCCGCCAGAAAGGCATCGTCGAGCGGTACCGCGGCTCGACCCTGACCGTCAACGTCCGGCCGAAGCTGAAGCTGGAGGTCGTGGTCGAGGACAAAGACAAGGCGGTCGTCGTCGAGACGATCCTCAAACACGCCCGCACGGGCGAGGTGGGCGACGGCAAGATCTTCGTCCTACCGGTGGAGGAGGCGATCCGCATCCGCACCGGAGAGGGCGGAGAGCCGGTCCTCCAGTTGCACGACGAGTCGGAAGTTCCCTCCTAGTACACGTGTTTGTCCACGGGGGCGACTAGCCTCGCCCCCGTGGACGAGCGCATTTCTCTCAGCGAGGCGGCGCGCCGCTCGCACGTTCCGGCCAGCACCCTCAAACGCTGGGCGGAAGAGGGGGTGGTGCCGGTGCGCCGGGGGCGCTGGACCGCGACCGCCGCCGCTCAGGCGCGGGTGGTGGCGCGGATGCGCGAGCGCGGCCACTCGCTGGAGGACTTAAAGCGGGCCGGCCGCGAGGGTCGCCTCGCCTTCGGCTTCACCGAAGAGCTCTTCTCCGAGGACACCGAGCCGGTCACAGTGCAGGACGTCGCCCGCGAGACCGGGCTGGAGCCGCAGTTGATCGAACGCATCCTGGTCATCCTCGGCACCCCGAAAGCGCAGCAGCGGCAGTTGTCGCCGAGCGACGTCGCCGCCCTGCGCCACTGCGCCCGCGTCCTCGCCGCCGGCTTCCCGCTGGTCGCCTTCCTGCAGTTGGTGCGGGTCTACGTCCAGTCGATGCGGCGGATCGCCGACGCCGAGGTCCGCCTCTTCCACCTCTACGTGCACGAACCGCTGATCCGCGACGCCGTGCCGGAGTTGGAGATGGCGGAGGAGATGGGGGAGTTGGCCGCCGACATCCTGCCCCTGGCGGCGCCCCTGACCGAGTACCTGCACACCCGCTACCTGCGCTTCTTCGTCGAGCAGGACGTGGTCGGGCACATGGAGTTGGGCCTGGGCTCCGACACGACCGAAATCGAACTGGGCCAGGTCACGGTGACGCTCTGCTTCATCGACCTCACCGGCTTCACCCGCTACACCGAGGAGGAGGGCGACCTGGAGGCGCTCGACGTGGTCGAGACTTTCGTCGAGACCGTCGAATCGACGCTGCCGCGCGAGGCGACGATCGTCAAGACGATCGGCGACGAGGTGATGGTGGTCTCGCCCGACGCCGCCTCGCTGACCGCCTGGGCGGTGGACTTCCTCGGCCGTTTCCCGGAGCGGCCGAGGCCCCGGGTCGGGATCCACTGTGGAGCGGCCGTCTACCGCGACGGCGACTACTTCGGCAGCCAGGTCAACCTCGCCCACCGCGTCGTCAGCCGCGCCCAAGCGGGCGAGGTGCTGGTCACCGACCGGGTCGCCGAGGCGATCGAGGGCGACCCCCGGATGGCGCTGGAGCCGATCGGCCAGTTCAACCTCAAGGGCATTCCGATCCCCACCGACCTCTACCTGATTCGTCCCGCCGGCTCCTAGACTCGGTCCGTGGACGCGGACGCGATGCTGGAGCGGGTGCGGGATGACGGAATGCTGCCGCCCGGCGCCCCGGTCGTCGTGCTGCTCTCCGGGGGCCGCGACTCGGTCTGCATGCTCGACTTGGCGGCGCGTGCCGCCGGCGCCGAGACGGTGACCGCGCTGCACGTCAACTACGGGTTGCGGGACGACTCCGACGCCGACGAGCGGCACTGCGCCGAGCTCTGCGAGCGGCTCGCCGTGCGGCTCGAGGTGGAGCGCCCGCGCCGGCCGGAGGGGCCTGGCAACCTGCAGGCCTGGGCCCGTGACAGCCGCTACGCGGCCGCGGCTCGGCTGGCGGAGGCGACGGAGGCGACGATCGTCACCGGCCACACCGCCGACGATCAGGACGAGACGATCCTCTACCGGCTCGCCTCCTCGCCCAGCCGCCGCGCCCTGCTCGGGATGCGGCCGCGCAGCGGCCTTCTGGCGCGACCGCTGCTGCCCTTCACCCGCGCTGAGACCACCATTTATTGCGAGCAGCGTGGCCTGCCCTGGCGCGACGACGCCACTAACGAGGAGCCGATCTACGCCCGCAACCGCGTCCGCCACGACCTGCTGCCGGCGCTGGCCACGATTCACCCGGCGGCGGCCGCGAACGTACTGAGGACGGCGGAGTTGCTGCGCGTCGAGGCCGAGGTTCTCGACGCGCTGGTCGCCGCCGAGGTCGACAGTTCGAACGGCTCGCCGCGCGGCACGGTCGCGCTCGAGCGGTTCGGCGAGCTGCACCCGGCGCTGCGCCGGCTCGTCCTGCAGCGCCTCGCCGACGGCGCCGCTGGCCGGCCGGTGCCGGGCGCCGCCCGCTTCGCCGAGCAGGTCGCCGGCCTGCGCCGCACCGGCACTGCGATGCTCGACCTCGGCGGCGGCGTCCGCGCAGTAGTCGAGCGCGGCGTCCTGCGCGCCGAGCGCTAGCCCCTCTGGCTGGCCCCTATCTAGACTGCCGCCGGTGAGCGATCCTGCGATCGGGGAGATCCTCGTCTCCAGCGAGGAGCTGCGGCGGCGCGTCGCCGAGCTCGGCGCGGAGATCAGCCGGGACTACGGGGATCGCGAACTGGTCATGGTCGGGGTGCTGAAGGGCGCGGTGCTCTTCCTCGCCGACCTGATGCGCCACCTCGACATCCCCTGCGAGGTCGACTTTATGGCGGTCTCCAGCTACGGCTCGCAGACCGACTCCTCCGGGGTCGTCCGCATCCTCAAGGATCTCGACGCCCCGATCGAGGGGCGCCACGTGCTGATCGTCGAGGACATCATCGACTCGGGCCTCACCCTCCACTACCTGATGCGCAATCTCGGCGCCCGCGAACCGGCCTCGCTCGAGGTCTGCTCCCTGCTGATCAAGCCGGAACGCCTGCGCGTCGACCTCTCGCCCCGCTACGTCGGCTTCGAGATCCCGAACCGGTTCGCGATCGGCTACGGACTCGACCACGCGCAGCGCTACCGCAACCTCGATTACGTCGCCGCTCTCGGCGGCCAGGGCGCTTAAACCGCCCTGGTACGCTGATTTTCTTCCCTTGAGGCGTTTCTTCAAAAGCGCGGCTTTCCCGATCCTGCTGGTGGTGATCCTCGCCTTCGTGGCGCAGCGCGTGATCAGCAGCCCCTCCGAGACGGAGGCGCCGCCCTACAACGCCCTGGTCCAGCCCAAAACCGGGTTGATCGCCGAGGGGAAGATCGAGGAAGTAACGGTCAACACCAAGGACAACACGCTTGATGTCAAGCGGATCAACGGCGAAAGCTTCTCGACGGGATACCCGGCCAACACCGAGCAAAACCTGATCGACGAGCTGGTCGCGGGCGACGTCAAGACCGAGGTGAAGGGGAAGGGCGGCTCCAGCCTGCTCTCGATCCTCACCTACATCCTGCCCTTCGTCCTCTTCTTCGGCTTCTGGATCTTCCTGATGAACCAGATGCAGGGCGGGGGAAGTCGGGTGATGAACTTCGGCAAATCGAAAGCGAAGCGGATGTCGGTCGACGCGCCGAAAATCACCTTCCGAGACGTCGCCGGCGTCGACGAGGCGGTCCAGGAGCTGGGGGAGATCAAGGAATTCCTCGAGAACCCGAAGAAATTCCAGTCGCTCGGCGCCCGCATCCCCAAGGGCGTCCTGCTCTACGGCCCGCCCGGCACCGGTAAGACGCTGCTCGCCCGCGCCGTCGCCGGCGAGGCCGGTGTGCCCTTCTTCTCGATCTCCGGCTCGGACTTCGTCGAGATGTTCGTCGGGGTCGGCGCCAGCCGCGTCCGCGACCTCTTCGAGCAGGCCAAACAGAACTCGCCCTGCATCATCTTCATGGACGAGATCGACGCCGTCGGCCGTCACCGCGGCGCCGGCATGGGCGGCGGTCACGACGAGCGCGAGCAGACCCTGAACCAGCTGCTGGTCGAGATGGACGGCTTCGAGATGAAGGACA
>Ga0190272_10001419_pt1 | contig 11536 bp, 14 predicted proteins | sample Popmic504T_FD_133746 | JGI IMG/M metagenome (GOLD analysis project Ga0190272, IMG submission 133746) | Populus adjacent soil microbial communities from riparian zone of Shoshone River, Wyoming, USA - 504 T | ecosystem: Environmental > Terrestrial > Soil > Riparian zone | place: USA: Wyoming...
GATCGCACCCGGCCGCCAGCCGACGCCCGCGCGCAACAGCAGCTCCGCGTCGCCGGGCACGAGCTCGAGAATCTTCACGAACTCGACGTCGAGAATTTGCGCGAGCGTCGTGGCGATCTCGTCGAACAGCGCTTGCAGATCGGATTCGGTCAGCGCGCGCTCGCCGAGCTTTGCCAGGATTTCCTGCTGCCTGGCGCGCATCCGCAGTTCGCGCAGCAGCTTCTGCCGGTCGGTCACGTCGCGGCAGACGCCGAGCATGCGCACCGCCGCGCCGTTCTCCTGGATGACGGAGGCGGTCGCCTCAACCCAGCGCTCTTCCTTCCCGTCCTGCGGGGCAAGGCGATAGTGCACGTGATAGGGCTTGCCGCTGCGCACGCTCTCCTGAACGGCGGCCAGCACTTCCGGCTGGTCCTCGGGATGAATGTCCTTCTGGAAGGACGAGAACGTTCCATCGAAGGTGCCGGCCGGAAGGCCATGGATCTGCTCCATGTTCCCTGACCAGCTCACGACGTTCGGTTTGATGTCCCACGACCACACGCCGACTTGGCCGGCCTCGAGCGCGATGGCGAGCGATTCCACATCGGGAAACGACCGGGCAGCGGCCGTCGCATGGTCCGAAGAGCCGGATACGCTCCCGCCCTGCTCGTGCTGATTGCGCACGGCCTCATGCATTGTGCGAACTTTCCAACTTCGCGTCAGCGGGTATCGATCTGCCGCGACTACTCGTAGCGATACAATTTATCTAGTGCCGATAGCGCCTTGGCGGAAGTGTCACTCCGCACTGACTCACGTGATGGATTTGATCGCAGCTTGCAGCTGCGCGATGTCGTAAGGCTTGCCGAGCACGGCCGTGTGTGGATGGCCGCGCAGGCGCGCGTCAAGGTGCGCGCCATCGTAACCGGTCGCGATGATGATCGGCAGGTCGGGACGCAGGCCGCGCAATTCGATCGCCAGCGCGTCGCCGCGCCCGTCGGGCAGGCCCACGTCAATGACCGCGAACGCAAGTTGCGTGTCGCCGGACGCGATTTCGCGCGCCGCCTTCGAGGTCGTCGCCTCGATGCTCCGATAGCCGAGTTCCTCCAGCGCGTCGACCGCGAGCGCGGCGACCAGCACCTCGTCCTCGACCAGTAAGACCTTGCGATCCGCGTTCATGCCGCCTCCTGCCGGATATCAAGCCGGCTGTTCGGTAGTTCGGGGACTTCCACTAAGGTCACGTTGGGCGGCACCCAACCATGACGAGCATGGCATATCGGAGCCGTAACTGCGCGTCTATCGGGGCACAGACGCGCCGCACGCCTATCGGCCGGACGAGCCATTGGGGGGTTGTGGCGAGATAACGCGGGGCCTTGGAACATGTTCCCGCCAGCTCCCTCAAGGGAAAAGCCGCCAATTCAGCGCGCAAGGCGATGCCGGCCGGAACCATCCCCTTCATCGCGGTGTTGTCCCGCGAATTCCCGACACCAAGGAGCGAACGATGAACTGGGACCGCGTGGAAGGTAACTGGAAGCAATTCAAGGGACAGGTTCAGCAGAAGTGGGGCAAGCTCACCGACGACGACCTCGACGTGATCGAGGGCAAGCGTACGGAGCTCGCCGGCCGTCTGCAGGAACGCTACGGCTACGCGAAGGACGAGGCCGACAAGGACATCGACGGCTGGCTGAAGAACATCAACTGACGGCGACGTAGCCGCCGCGGCCGGCCATGCCGGTCGCTCACGCTTGGCAGGAAAGAGCATCTTGATGCGCCACATGGCAAACATCAGACGGACTGGCGATTTCGACCACCTGCTGGAAGATCTTGAGCGACGGCTCGCGCGGCTGGGCCGGATGGCGCGCGCCTCGCGCGTGGCGCCGGCGGCAATCGATCGCGTCAGCGATACGGTGGCGTCCGCGCTCACTGACGTTGCGAACCGCTTTCGCGGCCAGGCGCGGGCGGTCGGCGGAGAGATGGCTCACCTCGGCGATGACGCGTTGCAGGCTGGCAACGATGCCTTGCGCAAGCTGACGCGCGAAGTCGAGCAGCGGCCGCTCGTCGTCCTTGCGATCGCGGTCGCGGTTGGAGCGCTGGCAGCAGGGATTTTGGCGCGGCGCTAGCGCCGCGCCGGCGCTCAGTGCGCGGGTTGCTTTTTGCGGCTTTTTGCGTTGCGCGCGAAGAACAGCGCCTGGCTGGCAATCGCCGACACCATCGCGGGCTGGAACGGCTTGGCGATCAGGAAAGCGGGTTCGGGGCGCTCGCCTGTGAGGAAGCGTTCCGGATACGCCGTGATGAAGATCACCGGCACTTCGAACGTTTTCAGCAACTCGTTCACCGCATCGAGCCCCGAGCTCCCATCGGCAAGCTGGATGTCGGCAAGGATCAGGCCGGGCGACTTCTTGCGGGCGAGCACCATGGCCTCGGTGTGCGTTCGCGCAATCCCCAACACCCGATGCCCGAGACTCTCGACCAGCGTCTCGAGGTCCATCGCGATGAAGGTCTCGTCCTCGATGATCAGCACGTCCGTCGCGATCTCGGCTGCGAGTTCACGGCCGGACTCCTCGACCAGCGCACGCAACGTGGCAATATCCACATCGAGAACCCGGGCGGCGTCCTCCTCGGAAAAGCCCTCGAGCGCGACCAGCAGGAACGCCTGCCGCGGCTTGGGCGTGAGGCTGGCAAGGCGGATGTCCGCCGGCATGTCGGCGTCCGCGGGCGATGTCTGGCTGTTGATCGGCAGCGAATTCCACAGTTTGGTGAACAGCCGATACAGGGCCACCCGGGGGCCGCCCGCCTCGTCGATGACCGCCGGCTCGCCTATCAGGGCCTCCAGTGTGGCGCCGACGTACGCATCGCCGGATGCCTGATTTCCCGTCAAAGCGCGGGCATAACGCCGCAAAAAGGGCAGGTATTGAGCTACGGCCTGTGATTTCAGCAAGAAAACCTCCCGTCACGTCCCACTTTGGTCTCGCGCCCATTCAACGCGGGCTGGCAAAAAAAGTTCCCTTGGCGGGGAACACTCGGTTCAAGCTGGCGTTATACCCCACTGAGTGGATGGGGCTAGATCGATAGAAGCGGGCGGGGACGTAAGCGCAATGACAGAAGATAAGCCAGGCAGGCCCGGACTGATGCAAACAGAAGTCAACCAGAGAAAGCCCCGCGGCCGCCTAGGACGAGACGTTCAGGGCAAGATCGGGCAACAGCTCCGTGCCATGTACGACGATGTCGTCAGTGCCGGGGTCCCTGACCGCTTCACCGAGATGCTGCGGCAACTCGATGACCCAAAAAACCCGCAAGAACAAGAAAAGGGGTAGAACGCATGACGTTAAATCCCTCATTGCGTGATGCGATGCTGGCCGCGGTGCCGAGCTTGCGCGCCTTCGCGATTTCGTTGTCCGGCAACATCGACCGCGCCGACGATCTGGTGCAGGAAACCCTGCTCCGTGCGATCGCCAACATCGACTCGTTTCAGCCGGGGACGAACATGTCCGCCTGGATGTTCACGATCCTGCGCAACCTGTTCCGGTCCGAGTATCGCAAGCGCCGCCGCGAGGTCGAGGATACCGACGGCAGCTATGCGGAAAGCCTGAAGTCGCAACCCGAGCAGAGCAGCCGTCTCGAGTTCCAGGAATTCCGCGCGGCGCTCGCCAAGCTTCCGCCGGATCAGCGCGAGGCGTTGATTCTCGTCGGCGCCTCCGGATTCTCCTACGAAGAAGCGGCGTCGATCTGCGACTGTGCGGTCGGCACCATCAAGAGCCGCGTCAATCGTGCGCGCACGCGCCTCGCCGATCTGCTCTCGATCGAAAGCGCCGAAGATTTCGGCCCCGATCAATCGACCCGCGCCATCATGGCCGCCGGCGGCCGCGGGTAGCGGCTTTCTGCCGAACTGACGTCCAAGATTTGTGGGCTTCCACGCGGCCTGCGCGCGAGCGCATGGCGGGAACAAGGTGCGCTCGCGCCGCATTGAGTCGTCAAAAGTGCGACGGCCTGTCGCGGGTCATTCAGGCAGCAAGATGGCTCAAACGCGCAGCAAGCCGAAGGTCGTCGCGGAGAATTGCCGACCCGCGAAGGAAACCGCAAAGGCTGCCGGTGGAAAGACATCGGCGGCGAGCACAATCCACTGGTCCGAAACGTTCTCAAAAGCAGCCTGCTCCGTCGCGCACTGGATGGGCAAGCCGATCGCGTTCCTCATCGCGACAGCCCTGGTCATCATTTGGGCCGTCACCGGGCCGCTGTTCGGCTACAGCGATACCTGGCAGCTCGTCATCAATACCTCAACGACGATCGTGACGTTCCTGATGGTGTTCCTGATTCAGAACACGCAGAATCGCGACACGATGGCGATTCAGCTCAAACTCACCGAGCTCATTATTGCGGTGAGCGAGGCCGAGAACCGCTTCGCCACCGCCGAAGACCTGTCTGACGAGGAACTCGAAAAGCTTCATCAGGAACTGCACAAGCGCGCCGAAACAACACTCGGCACGCTGGAAGGCCGCCGCGCCGCGCGCGAGAAGGAGGCGAGTTAGGCGTCGGTCTTTCGCGGCAGCCGCAGGCTGGGGGCGAGCGCCATCAGGATAACCGCGCAGGCGCCGAGCGGCACGAAGGCTGACTGCGCGATGCCGCTCAAATCCCATGCCAGCCCGCTGAACACCGGCGTGATCACCGCGCACGAATAGCTGATGGTGAACATCGCGGCCGAGACGCGGTGCACGTCGTCCGGCGGCGCCAGCAGCGGCGGCAGCGCCAGCATCAGGATCAGGATTGCGGCTGCGAAAAAGCCGAGCACCGCCGCGCAGGCAACGATACCGGGACCGGGCAGGACCGCGATCCCGACAATCGCCGCGAGGGAGCCCGCGCCGCACACGACATGCGGCCAGATCGCACGCTCCAATCGCCCGGCGACGGCGAGCAGCAACAACGATGCCGGGATCTGCCCGACATTGAGTGCGGTCAGCGCGGCGCTCACCAGGTCCGGCCGCCCGATGTGGTGCAGGTAGTCGGGCAGGAACGCATTTGCCGAGAAATACATCGAGTTGACGCTGCCCAGCGCGATGCCGAGCCGCCAGATCAGCGGGTCGCGCCAGTCCGGCCACCAGCGCTGCGGCGTTTTCGGTTGTGCGGATGCAGGCCGCCGCGGGGCGAGCGCCATGACGATCAGCGCAATGATCACGACCGGGACGGCCCACAGAACGAAACTCGCGCGCCAGCTATTGCCCAGCAGCGGCAGCACCACCGGAATGGTGAGCGCCACAGGAAAGATTTCGCCGACCAGCAGGCCGTTGGTGAACACCGCCGTGCCGAAGCCGATGCGTTGCGGCGTCCAGCTACGCACCAGCGGCGGCAAGGACGGATGCATGATCGCAACGCCGAATCCGGTCACGATGGTGGCCGCATAGAGAAACCAGATGTCCGGCGCGGCCCCGCGCAGCGCCGATCCAGCCGCAGTGGCGAAGAGTCCGGCAAGCAGCGTCTTTACCGCGCCGAAGCGCGCGATCAGCAGCGAGCCAAGCACGGCCGCGCAGGCGAACAGCACCGGCGGCAGGCCGGTGAGGATGCCGACCTGCGTTTCCGACATGCCGAGATCGACGCGGATCAGCGGGATCACCGGCGGCACCGCCAGGATGGTGACGCGCAGCCCAATGCCGGCAAGCCAGAGCAGCAGCAAGCAAAGCAGGAACTGCTGTTTCGAATCTGTTCGACTTTTGGGTGCCAGCATGGAGATCAGGCAGGCTCCATGCCTTTGGCGCGGATCAGGGATGCAGTTGCCGGCGAAACGAGATGCGCCACGAAAGCCTCGGCAAGGCCGATCTGTGCCGAGCCTGTGAACACGCCGGCCGAAAAGATCGTGACCTGCTGCAATTCGTCCGGCAGCGGCCCGACGATGTCGATACCCGGCGACTGCATCAATTCGCTGATCTGTTGCACGGCCAGTTCAGCTTCGCCGCTCGCCGCGATGTTGGCGACGATGCCGTCGCGCACAATCGTCTTGCCCTTTAGCGCATCGCCCAGGCCAAGGCGATCGATCAGGCTGGCGAAATAGATGCCGCTCGCGCCGGTCTTGGAGTGTGCGAGAGATTTCGCCGCGAGCAGCGCCTGTTTGAGTTTCTCGGGCGTGCCGATGTCGGGCCTGGGCGCGCCCTTTCTCACCGCTATGCCGACGAAGGAGCGGGACACATCAATGCGGCCTACGACCTTGCCTTGCGCGATGATCCCGTCGAGGGCTGCCGCGGTGAATACGGCGACGTCAGCCGTCTCGCCGTCCGCAACACGTTGCAGAAGCCCAATGGACGAATCGTAGACCCGCGCGACCGCGCAGGAATGCTCGCGCTCGAAGTCCGGCGCAATCGCCTCGACCACTTCGCGTGTGCCGAGCGATGAAAGAACCCGGATTGTGTTGGCCATTCGTTGCGAAGCTCCGCATCCCGGCGGCGGCATGCCCCGCGAACTCGGCCGTCTTAACACGCCCTGCCCAACTTTGGTCCGCAGGTCATGACCGGGAGGCTGCCCTGCACAGCCCGCATACTGGCTGCGAAGCCGCCGGTTTCTTGCTAGGCTCGCCTCGGGACCAAGCCGGCATCCCCGAATAAGCAACAAAAACGCAGCCGGTACATCAGCCGCGTGCTGCGGCAAGGGAGAAATGCGATGACTGTTTCCCGCCGGAATTTTGCGCGCCTGACCGCCGCCACTGCCGCCGTTACGGTTGCGTCGCCCGCCATCGCGCAGCAGCAGCAGCCAGCGATCAAATGGCGCCTCGCGTCGAGTTTTCCGAAAAATCTCGAAGGGCTCTGGGGCGCCTCGCCGACCGTCGCAAAATTCGTGCACGACATGACCGACGGTAAGTTCGAAATTCAGCCATTCGCGGCCGGCGAAATCGTGCCCGGCCTGCAAGTGCTCGACGCGGTGCAGAACGGCACGGTCGAATGCGGCCACAGCTATTCGGGGTACTACGTCGGCAAGAATCCAGCCCTGATCTTCGACGGCTCGCTCCCCTTCGGGCTGACGCCGCGCCAGCACTATGCCTGGTACCTGATCGGCGACGGCAAGAAGCTGATCGACGAGTTGTATGACGGCTTCGGTGTTGTCAGCATTCCAATGGGCAACACCGGCGGGCAGACGTTTGGCTGGTTCCGCAAGGAGATCAAATCGCCGGCCGACTTCAACGGCGTCAAGATGCGCGTCGCGGGTTTCGGCGGGCGCGTGCTTGCAAAACTCGGCGTCATCCCGCAGCAGATCGCGGGCGGCGACATCTATCCGGCGCTCGAGAAGGGTACGCTCGATGCCGCCGAATGGGTCGGGCCGCACGACGACGAGAAGCTCGGCTTCCACAAGGTCGCCAAGTACATGCACATCCCCGGCGTGCTGGAGATGGAGGCCAACTCCTCGCTTTACGTGAACAAGGCCGCCCTCAACGCGCTGCCGGCGAGCTATCAGTCGATCCTGCGCGCAGCCTCCTACTACGCGATGGTGGAGATGCTCGCCCGCTACGACGCACTGAATGCAAAGGCGATCAACCGCGTGGTGGCGGCGGGTGCGCAGATTGTCGTGCTGACGCCCGACACCTTGCGCGCGCTACGCAACGCGCTCGAACAGGTGCTCGACGAGGAATCGGCGAAGAGCGAGCAGTTCAAGAAGGTGTCGGACCACTGGCGCGCATTCCGCTCCGAGCAGCACCGCTGGTTCTCGATCGCGGATGCCCGCACCGAGATGTCGGTTTATGCGCTGACGGCCGCGACGCAGTAGCTCGCTTCTTTCCTTCTCCCCGCTTTGCGGGGAGAAGGAAAAGATCAATCCACCTCCGCCAATCTCGGCTTCGGTGTCAGCACGACACAGAAATAGCGCTCCCATTCGGAGCCGAGCACGAAGTGCTGCGCCTTGAACGTATCCATCAGGTCCTGCTCGAACAGCGGGACAGTGTCCTTGTGGCAGATCACGAACTTCGCCGCCGCCACGATATCCTCGCGGTCGATCACGCACAGCACGCGCCAGTCCGGATGGCGCTCCATCCATTCGTGCACCGCCACGATGAGCAGCGGGTAGCCGGGATGCAGCATGTCGTCGAGCACGATCATGCCTTGCGGGTGCAGCGTCGCGAGCGCGAGGTCGAGATCGAGGGTAAGTTGATCGCGTGAGTGATCGCCATCCAGATGCCAGAACCTGACCGGGCCCCCCAACATCTTGCGAACATCGTCGGCAGAAAGATCGCGCGCGTTACCCTTGAATGCAACGTAACGATCCTTCGCGAGCCCGAGCCGCGCGCAGTGCCCGTGAAACAGACCGAGCAGTCCGTCGTTCGGCCAGTTGAACGTGTCGATGCCGAGCGCGCGCTCGCCCGGTGCGAGCCCCAGCGCCATCGCGATGAAGAAGCGGCCCTCGAACGTGCCGATCTCCGCGATGTGGCCCTCGATGCCAAGCTCGCTCTGGCGGCGAATGATGTGGCCGCAGATGGTCGCGGCGAAACGCGAGGACATGCCGCGCACGGTGTCGTAGCCGTCGGCGACATAGCGATCGACAACGGGATTTCCGGACGAAAACGTCATGCGGCCTCGTAGACATGAATGCGCGTGCGCGCGACAATGGGTTACGCAGAAACATCGCTGAAAAACAAGGACGAACCGATGGCCGATACGATTGGCGTCATCGCCATGGGCGAGATGGGCTCGGGGGTGGCGCGCCGGCTGCACGAGCGCGGCGCAACCGTCATCACGCAACTCACCGGCCGCACGCCCGCAAGCGCAGCGCGCGCCGAACGGGCCGGGGCGCTATCCGTCGCGACCGACGAGGAATTCGTCCGGCAGGCGGATTTCATCTTGTCGATCGTGCCGCCGGGCGATGCCGTGGCGCTGGCCGAACGGCTCGCGCCGGCGCTCAAGCGCGCAGGACGCAAGACGGTCTATGTCGATTGCAACGCGGTCTCGCCGCAGACTGCGGAGCGCATCGGCGCGGCATTGCGGGACACCGGCTGCATCTACGTTGATGCCGGCATCATCGGTCCGCCACCGGGTCCGAATTCGCGCACGATCTTCTATGCGTCCGGGCCGGGCGCGAAGGAGCTCGAGCGGTTGTCTGAGCGCGGCTTGAGCGTCCGCGTGATGGACGGGCCGAACGGGGCGGCGTCCGCCATGAAGCTCTCCTATGCGGGCATCACCAAGGGCTGCACGGCGATCGGCTCCGCGATGATGCTCGGGTCGACGCGGGGCGGCACCGCGGATGCGCTGTTGCAGGAACTGTCCGAAAGCCAACCGATGCTGCTCAACTGGATGCGCGGCTTCGTGTCCCGCATGCCGCCGAAGGCCTATCGCTGGGTCGCCGAGATGGACGAGATCGCGCAGTTTCAAAAGGACGATCCGGCGGCGCGCGACATGTATCTGGGCATCGCGCGGTTCTATGAGCAGATCGCCGCGGCGGTGGAAGCGCCGAAGGAAGGCGATGCGGTCGCGCAGTTGAAGGACTTCTGTGCCGAACGGCCGGACGCCAAGCGCAAGACGGCCTGAGATGGCCTCGCCGTTCGATCTGACCGGCAAGACCGCCATCGTCACCGGCGCGAGCCACGGGATCGGGCAGGGGATCGCGGTCGCGCTTGCCACGGCGGGGGCGCGCGTCGCCGGCGTTGCGCGCTCATCCCAGGACGAGACGGCCGCGCGCGTGCGCGACGCGGGCGGCGGCTACCTCGCCATCAAGGCGGACCTCGCCAGCATCGAACCGGTCGAGCGCATCCTCGACGAAACGGTTCGCTGGGCCGGGCAGTTGGACATCCTGGTGAACAACGCGGGCATCATCCGCCGCGCCGATCCGCTGGAATTCTCCGAGAAGGACTGGGACGATGTCATCAACGTCGATCTGAAAAGCGTGTTCTTTCTGGCGCAGGCGTTTGCCAAACGCGCGGTTGCGCAGGGAGGGGGCGCGAAGATCATCAATGTCGCCTCCGTGCTCGCCTATGGGGGCGGCATCCGCGTGCCGTCCTACACGGCCTCCAAGCACGGCGTTGCGGGCCTGACCAAGCTCTTGGCGAACGAATGGGCCGCGAAGGGCATCAACGTGAACGCCATCGCGCCCGGCTACGTGCGCACTGACGCGACGCAAGCCTTGCAGGACGATCCGGTGCGCAGCGAACGGCTGCTATCGCGCATTCCGGCCGGGCGCTGGGGCGAGCCGGAGGACATGGGCGGCGCGGCGGTGTTCCTCGCCTCGCGCGCGTCGGACTATTGCCACGGCACCATTCTGGTCGTGGATGGCGGGTGGCTCGCCGGCTGAAGGCTACGGCACCACGGCGAAGAACAAGAACACCGCGAAAATGACCAGGTGAACGATGCCCTGAAGCACGGTGGCCCTGCCCGTCCCCAGCGTGATCACGCCTACCAGGACCGTCAGCGCGAGCAGGACCTGATCCTTGGTGCCGAGCCCGAGTTCGAGCGGCTGTGCGAGCAGGATCGCTACGACCGCGACGGCGGGGATTGTCAGGCCAATACTCGCAAGCGCCGACCCCAGCGCCAGATTCAAGCTTGTCTGCAATCGATTGGCGCGCGCCGCTCTCAGCGCCGCCAGGCTTTCCGGCAACAGAACCAGGGCCGCGATCACGATCCCCACGACGGCCTTCGGTGCGCCGAACCGCGCAATGGCGATCTCCAGCGCCGGCGTCAGAGTCTTTGCCAACCCGACGATCGCCACGAGCGTGACAAGCAGCAGGCTCGCGCTGACGAGCGTGGTCCTGTTGGATGGCAGGGGTGCGTGCATCTCCTCGTCGTCGGTCGCCACAGGGAGAAAGTAGTCGCGGTGCCGCACCGTCTGCACGAATACGAACGAGCCATAGAGCACCAGCGAGATAATTCCTGCGAAGACAAGCTGCGATGTGCTGAAGAACGGTCCGGGCGCCGCCGTTGCGACGTTCGGTAGGATCAGCGTGAGGGTTGTGAGCGCAGCCAGCACGGCCAGTGCGGCGCTTGCGCCGTGGAGATGAAAGCCCTGTTCATGATGACGCGCGCCGCCCCACAGCAAGCACAGCCCGACGATACCGTTGCATACGATCATGACGGCCGCGAACACGGTGTCGCGCGCCAACCCCGCCTTTTCGGCGGGCGCCGCCAGCATGACCGAGACGATGAGTGCGACTTCGATGACCGTGACGGCGACGGCCAGAACCAGCGTGCCGAACGGCTCACCGGTCCGGTGCGCGACGACCTCGGCGTGATAGACCGCCGCGAAAACGGTGGCGATCAGGATCGTGCCTGCCGCCGCCGCAACGAACCCGCCCGTGCCCGCAAAGGGCGTGACCAACAGGACGGCCACGGCCAATGCCGGCCATACCCATGCCCACCACGGCGTCCGCGCGCTTGCCATGTCGCTGCCTCTCGATCAGTGCAGCCTCGCTGCGCATGACAGTTTTGCGATTGTCGCCGGCCGCTCAGTACATCGACTTCTCGCCGGGCTTCGGTGCGCCCTCGCGCGTTGCCGCAATCGCCGCGCGCGCCGCGCCCATCAGCAGCGAGTTGTCGTTGCCGAGCGTGACGAGCTGATACCCGAGGCCGATCATCTGTTTCGCCCATTCGGGCGCGAAGCAGTGAATGCC
>Ga0190272_10001420_pt1 | contig 11532 bp, 11 predicted proteins | sample Popmic504T_FD_133746 | JGI IMG/M metagenome (GOLD analysis project Ga0190272, IMG submission 133746) | Populus adjacent soil microbial communities from riparian zone of Shoshone River, Wyoming, USA - 504 T | ecosystem: Environmental > Terrestrial > Soil > Riparian zone | place: USA: Wyoming...
CCTCCTCCGCCGCCTCCGGCGTATGAAGCGCGCGACTTCGTGGTCTACTTCCCGTTCGACCAGTCGGTCCTGACGGCTGAAGCCCAGACCGTGGTGCAGGAAGCCGCTTCGTACGCGGCCGCCGGCAACGCCACCCGCGTGGTGGTCGTCGGTCACGCCGACACCTCCGGTTCGCCGGCCTACAACGTGCGTCTGTCCGAGCGCCGTGCGAAGGCCGTGGCCGACGCGCTGGTCGGGCTGGGCGTGAACCAGACCGCCCTGGCCGTCGACTGGCGTGGTGAGTCCGAGCCTGCTGTCGCCACCGGCGACGGCGTCAAGGAACCGCTGAACCGCCGCTCGACGATCTCGATCAACTTCTGATCCGAGACCTAAGGCGTTGAGACGAGGGAGCCCGGCGGCGACGCCGGGCTCTTTTCGTTTCTAGCCGGCGATCAGGATCCACACGCCGATGGCGGCGAAGGCGGCGGCGGCGACCAGCCGGATGGCCTTCAGCGGCAGGCGCGTGGCGGCCGCTTCGCCGATCAGCACCGCCGGGGTGTTGGCGATCATCATGCCAAGGGTGGTGCCGGCGGTGACCAGCGCGATATCGCTGAAGCGGGCGGCCAGGGCCACGGTGGCGACCTGGGTCTTGTCGCCCATCTCGACCAGGAAGAAGGCGATGGCGGTGGCGACGAACACCGAACGGCCGGTGCGCTCGGGCGGCTGATCGTCCTCGTCGAACTTGTCGGGGATCAGCGCCCAGGCCGCAAAGGCCAGGAAGGCCAGTCCCAGCACCCACTTCATCCACGGCCCCTCGAAGAGGGAGCCCGCCAGCGCGCCGACGGCGGCGGCCAGGGCGTGGTTGGCGATGGTGGCCACGAGGATGCCCAGCAGGATCGGCCCGGGCTGTCGCCAGCGGGCGGCCAGGCACAGGGCCAGCAGCTGGGTCTTGTCGCCGATCTCGGCGATGGCGACCAGGCCGGTCGAGACAAGGAAGGCTTCCATCTACGCGTCCCGTAGCGGGCGAGGAAGCTACTCCCCTTCTACCGGCGGCTCTGTAACGGGACCGGGGTGGCGTCGCAAGAACCGCCGCAACAGCCAGGCCGCCAGCCAGCAGATCATCGCCCACGCCGCCCCCAGGCTCCAGCCGGCCAGCACGTCGGTGGTCCAGTGGACGCCCAGGTAGACGCGGCTGGCCCCGATCAGCGCCGCCAGCAGGGCGGCGACGGCGAACACGAACGCCTTTTGGCGTCTCTGGGGCATGACCTGCGCCAGCAGCGCGCCGAGTGTCAGGTAGGTGATGGTCGACAGCATGGCGTGGCCGCTGGGGAAGCTGGCGTTGCTGGTCTCCACGGCACGGTAGATCAGCGGCGGCCGGTCACGGCCGATCAGGGTCTTGATGCTTTCGCTCAGGAGCACGCCGCCGCCGACCGCGAAGAACACCAGCAGCGCCGAGGCGATTCGACGCTGGAGGAGCAGGAAGAGCAGGGCGATCACCACGATGATCGTCAGGTTGGTCACCCCGCCAAGGGTGGTGATCTCCGACACCGCGTATTCGAACCAGCGCGGCCCCAGCGCATCGTGGGGAGCGACGACGTTGGGTCGAAAGAAGGCCAGCACCAGCGCATCGGTTCCGTGGCCATCAGCCTCGCTCATCTCGTCGGCAAGCTCAAAGAAGGCCAGAAGTCCGACCGTGGCGATCAGCAGGGCGGCCAGCGCGCCCAATTCGGCCCGGCCAAACCGCCACAGCCGGGCGAGCAGCGGGCCGAACGTTGTGGGGGGTGTCGCCATCGGCGCGGAACGCCTCCTTCCCTGCAGAGGTTCCTGAGACGTTAATCCGTCCCCGAGTCGTTAACAGTTTCTTTGCTAAAAAGTAGCGCTTCGGTCGCATCTGGCCATTGACGACTCCGGGCGGCGCATGTGTCCATATAGTGGGTTCAGGGGGCGTAAAGCCCACTATATATAGCGGTGTAGCGGACGGAGTGGCTGTCCAGCATAGCTGCGTTGATTGACAGGGTTCTGGGGCAGATGACGGGCGAAGCGGCGAGACAGGTTACCAGAGACCCTCAAGCGGGCGCCATGCGCATCGCCGACAAGCCCAAGCTCAAGCTGGTGCGCAAGGTCGAGGTCGACCACAGCCGCGACGCCCTGCTGACCGAGTTCGGCAAGACCACGCTGCGCGACCGCTACCTGATCGGCGATGAGTCCTACCAGGACATGTTCGCCCGCGTGGCGACCGCCTTCGCCGACGACGCCGACCACGCCCAGCGGGTCTATGACTACATGAGCCGCCTTTGGTTCATGCCCTCGACGCCGGTGCTGTCGAACGGCGGGGCCGAGCGCGGCCTGCCGATCTCCTGCTTCCTCAACTCGGTCTCCGACAGCCTCGACGGTATCGTCGACGTCTGGAACGAGAACGTCTGGCTGGCGGCCAATGGCGGCGGCATCGGCACCTATTGGGGCGGCGTCCGTTCGATCGGCGAGAAGGTCAAGGGCGCCGGCCAGACCAGCGGCATCATCCCCTTCATCCGCGTCATGGACTCGCTGACCCTGGCCATCAGCCAGGGCTCGCTGCGCCGTGGCTCGGCCGCCGTCTATCTCGACATCCACCACCCGGAGATCGAGGAGTTCCTGGAAATCCGCAAGCCGTCGGGCGACTTCAACCGCAAGTCCCTGAACCTGCACCACGGCATCTCGATCACCGACGAGTTCATGGAAGCGGTGCGCGACGGCAAGAAGTTCGCCCTGCGCTCGCCCAAGGACGGCGAAGTGCTGCGCGAGGTCGAGGCCCGCACCCTGTGGCAGAAGGTGCTGGAGCTGCGGCTGCAGACCGGCGAGCCCTACATCATCTTCTCCGACGCCGTGAACCGGGCCATGCCGCAGCACCAGCGCGAGCTGGGCCTGAAGGTTCGCCAGTCCAACCTGTGCAGCGAGATCATGCTGCACACCGGCAAGGACCACCTTGGCCGCGAACGCACCGCCGTCTGCTGCCTGTCGAGCGTCAACGCCGAGACCTACCTGGAATGGCGTGACGAGCCGATGTTCGTCGAGGACATCATGCGCTTCCTCGACAATGTCCTGCAGGACTTCATCGACCGCGCCCCCTCGGCCGCCGACGCCGCCATCTACGCCGCCCAGCGTGAGCGGTCGGTGGGCCTGGGGCTGATGGGCTTCCACTCCTTCCTGCAAAAGCAGAACGTGCCGTTCGAGAGCGCCCTGGCCAAGAGCTGGAACATGCGCCTGTTCAAGCACCTGCGCCGTCAGTGCGACGCGGCCTCCCGCACCCTGGCCGAAGAGCGTGGGCCCTGCCCCGACGCGGCCGAGCGCGGCGTCATGGAGCGCTTTTCCCACAAGCTTGCCATCGCCCCGACCGCCTCGATCTCGATCATCTGCGGCGGCACCTCGGCCGGCATCGAGCCGATCCCGGCCAACATCTACACCCACAAGACCCTGTCGGGCTCGTTCGCGGTGAAGAACCCGTTCCTGGAGGAAGTCCTCGAGGAGAAGGGCCAGAACACCTCGGCGGTGTGGGACTCGATCCTGGAGAACCAGGGCTCGGTGCTGCACCTGGACTTCCTGACCCAGGACGAGAAGGACGTCTTCAAGACCGCCTTCGAGATCGACCAGCGCTGGGTGATCGAGCTCGCCGCCGACCGGACGCCGGAAATCTGCCAGTCGCAGTCGGTCAACGTCTTCCTGCCCGGCGACGTCGACAAGTGGGACCTGCACATGCTGCACTGGCAGGCGTGGGAGCGGGGCATGAAGAGCCTCTACTACCTGCGCTCCAAGTCGGTGCAGCGCGCCTCCCACGCGGGAGCCGAAGCGGCCGAAGCCATCATGCACACCGGCGAAAAGACCGACTACGAAGAGTGCCTCGCCTGCCAATAGGCGGGGCCTCCCGGGGCGCTGACGGAACCGGCAGCGCTTGCAGGCTTTGAATACCATGGAAGCTTCGGCGTTCGAGGCTTGGGCAGGGTGGACAAAGACGATGCGGCTGATGGGCGTGGGGGCGCTGATAGTGGGAGCGATGACGGCCACCGCCGCCTATGCGCAGCCCCACACCCTCTCGCCACTCTCCACCGCCGTCTTCGACAGCGGCCAGGCGCTGCCCACCGAGTGGCGCTCCACCGATTTTGCCGGCATCGGCGACAGCGATACGGCGCTCAAGATCAGCCTGGGCGGCACGCGCCGCGGTCCCGACGGCCTGCCGGTGTTCCGTCCCGGCGTTCCGGCGACCTTTGAGGCGGAAGGCTTCGACGTGCGCCTGACTCAGGGTCTGCCGGCCATGCGGATCAAGGCCGGCGAGCAGAACCTCGAAGTGAAGCCCCACGCCGGGGTCGCCTTCAGCAACGCCGGGCCGGGCCTGGAAGCGGGCGCCACCGTCACCCTGCAGGACAAGGTCGAAGGCCGGCTCAAGGGCCTGGGCGTTCGCGACGGCAAGAGTTTTGGCCAGCGCGGCCGCTGGTACCTGTTCGCCGCCACCAGTGGCCGGTCGGTCGGCTACAACATGTTGCGCGGTGCCGACGGCGAACTGCGCCGCGAGGGCTGGTCGACCGATGCGACCAGCGCCCTGGTCAGCGACGCCCAGGCCGGCATCGGCTGGCGGCGCGGTCCAATGCAGGCCTCGATCGGCTACATGCACCGCGAGGTCAAGCCGCGCCACGGGCTGATGGGCGTGGAGAATAAGGACGACGACCTGATCGCCGTTTCCTTCTCGCTGAAGCCGCGCTAACGAGCGCGTCACCCCCGCCTGAGTTTTTCCGCCCATGACGGACCAGATCCCGCCCGCCGAGCCAGCCCCCCAGGCGCGGCTCCAGGAACCTGCGCCGTGGTGGAAATGGCAGCGTAGGCCCTGGCAGTTCGCCGCCATCGGCGCCCTGGTGGTGGTGCTGGGGGCGCTGTGGCTGACCTGGGCGCTGCCGCTCGGCCGGGCCCTGGAGCCGCTGCAAAGCCCGACGCTGGTGCTGGTCAGCGCCGACGGCAAGCCGTTCGCGCGGCGCGGCTCCTACAAAGAGGCGCCGGTCGTGGCCGCCGATCTGCCCGCGCACGTGCCGGGCGCCTTCATCGCCATCGAGGATAGGCGCTTCTACAGCCACATGGGCGTCGATCCGCGCGCCATCGCCCGGGCGCTACGCAGCAACGTCCAGGCCGGCGGGGTGTCGGAGGGCGGTTCGACCATCACCCAGCAGCTGGCCAAGAACGCCTTCCTGTCCAACCGCCAGACCCTGCGGCGCAAGGCGCAGGAGGCGGTGATCGCGCTCTATCTGGAAGGGCGGCTCACCAAGGACGAGATCCTGTCGCGCTACCTCTCCAGCATCTATTTCGGCGAGGGCGTGTTCGGCCTGCGAGCCGCGGCGCGGGAGTATTTCAACAAGACACCCGAAAAGCTGACCATCGGCGAGGCGGCCATGCTGGCCGGCATCGTCAAGGCGCCGTCCAGGCTCAATCCCATCGAAGACATCGCCGCGGCCAGGCAACGCCAGCGGCTGGTGCTGCAGGCGATGATCGACAACGGCATGATCACCCAGGCCCAGGCGCGGACAGCGCGCAATGTCCGTGTCCGCGAGGGCCGGGTCAGCCTGCCGGTCGGCTCATACTTCGCCGACTGGGTCTCGCCCCAGGCCAAGCAGGCCTTCGACCGCGCCTATGGCGAGGTGGTGGTCAAGACGACCCTGGACTCGCGCCTTCAGACCAACGCCGAGCGCATCATTCGCCAGCGGCTGTCCTCGGACGGCGGGCGGCTGAACGCGGGGCAGGCGGCGCTGGTGGCCATGCGCACCGACGGCTCGGTCGTCGCCCTGGTGGGCGGCCGCGACTACAAGACCAGCCAGTACAACCGCGCCGTCGACGCCCAGCGCCAGCCGGGCTCGGCCTTCAAACTGTTCGTCTACCTGACCGCCCTGCGCGAGGGGATGAGCCCCAACTCGACGGTGATGGATTCGCCGGTGCGCCTGGGCAATTGGCGGCCGCAGAACCATGAGAGCGAATACCTCAACCGGCCGATCACCCTGCGCGACGCCTTTGCGCGCTCGTCGAACGTGGCGGCGGTGCGGGTGCTGCAGCAGGTGGGCCTGGGCGATGTCATCCGCACGGCGAGGGACCTGGGCGTGAAGTCGCTGCTGCCCAGGGACGCCACGGTGGCGCTGGGGACTGGGACGGTGACCCTGCTGGAGATGACGGCGGCCTATGCGGCGATCGCAGCCGGCGAGACGCCGGTGCGGCCGCGGGGTCTGGCCGAATGGGCCCCCGCCGGCGAGGTCACCCGGCTGGCCAGCGACGAGCAGCGCGGCATGATGGAGATGATGCGGGCGGTGGTGACCAGCGGCACCGGCCGCGCCGCCAGCCTGTCGGCGCCGGCCTATGGCAAGACCGGGACGACGCAGGACTACCACGACGCCCTCTTTATCGGCTTCGTCGGCGACCTAGTGGTCGGGGTGTGGGTCGGCAACGACGACAACGCCCCGATGCGGCGGGTGGCGGGCGGCGGCCTGCCGGCGCAGATCTGGCGCGAGTTCATGAGCTCGGCGCTCAGCGGCGGCCACGTGCGCGGCGGCGCCAACGTCATCGAGGCCCCGCTGCCGCTAGAGGACGAGGACATCCCCGAGGAATTCGGCCTCGATCCGGCCTTGCTGGAAGGTGTCGAGCTGCCGGACGACAGCGAATTCGTCGACCCCGTGCCGCTGCCTGGCGAACCCGCCGAACCCTTCGATCCGGCCGCCCCTGATCCGCGTGCACCGCCGATCGCCGCGCCGCCGGAGCTGGACATTCCGCCTCCGCCCGAGCCGGGCGCCGGGGCCGAGCCGCCTGACGACGGGCTCTAGAAACGAAAGGAGCCCCGGAGCGACAGCCCCGGGGCTCCAGCCGTTCTAGCGGACCGCGTCTTAGTGGGCGGCGTCGTTGGTGGCGGCGGCCGCGTCGTCAGCGGCTTCTTCGGTGTTGGCGGCGGCGTTGGTCGCCGCGTCGCCGGTGGTGTCGGCGGCGTTGGTGGTGGCGTCAGCCACGTCACCGGCCGTGGTGGCGATGGCGTCGCCGGCCGCGTCAGCGGCGGTTCCGGCTTCGTCCTGAGCCTTTTCCGAACAGGCGACGGCGGTCAGGCTAAGTGCGGCGACGGCCGCGAGAGTCACGAAACGCATGGGTAAACCCCTCCCTTTCCAGTGAAGGCGCGCAGCCTAGCGCCGTGTCTCGCCTGCGTCGAGGCGCCGCGGCTCAACCCTCCCAACCGTCGTCGAAGGGAAAGCGTTGGGCCCAGAGCTCGGCCAGTCGCGGGTCGGCGTCGACGCGGCGCACCACCTGCGCCATCCTGGGCGCGACCTCGTAGAAGCGGCGGCGGCGCGGGGTCCAGCGGCTGATCACCGTGACGTAGAGGTCCAGCACCGTCATTTCGTCGCCCAGGATGTAGCGGCCGGGCGCCACCTGCTCGTCCATGATCCGCCAGCAGTCGGCGATGCGCTCGGCCGTGCGCTCCAGGATCACCGCCTCGGCGTCCTTGCCGTCGGCCAGCCGCGAAGGCTCGTCGCGCACCCAGTACAACGCGTAGATCGCCGCCGGGATGTAGACCATCCAGCGCAGGAACTGCGGCCGCTTCGGATCGGTGGGCAAAGGCGCCAACCCCGCGTCAGGATGCAGGTCGGCCAGGCCGATCAGCATGGCCGCGCTCTCGGTCATCAGCTCGCCCGACGGCAGGACCAGCGCCGGCACCTGCTTCATCGGGTTGACCGGACCGACCCCGGCGACGAGCGCCTCAAGGCTGGTCATCGGCACGTCGACCAGATCGTAGGGCAGGCCCAGCAGCGTCAGCGCCGCCTCGACCGCGACCGAGCCGGACCCCGCCGAGCCATAAAGTTTCATGCCTTCAGCCATAGTTATCCCCAAAGTCGTGCACCATATATTGCGTTACACCGCTCGACGGGACGCTACATCTGCCTCACATTGAGCTCAACGAGTCACTCCAGCCACTGGCCAGTCATGACCCAGCTCATCCGTCCGCTTCCCGGCCTGCTCACACCGTCTCACGCCTACAAGCCGTTCCGCTACCCGTGGGCGTACGACTTCTGGAAGAAGCAGCAGCAGGTCCACTGGATGCCCGAGGAGGTGCCGCTGGGCGAGGACTGCAAGGACTGGGCGACCAACCTCAATGACAAGGAACGGAACCTGCTGACGCAGATCTTCCGCTTCTTCACCCAGTCCGACGTCGAGGTGAACGACAACTACATGGAACGCTACGGCCGGGTCTTCAAACCGACCGAAGTGAAGATGATGCTGGCCTCCTTCTCCAACATGGAGACCATCCACATCGCCGCCTACGCCCTCTTGCTAGAAACCATCGGCATGCCGGAGAGCGAGTTCAGCGCCTTCCTTGAGTACGACGCGCTGAAGGCCAAGCATGATTACATGCAGCAGTTCGGGGTGGATACGGACGCCGATATCGCCCGCACGCTGGCCATGTTCGGCGGCTTCACCGAGGGGCTGCAGCTGTTCGCGTCGTTCGCGATGCTGATGAACTTCCCGCGCTTCAACAAGATGAAGGGCATGGGCCAGATCGTCTCCTGGTCGGTGCGCGACGAGAGCCTGCACTGCGAGGGGATCACCAAGCTCTACCACGCCTTCGCCAAGGAGACCGGCTGCGTCACCAAGGCCGTGGCCGACGACATCGTCGGCTGCTGCGAGACGGTGGTGGGCCTGGAAGACCGCTTCATCGATCTGGCCTTCGAGGCCGGCGAGATCCAGGGCATGACCCCTGAGGACATCAAGGGCTACATCCGCTTCATCGCCGACTGGCGCCTGCGCCAGCTGGGCCTGCGCGAGATCTACGGGGTGAAGGAAAACCCGCTGCCTTGGCTGCAGAGCATGCTCAGCGGTGTCGAGCACGCCAACTTCTTCGAGGCCCGCTCGACCGAATACTCCAAGGCCGCCACCCGCGGCCAATGGCACGGCTCGGACGGCGTCTGGGGCGAGTTCGACAAGCTGATGGCCAAGAAGACCGAGAACGTCATTCCCGCCGAATAGGGGCTGGCCGAGTAGGCCCGGCCAAGCGGCGCCAGAACCATGTGGCGCTCCGCGGGTTGAAAGGGACTTCCATTCCTTCAGCCAGCGGAGATGCCCACATGGCCGACGCCCACCACGACGTTCACGTCCTCAACAGCCTCATCGAAACCACCATCGACAGCGTCGACGGCTACGAGAAGGCCGCTCAAGAGGCCAAGAACCCCGAGTTTCGCCGCATCTTCGAAGAGCGCGCTTTCGAGCGCCGCAAGGTCATGGATGATCTGCGCCTCGAAGTCTCCCGCATGGGCGGCGAGGTCGAGGAAGACGGCTCGGTGCTGGCCAAGGCCCACCGCGGCTTCCTGAAGGTCCGCGACGCCGTCATGGGCGGCGATGACAAGCAGGTCATCGACGAGGTCGAGCGCGGCGAGGACTTCATCAAGGCCAAGTTCGAGACCGCCATGCGCGACGACCAGCTGACCATGGCCGCCCGTGAGACGGTCACCCGGGCCTATGACTCGGTGAAGTCCGGCCACGACCAGATGAGCGCCCTCAAGCACGGCATGGAAGGGACCCAGCACTGATGGCCGACCCCAAGAACGTGAAGCGGCACGGCGACGAGCTCGAGCACGCACTCGAGGAAGCCGCCGAAGCCGGCCGCCGCGACCCCGACGACGCCGACATCGCCGCCGACGACGCCGGCGGCACGCGGCTGGCCGAGGGGCTGGCGGACGAAGAGGCGCAGGCGCACCCGTCTTAGCGGCAGGCCTCGGCGCTAGCGGCCTTGGTTCTGCCGGTAGGACTTGACCATGGCCGGAGTCACGTCGCTCGGGTAGCAGAGCGGCGACTCCCCACCAGGCCGGCTATAGGCGCTGCGGCCACCGCACGAGGCGCCGTTTCGCATCGTGTTGTAGGGGCAAGGACAGCTCCCCGAGTAGCTCGCGATCGACTGTCGGATCAGCTTTTGCTTGATAGCCGCGTCGCTCGCTTGAGCGAACGCAGATGTAGCGGGGAACGTCAGCGCCAGCGCCACCGCCGCCCCCCGCAAGGCGTGGTTGAACCTGATCATGCAGCAATTGTGACTCGCCCTATACGAGTGAGTCGAGTCATTTCACTCGTTTAACGAGCATACAGCTGCTGCTCCTCCGGCGAACGCCGAGGAGTGGGAAGGGTCGCGGAGCGCCCGGCAGGGAGGGGGGGTAGCGAAGTGTGACGCTCCGCGCGGCTCTTGGTGTTTCGTTCTACCTGGCGACATGACCACAAGAGCTCGCCAGCCGCGTACACCGACAGCCGTCCCGCCGCCGCGACAACGCGAGGCCTCGCGCCCTTCCCATGCGGTGGGATGAGCTAAGGATGAGGCAGGTCGGGAAGAAGCGGATAACCTGGTCCTTCTCCCCTCGCGGGAGAAGGAAATAAGAAAAGCCCCCGGCGTTCCCACCGGGGGCTCTCTATAGCTAGGCGCGGAGCTGCGTGGACTAGAAGTCCATGTCGCCCATGCCGCCCATGCCGCCGCCGGGCATGCCGCCGGCGCCGCCGTTGCCCTTCTTGGGGGCTTCGACGATGGCAGCTTCCGTGGTGATCAGCAGGCCGGAGACCGAGGCGGCGTCCTGCAGGGCGGTTCGGACCACCTTGGCAGGGTCGATGACGCCGTCGGCGACCAGGTCGACGTACTGTTCGGTCTGGGCGTTGAAGCCGAAGGTGGGGGAGGCGTTCTCCATCACCTTGCCGACCACGATCGAGCCTTCGACGCCGGCGTTCTCGGCGATCTGACGGATCGGGGCCTGAAGGGCGCGGCGCACGATGGCGATGCCGGCCGTCTGGTCGGCGTTGTCGCCGGTCATGCCGTCGAGAACCTTCGAAGCCTTCAGCAGGGCGACGCCGCCGCCGGGGACGATGCCTTCTTCAACCGCCGCGCGGGTGGCGTTGAGGGCGTCGTCGACGCGGTCCTTCTTTTCCTTCACTTCGACTTCGGTCGAGCCGCCGACGCGGACCACCGCAACACCGCCGGCCAGCTTGGCCAGGCGCTCTTGCAGCTTTTCCTTGTCGTAGTCCGACGTGGTGTCTTCGATCTGGCGCTTGATCTGGCCGATGCGGGCTTCGATGCCTTCCTTGTCGCCAGCGCCATCGACGACGGTGGTGTCGTCCTTGGTGATGGTGACCTTCTTGGCCTTGCCGAGCATCTCGATCGTCACGTTCTCGAGCTTGATGCCGATGTCTTCGCTGATGACCTGGCCGCCGGTCAGGATGGCGAGGTCTTCCAGCATCGCCTTGCGGCGATCACCAAAGCCCGGCGCCTTGACGGCCGCGACCTTCAGGCCGCCGCGCAGCTTGTTGACCACCAGGGTGGCCAGCGCTTCGCCTTCGATGTCCTCGGCGATGATCAGCAGCGGACGGCCGCTCTGCACCACGGCCTCGAGGATCGGCAGCATCGCCTGCAAGTTGCCGAGCTTCTTCTCGTGGATCAGGATGTACGGGTTATCGAGCTCGACGACCATCTTCTCGGCGTTGGTCACGAAGTACGGCGAGAGGTAGCCACGGTCGAACTGCATGCCCTCGACCACTTCGAGCTCG
>Ga0190272_10001421_pt1 | contig 11529 bp, 12 predicted proteins | sample Popmic504T_FD_133746 | JGI IMG/M metagenome (GOLD analysis project Ga0190272, IMG submission 133746) | Populus adjacent soil microbial communities from riparian zone of Shoshone River, Wyoming, USA - 504 T | ecosystem: Environmental > Terrestrial > Soil > Riparian zone | place: USA: Wyoming...
CGGTCGCCATGGCCGAAGTGCAGGGTTACGGCTACGGGGCGATGTGTGCGGGCGCCGATCTCCTGCGCGCGTGGGGAGACGACCTGGCCGCCCGCGCCTGGGACGAGCGCGCGGCGGTCCTGCGCGCCCGGTTCGACGAGGCGTTCTGGATGCCGGCGGAGAACACCTACGCGCTCGCGCTCGATGCCGACAAGCGGCAGGTCGACGCTGTGGCCTCGAACGTCGGACACTGCCTGTGGAGTGGCATCATTCCGCCTCATCGCGCCGACGCGGTGGTCGACCGCCTCATCGCGCCGGACATGTTCACCGGATTCGGCATCCGAACCCTCTCGGCCGAGTCGGGCGCCTACAACCCCGTGAGCTACCACAACGGGTCGGTGTGGCCGCATGACACCGTGCTCGCCGCCGCGGGCATGGCGGCGTACGGACGACGGGATGCCGCAGCCACGGTGATCAGCGGACTACTCGACGCGCTCGAGGCACACGGTGGCCGTCTTCCCGAGTTGTTCTGCGGATTCAGCCGCACCGACAAGCCCGTGCCGGTGACCTATCCCGCCTCATGCTCGCCGCAGGCGTGGGCGGCCGCGACGCCGTTCGAGATGCTGCGCATCGCCGTCGGACTCGACCTCGACCTGCCGCGCGGCGTCGCCCGGGTCGAGGCGACGCCGGCCGTCGTCGGCTCTGTCCACATCGAACGCCTACCGGCAGGATCCGCCCTGCTCGAGGTCACGGCCGATCCCGAGCATGCCGAGCTCGGCGGCCTGCCGCGTCATGCGTCCGGCGAGCACGCTGCGGCCGGCGCGCGCTCGGACGATCGGGCGATCGCCACGGACCTCTAGCGTTGGGCGCTGCGGTCGGTGCAGATCTCTCACTGCACTCAGCCCGAGATCCGATTCGCGGTCACTCGTGTTCAGGCAGCAGCGGCGTCGACCAACCAGGATCACGGCCGAGTTGCGCGGCCCGGGCGACCGACGCCGCGCCGAACCGGTCGCGCACCGCGTCGAGCACCGTGTCGAGGCGCTCCCCGTCGTCCCAGTCGATCGGCAGCTCCGGCGGGAGGCTGCCGGCGCATCCCAGCTGCGACAGGGAGATGCCGATGAGGGTGATGCCGCGTTCGGCGATCTCCGGCTGTGCGGCGGCGAGCAGCCCTCGAGCGACGGCGAGCAGCACCGCGGTGCGGTCGGTCGCGATGCGGACCGTGCGCGACCGGGTGGCCTTCGCGTAGTCGTCGAAGCGGAGGCGCAGGACGATCGTGCGGCACACCCGGTCGCGGTCGCGCAGGCGGCGGGCGAGTCGATCGACGATCTGGGTGAGGATGAGGTCGAGTTCGTCGGGCGCGCGGGGGCGGCGGCCGAGTGCGCGCTGAGAGCCGATGGACCCGCGGCGACGCGTGGTGTCGACCGGACGCGGATCCCGCAGCCGAGCCAGCGCGTGCAGGTGCGCGCCCGCCGCCTTGCCCAGCAGCCTCTCGGCGGTGGCGGCTTCGACCTCGGCCAGCTGCCCGACCGTGCTGATCCCCAGCCGGCGCAGCTTCTCGGCGGTCACGGCACCGACCCCCCACAGGCGTTCGACCGGCAGCGGAAGCAGAAACGCCTGCTCCTGCTCGGGTTCGATCACCAGTAGCCCGTCGGGCTTGCTGACCGCGCTCGCCACTTTGGCGAGGAACTTGGTCCGCGCGACCCCGACCGAGATGGGCAGTCCGACGTCCGTGCGAACCCGCTCACGCAATCGCACCGCGATCTGTTCGGGTGTGCCCGAGATGCGTCGGAGACCACCGACCTCGAGGAACGCCTCGTCGATGGAGAGCCCCTCCACGAGCGGGGTCGTGTCGCGGAAGATCGCGAACACATCCTTGCTGGCTGCGGAATAGGCGTCCATCCGCGGTGGTACGACCACGGCATCCGGGCACAGGTCGAGCGCCTGCCGGCCGCCCATCGCGGTGCGCACGCCACGGGCCTTCGCCTCATAGCTCGCCGCCAGCACCACGCCGCCGCCGACGATCACCGGCCTTCCGCGCAGCGCGGGCGCGTCGCGCTGCTCTACCGAGGCGTAGAAGGCGTCGAGATCGGCGTGGAGCACGGTCGCCTCGCCCCGCATCCCGCCCTCCCGCCGCTCGTCCGTCCTGCGGATCGTCGCACGCACCGGCGACATCCCGAGCGACGTTTGCCCCGGACCTGTGGGCCGGGAATCCCGGAAAGGGCTCGTCACGGATCTCGGTGAGGTGAACAATGGTCCACAAGGGAGCAGCAGTCAGGAGCAGAGATGTCGTACAAGGTCGGATACTTCGTCGGGAGCCTGTCCTCCACCTCCATCAACCGGATCCTCTCGAAGGCGCTCATCAAGGTCTCGCCGGACGATCTCGAGTTCAGCGAGATCACCATCCGGGATCTGCCGCTGTACAGCCCGGACTACGATCCGGACTATCCGCCAGAGGCGAGGGTGTTGAAGCAGGCGATCGCCGACGCCGACGCCGTGCTGTTCGTCACCCCGGAGTACAACCGTTCGATCCCGGGTGCGCTGAAGAATGCGATCGACTGGGCGTCCCGACCATGGGGACAGAATTCGTTCGACCACATTCCCGCGGCCGTGATCGGCGCATCCATGGGCTCGATCGGCACGGCCGTCGCGCAGCAGAGCCTGCGCGGCGTGCTCAGCTTCTGCAACGCCCGTCAGATGACCGCGCCGGAGGCATACATCCACTTCTCGCCCGATGTCTTCGCCGAGGACGGAACGGTCACCAAGCCGGACACCGAGGAGTTCCTCCGCGGTTTCATGGGCGACTTCCGCGAACACCTCCAGCGCGTTCTCACAGTGCTCCCCCGCCAAGAGTCAGCCTGACGCCGCGTCCGCCGGCCATCTCTCAACGAGACGGCCGGTTGTCACCGTGCGAACATCGATGTAGCGTGACCTGAAAGTTGCCCTGGACCCCGGCGCCCGTCTCTATGCCGCATCGCGCGGCCTGGGAGCCCCATGAGCTACGCGCACTCCGACAAGGACACCGAAATCGCCGCCATCATCGGCCGGCTCGAGCGGCAGTTCCCCGACGTCCCCCCGACAGAGGTGGCCGCCGTCATCCACGAGGCGCATGACGCCTTCAACGACTACCCGATCAGCAGCCATGTGCCGGTGATCGTGGAGCGCCAAGCCAAGGACCGCCTGCGGGGGTGGACGGGAGACGCGCTCGACCCGTAAGTCTCGCGCGCGTTGAACCCGTCCGGCCGCTGCATCGTGTGTACTGAAGAAGGCCTTGGTGTGGAGGTCGTCCGATCGGAAGCGGGTGCGTGAATGGCCGAGATCAACCAGCGCATTGTGTGGATCATGCGGATCCTCAGCGCCATCCTCCTTCTCGCCGCCGGGGGGATACATATGTATCTCGCCTTGAACGGGGTCGGCGGCATCCTCGGCGTCGCGTTCATCCTCAACTTCGTCGCCGGAGTCGTCTTGGCGATCGGGATGGTCACGCTGCGCGGCCGGCTGCTTCAGCTGGCCTCTGTTCTGAGCCTGCTGTTCCTGATCGCGACCCTGGGCGCGCTCGTCCTCGCCCTCACGGTCGGACTGTTCGGCATCACCCAGACCTGGGACTTCACACTCGTCCCGCAGACCGTGATCGTCGAATCGATCGGCATCGTGGTGCTGGCCGTCACCACGGTGCTCGTGTTCCGGACGCCGACCTCGTCTCAGCCGCGGCCGAATGCGTCCAAGAACCGGTCGCGGAACTGATCCATCCTCCAGACCGGCGCCTCCGACGACGGGCGGACGCCGGCCTCCCATCCCCAGGATGCGATCCTGTCGAAGACGGCCGGGTCCTGGGAGATGACGGTGATCGGCACGTCGCGGTCCGCTCTCGGGCCACTCACGATCCTCGCCGGCTGGTGGTCGCCGAGCACCACGAGGACCAGGTTGGGCTGAGCATACGTGTGCAGGAATGAGAACATCGCGCCGAGGGTGTATTCGACCGACTGCGCATACACCTCCCGCACGCGCTGTTCGTCGGGCCACACTTCCACGGCCGCCCGTCCTTCGTCGGGTTGACGGTCGAACACCGACCCGTTGCCGATCTCAGACCACGGCACGAGACGAGGGACCGGAGTCCATGGCGTGTGCGACGACACGAAGTCGAGTTCGGCCATGATCGGAGCGTGCGCTCCGGCGAGCTCCCTGTCGTAGAAGTGCTGCCATGTGTACTGGTCGGGGATGCGCGCATAGCTGAACGCCGGACCCTGATAGCCCATGCTGCGGAAATCGAGCACGGCGTCGTACCCGTAGAACCGCGTGCCCGCCTCCCAAGGCTCGGTGTTGGAGGGCACCACCGCGACGGTCCGCCAGCCGGCGTTCTCGAAAGCGCGGGTGAGCGTCAATCGGTCGGTTGCGATGAGCCTGTCGTACTTCTGCTGCGAGTCGACCCAGACCCCGCTCTGCAGGGTCGAGTGGGCCAGCCAACTGACACCGCCGAACGTGGGCGACGTCAGGAACGCGCTCTGCGCCGAGTAACCGTCTCGGGCGAGCTGCGCGCCCCCCTCGTGGAGCACCCGATCGATCCCGGCCGTGAAGTCCGAGCTCTCCACAGCGACCCTGCCGTAGCTCTCCAGGAACGCGATGACCACATCCTTGCCCTCCAGGCCTGTCAGCAGCTCGGCGACCGGGTCGGCACGGAGACGGTCGGACGCCAGCGCTCGTTCGAAGGCCTCCTGTTCGCGAATGGTCAGGGCGGTCTGCGCTGAGGTGGCCGCCAGCGTGTGCGCCGCGCCGGCGGCGGCGAGAGGGATGCCGGGCCAGAGCTGAGCGCCGACCAGGGCGCAGAGGATCCAGGTCGTCGTCACCGCCGTGGCGACGAGGCGCCCCGTGCGTCCCGAGCCGGCGGTGATGCGCACCGTGCGCAGCGCCGCTCGGGCGAGGGCGATCACGGCGGCGACCAGCAGGGCGAGGAGCAGCGTCACGATCAGGATCGCGGTGCCTGTTCCCGTCGCATCGCTGATCACTCCGTAGGCGCTGACGATGGCGGGCCAGTCCTGGGTGAGATCGAAGGCGCGGTCGATGGTCGCCTCGAATCCCAGGTCGAGCGCCGCGAGGACCGTCGCCAGGGTGACGACCAACCCGAAGCCGGACGCGACGACCCAGCGAAGCCGTCTTCCCGGGACGGCGAGAAGGATCAGTACGACCGCGATCGACTCAACCGGGATGCTGAGAAGCGCCGCGGGAGCGCGCGCCGCCAGTACGCCTCCGAGCAGCGGAGCCGACACCAACGTCGCGATCGCCACGACTGTGGCAGCGGCAGCTCCCCCTCGCGGGCGGTGCTGATCCTCGAATCCGCCGGTCACTGCAGGTCTCACAGTCGTGCGGAGAGTTCCCCGATGGACTCCGACTCCAGCGCCTCGGTGTGGAACCGATCGGACAGTGCGTACCGCAGCAGGACCACGTCGCCGATCCGGCAGGTGGCGGCCAGGGTCGCCCGTCGCGACGCGGTCCACGGGAAGGGGCCGGCCTCGACGAACCTCGGCGCCCGGGATTCGCCCACGAAGAACGGTGCGACGACGAGCTGCAGCTCGTCCGCCAGGTCGTCTGCCAGGAACTGCGTGTGCAGTTTGCCGCCACCTTCGACCATCAGGCGCTTCACGCCCCGCCGTGCGAGGTCGGCGACGACATCCGCCATCGTCACCGTCGCACCCAGCCCCACCACGGTCGCGACATCGCTCAGTGCGCCTCGGATGCGATCGAGGCCGGCCTGCGGGCAGTACACGAGCTTCTCGACGTCGCCCTCCGTGAAGAAGGCGGAGTCGGCGGGCAGTTCGCCGGTCGCCGTCACGGTCACCTTGCTCGGCGACACCGGCTTACCCTGGGCGAGGCGGCGGAGCCGCCGCTCCTCCGCGCGCACCAGCAGTCGCGGGCAATCCCGCCGAACGGTCGATGCGCCGACCATGATCGCATCGCTTTCGGCGCGGAGCTGGTCGACCCGATCGAAATCGGCGGCGTTCGACATCGCCAGCTTGCGCGGCGTCGCGCTGTCGAGGTAGCCGTCGAGCGACATCGCACAGCTGAGGGTCACGTAGGGCCGGATCATGCGCCGACCCTCACCACGGCATTCACAGCGGGAGCGTAACCCGACATGCCGACCGGCACCAGCACCCCTCCGAGCGTGCGCGCTCCGCCCGTGATCATGATGGCCACGCAAGAAGGTCTTTGTGATGCACCACGATACTCAGCGCGCCGTCGGCGAGCTGCATCCTGCGCGTCCGCAGATATTCGTCGCCCCACTCCTCGAGCGCCGGTCGCTCCTCGACCGCGGCCGCCACCCAGCCTTCCAGCCATTCGGCGACCAGTTCGGGCTGCGACGCATCCAGCCGCCAGGGCGCGTCGTCGGCCCGCACCGACCAACCGGCGGCCCGGAAGAGATCGATCGCCGTGGTGACGGCATCCGGACCGAGAAGTCGGCGGCCGGTGCTCGTGCGTCGCTGATGATCGTTGAACGCGGATTCGAAGACCCGGTCGCCCGGGTCGAACGGCTCGAGGTCCACTCGCCCTGTGACGCTCAGCGCGAAGAGCGCGGGCGCGCCCGCAGCCACGCATGCGGCGACGATCGACCCCACCTCCTCGTCGGAGAGCACATCGAGCAGCGCCGACATCGTGATCAGCGACGCACCGGCGAAGTCGCTCTCGCGCAGGTGCCCGACGTCGCGCACGCTTGTGCGGACCACCGCCGGGTGCCCCGTCGAGTCGGAGGCGCGCTGCGCGGCGTGATCGAGGAGCACGTGGTTCCAGTCGTGGAGCACCCAGGTCTGGGGCCCGGGCAGGAGCGGCGCCAGCCAGCGCATCATCGATCCGGTGCCGCTGCCCAGGTCGTGGACGACGATGGGCGCGCGCGTCATCCGCGCTGCCTTCCTGGCCAGCGGGCGTGATCGCGAGTGGGCGTCTGCTTCCTCCCGCACGCTCAGCCACTCCACCGAGACGGGGATGACATCGCTCATCGCACACCCGCCAGCGTCGAGGCGATCTGCTCGGCGGTGTCGCTCCAGTGCGGAAGGCCCGCCCGGCCGGCCCGGGCCGCACGCTTCAACCTGGCTCGCAGGTCGGCGTCCCGCATCCATTCTCGGAGCGCGTCGGCCAGCGGGAGTGGTTCACCCGGTGGCACCAGGACCGCGGCGCGCGACTCCACGGTCAGCGGGATCCCCCCCACACGACTGGCGATGACCGGGATGCCGCGGCGCAGCGCATCAGCGATGGCCATGCCGTAGCTCTCCACTCGCGAAGGAGCCACCACCAGGTCGGCGTGCTGATACGCACTGTCGAGCTCGTCCTCGCCGAGAACGCCCGTCATCGTGACGCGGTCGCCGAGTCCAGCCGCGGCGGCACGCGTCTCCACGTCATGCGCGTAGTCGGGGCAGACGTCGAGGGATCCGGCGATCGTGCACGTCCACGCCGCGTCCAAGCCCAGCGCCGCCAGCGCCTCGATCAGGATGTCCTGGCCCTTGTGCGGTGCGACCACTCCCACGCACAGGAGGGCGGATCCTGCGGGCGTCCCGCTCGCCGCGGGCGCGTCGTCGGAGCCGGGGTGGGCGACGACGACCTGCTCCGGGGGGACGACGTGGCGGCGGGCCAGTTCGGAGCGGGTCCACTCACTCGTCGCGATCACGCGTCTCGCGCTGCGGAGGGCACGTTGCTCGCCTTCGACAACGCGCGCGTCGGCACCGGGGAACGCCGCCGACACCATGTGCGTGAGCGCGACGATGCGCAGGCGATCCGCCGCCGCCTCGATCGCTTCGGGGGAGCGGCCGGCGATCAGTCCGTCGATGAGCACCAGTGCTCCGCTCGGGAGGTCCGCGAGAACACCGTCGGCGGGTGAGGGGGCGTCCGCGTCGACCTGCGCGATTCGTACGTCCCAGCCGATCGTCCTCAGCCCGTCTCTGACTCGTTGATCGAAGACGTTTCCGCCGCTGGTCCGACGGGGATCGTCGACTCCGTCCGGCACCACGAAGTACAGCGTGTTGCCCGCGGCGCGGGTCACAGGGCCACCTCGTACGACGCCCACGCGATGTGGGACTCGTGCAGCGTGACGATGATCGCATCCAGGCCCCCGCCGTCTCGGCCGAGTCCGTCGTCGCGAGCGACGGACGCGAGTCGCTCGGCGATCACGCTGCACAACCGCTCGGTCGTGGTGTTGAGCCCGCCGAATTCGGGCAGCTCATCGAGGTTGCGGTAGGAGAGTGGCGAGAGGATGCTGCGCAGAGCGTCGGATGCCCGCCCGATGTCGACGACGACCCCATCATCGTCGAGCCCCGCCGCACGGAACGTGGCGTCGACGACGTAGGTCGCCCCGTGCAGACGTTGTGCGGGGCCGAAGGCTTCGCCGGTCAGGCTGTGCGCGATCATCACGTGATCTCGCACGGTGACGGAGTACGTCATGCGGCATCCCTCCAGTCAATCGTGTGACACAGTCCCGATGAAGATCCGTCGGCGACGGCAGCCATGACGGCGGGCAGGTCCCGCCACGATGAGCTCTCGGTGAGCAGCGCGTCGTACGCGGGGTCACGCAGCAGCCGCAGGGCGAGGGTGAGCCTGTCTCCCGTGCTCCGGGTCCCGCGTCGTCGGGGCGAGACCATCCCCACCTGGCTGGAGCGGATCGTAAGGCGTCGTGAGTGGAATTCACCGCCGAGGTCGAGGCGGACCGGACGGTTTCCGAACCAGCTCGCCACGATGATCTCTCCCTCTGTCGCGCTGGCCTCCAGGGCGAATCGCAGTCCACCCTCGGAGCCGCTCGCATCCACGACGATGTCGCGCTCGCGCGGCGCATCCTCGGGGTGCGCGAATGCGACGTCGAGGCGATCGCTCACGGCTTCCTTGGCGCGGTCGACGTCTACCAGCATCACGTCGGCTCCCGGGATGCCGCGCGCGAGGCGTGCCACGGCGCAGCCGATCATTCCCGCCCCGACGACGGTGATGCGGTCTCCGACAAGGGGAGCGGCATCCCACAACACGTTGACCGCGGTTTCGACCGCGCCGGCCAGCACGGCCCTGCGAGGAGGTACATCCTCGGGCACGACCGCGACGGCGGACTCCGGCACCACGAACGCCGATTGATGGGGAAACAGGGTGAACACGGTGCGGCCCCGCAGGGCGGGGCGGCCGCCTTCGACCACCCCGACATTCAGATACCCGTACTTGACCGGCCCGGGGAAGTCGCCCTCCTGGAAGGGGGACCGCATCCGGTCGTGCTCGCCGTGCGGAACCTCACCGCGGAACACCACGGATTCGGTTCCGCGGCTGATGCCTGTGTACTGGGTGCGCACCAGCACCTCGCCGGGTTCCGGATCCCGCATATCCGCAGTCCGGAGCGCCCCCAGATGTGGTTCTTCGACCCAGAACGCCGTCGCCTGACTCACCACCGCAGACACCCGGGGTGAACCTTCAGGCGCGCGGTACACGTGTCATGAGTGGTACCCATGAAGAGAAAACGATTGGCACAGTGCAAAAAGTTCACCTTGCTCCGCTCTGGTCGGTCTTCGCCGGTGCCGTAGGACTGGCCGCGATCGGCCTCTTCAGCGTGCTTTCCTTCCCCGGGTGGTGTGCCGGACTCCTCTACCTTGTCGGTTCGAACGTCCTTCTCGCCAGGGGGTTGCGCGGGAGCGAAACGCTGCGATTCGGTCCCGCCAATGCGGTGACCGCGGTGCGCTCCTCTCTGGTCGGACTCATCACCGCGCTGGTTGCGACGTCGTTCACCACGCCGATCTCGGTATCCCTCCTGATCGGATTGACCGTTCCCGCCCTCGCACTGGATGCCGTCGACGGCTGGATCGCGCGACGCACGCAGACCACATCAGAACTCGGTGCCAGGTTCGATATGGAGGTGGATGCCTTCCTCCTCCTCGTTCTCAGCGTGTACGTCGCCCAGGACCTCGGCTGGTGGGTGCTCATCATCGGACTCCTGCGCTACGTCTTCGTGGCTGCCGGGTGGCTGCTTCCGTGGATGACGAGGACCCTGCCGCCCCGGTACTGGCGCAAGGTCGTCACCGCGGCGGCGGGGATCGGTCTGACGATCGCGGCGTCCGGCCTGTTGCCCCGGGAAGGCGACGTCATCGTGACCCTCATCAGCCTGGGGCTGCTGGCCGAGTCATTCGCCCGCGACGTGACCTGGCTGTTTCGCCGGAGGTGACGCCGGCCCGGGGCTCTCCTCCGCGTGCCCGATCGTCAGCGGCCCACCGGTTGGAGGTGGTTCGCGGCCCCGTAGTCGGCCACGTTCACGCCGAGCAGCTGGCCCTGAATGTCCGCATGCCGATAGTGCAGGCCCGCCCAGATGCGCGCGTCGATGAGCTCGGCGAGCGGCTCGGAGAACGTGCCGAATGTGCGCACTCTCGGCTCAGCCGCAGCGTCCCCGAGGAGGCCGGAAAAGCTCGTGATGTGGAAGCCGTCTTGGATCACGTCACCGAAGTACATGCGCAGGATGGTGACGTGGGCGGTGTCTTGGCAGTTGTGCCCCGACGGGTGTTCGGGATAGGGCGCCGTGATCAGGGCCGTCCAGCCTGGGTCGGGCTCTGTCGCGGCGTTGCCGTCTTCACCGGCCCGAACGATCGCGTTCCACGGTCGCCAGAAGTCGTAGAAGTACTTGTCGTTCCAGCAGTTGATCGACGCATCCGCACCGCTCATGTTCTGCAGCGCCAGAAGCCTCGCGCTGTCGGCGGCACTGAGGTCGTCACGCGCGATGAGCTGTCGGGCGACTTCGTTCCAGCTTCGGGTCGGCGCGCTCTGCCACCACTTGGCGGCGTACGTCTCGAACTCCGTGCGAGTGGACACCGGGGTCCCGCCCAGAGCTTTGACCTCGTTGAGCTCCAGCGCGTAGGCGGCGCTGTCGAGCGCGAGCGGTGGCGCGGTGCGGAACTGCGAGGAGTTCTCGATGAGGAACGGCTCGACGTCGCCGGCCCATGGGGTGGGATCGAGGATCGGCTGCCCAGTGGAACCGAGGAGTGGCGACCAGTGTCCGGGCCGCAGATCGAGGGTCCACGGAGACGGGCCGAACCGTCCATCGTCCACCCTCGCCGCGAGCATGGCGGCGGCTGCGGCGTGCCCTGCGTCGATGCCCTGCTTCTTGAAGGGACTGTCGTCGATCGCAGCGAGCGAGGCTTCGTATTCGTCATCGAGGTTCTGCAGAAGGGTTTCGCGGGTCGGGAACGGCGCTGTCCCCCGTTGGTCCGAAACGAGCGCGACGAGGACGTCGTAGGCTGCTGTCGCCACGGCGGCGTTCGTCGACGCTTTCGCCCCGAAACGCTTCTTGAGCAGATAGGGCTGGTACTCCTTGGGCCCGATCGCGTTGACCGCGTCGTACACGGCGCCCTGAGTGATGCCCATGTTGATCTGGTAGGCGGGGGGTGCACCGCCGTTCGGTCCCGGTACCGCGGCCAGCGTAGTCGCCGCAAGCTCGTTCCAATGGACGACTTCGGTGGCTTCGGCCTCGACCGGCGGTGCGGCCGATGCGCCTCCGTAACCGCTGAGCAGTGCCGCTGCAACGAGCGCTACGGCCACCAGGCTGATGGATCGCCGACG
>Ga0190272_10001422_pt1 | contig 11529 bp, 11 predicted proteins | sample Popmic504T_FD_133746 | JGI IMG/M metagenome (GOLD analysis project Ga0190272, IMG submission 133746) | Populus adjacent soil microbial communities from riparian zone of Shoshone River, Wyoming, USA - 504 T | ecosystem: Environmental > Terrestrial > Soil > Riparian zone | place: USA: Wyoming...
ACGCTCGCCTTCATGGCCTTGTACGCCGCGTATGGCAGCAACATGGACCCGCGGCAAATGGCCGAACGGGCGCCGCACTCACCTCCGGTGGGCAGCGGTTGGCTCGACGGATGGCGCCTCACCTTCGGGGGTGCCGACTTGGGCTGGGAAGGCGCCCTCGCCACCGTGGTGGAAGCGCCCGGCGAGCACGTCTTCGTGGTGTTGTACGACATCACTGACCTCGACGAGCACGCCCTAGACGCCTGGGAAGGCGCACTAGGGGTCTACGACAAGATTCGCGTGCGCGTGCACACCCTCGATGGCGACAAGCTCAGTTGGCTCTACGTCTTGAACGCCTATGAGGGCGGACTACCGTCCGCGCGCTACCTCGGCATCATGGCCGATGCCGCCGAGTCTGCGGGAGCACCAGACGACTACGTCCAAGACCTGCGGACTCGTCCCTGTCGATCTGTTGGCCCCTGAGTTGACCATGACCACCGTCGAGGAGATTTTCGCGTTCATGACGCGGATGTCGCTGGGGCAGGCAACCCGCCGAATCGACATGGCCCCCGGCGTGACCGTGGTGTTTCACGATGAATTTCCGGTCTCTCACACCCAGAACACGGTGAACGTCACTGCTGGCGCTACACCCGACGACGTGCTGGCAGGCCTTGACGCACTTGTCGACGGGGGGCGCCACCCCTACGTCAATTTCTGGATTGACGACGATGCGACGTTCGCAAATAACATGTCCCCTGCGCTCGTCGAACGGGGACTCAAATGTGAGAACAACGAGTTGCTGCTCTTCACACCGGGCCGGGGGGAGCAAACAGTTCGGCCAACCGACCTGGTCGAGGTAGTGGCTGGCATCGATTTGGACCCCGTGGTGCGGGCTGGCTGGCTGCGCGACCTACCCGACGCGTCAGACGAGACCATCAGCCAACTGGTAGATCGGCGCACTGCATTGGAGCCCGTGGTGGACACCGCGTACCTCGCCGTTCGCATCGACGGGGTGCCCGTCAGCCGCGCCACGCTCTATCGAGCCACGATCGGAACCCACCACATCGGGCAGATCGAAGACGTGAACACCAGCGACGAGCACCGTGGCCGCGGGTACGCGGGCGCCTGCGTCACCCGTGGCGTGCAGATCTTGCAGGACGAGGGGTGCGATTTGATCTTCCTGGAGTCCGACGCCGACGACTGGCCACGCGAGTTGTACTTCCGCCTGGGGTTCACCCGCTTGGCCCCCCTGCCGGTTTTCACCGGACCGTGAGATTTGCTCCAATCCATCAGGCCGGAAGGCTCAACCTTTCCGCAGCAATCCCCGATAGGCAGAGCATGGGTGTAGCGATGCGTGATGACGTCCGGATCATTCGGCCGGCCGCGATTCTCGACGAACGTGCGGCGAATCGCGTCCTCGAGGAGCTCAAGCGACTCGATATCAGCAACGGGGGCGTCTGGAACGCCACCTCTTCGCTGTGGCAGCGCTACGACGTGGCCTGGGATGGCATGGGCGGTACCCGCGGGAATGCCCGACTGCTCGGCTCCATCGCGGTGATGTACGACGCTCCCAACCGCCACCAGATCACCATTTACAAGGTGACGATTACCCCCTACGGACTCGACAGCACCTGGTCGGTCGAGAGCCTGGTCGATGACGCACTCACCTGGGTGGGCCTCACGCTCGAGACGTGCCCGCGCGCCGAACTGGGCGACCCGCCCCGTCGCGACCCCTTCAAGGCTGGCCTCTCGGGCGCACCCCCCGCCTAGGTTCTCAGACGGACGGCTGAGCTTACGAACGGCTGAGCCTTACGAACGGCTGAGCGACAGTTCGCACAGCGCGGCACCCACAAGCAGTCGCACCCCAACTCCAATGGCGTCCTCGTCGGCATCAAACGTGCCCTGGTGCAGGTCACGCACAACAGCGTTGGCCGGGTTGTGCACCCCGAGCCGGAACAACGCCCCCGGTACTTTGTCGAGGTACCAGGCGAAGTCTTCTCCACCCAGACTCTGCTCGACGGTGTGCACGCAATCGTCTCCAAGAAAAGCGCGAGCTACCGTTTCGATGATGGCGACCGATTCTATCTCGTTGATGACAGGTGGCACGCCTCGCGTGTAGTCGACCTTGACGTGAACCCCGTAGGCCTCGGCAATCGACTCGACCGCGTTGGTAACGACAGCCTCCGCGTCTTCCCAGGCTCGGGAGTCGAGGGTACGCACTGTGCCGTCGGCTTCGCCGTGTTGAGGAATCACGTTTGCGGCACCGCCTGCGTGAACCTGACCCCACACCACGGACAGGCCGGCACGCGGGTCGACGCGGCGGCTGAGCACTGCTGGGACGTCGCTGATGATTTTGGCCAGCGCGTACACCAAGTCCCCTGTGAGGTGCGGGCGAGCGGTGTGTCCGCCGATGCTGGAGAGCAGCACCTTGATGTGGTCGCTGCTCCCGGTGATGGGCCCGACCCGGATGCCCACCGTGCCAATGTCCTGGCGCGGGTCGCAGTGCAGCGCAAAGATGCGTCGCACCTCCTCGAGTCCGCCGTCGTCGATAACGTCCAACGCTCCACCCGGCATCGACTCTTCAGCCGGTTGAAAGACCAGGCGGACCCGACCGGTGAACTCCCCCTCACGAGCAAGCTCGGCGAGCACCAGCCCCACTCCTACCAAAATGGCCGTGTGCACATCGTGTCCGCACGCATGCGCGACACCTTTAACCGTGGAGCGGTAGGGGCAGCCTTCTTTCTCGTCGTCGATGGGTAGTGCGTCGATATCAGCCCGCAGTGCGACGACTGGTCCGCCTTGGCCGATGTCGCAGATGACTCCCGAGCCACCGGGTAGCGCTCGCGGGCTGAGCCCTGCTGCAGAGAGCCGGGCGGTCACCAAGGCGGTCGTACGCGTCTCGCGTCTGCCCAACTCAGGGTGAGCGTGTAGGTCTCGTCGCAAGGCGACGAGCTCGCTGGCGACGATCTCGGTTCGCGCCGAGAGGCGGGCACCTAGGTCGGCGAGGTCGATCGGCGGCGAGGTCGTCACACAGGGAGGCTAACTGCTCAGAACACGTCGGCGGGCGTGTACGTGCCCCAGACCTCGCGAAGGGCGTCGCTCACCTCACCCACCGTGGCGCGGGCGCGCAGGGCCTCTCGCATCGGGTACAGCACGTTGGCCTCCCCGGCTGCCGCGGCACGAAGGTCGGCCAACTGTCGATCGACCTCGGCCTGATCGCGCTCAGCGCGCAAGGCGGCCAGTCGCGCCGCCTGGTCTGCCTCAATCGCAGGATTGACCCTCAGCGGCTCGTACGGCTCTTCTTCGGCAATCGCGAATTTGTTTACCCCCACGACGGTCCGCTGCTTGTCGTCGATCTGCCTGGTGACTTCGTAGGCGCTGCGCTCGATCTCCGCCTTCTGGAATCCCGACTCGATGGCAGCGACGGCCCCGCCCAACTCCTCCACGCGATTCATCAGGGCAAGCGCGGCGGCCTCGACTTCGTCAGTCATCGACTCAACAACGTAGGAACCGGCGAAAGGGTCGACGGTGGATGTGACATCGGTTTCGTACGCCAAGACTTGCTGCGTCCGCAGTGCCAGCCGGGCAGCCTTTTGCGAAGGCAACGCGATGGCCTCGTCGTAGGAGTTGGTGTGCAGCGACTGCGTGCCGCCCATAACCGCGGCTAGACCCTGGACCGCTACTCGAACGAGGTTGACCTCGGGCTGTTGCGCCGTCAGTTGCACGCCGGCAGTCTGCGTGTGGAATCGCAGCATCATCGATTTCGGGCTCGTAGCGCCAAACTCTTCCTTCATAATGCGCGCCCAGATCCGACGAGCGGCACGAAACTTGGCCACTTCCTCAAGGAAGGTGGTGCGGGAAACGAAGAAGAACGCAAGCCGTGGCGCGAACGTGTCGATGTCTTGTCCACTCTTGAGAGCAGCCCGGACGTACTCCACACCGTCGGCAAGGGTGAAGGCAATCTCTTGCGCGGGCGTCGCACCTGCTTCGGCCATGTGATAACCCGAGATCGAGATGGTGTTCCACTTAGGAATCTCGTCGCGGCAGTACTTGAAGATGTCAGTGATGAGTCGCAGTGACGCGGCCGGCGGATAAATGTAGGTGCCGCGCGCGATGTACTCCTTGAGTACATCATTTTGGATGGTGCCGTTGAGGTCAGCGCCGGATACACCATGCTCGTCCGCCACCAACTGGTAGAGCAGCAGTAGCACGGCTGCGGGTGCGTTGATGGTCATCGATGTGGAGACACGGTCGAGCGGGATGTCTTTGAAGAGCACGCGCATGTCGTCAATGGAGTCGATCGCAACGCCGACTTTGCCCACCTCACCCGAGGCGACGGGATGGTCGGAGTCGTATCCCATCTGGGTGGGGAGATCGAAGGCGACACTCAAACCAGTGGTGCCGGCACGAAGCAACTCGTGATAGCGCTCGTTGGACTCCTTCGCGGTGCCAAACCCGGCGTACTGACGCATCGTCCACGGACGGCCGGTGTACATCGTGGGATAGACACCGCGAGTGAAGGGGTACGACCCCGGTTCACCCAGAGACTCACTGGGCTCCCAGGCATCAAGCGACCCGGGCCCGTAGACGGGTTCAATCGGAAAGCCAGACTCAGACCGTCGGGACTCGCTCATGAATGCTCCTGCGTTAAGTGTGCCGCCCCGCAGCTTCGGGTGCGCCCAGGGAAAGGGTAGCGACCCGATACTCGTGGATTGGACGGTATCGGTCGTAGAGCGTCACGAGCACGCTGAAGAGCAATACAAAGAAGAGACCGGCATTCAGCTCAAGCGACTGATACCAGAAGACATCGAGGGCAACCAGCAAACTCCCATTGACAACCACCTGCGCAGCAAAGGAAGCCAGCACCGACTCAGTGCTCCAACTGTTGCGCACCACCCACAGCCCGATCGTCGCGTTGATGAGGACAAAGATTGCGGTCCAGGCGAACAGCATGGCGCTGGAGATGGCGAGGCCGGGGAGGACGGAACCGAAGATGACCGCCAACAGGCCAATGAGCACGACCTTTTCGAGCGAAGCCGCCGACCACACCTTTCCGTGCTGAGCCATATAGGCCGCCCGCTCACTCGACTCATCCATCGCGTGCGGCAAGGGTTCAGCGACGAGTTGCCAACGATGATCGGCCGGATCAAGGCGGGGACGAACGACGAACCAGAAGGCGATCCAGGCGATGACAAGGGCGACGACGATTGCTGGCCCAAACCAGGGGTAGTTCTTAACCGTGTCGGTGAAGTCGAGCTGAGCGATGTGGATCCAGTACTCCTGCGGCAACTTGATGAAGACCCAGATCAGCGCGGCAGCGATGAGCCAGAACTTCATCCCATACTTGGTCGGATTCCAACGACTGCGAATTGATTCATAGGCGATGAAGAAGTACTCGAACGTATTCGGGAAAATCAGGAGCAGCGCGCGAACTTGGAAAAGCTCAAACGCCACGACACCAATCTGTCGATAGAAGAACAGAAATCGCGAGACGTTGAATGCGGGGAGACTTGCCCAGTTGCGCAGCGTCGCTATGTACGCCACGCCAAGATAGAAGACATCCATCGCCTTGTCGTAGCCCTGGTAGAAGGGCGGTTCGAATCCAAAGCTTTGGAAAATGGTCTGGTCAACGCCATCGACAATCAGGCAGGAAATAATGGCGGGCAGTGGATATCGCAAGATGAGCAGCGGAAGGAAGAAGCGGACAAGCACGACCGACCAGAAGACAACCTCAACGCTCATGCCTCAACGCGCATGCCTCAACACTCATAGGGGCAGATACCTACAGCGGCCAATACTTATAGCGGCAAGCCGTACCAGCGGATCGCCTCGACGTTCTCGTCGTAGGCCGGATCCGGGCGAGGCGCCTCCGGCTGCGACTGCACCATCTCGTCGGGCTCGACGCGCTCGGGAAGTGTGCGGAATCTCGACTCTTGGCTCACCTCAGCCGCGTCAGCCGAACTCGTCGCCACCTGCTCCTCTGCCATAAGTGGATGGTACGACGCCAACGGTCCCCCGCGATAGACCGCTGGCGATACAGCACACTGGGTGCTTGTGAGAGTTCTTGTGGTCGATGACGATCCCTCAGTGCGCGACTCACTCCGTCGCTCCCTTGAGTTCAACGGGTATGAGGTCTCGACGGCCGACAATGGCGAGCAAGCACTGGAAACTCTCGATACGCGCACCCCGGACGCGGTGATTCTGGACGTCAATATGCCCGTGATGGATGGTCTGGAGGCATGTCGGCGTCTGCGCGCCGCCGGTCACGATCTCCCGGTGCTCATGCTCACTGCCCGAGAGGACGTGCGCGACCGCGTCCTTGGATTGGACGCCGGGGCCGACGACTACCTGCCCAAACCCTTCGCACTCGAAGAGCTGCTTGCCCGGCTTCGAGCGCTCCTCCGGAGGACCCCGTCTCAGTCACACGATGCGTTGATTTCTGAGCAAGCAGCCGCCGAGGCACTCGCCTTTGCCGGTTTAACCCTCGACCTCGGTACCCGCGAGGTCGCGCGGGGTAGCCGTGAGGTGCGACTCACGCGCACCGAGTTCGCGTTGCTTGCGGCACTGATGCAACGTCCTCGGCAAGTCATGACACGGGCACAGATCCTTGACGAGGTGTGGGGCTACGACTTCCCGACGACGGCAAACTCGCTCGAGGTATACGTCGGATACTTACGTCGCAAGACAGAGGCTGACGGTGAGACGCGTCTCATTCATACTGTTCGCGGAGTGGGCTACGTACTACGGGAGACACCACCGTGACAGATGCCGCCGTGACCGACAGCCCGGTAAAGGAATCTCGCTTCTCGATTCGTGCCCGCATCGCCATTCTTGCCGCGTCTGCGGTCGCGCTCGTTGTGGTGCTGACCCTGGTGGCAGTCTTCTTCACGCTTAAGACTCAGCTCAATGACCAGTTTGAAGACGAACTCCTCATCAGGGCGCAAGCTGCGGTCGGCGCTGGCCTAGGTGATCCAGAAACCATCGTGCAGTTGCCCTCTGAGGCGTTCGGAGAATCTCAGTGGTCGCTGCTGACGTTCAACGGTCAGTTGTTCATTCCGCGAGGTGGGGTGGAGCCGCCCATCAGCGATTCCGAACTTGCCGTCCATCAGGGGCAAGCGGACTCCTCGATCCGCTCGGTTCAGATCGATGGCCAGGGATATGCGGTCGTGGCGGTTCCGGCCGGTGGTGGAGCCACGTTGATGCTGACTGAGTCTGCAAACTCGGTCAACGAGTCGACGCAGACCCTCGCGTTGTTGCTCATCCTCATCGGCATTACCGGAGTCCTCGGGGCCTTGGTGGTCGGCTACGCAGTGGCTCGGGCGGGACTTAGGCCTGTTGGAGAACTGACCGAAGCAACCGAACGAGTTGCCCGCACTGGAGAGTTGCGCGCTATCCCCGTTCGGAGTGACGACGAGTTGGGCAGGCTCGCGCAGTCGTTCAACATCATGCTCACGTCGTTGGACGCGGCGCGAGACCGCGAACGCCAACTCGTCGCCGACGCTGGTCACGAACTTCGGACCCCACTGACTTCGATCCGCACCAACCTCGACCTACTGGCTCAGTCCGAATCCACTCAGGTCGCTCTTCCAGAGTTGGAACGTGAGTCGTTGCTCGCCGATGTGAGAACGCAACTCACCGAACTAAGCAGCCTCATCGACGACCTCGTGCAACTTTCCCAAGGAACTCCTTCAACTTCCGTGCGACATGTCGACTTCGTCGATGTCATTGAGCGAGCCGTCGACCGCGTGCGGCCTAGAGGACACGGCATCACCTTCGAGGTGTCGCTGGAGCCGTGGTGGGTCCACGGAGACCCAGCACCCTTGGAACGGTCGGTGACGAACCTGCTCGACAACGCCGCGAAGTGGAGCCCACCCAGTGGCGTCGTCGTGGTGCACCTAAGCGACGGAGTGCTCACGGTTACCGATAGTGGACCAGGGATTCCGGAAGGCGACCAACGCAAAGTCTTTGAGCGCTTCTACCGCTCCGACGAGGCGCGCGGCGCACCCGGTTCAGGGCTGGGATTGGCCATCGTGGCGCAGACCATCGCCCAACATGGCGGAACCGTGTCGGCCAGCAACGCGAATACCGGTGGCGCGCTGCTGACCGTGACGCTGCCTGGCACAAAGACTCTGCCTGACGCAAAGACTTAGGTGGCGTTCAGCCGCCTCTCAGGGTTTTCTCAGGTTCGCTCGACACGATCGAGCCATGACGAACACTTACCCCACCCTCCCCCTCCCCACTTCTGGTCCTCCTTCCGAACCTCCTTACGGCTCCACTCCCCCGGTGAACAAGCCACCCCAGCGTCGAAGCAACGCCTGGGCCGTCGTGGTCGCCGCCGCCTTGGCTGGCACCCTCGGTGCCGGCGCGGGCGCCAGCGCCGTCGTGCTCGCCACTGACGACGGAACGAGCATTACCAGCAATACCGCCAACACCGGCGGCGCAAGCCAGGCCGTGCTCCCCGCAGGCAACATCTCCGGCGTTGCCGCCGCGGTGCTCCCCAGTGTGGTGTCCATCCAGTTCGCCAGCGCCGAGGGCGGTGGCTCCGGGTCTGGCGTTGTGCTGGATACCGATGGGCTCATTCTCACCAACAATCACGTGGTAGAGGCAGCCGCCAGCGGTGGATCCCTCACAGTGACGTTTAGCGACGGCACCAGTACGTCCGCCGAGATCGTCGGACGCGACCCCGGTGCCGACCTCGCGGTCATCCGGGTCGAACCCACCGACTCGCTCGTGCCCGTGAAACTCGGCTCATCCGACGACCTCCGAGTTGGCCAGACCGTGGTCGCCATCGGTTCACCCCTGGGCCTAAGTGGCACGGTCACTACGGGCATCGTGAGTGCCAAGAACCGTCCGGTGACCGCGGGCAGCGGCGCACCTGGCGAAGAGGCTTCCGTTCTCAATGCGATCCAGACTGATGCAGCGATCAACCCCGGCAACTCCGGAGGTGCGCTCGTCAACCTCAAGGGCGAACTGGTGGGCATCAACTCGGCCATCGCCACCCTCGGCGGTTCCGAGGGAGCCCAGTCGGGAAGCATCGGCCTCGGCTTTGCGATTCCCATCGACCAGGCCAAGTGGATTGTCGACCAGTTGGTGGCCAATGGTGCAGCCACCCACGCGCAACTTGGCGTCTCTGTTGGGAACGCCACCGGCGAGGTACTCGGCGCCGAGCTGCAGACTGTCGAGGAAGGTTCAACTGCCGCGGAGGCTGGCTTGCAGGCCGGCGACATCGTGACAGGTTTTCACGGCCAGCGCGTCGACTCAGCAGACGCATTGGTGGCCGCTGTGCGATCCACAGAACCTGGCACCACCGTGACTATCGCGTTCGTCCGCAACGGCGATGAACAAGAGGTCACGGCGACACTGGCGCAAGCCGGCGCATAGACCTCCTCGATCCTGCAAGCGGGCGACTCCGGCTTCTTTGCCCCCTCTACACCCAAGAGGGCGGATACCCCCTTGCAGCACCGCCCCGTCTCCTTGAAAGAACAGGAGGCGGGGCGCTGTGCTGTCACAATGTCTTTGTGACGAAGTACGCGGCTCGCCTAGTAGATTTCTCCAAGTACTCCATCACGGCCGTCGCCCTACTTCTCGCCCTGGCAACTGTCACGAACTGCGAAGGAGGCGAGGACGAGGTAGCACCAAAGCCCTCGGGGCCGCGGGAGGAGTCGCGCCTCGAAGCGGCCGTGGTGGAGGGATCCGTTACCTACTCTGAGGAACCGTTCGGCCCCCTTGAGATGACCGTCCGCATCACCAATTGGGATGCAGGCACTTATGTTTGGCCCGACCCGTGCCCCATCTACCACTTCGAGTGGAGCGAAAGTGTGACGACCTACGGCGAGGGTTACCGCTACTTGGACTGCGCAGGCGGCCAAAATCTTGAGCCGGAGGAGTCAGCGGATTTCAATATCCACATTCCGGCGCCAGAGCCAGGTGGCATCAGACTGGAGTGGGCGCTGGTCGACCCCAAGGGTTGCGACCGAATTCTGTTGCCCGTTGATGACGACGGTCCAGGTTGTTTGGAATCCTGAACCAGTGAATCGAATCTGGCTGATCAGGCATGGCGAAGCGCATGTCAACCATGTCCCCGAGGACGGGCTGCTTCGCGTGGTCGACGAAGAGGGCCTCACCCCGCTGGGCGCGCAACAGGCTGAGATGCTGCGCGAGCGGATCTCGCGTACCGGCGAGATTCACCCTGATGTGGTGGTCACCAGCACGTTCATGCGCGCTCACCAAACAGCGCAGATCGTCAGCAAGGCGTGGGACGTGCCGATGGTGGAGTCTGACGACGTCCAAGAATGGCGGCTCGGGGGTGATGCTGTGGGTCTCACCGTGGAGCGCGCATTGCAGTCGTGGGCGCGCATTCGGATGGGCGAAGGCCACGATGACCGACTAAGCCCACAAACGGAGACTCACAACGAATTCGTTGCTCGCGTCGATGATGCGCTGCAACAGCTGCCCGCCCGCTACCCCGAGCAGAACATCGTCGTCTTCACCCACGGTGGTGTGATTGCGCGTTCGTTGACGACCTACCTGGGCTTGCACCCTGAGGCGTCAATCAACGGCACCCATGCCGACCACACGTCTATCACCGAATGGCGTCAACAGCCCGATAGCACTCTCGCGCCGTGGATGTTGGCGCGATACAACGACCACTCTCACCTGCTGGACTCCCCGAGCTAGGCCGCCCGGCCTCCCTGGACTTTCTCCCAGGCGAACTCGAGGGCATCTCCCAGTATCTCCACGATCCGCCCCAAAACCTGCTGGTCAGCAATCAAAGGTGGCGACAACTGAATGACGGGATCGCCGCGGTCGTCGAGGCGGCACAGCAGACCGTTCTCGTAGAGCTGCGCCGAGAGTACCTGGCGTAGCAGCCAGTCGGCTTCGTCGTCGTCGAAGGTCTCTTTGGTTTGACGGTCTTTCACCATCTCCAGGGCGAAGAAGTGTCCGACGCCTCGCACATCACCGACCAGCGGGACGCGACGCAACTGGTTCAGCCGTTCGCGCAGGAAGATTTCGTTCGCACGCACATTGTCGAGAATGTTCTCGCGCTGGTAGATGTCGAGCACCTTGTGCGCCACCGCAGCGGACACCGGGTGACCGCTGTAGGTGACGCCGTGGTTGTACATCGCCTTTCCCGAAATGAAAGTTTCGGCGACGCGGTCGTGCACGATGACTCCGCCCAGCGGCGCCATACCCGCTGTGGCGCCCTTGGCGAAGATGATGAAATCGGGCTGGATCTCGTACCGCAACGAACCGAACCACTCTCCGACGCGGCCAAAGCCAGTGATGACTTCGTCGGCCGTCAGCAAGATGCCGTACTTGTCGGCAAGGCGTCGAAGGCCGGCCCAGTAGCCCGCGGGTGGCACAAAGCAGCCTCCGGAGTTCTGCACGGGTTCGGCGATGATGAGGGCCACCTCTTCGGGCCCAGCTGCAACGATGGCTGCTTCCATCTCCTCGAGCAGGGCTTTGGTGAACTCAGCTTCGTTGTCGCCCTGCGGGTGACGATAGGCGTTGGTCTCGCTGACATGGGTGACGTCGATCGGCAACGGCTCG
>Ga0190272_10001423_pt1 | contig 11527 bp, 11 predicted proteins | sample Popmic504T_FD_133746 | JGI IMG/M metagenome (GOLD analysis project Ga0190272, IMG submission 133746) | Populus adjacent soil microbial communities from riparian zone of Shoshone River, Wyoming, USA - 504 T | ecosystem: Environmental > Terrestrial > Soil > Riparian zone | place: USA: Wyoming...
ATCACGGCGCGCCACTTGGCGAATTTTGCGCCGAGAGCGCGGTATTCGGCGAGCCGCTCGCGCAGCCCGTCCAGCCCTTCCGTGATCAGCTCGCCGGGACAGAACGGCAGCGGCTTGGTTCCCTTGTCGACCTTGATGCCAGGCAGCGCACCCGCCTGCTGGATGATCCTTGTGAGCGCCGTGCCGTCCTTGGCCTTCTGGCGGATGGTTTCGTCGTAAAGGATGACGCCCGAGACGTATTTGGACATCGCCTCATTGGTACGGAACATCATCTCGCGGTAGTCGCGGCGATTGTCCTCGGTGTTCTCCACGCCGATCGCGTCGAACCGCTTCTTGATCGTGCCGGACGACTCGTCGGCCGCCAGGATGCCGCGCCCCGGCGCGACCATGGCTTCGGCGACGCGGTTGAGTTCGGTGAGGTTCATGCGCCCCTCCTTGCTTCTTGCTTGGGACCAAATTGGCGCCTCTCTTAGCGCAGGCGCGAAGGCGCTGACCATCCCCGAGGCGTTATTTCGCAGCGTGCTCCACATGCGCAACAAGCGGCATGGCGCGGCATGCCGTCGATCCTATATGTTGCGTTGCACCATATTTGTGCTGCGATGCAGCAACCAATTGCCATATAGGACGTTGAAGCCAATCACCGGGACAGGGGAGCATCGCTTGCGCAAACTCGGACAGACCCTCGCGGCCCTGGCGCGCAATCGGCGCCACTGGTCGACGCTGCTGCAGTCGACCGCCGCCAAGCATGGCCGGGCGGCGGCGCCCACACACCTCACCGAGCTCACCGGCTTCGGCTCGAATCCGGGCGCGCTGCGCATGTTCACCTACGTGCCGAAGAGCCTCGGGCGCTCGCCCGGGCTCGTGGTCGTGCTGCACGGCTGCACGCAATCCGCCGCGAGCTACGATCTGGGAGCCGGCTGGTCCACGCTCGCGGAGCGCTACGGCTTTGTCCTGCTGTTCCCAGAGCAAACGCCCGCGAACAACCCGAAGACCTGTTTCAACTGGTTCCTGCCGGGCGACACCGCGCGCGACGGCGGCGAGGTGCTCGCGATCCGGCAGATGATTGAAAAGACGATCGGCGCGCACGGTATCGACCGCTCTCGCGTTTTCATCACCGGCCTTTCGGCGGGCGGCGCGATGGCCGCAGCGATGCTGGCGACTTACCCGGAAGTCTTCGCGGCGGGCGCGATCATCGCGGGATTGCCGTACGGCAGCGCCAGCAACGTGCAGGAGGCGTTCGAGAGCATGTTTCAGGGCAGGCCGCACTCCGCCAAGGAGTGGGGCGACAAGGTGCGGCGCGCGTCGCGCCATCGCGGTCCCTGGCCGCGCGTGTCGGTATGGCAGGGCGATCTGGACACGACGGTGAAGCCCGTGAACGCCGAAGGCCTCGTCGCGCAATGGCGCGATGTGCATGGCATCGATGGCGCGCCGGTCGCGGACAAGGTCGACGGCTATCCGCGCAAGGTCTGGCGCCGCGACGGCGTCGATATCGTCGAGTCCTACACCATCACCGGGATGGCGCACGGCACTCCGCTCGCGACCGCAACGCACGGCGGCACCGCGGGACCATTCCTGCTCGAAGCCGGAATTTCGTCGTCCTATCACATCGCGAAGTTCTTCGGCCTGGCCGGCGAGGCGCGCGTGAGCGAGCCTGTTCGCGAAACCGAGCGCGCGCCGCTGGTGCCGGACGACGTCGAGTTCATTCCTGACGAGCGCGTTGAGATTCTCGACGCGGAATCCCATGGGCCGAAGGCTGAAGCGAAACGCGAACGCGCGATCGACGTGATGGCGATCATCACCAAGGCGTTGACTTCCGCAGGGCTGATGAAGCCGCCTGCGTGACCCTCAGGCCCGCAACGCCTCGACGCCGGGCAATTTGCGGCCTTCCAGCCATTCCAGAAACGCGCCGCCGGCCGTCGACACATAGCTGAACTTGTCGGCAACGCCTGCCGCATTGAGCGCCGCAACGGTGTCGCCGCCCCCCGCGACCGAAACAAGCCCGTGGGATTTGGTGCGCTCGGCGGCGTAGCGCGCGACTGCCACGGTGCCGGTGTCGAACGGCGGCATCTCGAATGCGCCGAGCGGGCCGTTCCAGACCAGCGTTGCGGCATCGTCGAGCGCGCCCTTGATGCGTTCGACCGACTGGCGGCCGATGTCGAGCACCATGCCGTCGCGCGGAATCCCGTCGAGTCCGTAAGCGTGGGAAGGCGCGTTCGCCTCGAAATGGAAGGCGACAGTCGCATCAACCGGGAGGATGATGGCGCAGCCGGCTTCCTCGGCCTTGGCGAGAATGCGGCGCGCGGTGTCGGCGAGGTCCTTCTCGGCAAGGGACTTCTGCACGTTGATGCCTTGCGCGTGCAGGAAGGTGTTGGCCATGGCGCCGCCGATCACCAGCCCTTCGACCTTGGTGATCAGGTTTTCCAGCAACTCGAGCTTGGTCGACACTTTCGCGCCCCCGACGATCGCGATCACCGGCCGCTGCGGATGATCCAGGGCCTTGCCGAGCGCTTCCAGCTCGGCCTGCATGGTGCGCCCCGCATAGGCGGGAAGCTTGCGGGCGAGGCCTTCGGTCGAGGCATGCGCGCGGTGCGCGGCGGAGAATGCATCGTTTACGTAGATGTCGCCGAGCCTCGCCAGTTTCTCCACGAAGCCCGGATCGTTCTTTTCTTCTTCCTTATGGAAGCGGGTGTTTTCCAGCAGCAGAACGTCGCCAGGTTTCATCGCGGCGATGGCGGCCTCCGCGGCTTCGCCGACGCAATCGTCCGCGAAGGCGACATGTTTCTTCACGATGCGCTCGACTTCCGCGGCGACCGGCTTGAGCGACTCTTTCGGATCACGTCCTTTCGGACGGCCGAAATGCGCGAGCAGGATTACCTTGCCGCCCTTGCGGGCGATCTCGTCGATCGTCGGCGCGACGCGCTCGATGCGGGTCGCATCGGTGATCCTGCCGTTCTCCATCGGGACGTTGAGATCGACGCGCAAAAGGACACGCTTGCCGTTCACGTCGGCCTGATCAAGCGTGCGGAATGCGTTGCTCATATCGAAGTCTCATCGCTTCGGCGGAGATTTGTCCCACTGCACCAGCGACCAGATCAGCACGCCGGTGAAGAAGATCAGCCCGATGTGGCCGATCCACTCGACGAGTGTGAACTCCGCCAGACGCGACATCACGTCAGATCAGCTTGCCCATCGCGACGGCGGTATCCGCCATGCGGTTGGAGAAGCCCCATTCGTTGTCGTACCAGGCGAGAACCGACACCAGCGTGCCGTCGATCACCTTGGTCTGATCCATGTGGACCGTGGACGAATGCGGATCGTGGTTGAAGTCGATCGAGACGTTCGGGCTCGTGGTGTAGCCGAGGATGCCCTTGAGCTGCTGCTCGGACGCGCGCTTCACCGCGCCGTTGATCTCATCGACCGTGGTCGCCCTCTTGGCGACGATCTTGAGATCGACCACCGAGACGTTCGGCACCGGCACGCGCATCGCAAAGCCGTCGAGCTTGCCCTTGAGTTCGGGCAGCACGAGGCCGATCGCCTTGGCGGCGCCGGTCGAGGTCGGGATCATCGAGAGCGCGGCCGCGCGGCCGCGGTAGAGATCCTTGTGCATGGTGTCGAGCGTCGGCTGATCGCCCGTGTAGGCGTGGATCGTCGTCATGAAGCCGCGCTCGATGCCGACCGCGTCGTTGAGGACTTTCGCGACCGGCGCGAGGCAGTTGGTCGTGCACGAGGCGTTCGAGACGACCAGGTGATCCTTGGTGAGCTTGTCGTGGTTCACGCCGAAGACGACCGTCATGTCGGCGCCGTCGGCCGGCGCCGAGACGAGCACGCGCTTTGCGCCGGCGGTCAGGTGCGCGGAGGCCTTGTCCTTCGCGGTGAACAGGCCGGTGCATTCGAGCGCGATATCGACGCCCATGTCTTTCCACGGCAGCTTCGAAGGGTCGCGTTCGGCGCACACCTTGATCTTGCCGTTGCCGAGGCTGATCGAGTCGCCCTCGACCGTGACGGTGCCGGGAAAGCGGCCATGCACCGAGTCGTAGCGCAGCAGGTGCGCATTGGTCTCGACCGGACCGAGATCGTTCAGGGCCACGACCTCGATGTCGGTGCGGCCGGATTCGGCGATGGCGCGCAGGATATTGCGGCCGATGCGGCCAAACCCGTTGATGGCGACCCGGACGGTCATTTCTAAGTTCTCCTTACCCTGAATTCGTCATGGCCGGGCTTGTCCCGGCCATCCCGATAGGGCGGGCACTACGGTGCGTCCCTAAGCGGGATCGCCGGGTCAAGCCCGGCGATGACGCCAAAACGTGGCCGCTTGTTAGCTCAACTGCCGAGCTTGCTCAACGCCGCCTCGGCGACCTTCTCGGGCGTAATGCCAAAGTGGCGGTAAAGGTCCTTGTAGGGCGCGCTGGCGCCGAAGCCGTTCATGCCGACGAACACGCCGTCGGAGCCGATGATCGCGTCCCAGCCCTGCCGTACGCCGGCCTCGACCGCGACGTTGACGGCGGCGTTGCCGATCAGAGTGCGGCGCGCCGCAGCATCGCTCGCGGCGAACAGTTCGAAGCTCGGCACCGAGACGACGCGCGTCAGCGCGCCTTGTGCGTCGAGCAGCTTCTTGGCCTCGACCGCAATGGCGACCTCCGAGCCGGTGGCGAAGATCGAGACCCGCGCCTGGCCGGCGATCGAGGATGCGATTTCGTAGGCGCCGGCAGCGCAGAGGTTGCGGGTGACATATTCCTTGCGCAGTTGCGGCAGGTTCTGCCGCGTCAGCGCGAGCAGGCTCGGGCCGTCCTTGTTTTCCAGCGCAAGCTGCCAGCACTCGATCGTCTCGACCGTGTCGCACGGACGGAACACCAGCAAATTGGGAATCGCGCGCAGCGCCGCGAGATGCTCGACCGGTTGGTGCGTCGGGCCGTCTTCGCCGAGTCCAATGGAATCATGCGTCATCACATGGATCACCCGTTCGCCCATCAGCGCTGCAAGCCGGATCGCGGGGCGGCAATAGTCGGCGAACACCAGGAACGTGCCCGAATACGGAATGATGCCGCGATGCAGCGCCATGCCGTTCATCGCCGACGCCATGCCGTGCTCGCGCACGCCGTAATGGATGAAGCGGCCGGAATAGTCAGCGGCCGACATCGCCTTCATGCCTTTCGGGCGCGTATTGTTCGAGCCGGTGAGGTCGGCCGAGCCGCCGACCATTTCGGGCACCGCGGCGGTCAGCGCTTCGAGCGCGTTCTGCGAGGCGATGCGGGTCGCGATTTCTTTCGGCGTCTTGGCAAGCTCCTGCTTGAAGCCGCGCACCACGTCGGAGAGGCCGAGCGGCAGGTCGCCATTGATGCGGCGCGCGAATTCGCCGCGCCGCTCGACGGGAAGTGCGGCGAGCCGCTCCTCCCAGGTCTTGCGGGCGGATTTTCCGCGCTGCCCGGCGGTGCGCCAGCCTTGCAGGATATCGGCCGGCACCTCGAATGCCGGCGACGCCCAGCCGAGCTTCTCGCGCGCGCCCTTGATCTCGTCGGCGCCGAGCGGCGAGCCGTGCGAGCCAGCCGTGCCTGCCTTGGTCGGTGCGCCGAAGCCGATGGTGGTGCGGCAGGCGATCATCGACGGCTTGTCGGATGTCTGCGCAGCCTCTAAGGCGCGCGCGATGGCTTCCGGGTCGTGGCCGTCGATGCGGCTCGCGTTCCAGCCGGCGGCCTCGAAGCGCTTCACCTGATCGACCGAGTCGGCAAGCGAGAGCGGACCGTCGATCGAGATGCCGTTGTCGTCGAACAGCACGATCAGGCGATTGAGCTTCAGGTGCCCGGCGAGCGCGATGGCTTCCTGCGAAATGCCTTCCATCAGGTCGCCGTCCGAGGCGAGCACATAGGTGTGGTGATCGACCACGTCGCCGAATTCGGCCGCGAGATGGCGCTCCGCGATGGCCATGCCGACCGCGTTGCCAAGCCCCTGTCCGAGCGGGCCCGTGGTGGTCTCGACGCCCGGCGTGATGAAGTTCTCGGGGTGACCGGGGGTGAGTGAGCCAAGCTGGCGGAAGCGCTTGATCTCCTCGATCGTCATCGAGTCGTAGCCGAGCAGATAGAGCAGCGCATAGACCAGCATCGAACCGTGGCCGGCGGAGAGCACGAAGCGGTCGCGGTCCGGCCATTTCGGGTCGGCCGGATCGAATTTGAGGAATTTGGTGAACAGTACGGTCGCAATATCGGCCGCGCCCATCGGCAGCCCGGGATGACCGGATTTGGCCTGCTCCACCGCGTCCATGGCGAGCGCCCGGATGGCATTCGCCATGCGGTCGTGCCCGGCGCGGCTCTGCGGCCGGTTTTCGGGTTCGCGCAGTGCGGCGGCTGATGCGGTCATCACGGTCTGCCCCTCGAATTCAAGGGGTGGATAGCACCTGAGCCCTTCGAGTCAAATGCGCCAGCCGCAGAGTCCGGTGGATGACTGAAGGAGGCACCGGCCGAGAATCGAAGCGGCCCCGAAGCCACAATGGAACAATTCCATGGCCCTCCGGTTCTTTGGGGATCGTGACACCGGCCGCGCAATGGCCGGCGGAGGAGAACCCCCATGAACGGCATCATCTATATCGTCGGTCTGATCGTAGTCATCATGTTTATCCTGTCTTTCCTCGGTCTTCGGTAAAGGACCCCGCCATGGTGGACGTCCCAACGTACCGCGAACCGGCTGCGGCCGGTCCAGTCGCCACCCCGGGCGGCCCTCCGTCCTACATCCATTGGGGCCCGGTATTTGCCGGCGCCTTGGTCGCCGCCGCGGTATCGTTCGTGCTGATGACCTTCGCGTCAGCCGTGGGCCTGATGATCGCCTCGCCGTCGCCGACCTGGCGCGATACCTCGGTCTGGCTCGCGATCCTGTCTGGCGTCTGGATCATCCTGGTGACGGTCGGCGCTTTTGCCCTCGGCGGCTATATAACCGGCCGGGTCCGCTCAAGCTGGAGAACGTCTCCGGACGAAGTGGAATTCCGGGACGGCGCGCACGGACTCCTGGTCTGGGCGCTTGGTGTTGTCCTGGGCGCCGCCTTGCTGTGGGCGACCGCCAGTACGTTGACCGCCGCGAATACCGCTACGTCCTCGCCGCGCGAGACCGCGGGGGCGTCAGGCTTCCTCGCCTACGAGCTCGACCGTCTGTTCCGCTCCGAGCGGCGGCTGGAGCCGGTCGCCGCGGACGTTCGCGCCGAGGCGAGCCGCATCCTGACGAAGGGCATCGGACGGCAGGAGTTGCCATCCGAGGATCGCGCGCATCTCAACCGAGTCGTCGCGGGCGCGACAGGCTTGCCGGCTGCGGACGCGGAGCGCCGCGTGATCCAGGTGCTGGCGGAGGCGCGCAATTCCACCTCGCGGGCGCGCCGCACCGCGGTCATTCTCGGGTTTGCCGCTGCTGCTGCACTTGCCGCTGCTGCCGCCGCTGCCTGGTTCGCGGCAGGCATCGGCGGAAAGCATCGCGACGACGAATTCGCGCCGCCGTTGCGGTTCGGACGTGTCGTGACGCGGCCGGTCTAGTCGTAGCCCGGCGGAGGCTCGAAACCGCCGAAAGCCTCCTCCACCAGCCGGGCGAACGCAATCGAGGTCTTGTCGTGGCCTTGGCGCGCGACCGCCTGATAGCCGGTCGGCAGCCCTGACGGCGTGATGCCGGACGGTCCGACCGTCGACGGCAGGAAGACCACGCCCGAATAGCCGGCCCAGAACAGCTGGTCGGTCGGGGGCACGCGCTTGTTGTTCACCGTGATGCGGCGCCGCCAGCGCTTGCCCTCGTGCGCGTGATCATGCGGGAACGCCGCGGACGCTGCGACCGGACAAAGCAGGATGTCGTAATCCTTGAAGAACGCGTTGAATTTGAGCCGCATCTGGTGACGCTCGTTGTTGAGCTGGAGCCAGCGGCGGTGGGCCATGGTCACGCCATCGACCGATTGCGCGAGATATTCATTCGGGTCGCTCGCGAGCTCCTGCTTCCAGTCCTCGATGTCGGTATCAGGCATGCGCGCCGAGGTCGCGGCGCGCAGCAGGCGGATGTAGATGTCGTGCAGCCGCGCGGTGTCGATATCGGGCTCGGCCTCTTTCACCTTCGCGCCGGCTTTCGCGAGCTTGTCGACCAGCCCCTGCAGTTGGTCGGCATATTCGTGGTCCAGGTCGCTCGCCGGATCGGTGAGCTTCACGGCAACGCGGAATTGCTTCAGCGAGGTCTTGTCGCACTTCGGCAACGCGACTTTGAAATAGCCGCCGTCGTCCGGATCGGGCCCGGCCATGATATCCAGCGCCACATCGAGATCTTTCGCCGAGCGCGCCAGTGGGCCCAGCACGGAAATATCCGCGGGCGCGACCACGCCGGGCAACGCTTGCCCGCGCGGAGTGACCAGTCCGTAGGTCGGCTTGTGGCCGAACACTCCGCAGTAGTGCGCAGGGTTGCGGATCGACGAGCCGATGTCGCTGCCCGCTTCGATGCCGGTCAGGCCCGCCGCCAGCGCGACCGCCGAACCGCCGGACGAGCCGCCCGGCGTGCGATCAAGGTCCCACGGATTGCGGGTCATGCCGTAGACGGCATTGTAGCTCTGCCAGTCGGCGAGCATCAGCGGCACGTTGGTCTTGCCGAACAGCGTGACGCCGGCGTCGATCATGCGCTGCGCCGACACCGCGGTGGTTTCGGTCACGTTCTCCTTCATCGCCGGCGCGCCCCAGGCGGTCGGCGAGCCCGCCACCTGGAAGCTCTCCTTGATGGTCATCGGCACACCATGCAGCGGGCCGAAGCGCTTGCCCTTCTTCAGCGCGGCATCGGCAGCCCTGGCGCGCTTGCGCGCCTTCTCCTTGTCCATCCAGATGACGGCGTTGAGCTTCGGATTGTATTTCTCGATGCGCGCGAGGAAATGATCGAGCAGTTCAAGCGAGCCGATCTTCTTGCGCCGGATGAGGGACGCAAGCTCGGTCGCGGACTTGTAGTGCAACGGGTCCATGGGAGTTCCTCGGGCGGCGGGGCCGCGATCCTAGCAAGCCCTTGGTGCGCGAGCCTATGCGGTCCGCGGCGATGGCGGCAGCCCTCCACCACGCCGTTGACAAATCCACGACATTGTTTTGCCCGCATGATCCCTGAACGTTGACGCCACGGTAGGGCGCAACGTAAGTTTCTAACGCAAATCCTTGGCGCTTCACGGGTTTCATGGCGCGTGCCGCCGCGGCGGCCGGTTCGCGCGATGGGGAGGCAATGACTGACGCGAGCGCGATCGAGGCCGCAACCAGGCGGCTCGCCGCGGCCCTCGATGCGCTCGAGGCCGCGCTGGAACGGCGGCGCTCCGGCGATCGCGGCGAGGATGCGCTTGCCGCGCAGGTGCATGCGCTCGGCTCCGACCGCTCCAAGCTCGCCTCCGACCTCGATGCCGCGGCCGCCCGCTCGCGCAAGCTCGAAGCGGCCAACCGGGAGATCGCGCACCGCCTCGATGTCGCCATCGAAAACATCCGCTCGGTGATCGAGGCGCCGCCATGAGCCACGTGAACGTCACCATCCACGGCCGCCAATACCGCATGGCCTGTGAGGACGGGCAGGAGGATCATCTGTCCCGCCTCGCGCGCGACCTCGACCAGCGCATCGAACAGCTTAAAGGCAGCTTCGGCGCGATCGGCGATATGCGGCTGATCGTGATGGCGGCACTCACGCTCGGCGACGAGTTGAGCGAGGCGGCCAGACGCGTGCGGCGGCTGGAGGAAGAGCTGACCGCGCTGCAGGACGTGCGCGTCGCTTCCAGCGAACGTGCGCAGGCAACGCAGGTCGCGGTCGCGGCTGCGCTCAATTCCGCCTCGGAGCGCATCGAGCACGTGACGCGCAGCCTGAACCAGAGTCTCGGCGAGGGCATCGGTATTGGGTGAGGCCGCAAACGGGGTCACCAACATGTCCGCCAGTGGGGGAGGCATTCCGGCCAGGCGCAAATCGATAGCCGGAAGCGAACGCCGCAGGAGTGCCGCAGGCGAGGATGTCGCATCTTGGCGTCTGGCTTCACGCGGACCGATCCTGGCTTACGATGAATATTCCGATGAGGAGGTCGAACTCCGCATTGGCCAACGCAATCCCGAACGGATCGAAGGCCTGCTGATCGATTTCCGTTATGTTACGCGCGACCGCGAAGTCTCGCGCCGGTCGGTGTTGTGTTGGCAGTGCGGGCGCGATGGCGATCGCCTCTATGTGCGGGGCTATTGCGGGTTTCGCGAGGAGCTTCGGACATTTCGTGTGGATCGCATGGCGGATGTCATTGCCATACAGGGCGACCGCGAAATGCCGGTCGAGGACGCCGCCGCGTTTTTCGCGGCATTCGCCGCGCGGGAGACTTCCGGGCGAACCGCCCCGAGGGTGTCGGTTCGCGATTGATGGTCTGCATCGGGGTGGCACGAGGCGATTGAAAGCACTACATTGCCAATGCGGGGCTGCGGGGTGCGTTAGAAACATACTCCCGGGGCCTTACGATCCTGAAGGGAGCTGTCCCTGACCGGACCCGTGGGTCCGGATATATGGCGCCCACCTACTTATGTAGGTTCCCGGGGTCGACTTCCGACGGCTTTTGTGGCTCCGCACTCTTTCTTTTTCCTTCCTGCCGTCGAATTTTCCATCAAGGCCGGGCATGACTGAGCGAAATGTCCCAGCATGATTCCATCTCCGACCTGAAATCGATCATCCGCAAAGACGCAATCCTGCGGCGCGACGCGCTGCCCGCGGCCGAGCGCTTCAGGGCGGCCGAGGCGATCGCGGCGCGTGCGTTTCCGCTCGCGATCGAACCGGGCCAGATTGTCTCCGGCTTCTCGCCGCTGAAAACCGAGATCAATCCGATTCCGCTGATGCGCAGGCTCGCGGATGCGGGCGCCCAGCTCGCGCTGCCGGTCGTCGCCGGCAAGGGCAAGCCGCTGATCATGCGCGCGTGGCGTTTCGGCGAGCCGCTCGACTCCGGCGTCTGGGGTATCCGCGAACCGAAGGCCGGCGCGCCCGAGGTCGCGCCCGATATTCTCCTGGTGCCGCTGCTCGCGTTCGACCGCCAGGGCCATCGCATCGGTTATGGCGCCGGCTTCTACGACATGACGATCGGGAAGCTGCGCGCCATCAAGCCGGTGATTGCGGTCGGCATCGCCTTCGCGGCGCAGGAAATCGCGTCGGTCCCGGTTACGCCGCGCGACGCGCGCCTCGATCTCGTGCTAACGGAGCGTGAGATCATCGATCTGCGCGGAAGCCAGTAATGCGTCTTCTCTTCGTCGGCGACATCGTGGGGCGGTCGGGGCGCACGGCCGTCACCGAGCGCCTGCCGGGCCTGCGGCGCGACTGGAAGCTCGATTGCGTCATCGTCAACGGCGAGAACGCCGCCGGCGGCTTCGGCATCACCGAAGCGATCTACCACGAGCTGATCGATGCGGGCGCCGATGCGGTCAGTGGCGGCAATCATTCGTGGGACCAGCGCGAGGCGCTGGTGTTCATCGAGCGCGCGCCGCGCCTGCTCCGCCCGCACAATTATCCGCCCGGCACGCCGGGGCGCGGCATGGTGATGGTCGAGACG
>Ga0190272_10001424_pt1 | contig 11520 bp, 12 predicted proteins | sample Popmic504T_FD_133746 | JGI IMG/M metagenome (GOLD analysis project Ga0190272, IMG submission 133746) | Populus adjacent soil microbial communities from riparian zone of Shoshone River, Wyoming, USA - 504 T | ecosystem: Environmental > Terrestrial > Soil > Riparian zone | place: USA: Wyoming...
AAGCCCAAAAAGAAGAAGAGCTTCTTCGAGGACCTCTTCGAGTAACCACGGCTCGGACTCGGCTCGCACGGCTAGGCGTTAGGACCTCCTCGCAGGTTTAATGGGGATGTGACGCGCTACGTCGTGCTGCTGCGCGGAGTCAACGTCGGTGGGCACAACAACGTGCCCATGGCGACCTTTCGCCAACTGCTGACAGATCTCGGACACGCCGACGTCGCGACCTACCTGCAGAGCGGCAACGCGGTGTTTTCGTCAAGCAAACGCAGCGCCAAGGCGTTGGCGGCCGAGATCGAAAAAGAAATCGACCACGTCTTCGGGCTGACGATCCCGACCTTGGTGCTTTCCCAGCCTCGCCTGGCCGAAGTGATCGCTGCCAATCCGATGGCTGCCGACGATGACGACCCCAAGCACCTGCACGTGGCCTTCCTATCGGCCAAACCGAAGCAGGGCGCCGCGTCGAAGATCGACGCAGCCGCGTTTGTTCCCGACCGATTTGTCGTCATGGGTGACGTGGTCTATTTGCACTACCCGAACGGGATGGGCCGGTCGAAACTGGATCCGGGGACGGTCTTCGCACGCATGGGAGTGTGGTCCACGGCGCGAAACTGGCGCACCGTCAACGCCCTACTCGACCTCGCGGCGCCCAACCAATGACGCTGCCTCGGCTGCCGAGGAGCAGAACTCACCCCAGAGGCTCGCACGGCTGGGCCTACCTCGCCGGGTTCCTGACCTTGGCCGGGCTTGCCCACTTCGTGGCGCCTTACTTCTATCGGCCACTCATACCCGACCGTCTCGGAAACCCAGATCCGTGGGTGTACGGCTCGGGGGTGGCGGAGATCGTCGTCGGCGCGGCGCTTGTGCCGCGACGAACACGCCGACCAGCCGCCTTCACTGCGGCAGCATTGTTCGTCGTGGTTTTCCCCGGCAATCTCCAGATGGCGTGGGATGCCCGAGACGGCACTGCCCTGCGTCAGCTGGCCACCCTGGCTCGGCTCCCTATTCAGGGAGTGTTGATTTGGTGGGCACTACAAGTGGCAGCCACAGCGACAAGGAGACCCTTATGACGACAGCTCTGCGTGTCCTAGTCGCCGACGTCGACGAGGCGCTGCCCGCATGGCAGGGCTTGGGATATCAGGTGCGCGAACGGTGGGGTCAACCTTTCGCGATCCTCCGTGGGCCAGGGGTCGATGTCTGGCTCTCCGGGCCCGAAACCTCGGCGGCACAGATCTGTGCCGAGCTTGAACCGGCAGTCCAAGCAGCGGCTTCGACCAGGCTGGTCACCATCACCGACGCGTTCGACACGCACGAAAGTGATCTTCGGGCCGCAGGATGGGAGCCACTTACGCCCAGGCGCTCAGGCCCCGGAGGCGTGCAAATGCTGCTCCGGCACGGCCACAACGTGCTCGAATGCTTCAGCCCGGCGACCACCCCCTGACCTCCAGTCATCGCCTGATCGAACAGTCAGTCAGTAAACTCTCCCAAAAGCGCCCCTTGGCAGGTACCGTTGGGCAGGTAGCCGCGTAGTGCTCGCGGGCTCTCTGAGGTTGGAGTAAAGGTTCATGACGGTCCCGCCCTTGGGTCAAGGGTCAGACGGGGGAAATCCCTCGGAGCGCGTGCGTGAAATCGTCGCCGATCACCGCGACGAACGAGGCGCTCTGCTGCCCATCCTGCACGCTGTCCAAACCGAGTTCGGCTGCGTTCCGCGCGAGCTGATCCCCACGATCGCAGCAGAGCTCAACATTTCCCGCGCTGACGTGCACGGCGTCGCTAGTTTCTACCGCGACTTCCTTGATGAGCCAGCGGGACGTTCCACGGTGCGGGTCTGCCGCGCCGAAGCGTGCCAGGCCGTGGGCGCCAACCAACTCGTCGAATCCGCCCAGCAGCAGCTCGGTGTAGACATGGGCACGACCACCCCCGACGGCGACGTCACCCTCGACGACGTCTTCTGCCTTGGCAACTGTGCGCTCGGCCCATCTGTTGCTGTCGATGGCATTACGTACGGCCGCGTCGACGCGGCCCGCCTCGCCACCTTGATTGCCAAAGCCCGAAACCGGGTAGGTGCACACCAATGACCACCGAGGCTGTCACCGTCTTCGTACCGCGCGACTCCGCCGCTCGCTCGGTCGGAGCCGACGATGTCGCGGCCGCCATCGCTCAGCATGCAAAGTCGACCGGACGCGACGTAACCATCGTGCGCAACGGATCGCGCGGCATGCTGTGGCTTGAGCCACTGATCGAAGTAGCCACCCCGAAAGGTCGGGTTGCTTACGGTCCGGTCCAAGCTAACGAGGTCGCGGGCCTCATCGATGCTGGAATGCTCGATGCCGCCGACCACCCCCTCGCACACGGCCCTACCGACGAGATTGCCTGGCTGTCTGGGCAACAGCGGCTGACCTTCGCCCGCGTCGGGGTTATCGACCCACTGTCCGCGGCGAGCTACCAAGAGTTCGGCGGCATCACCGGCTTGCGCAAAGCTCTCGAACTCTCGCCCGAAGATGTCATCACCGCGGTGACCGAGAGCGGGCTGCGCGGACGCGGGGGCGCGGGCTTCCCCGCTGGCATCAAGTGGAACACCGTCCGCAATGCCGACGGCCCACTGAAGTTCATCTGCGCCAACGCCGACGAAGGCGACTCCGGCACGTACGCCGATCGCATGCTCATGGAGGGCGACCCCTTCCTGCTCATCGAAGGCATGACGATTGCTGCGCATGCAGTGGGGGCTACTGAGGGCTACATCTACATTCGCAGTGAGTACCCCGACGCCATCCAAACCATGCGCTCGGCCATCGAGATTGCCTACGCGCACGGTTGGCTCGGCGAAGGAATCCTGGGCACACCCCACAACTTCGACCTGTTCATCCGCGTCGGTGCTGGTGCGTACATCTGCGGGGAAGAAACTTCCATGCTCGAAAGCTTGGAGGGCAAACGCGCTGTCGTGCGCGCCAAACCACCGCTGCCCGCGCTCGAAGGTTTGTTTGGCAAGCCCACCGTCGTCAACAACGTGCTAACACTCGCGGCGGTGCCGACCATCATGGCCAGCGGGGCCGAGGCCTACCAAGAACTAGGAATCGGGCGCTCACGGGGCACCCAAGTCTTCCAGTTGGCCGGCAACATCAAGCAAGGTGGCATCGTCGAGACAGCTTTTGGTATCTCGCTCGGCGATCTCGTCAACGGGTACGGCGGTGGTACCCGCACCGGCCGTCCCGTCCACGCGGTGCAGGTAGGCGGACCCCTCGGCGCCTACCTGCCCACCTCGCGCTTCGACCTCCCGATGGACTACGAAGCCTTTGCCGAAGCCAAGGCGATGGTCGGCCATGGCGGTGTTGTGGTCTTCGACGACACTGTCGACATGGCCCACCAAGCTCGATTCGCGATGGAGTTCTGCGCAGAGGAGTCGTGCGGCAAATGCACTCCGTGTCGCGTTGGTGCCACTCGAGGCGTCGAAGTCATCGACCGCATCCGCTTCGCTGAAGATGCCGATTCACACGCCGCCAACCTGGTGGTCCTGGAAGACCTTTGCCAGGTCATGACCGATGGATCGCTCTGTGCCATGGGCGGGCTCACTCCGATGCCGGTGCTGAGCGCGCTCGAGCACTTCCCCGATGCGTTTGAACCAACGCACACCGCAGAACAAACCAGCCGAACGGAAGTCACACCATGACGCTGTTGAAAGAGCCCGACTTCGGCACACCCGCGAGGACGAGCGAAACCACGGTCACCGTCGCGGTCGACGGCATAGACGTCACGGTGCCAACCGGCACATCCGTGATGCGCGCCGCTGCTGAGGCGGGTGTCAACGTGCCCAAGCTCTGCGCTACCGACTCCCTCGAAGCGTTCGGCTCCTGCCGACTCTGCTTGGTTGAGGTCGACGGCATGCGCGGCACTCCTGCCTCGTGCACCACCCCGTGCGCAGACGGTATGAAGGTTTCGACGCAGACGCCTCGGCTCGCCGAACTGCGGCGCGGCGTCATGGAGCTCTACATCTCCGACCATCCGCTCGACTGCCTCACCTGCTCGGCGAACGGCGACTGCGAGCTGCAAGACATGGCTGGCAACGTCGGCCTGCGCGAAGTGCGTTACGGCTACGAGGGTGAGAATCACCTCGATTCCGCGCCCGACCTCAGCAATCCCTACTTCGACTTCGATCCGTCCAAGTGCATCGTCTGCTCGCGGTGTGTACGTGCATGCGACGAGGTGCAGGGCACCTTCGCCCTCACCATTGAGGGACGCGGCTTCGACTCCAAGGTTTCCGCCGGCGTCGGCGAGACCTTCATGGCCTCCGACTGCGTCTCGTGTGGCGCCTGCGTCCAGGCGTGTCCCACGGCAACGCTGCAGGAGCGCAGCGTCGTCGAGCTTGGCATGCCGAACCGTTCGGTCATCACCACCTGTGCGTACTGCGGGGTCGGTTGCTCGTTCAAAGCAGAACTGCGCGGCGACGAACTCGTCCGCATGGTCCCTTACAAAGACGGTGGGGCTAACGAAGGCCACTCCTGCGTGAAGGGTCGTTTCGCTTTCGGCTACGCCACCCACCCCGACCGCGTCATGAAGCCGATGATGCGCGAGAGCATCACCGACGAGTGGCGTGAGGTCGAGTGGGCGGAAGCCACTGGATACGTCGGCCGGCGCATGCGTGAGATTCAGGCCGAGCACGGCGTCGGCGCTATCGGTGGCATCACCTCGTCTCGCTGTACCAACGAAGAGGTCTACGTCGTCCAGAAGATGGTGCGGGCCGCCTTCGGCAACAACAACGTCGACACTTGCGCGCGGGTCTGCCACTCACCTACTGGTTATGGTCTCAAGCAGACTTTCGGCACCTCAGCCGGCACCCAAGACTTCAAATCGGTGGATGAAGCCGACGTCATGTTGCTCATCGGGGCAAACCCCACTGACGGACACCCCGTGTTCGCGTCCCGCATGAAGCAGCGGCTCCGCAAGGGCGCCAAGTTGATCGTCGTCGACCCCCGGAGGATCGACCTCGTTCGCACTCCGCACATCGAGGCTGCCCACCACCTTCAGCTGGCTCCCGGCACCAACGTCGCCGTCGTTAACGCGATGGCACACGTCGTCGTCACGGAAGGCTTGGCAGACGAGGCGTTTGTAGCCGAGCGTTGCGAAGACTACGAGCGCTGGGCCGAGTTCATTAGCCGTCCAGAGAACAGCCCCGAAGCGCTGGAAGAAATCACTGGTGTTCCGGCGTCCGACATGCGCGAAGCTGCTCGCCTGTACGCAGCCGGCCCCAACTCCGCCATCTACTACGGCCTCGGCGTCACCGAGCACAGCCAAGGCTCCACGATGGTGATGGGCATGGCCAACCTCGCGATGGCAACGGGCAACATCGGCCACGACGGCGTCGGCGTCAACCCACTGCGCGGGCAGAACAACGTGCAGGGTTCCTGCGACATGGGCTCGTTCCCCCACGAACTTCCCGGTTACCGTCACATCTCCGACGACGCAGTGCGTCACGTCTTCGAAGACCTCTGGGGAGCGACGCTGCTCGAAGAGCCTGGCCTGCGTATCCCCAACATGTTCGACTCTGCGATCGACGGCACATTCCGTGCGCTCTATGTACAGGGTGAAGACATCGCACAGTCTGACCCAAACACCCAGCACGTGACCGCGGCACTAGCTGCCCTCGACTTAGTCGTGGTTCAAGACCTGTTCCTCAATGAGACTGCCAAGTACGCCCACGTCTTCTTGCCTGGCACCTCTTTCTTGGAAAAGGACGGCACCTTTACCAACGCGGAGCGTCGTATCAACCGAGTGCGTCCGGTGATGGCCGCGGCCACCGGCAAGCAGGAGTGGGAGATCGTGTGCGAGGTGGCGCAGGCAATGGGCTACCCCATGACCTACGAAACCTCCAGCCAGATCATGGACGAGATCGCTGCCGTCACTCCCACCTTCAGCGGTGTCTCCTTCAGTCGTCTCGACGAGCTCGGCAGTATCCAGTGGCCCTGCAACGAGGCTGCTCCCGAAGGCACGCCGATCATGCACGAAAGTGGATTCGTGCGTGGCAAGGGCCGCTTCATCGAGACGGCTTACGTTCCGACGGAGGAGCGAAGCACTCGCAAGTTCCCGCTCATCCTCACCACGGGGCGCATTCTCAGCCAATACAACGTCGGTGCGCAAACGCGTCGCACCGAGAACGTCCGCTGGCACAAAGAAGACGTGCTCGAACTTCACCCACACGACGCCGAGGTGCGCGGCATCAACGACGGCGACATGGTGACGCTGGCTAGTCGCGTTGGTGAGACCACGTTGCGCGCCATCATCGCCGACCGTATGCCAGTTGGCGTCGTGTACACCACATTCCACTACCCAGTCACTGGTGCGAACGTCGTCACTACCGAGAACTCCGACTGGGCCACCAACTGTCCGGAGTACAAGGTGACTGCTGTCCAAGTAGGGCTCAAGCAAGCGGCGAAACCAGCCGCGCATGGCGAGGCAAGTCAGTCCACGGCCGCCCCAGTGATGGTCGACTGACGATCCATGAACCAACTGTCTTACGTGCGGCTGGCCAACGACATCGCCGTACAGTTTCATCACCTGCCCGACGACGCGGCCATGTCGGACGTCGCGACGCACATCCGGCTGTTCTGGGATCCACGCATGCGCACGCAGCTGCTCGCCCATATTGCCGCAGGTGGAGCTGACCTCGACCCGCTCGTAGTAAAAGCCGCCGACCAAATCCGCTCCCGGTGAGTGTGAGAACCAGCAAGGTTGCCGTTGTCACTGGTGGCGGCACGGGGATAGGGCGGGCAACGGCCCTGCTGCTGGCTCAGCAGGGGTTCCATGTGGCGATCTGCGGCCGACGCCCAGAGCCGCTCGAAGCTGTGCGCGAGCAGATCGCGATCGGTGGGGGTGTCTGCTTAACCCAGTCCTGCGACATTCGCGAGCCCGAAGAGGTCAGCGGGTTTGTCGAGCGGGTGATGGACGAAGCCGAGCGGATCGACGTCTTGGTGAACAACGCGGGAGGGCAGTTCGTCGCTCCTGCGGAGGACATCAGCCTCAAAGGCTTTCGCGCGGTGCAGCGCCTCACGATCGACGCGGCATGGTCGATGACGCAAGCCGTGGCCAATCGCGCATTCATCCCGCAACGCAGCGGCAACGTCATCTTCATCGGGTTTAGCCCGCGGCGGGGAATCCCCACCTTCGCGCACGCGTCGTCGGCTCGGGCAGCGCTGGAGAACCTGGCGTCTGGGCTCGCCCTTGAGTGGTCGCAGTACGGCATCCGCGCCAACTGCGTCAGCGTGGGAACTATCGCCAGCGAGGGCCTAGAACAGTACGGCGACGAGGCAGTGACCGAATGGGCCCGCACGATTCCTATGGGTCGGCTCGGTACTCCCGACGAAGTAGCCGCTGTCATCGGGTTCTTGGCGTCCGATGCCGCCAGCTACGTCACCGGATCGGTCTTAACAGTCGACGGCGGTGCGGATGCTTGGGGAGTCGGCGGATACCCGCCACCCCCTTCGCCCGCAAACTAACTCGCACGCTACTTGCCAGTGAAGCGTGGTTCTCGTTTCTCTTCGAACGCCAGCGCCGCTTCGTTGGCGTCCTCGGTCTGCGCTAGCGCGGCATAGGCAAGCTGTTCAATCAGCAAGTTCGCCCCGCGTGACGCATCGGAGGCCACGTCTGAGGCAGCCTTGATTGCGCGGACCGCTAAGGGCGGCAGAGCCGCGACCCGCTGTGCGCCTTTGATCGCATGCACCAGGGCGCCGCTCTCGACCACTTCGGTGACGAGTCCGTACTCCGCCGCCTGTTCGGCGCTGAACCTCTCATGCCACAACATGACTTCCTTCGCACGAGCCGGGCCGGCAGCTCGGACCAAGCGCGTGAGCCCGCCATTGGACGGGACGATGCCCAAGCCCACCTCAGGGAGCCCGAACACGGCGGCTCGTTCGGCAATGCGTACGTCGCAGGCGAGAGACATTTCAAAACCGCCGCCCATGCAATAGCCGTGAATCGCGGCAACTGTAAGCAGAGGCAGATCGGCGATGATTTCGTACAGCCGTCCCGCGTTCTGGTAGTAGTCCATGATGGAGCGCGGGTCGAGACCGCGAAACTCGGTGACGTCCGCGCCGGCGCAAAAAGCTCGACCGTTTCCAGCAAAGACCAGTGCACCCGCTTGCCGTACCTGCTCAGAAGTGACAATGTCCATCAGCCGGTTCTCCACCGCGGCCGACAGGGCATTGAGCTTGTCTGGGCGGTTCAACGTGACGACGACAACCCGGCCTTCTTCGCGGACCAGAACCAAGTCTTCACTGTCAGCATTAGTCATCTTGAGATCCTCCCACGCCGCGTTCGGGGTTCACCTCGGCCCAGCTTCACCCGTACGTGCCACCCTTGACCTGTGACGGTTGCTAAAGGGTGGCTCGTGATCGTGCTGGTCGTCACCTTGGCGACGGGGTGTCAGCTCGACTCGCAGAGTTCCCAAGGACGCGAGGATCCGAGAAAGCGCGACAACCCGACAAAGGCTCAACCAACAAAGAGTCCGCCCACAGGTGAATCGGTCACCGACCTCGCCAAAGGAGCACTCGAACAGGGCTGGCGCGTGATTCGAGTCGTCGATGGCGACACCGTCGAGGTAGAGCGGCAAGGCCGCTCACTCACGTTGCGTCTTATCGGGATTGATACGCCTGAAACCGTGCACCCGACTGAGCCGGTGCAGTGTTTTGGACCGCAAGCCTCACAGTTCGCTAACCGCCAACTTTTGGGTGAGTCCGTCGCTCTTGAGTTCGACCGGTCGCAGGGGCGGATCGACTACTACGGACGCACACTCGCGTACGTGTGGACCACCGCCGGGCGCCCTGTCCTGTTTAACAAGCAGGCTATTCAACGTGGATTCGGCTACGAATACACCTATGACGATGTCTATGCCTGGCAATCTGAGTTCCGGCGCGCGGAGTCGAAAGCGGAGCAAACAGACCGCGGCCTTTGGAAGGTGTGCGGCTAGTTCTTGGCAGCCTCGGCAATGGCGCGAATATGCCGGACGTCGGTGCCGCAGCATCCACCGAGGATCGTCACGTTGGGAGACGATGCCCGCAGGGCGTTTAACTGTTTGCCGAGTTCTGTGGGATTTCCGTCATCGAGTTCTTCGCTGTTGTCGAGTTCTTCATGGCTCATGCTCGACGCGTTCGCGCGGAATCCACGCAGCCTGCCGGTTGCGGCAGCCGCACCGAAAGAGTCGGCAAGATGAGTAGGGTGCGCGCAATTCACCATGTAGTAGGCGGGCGCTCCGTCGCTGGCAGCGTCAACGGAGTCAATGGCGTCGGTGAGCGATGTGCCGTCGGGCAGCCGACCATCGGTCTCCACGGTGAAGGCGATCGCCGAGGGGACGCCCGCAGCCGCCGCGGCCTGCGCGACACCAATCGCCTCATTGACATACGTCATCGTGAGAACGGTCACCATGTCGACGTCGGTATCGGCGAAGGTGTCGACTTGCGCTGAGTGGTAGTCGCGCGCTTCGTCAGCAGTCATGAGTGAGGTGGGGCTGTAGCCATCTCCGCGCGGCCCGATGTTTCCGCTGATGACCATAGGAGGGGCGTCGAGTTTACGAAGCGCGCGCACACCCGAAAGCAACTCCACCGCCCGTCGATTCAACTCCAACAAGCTGGCTTCGTCGTAACCCAACTTGCCGCCCCAGTCTTTACTGGCACGCCAGGTGGGTGTTTCGATAACGACACCCACGCCGTTATCAGCGGCCAGCTCCGCATGTTCGCTGACGTAAGTCAGCAGCGCGTCGACGCCCGCCTCGTCGTCGAGCAGCACGAACGAAGCAAAGTCGGGAAGGTCAAACCCATGGTTAAAGATGAGATCGGTTTCTAGACCCGAATCAGTAACAAAGACCTCTTCGCTCAACTGCGGCAACTGATGGCGATAGTTCGACACGGCCACTCCAAGTCAGAACTGGGGAAACCCCGAGCGGGGTCGTCGCGCGCTCAGCCCAAGGGTCAAGTCACTGCCCAACGGCCAAGTCGCTCGGCCAGCCTAGGCGCCACCCCTTCCCCCCACCACCCCTTTCCTCCCGCGAGAAGGACGCCTTCATCACCCTATGCGTACCCAAATCCACCCTCTCAGCCAAAAATTCGGCGACAGTACCGGTTTGGACGCTGCCCAACCCTGCTGTCTTTCGCTAGCGTCATCTAGATCATTGAGAGGATGGGTTCATGGGCATCAAGACGTCAGTAGTGGCAGTGGCATTTGTCGGAGCAGCAGTCGCTCTCAGCGGTTGCGGGGGTGCCGCCGAGCAGGCCGCGGAAGAAGCCGCAGAGCAGGCCATCGAGGCTCAGGGTGGCGGCGACGTTGAGATTGACTCAGAAGGCGACTCCTTCTCAGTGGAAGGCGAAGACGGCTCTGAGTTCAGCGTCGGTAGCGACGAACTTCCCGACGACTTCCCAGCGGACGTCCCGATCCCCGAGGGCGCGACTGTCGAGAGCTCATCGACGGTAAAGACCGATGGCAAGGCGGGCTGGTTTGTCGCCCTGACCTACCCAGATGCCGATCCCAGCGCGCTCGCGGACACCTCGAAGGGTGAGATGGAAGACGCTGGCTTCGAAGAAACCAGCACGTTCTCTGCGGACGACACAACGACGTCTGGCTACGAGGGCAACGGTTTCCAAGTAACGGTCTCGATTGCCCCCAACGCCGATAGCGGCGGCGCGTCGATCACCCTGACGGTGGCTGAGGTTTAGACTCGCCTGCCTATGGCGAGATACACCCACGGGCACCACGAAAGCGTTCTCCGCTCACACCGGTGGCGCACGGTCGCTAACTCAGCGCAGTACCTACGTCCCCACCTCGTGTCGGGGGTGCAAGTGCTCGACGTCGGCTGTGGTCCGGGCACGATCACTGCTGAGTTCGGTGAACTGGTTGGTGAGAACGGAAACGTCCTGGGCATTGACGTTGCCAGCGATGTCATCGAGCTTGCGCGGCAAGAGCCTCATGGCAGCAACGTGGAGTTCACGGTCACAAACCTCTTTGACGACGCGCTACCCGAACGCTCCTTCGACGTCGTGCACGCCCACCAGGTGCTACAGCACCTCGATGACCCGGTTGCCGCCCTCCGACGCATGCGCGAACTAACGAAACCCGGTGGCGTCGTCGCCGCCCGCGACGCTGACTTCGGTTCGTCAAACGGCTTCCCAGTATCTGCGGGCCTGACCGATTGGCTCTCTCTGTACTACTCGTTGGCGCGAGCCAATGGTGGTGAACCGGACGCTGGACGTCGCCTGCTCTCATGGGCGCACGACGCCGGATTCGCCGACGTAACGGCGAGCGCAAGCGTCTGGTGTTTCGCGACTCCACCTGAGCGCGAATGGTGGGGTGACCTGTGGGCCGACCGCGTCACGCGGTCAACGTTTGGCGAGCAGGCCCTCGAAACCGGACTTGCCAACCACGAAGATCTGCAAAACATGGCAGACGCCTGGCGCGCCTGGAGCCGCGACCAGTCGGGGTGGGTAGCCATCGTGCACGGCGAGATCCTTGCCCGTGCCTAGTCGGCCGGCGGGATATTCTGGTTCTGCG
>Ga0190272_10001425_pt1 | contig 11520 bp, 12 predicted proteins | sample Popmic504T_FD_133746 | JGI IMG/M metagenome (GOLD analysis project Ga0190272, IMG submission 133746) | Populus adjacent soil microbial communities from riparian zone of Shoshone River, Wyoming, USA - 504 T | ecosystem: Environmental > Terrestrial > Soil > Riparian zone | place: USA: Wyoming...
ACCCTCCCAGACGCCATCGAGCCGCTGCTCGAGCGTGAGTCTGCCGCCACCGACGGGACGGGCCGGATGCCCGGCCAAGCGACGACGCATCTGGTCGTCGCCCGGAGCTCCGCTCAACGCGGAGCCCTCCCCCCAAGCTTGCGAGAGCCGATCGGTCACCCACTCTGTCGCGGTCGCGGGAGTCATGTCGGCCTCTCGGTACTCACGAGACCCTCCGCAGGACACCGACGACCTTGCCGACGACCGCGACCTCCTGGCTGCGAATCGGCTCGTAGGCCTCGTTCTCCGGCTGCAAGCGGATGTGATCCGGTTCCTTGAAGAAGCGCTTGACCGTAGCCTCGGCGTCCTCGCCCACCAGCGCCACGACGATCTCGCCATCGCGCGCGATCTCCTGGCTGTGGACAGCGACGTGGTCGCCGTCGTGGATCCCGGCGTCGATCATCGAGTCGCCGGTGATCCGCAGCAGGTAGTCGCCCTGATCGCCCCCGGCGATCTGCGGAACCTCTACGTACTCCTCGACGTTCTCCTCGGCGAGCACCGGCGAACCAGCGGCCACCTGACCGACGATCGGCAGACCTCCCCCGCCCCCGACGGCCTGCTTGGCGCGATCGACCAGCAGCTCGATCGCGCGCGGCTTGCTCGGGTCGCGCCGCAGCAGCCCGACCTTCTCGAGGTTCGAGAGGTGGGCGTGGACGGTCGACGACGAGGTCAGTCCGATCGCCTTGCCGATGTCGCGCACCGTGGGCGGATAGCCATGCTTGGCCGAGTAGCGCTTGATGAAGTCGAAGATCTCTTGCTGGCGCTTGGTCAGGTTCAAGTCCACGGTCTCAGGCTCCCGTTCTCGCTGGCCGGCTGTCGTCTGATCCGAACATGTGTTCGTAAGACTACCTCCTCGTCGGACGGAATCAAGGGCAAGCGCTGCGCGGATATACTCACCGCCCCCTCAAGCGGCTGTGGCGGAACTGGTAGACGCGCAAGGTTGAGGGCCTTGTGGGCAGCAATGCCCGTGGAGGTTCGACTCCTCTCAGCCGCATCACGGAGGCCCCGCCAGACGCGGGGCTTCCTTCGTTATGGCCCAGACCAACGACACCCTGGTTATGTCCGGCCTCGCCGAGGTGGCGCTGGGCGCGCTCACAGGCTGGCCCTTCTCGCTGGCGCTCTCCGATCCGGAGCGGGCCCGTGAGCTGGGCATCCGCTCGATTCCGCGGCTGCGCCAGTGGCATCTCGACCTGATCGCGCTCGGGAGCCTGCAGGCGCTGGCGGCCAGCGCCGTGCCGGATCTGCCGCGCAAGGTGGCGTGGCCGCTGATGGTCGGAGCGTGGACCAACGCGAACGCCTTCGCTCCGCTCGTGGCGCGGCCTGAGCTGAAGGAGCATCCGGCCTACAGGGCGGCCGCCGTGGCGTCGTTCGTGACGACGAGCTGGGGCTTCACCGGCCTCGCGACAGTCGCCGCACGGCGGGCGCTACGACGCCGTCGCGGACGCTGACGGACCCGTTTCGGGACGTTAGAGTCGCCGCAGGATCATCTCCACCATGAACGACCTTCCGGGCTACGAGATCGAGGAAGTCTTCGGCGAGGTGTTCGGCCTCACCGTCCGCTCCCGCAACATCGGCTCGCAGATGGGCGCTTCGCTGAAGTCGCTCGTCGGCGGCGAACTCAAGGGAATGACGAAGATGCTCGCCGACGGCCGCCAGCACGCGACCGACCGTCTCATCGAGGAGGCCGAGGGCAAGGGCGCCAACGCGATCGTCGCGTTCCGCTTCGACACCTCCGAGCTCGGCACGACCTGGACCGAGATCTGCGCCTACGGCACGGCCGTGCGCGCGACCAAACGGTCCTAGCCGCCCCGGACGATCACTTGCACGGTACGCGAGACGCCTGCCTCGTAGGGGTAGGCATCCTCGCGCGCGACGACCGCACGGAACTTGTAGCGGCGCGTCCCGGTCGTCGCCGTGAAGCGATAGCGGTGCTTGAAGACGCCGTTCCGGTTGGCGCGCGGGGTGGCGAATGTCCGCCATCCACGGCCGACCCTGGCCTGGAGAGCGACCAGCTTCCCGGCCTTGGGGATCGGCTTGCCGAGCAGCCTGCCGGTGAAGCGGACGGCCTGGCCGTTGCGTAGCCGGCGGCGATCGACCTTAAGGCGGGCGGCAGCATCGACCTTGGTCGTCAGCTGAGCTGCCGCCGGCTGGACCGTGTTCGTGCCCTCGTAGCGGTAGCGAACGGTGCGCGACGGGCCCGCCGGGAGGGTGAAACGGAAGTTGCCCTGCGCGTCAGTTCGCACTACGCCGAGCTTCACGAACGGTCCCCCGGAGCGCGCCTGGCCGTCGATGGCGATCGGCGTGTTCGAGATCGGTGCACCCTGAGCCGTCACGAGGCGCCCTGAGGATGACGCCCGTCTGCCGTGCTTCAGCCCTAGCGTCGTCACCGACTTCGCCTTCTTCCGCCGGCACTTCGGGCGCGCGGCCCGCTTGCGGCCACCGCTCGAGCCGCGCCGCTTCTTTGCGACCTTCGCACAGCCCTTCGCCTTGACGGTCCCAGCCACGCTCATGTTCGCCACCAACCGCAGCGGCATCGCGAGGGTCATCCTCGAACCGTCCGCCCAGTGATCGACAACCGCCTCGTTACCCGCCACATCGGTCACGACAGCACGCACCTCGTAGCGCCCTGCGGCGAGCCCCTGATCGTCCAGCCGTGCGGTCAGCACGCCACCGGATCGCACGGTCGCCAGCCGCCTGAATCCGCCGTCCCCCTCCCGCCGATACTCGATCTTCCCGTCCGCAATCCCAGACGTCGCGTCCTCCACGTCCACCCTCAAAGCCCTCGGGTCACCCGGATCCAAGGCCCGAAACGCCCCCACCGGAGCCGTCCCGTCGATCTTGAACCCAACCTCCTTCTCAACCGACCCATTCCCAGCCGCATCAAACGCCCGATACTTCAACGTATGCCGACCGTCGGTATCGACAACAACTCGTGCTCGATCTCCCCGGAGATCGTCGGCGAGACCGCTATCAAGGCGAATCGTCATGTGCCCACCCTCAGCCACCGGACGATCTAGCGGGGCGGGGTCAACTCCAGAAAGACCAACTTGGTCCGAACTCACGATCTCAGAGCGAACCGCGTGCGTCTGCCAAGTATCGGCGTCGGGGATACCCTCAGCCAGTACCGATGGGGCGCTGCGATCAATCTTTATTGAAGCAGTGCCAACACTCGCTGATGGCCTACCCGCTCCAGACACCGCTACCGCACGGAGCAGAGTAACTCCCTCAGGAATCGGGCCTAGACCGTAGTTAGGAGCCCTACCGCTCACCTCCATTGAATCGTCCGGGTAAGACCCATCGGTGGTGATCGAGTATCCAGCAACTCCAGAAGTCGGCTCTAAATCGCCCTCTAGATCAAGGGACACCATCGGATTCTCGGCTTGCGCCTCGCCGAGCCACCGAGCTGGAGCCGCAACTCTCGCCTTGCCTGGAACCCCGTCGTCGAACTTAAGGGCAACCGCTTCTGAAGAGTTGCGCGGATCCACGTTGCCTGCCGCATCCTCGAGCCACAGCCGGAGCTCGTAGATCCCCGGATCTGGAACTTGGGCCCGCATCGTATGGCCGGCTCCTCCATCGATAGTCCCCCCATCGCAGGGACCATCCGGCATCGGGCAGATTTCGTAGTGGACAGCGGAGATGGGCGCGTGGGACTCAAGGACGCTATCCCAGCTCAATGCGAAGTCGTTGACGCTTGTCCATCCGCCATCGCCCGCCACCGCAACCCCGGTTGGAGCAACCGGCGCAGTGTTGTCGATCTTTACGGTTTCCACCTGTTCACCGCTGGCGCCTCCTGCGTCGTCCGCCTGAACACGCAAAGTGGCTGGGCCATCCGCAAGGTCTTTCGTGTCCACCGTCCAGATTCCAGTCCGAGACAGCGGACATGGACGCAGCTCCACATAGCGGCCAGAGGTCTTCGAGCAAGTAGACGGAGCGTCCACTACTAGCGCGTCGTCAAGGGCTGCCGTTATACCTACGAGTCCTCCGCCATGATCGACCGCTCGCGCGGAGAGATCCCGAGCACCGCGGACCCACCCGCCAGATAGCAAGTCTCCTCCGAGTTCGATCACCTCCGGATCAACAAGGTCCTCCAAGGTGAACTCGAACGAACGACCGCGCACTCGCATATCGGCTACCGACGACTGCGAGCAACCAGATACCTGATTGCAGGCCATAAAAAAACCGACCCTCTCGGCGCTAAACCCAGCATCGCCAGCGTCCCAATCGACCCGCACCGGACCCTGTGAACCAGATGGCTCTTGCCATGTGGCCTCGCCAAGAGATCCGCGAAAGATTTCATCGCGGCCTCCTAGGCCGCTGGCAAACTGCTCAGCCTCTGCGTAAACCTCCATGCCGGCAACGCAGCAGTTCGTCAACGTCCCGAAAATGCCCGAGAACCGAGTAAACGCGGTACCTGAGGGAGCCGACGTAGCGTAGCCCCCCAAAGCCGACTGGGGATAGGTCTGCGCACTTCCGCTACCGCTAGTCCGGACTGCTAGACCAAACTCCGTACAGCCACTGTTCGCCTGTCGAATTGGCGAGGGAGCACCTGAGTCTTGCCATACAAACGAATTCGCGGTGATTGCCAACTCGTAGTTGCATTGGTGAACTGAGTATGTGCCGGCGGCTGCCGGGTGTTCCCAGGCTACGGCCGCGAATGGCGAAAGCATGATTGCCGCGAGCGCCGCGATCCAGCGCCCGGAATTAGAACAAATGCGTGGTTTCAAAGCGCTGATCTCCCGCTCGGTCATTGCTCGCTAGTCCTCAAACCCGAACTCGGTGGGTTGGGTGGGGTTGGTTGGTTGTGGTGGTGTCGGGGGTGGCTGGACTTGTTGTGGAGGTGGAGCTGGGACGGGTGGCTGGGAAGGGACGGGGGTCTTGGGTTTGGGAGGGGGTGGGGCCTTGGAAGGGCGAGTGGGCCGGGGGCTGGGGGGAGCCGTGACTGTGGGAGCTGGGAATGCGACCTCGGGAGAGGTGGCTGCGGCTGGTCTGGAGTCCGGGGCCGCAGAAACGGCGTCGTAGGTCCCGTAGGCGCCGCCGCCTACGGCTAGGGCGCCAGCGACGGCTACGACCGCTGTGCTGGGGCGAGGTCCGCTGGTGAGGAGTGCGGGGTCGGCGGCGCGGATGTAGAGCGAGGTGGCGTGCTGCCTGGCCGTCTCGAAGGCGTTCGCCAGCTGGTCGCGGACGTCCGTGGCGAGTTCCGCCGCTCGCGTGAGCGGCGAGCTGACGGAGTCGACGACAAGGACCGGCAGCGGGAGCAGAGCCGTGGCGCCACGGACGGAGCGGCGGACCTCGGCGTAGAGGGCGGCGACATGGGGGTCGGACTCGAGAAGGCGCTGGGCCTCCTCCCGTTGGCGGCGACTCGCGATTCCGACGCGACGCTGGCCGTCTCGGGTGACTTCGACAAGACAGGCGACGAGCAGGCTGCGGGTGCGGCGTGACCACTGTCCGCTCTCGCGCTCCTCGACACGCTCGGCGAGGGCCGTAGCTCCCTCCTCCGCCAGCCGCCGGTACTGCCGCATGCTCAAGCCGAGTGCTGCGCGGACCTCCGAACCGCTGAGCTGGAGATCCCAGCGCAGCTTGAGCACGTCGCGCTGGCGCTCGTCCAGAGTGTCGAGCAAGCTACGCGCGATGCGTGCCTGGTCCCGGGTGACCACCTGCTCGTCGAGCGGCGGCCGGTCGTCCGAAAGGCCGGCCAGTCGTGGGTCGTCAGGACCGACAGGTGTTGGGATCTTGCCACGGCTAAGGACATGCAGCGCCTCAGCGCCGGCTGTCGCGAGCAGGTAGGCGCGCAGCGACTCGATCTTCTCGCCACGCTCACGCTTCGTGAGAACACGGGCCCACGCGTCGTGGTAGATCGCGAGCCGCTCATCCGCGTCAAGGCGCGGAAAGCGTTTGGCGAGCAGGCCCAGGACGGCCGCGCGATGATGCTCGTATTCGCCCTCCGGCGAGTTTCCCCCCACCCCCCTCATGACACGGAGAATCGGTAGAGAAGTAGGGAACCTTTAGGTCCGCGATCGAGAGATAGACAGAATTGTTTCCAAGCCGTTGCACTCACGTACGGCTATAGGGAACGTTCAGCCCCAAACACCCCCCCTCATAAGAAAACACCGGCGCCGGCGACGACAGGCCCGGAGGGTGGGCGCGGTGTCGCCGCCGGTGAGCGAGAGCTCTTACGGGCTCTGGGCGGGCCTACTCACGGGGAGGGTTCGGTCCGTTCGAAGGCCCATGAGCCCGTACGCCGGTGGTTTTCGGCTCGACAGGCGAGCCGAAACTGGAGTCAGATGGAGTGCCGTCAGCGTCGCGGTCCTGGACGACTCGGTACTAGTTCCCCTCGAAAGTCAGTGCCGGATCGTGAATCGGGAACTCGACGGGACCACTCGGTCCGACATAGCGAACCGTCCGCAATGGCGTTCCGGACGGCGTGACGGTGTAGTAGGCGTTCCTCTCCGTCACGACATCGATCGACTCCGATGCACCTGTCTGCACCGAAACGGAATCAACCCCATCGGGCACCATCCCATAGATGGCTACGCCCCCCGTCTGGAGGCCAGCCGTCGCGGGACCAACCTGGCCCTTGACGACATCGTCGGTGGGCGGGCAAATGATCCCTGCCCCCTCGGGGTCCGTGAGGGTCGCACATACGTGGCCATGGGCGGGAATGACATAGACCGAGTAGGTGGCGTTCTTGATCGCCAGTCGCGAAAGGTCTGGGTTCAGGCCGAACGAGGCTCGACGGTCCATCCTGCCGGCAAGGTCGTCGCGCAGGGCATCGCCAGCGGAGCGCTTCTCACGAAGCACCGCCATGGATTGCTTGGCGTCAGGCTCGATTGCGGTGATCTGCGGCTGGTCTGCACCTGGCGGGTTGCTCTCATCACGGTCGGCTATCGCGCCCACCGCGCCGACGGCAAGCAGAGCCATGCCGATCAAGGAAACGGGAAGATATCTCTTGAGCATCGCTCCTACCAATCCGTATCCGCGAAACCGTTGATCGACTTGGAGCTGCCAGCTTGGTGGTGAATGTTGACCTCCAAGCAGGCGCATGTCTGAACGCCGTAGTAATGACCAACCCAGTTCGTGCCACACGAGGGAACCCCGATCCATGTGCCAGTCGCCGGCCAGTAGAGCCCCTCACAGACCGTGAATGACCCGCTTCCCGGGTTCCACGCCTCGTTGTAGTCCCAGCTGTGCAGACCGTCGAAGCTGCCGTTCGCCCGTCCGTCACACCACTGGAACGCCGGCTTGTTGACGCAGTTGTAGTAGCTGACCAAGGCGTCGGCCTGTGCGGGGACCAGAACTCCCACAGCGGTACACGCAATCAGCGCAAGCAGAGCCAGTCGCGCTCTAGCGTGCATCATCTCAAACCCCTCTCCCAATAGCGTGCCCAAGCGCGCCTGAAGTGAGGCGCGTCAGGCAACCATAGCCCGACCGACTCACGCGAGTCAAGCAGCGCTACGGTCCGATCAGGAGTTGACGACCCTCGTCTGTCACCGCCTCGAAGGAGTAGCTTCGCCGCTCGAGCGCGAGCGGCGGCTCACGCCCGTCGCGCTCAAGCGGCGAATCGAGAGAGGCAACGGCCACGAACGGCTTCAGCGATCCGACGGCGGGTGTCGAAGAAGGTGTCCAGGGCTCACCGAGCTGGACCTCCAGAGGCCCGCTCGGGCCGCGCCCGCTCAAGCTCACAACGTCGCTGCTCACATATCCTCTGAGGAGGATGTGGCTCGTTCCAAGCCCCCACATCCCGTGCACGTCACCGCCATCCTGGATGGCCTTGGCGACCTCTCCTGGCGACCCGCAACTCAGCGTCCCCGCTCCACTCTCATCCAGCGTCGCCACGGCCGAGCAAATATTGCCGTTCTCCGCGACGTAGAACGTTGTCACGCTCTTGGAGCCGTCGGGAAGCACGGTCTCGATCGGCTCGCCCGCCTTGGAGGCGCTGGGCTGGAGATCGCTGCCCGACGGACCAGGGCGGCCGGCGGCGTCAGGCTTGTTCAGACCCTGCTCGTAGATCCCCAGCAGGCGGTCGACCGCCGGGACGCCGGTCGAGCCTGATACCAGCGCCGATGCGCCCGCGCCGACGACTCCGAGCCCCAGCACGGCAGCGACGGTCAACGTAGCCGCCCGCCGCCGGCGCCTGACCGGCGGCGAGGTGCGCGGCGCCCCGGCGGCGTGCGCCCGCTCAACCAGCTCGGCACGCGTCGTGGCGAGCCGTGCAGTCAGCTCGGCCGGAATCTCGATCGGATCGAGGTCGGCCTCTGCGGCCAGCACGTCGGCGCCGAGCAGCTGGAAGTCGGGCCCTGCGTCAGCCTCGGGATCGCTTCCGAACAGCCGCCGCAGGCGCAACCCGAGCAACCGGCCGTTCAGCCACAGGGCCGCCCAGAGGGCGCTCATCAGCTGTCGCAGCGAGCTCACAGCTTGCTCTCCCCCTCCGCCCGCTTGCGCAGCCGTCCCAGGCCACGCTTGACGCGCTGGCGGATTGCGGCCTCGGTCGCCTGCTCGCTGGCGGCGATCTCCGAGTAGTCGCGCTCGTCGAGGATCCTGGCGATGACGGCGAGCCGCTCCGCGCGCGGCAGGTCCTCGAGGCCGTCGACGATGTTCGGCAGCGAGGCGTCGATCCGCGCCTCGGCCTCCTCCCAGGCCTCGTCGCTGAAGCCCTCGACGGTGAGGCCGAGACGCTGGCGAGCGGACTGCTCGGCCTGCTGCTTGCGGTAGGTCGACAGCATCGTGATCTTGGCGATGCCGAACAGCCAGCCGCGGGCGTCGCCCTTGGCCGCGTCGAAGCGGCCGACCGACTCCAGCGCGACCGCGAAGGTCTCGGACGTCAGGTCGAGCGCAACGTCCTGGTTGCCGGTCTGGCGCCAGAGGTAGGAGACGATCGCCTGGCTGTGGCGCACGAAGAAGACGTCGAAGGCGTCCGAAACCGACGGTGTCAGCTCAAGCAGCTCAGCGTCGCTGCGGCGAGCGAGCTGCCGCGCTAGCTGGTCGGGATCCGGCGCCATCGCCCTGGGATCATCGCGCCAAGAGATCGCGAGCGGGAGGCGCCAGCCGAGTCGGCGAGCACGCGGAAGGGAAACACGCGCGAAATCGCGCGCGCTGTCGAACCCCCCAAAACCCTGCATGCCTGAAACCGGCACGCGCCCGCCCTCCTGGTCGTCGTCATCTTTCTACTAGCTCTGCTTGACGCCGCGCCATTTGCTGTGACACGGAAACCCAGATCGGGAGCTTTTTGCTCAGTTGAGGCCGCGAACCATCTCGCTCGGGTCCTTGCCGAGCGCGCGGGCGAGACGGACCAGTGTCGATAGGCGGGGCTCACGCTCGGCGGCCTCGAGGCGGTAGACCTGACTTCCGCTGATCCCGGCGCGTGCGCCGAGTTCGTGCTGCGTCATGCCGGTTGTCCTGCGAGCGATCCGAAGACGGCGGGCGAAGTTCTCAGTCGAGGGGGTCATGTGGCCCTCTTGTAAGCCGGAATGCGACTTGTGACATCTCGCACACGGACCGTGTGATTAGGCCCCTTGGCTTGCTGACGCCGCCGCGCGCGGCTAGATCTTCAGCATCACGAGAACGTTCACTACGAAGAGACACGAGAAGAAGATCGTCCAGCGGTTGAGGTTGCGCTCGACGAGCGAGCCGCCACCCAGCGGGCCGGCGCCGCTGCCGACGCCGAAGGCGCCCGAGAGGCCAGCGTCCTTGCCCGAGTGCATCAGGATCAGGACGATGACGATCACGGCCAGGACCACCTGAACTCCGCTGAGAATCGCGTCCATCGCCGCAGGAGCCTAGCGGAGGAGCGTCAGACGCCGCTGGTCTGGCCGTCGACGACGTCCAGCCGCTTGAGGATCTCGATCGCCTCGGCGCGCAGCTCGCGGTCGACGGCGCGGTGATCCTCCTTCGACAGCTTGCCCATCTCGAAGTCGAGCTGGGCATCGCGGATCTCGCGGTACTTCGCCTCCTTGGCCGCCTCGAGCTCCTCGCGGCTGACGGACTCGCGATCGTCCTCGCCGACGCCGCGTAGCAACGGCCACAGCACGACGGCCGCGACCAGCGCCACCAGCAGGATCAGCGCGATCGCGTACTCCACGTCAGGCCTGCGACAGCTCTTTGCCGAGCCGTGCGGCGTAGATGCTCGACACGCGGCGCATGCGGGCCTCCGGAGCCGGCCAGATCGCGATCAGCGCACCGAGGATCATGATCGCGCCGCCGATCCAGATCCAGGAGACCAGCGGCGAGTCGATCGCACGAAAGCTCGCCGGCGGAGCGTCGTTGCGGTACTGCTCGACGATCGCGGCGATCACGATCGCCTGAACGTCGTCGCCCGAGTCCGAGAACTTGGCGTTGGCCTCGCGGATGGCCGGCTCGAGCTCGGCGATGTCGGGACGGACCGCCGCCCAGAGGTCGCGCCGCAGGCCCCAGCGGACGTCGACCTCGCTGGTCGCCTCGCCCTCGAAGAAACGGCCGATCGGGCCGGCCTCGAGGTTCTGCGATGGGTAGAAGTTGCGCGACGGGTGGAGCGTCGTGACCTCGTCGCCGCGGCGGGCGCGCAGCACCGCGCCGAAGGTGATCGGCGCACCGGTGCCGGCCGTGTCGCGGCCGACCTCCGCCGTCGGACGGACGTAGGTGATGTCGTAGCCGCCGGCCTTGAACGACTCGCCCGGCGACAGCCTTACGTCCTGCTGGTCCTGGAACGCCGACGAGGCGGCCACGCCGAGGAAGAGGATCGCGATCCCGCAGTGGACGAAGTAGCCGCCGTAGCGGCGGCGGTTGCGCGCGACCAGCTGCCCGAGCGCGCGCGGCCAGGGGTCGCCGGTGATCGTCCGCCGGGCGCGTGTGCCGCGCCACAGCTCTTGGGCGACAACCGTCAGCACCAGCGAGACGAAGCAGAACATGATCAGCGCGAGCGGGCTGTCGGCTGAGTTGGTGAACGCCAGCAGCGCGACCAGCGTTACCGCCATCACGGCCAGCGGCAGCCGGAACGACCGCACCAGTCCCGACCGGCTAGCCCGCCGCCACGGCACCATCGGCCCGATCGCCGCGAGCGCGACCAGCACCAGCGCCAGCGGCGTCGTCACGCGGTTGAACCAGGGCGGCCCGACGCTCGCCTCGTCGCCGGACAGCGCCTCGGAGATCAGCGGGAAGAACGTCCCCCAGAAGATCACGACGCAGAGGCCGACGAGCACGAGGTTGTTGACGAGGAAGAACGCCTCGCGCGACATCAGCGAGTCGAGCTTCGCCTCGCTGCGCAGGTCGTCGAGGCGCGAGACGATCAGCGCCGTCGAGCCGAGGATCACGATCGCGATGAAGGTCAGGAACTGCGTGCCGATCGTCGAGGCGCCGAAGGCGTGGATCGAGTCGAGGATGCCCGAGCGGACGAGGAACGTGCCGATCAGCGCCAGGACGAACGTCGCGACGATCAGCGAGACGTTCCAGATCTTCAGCATCCCGCGCTTCTCCTGGACCATGATCGAGTGGATGAACGCGGTGCCGACC
>Ga0190272_10001426_pt1 | contig 11516 bp, 8 predicted proteins | sample Popmic504T_FD_133746 | JGI IMG/M metagenome (GOLD analysis project Ga0190272, IMG submission 133746) | Populus adjacent soil microbial communities from riparian zone of Shoshone River, Wyoming, USA - 504 T | ecosystem: Environmental > Terrestrial > Soil > Riparian zone | place: USA: Wyoming...
ATCACTCCCGACAACCCCGCCTCCAAGGAGGAGTTCTTCGGCCCGGTCGCGCAGGTGTACCGCGCGAAGGACGAGGCCGACGCCGTGCGGATCGCCAACGACACCCCGTTCGGGCTGGGCTCCTACGTCTACACCACCGACCAGGCGCAGGCGCTCCGCGTCGCCGACGGCATCGAGGCCGGCATGGTGTTCGTGAACGTCGTGCTCGCCGATGGCGTGGAGCTGCCGTTCGGTGGCATCAAGCGGTCAGGCTCTGGCCGCGAGCTCGGCCGCTTCGGTGCCGACGAGTTCGTGAACAAGAAGCTGATTCGAATCGGCTGACGTCGAGCTCATCGGGCGCCGAGGCGAGCATTCGTGGAGCCTCGTGCCGGGATTCGCGCGGATTCAGCCGGCGACTTCGACGACAACCGCCTCATTGGGACGCAGCTCGACGTCCGAGGGGACGGACGTGCCGTCGCGGTCGCGATGCGTGCCGATCAGAACCCGACCCGGTCCGGCGCCCGGGACCGACCGCGCCTCGCCCGTGAGGTTCAGCGCAATGGCCAGCTCACCCTCCGACGAGGTGCGCCGGAAGGCGAACGTGCCGTCGGGGGTGGGGCCGAAGGGCGCGAAGTCGCCGCGATGCAGGACCGGATGTGTGCGACGGACGTCGATGAGGCGTCGCGTGAGCGTCAGGATCGAGTCGGGGTCCTCCGCCTGGCCGGCAACGTTGACGGAGGCGGCGTCCGGCGCGAGTGGCAGCCACGGCGTGTCACCGTCGGCGGTGAAGCCGGCGTTCGGTGACGCGTCCCATTGCATCGGCGAGCGCTCCGGGTCGCGCCCCCGCCCTGGCTCGCGGCGCTCGAGCGGATCACGCGCCTCATCGGTCGTCACCGGCACGTCGACCATGCCGATCTCCTCGCCGTAGTAGATCGTGGGGGTTCCGCGCAGGGTGAGGAGCAGGAGCATGCCGACCTTGGCCTGGTCGCGCCCGGCGCGCGATGACGAGGCGAAGCGCGGCTGGTCGTGGTTGCCGAGCACCCAGCTGGCCCATGCGCCGTCGGGCAGCGCGCCCTGGACGCCCTCGACCGCGCGACGGACGGCATCGGCCCTCCAGGGGCTGTTGATGACGTGGAAGTTGAAGGGGACGTGGATCTCGTCCTGGCGCTCGCCGTAGTACTTCGCCCACGTGTCGAAGTCGGGGTGGTGGAGCTCGCCGATGCTGACCCGATCGCCGGGATACGACTCGAGGAGTCGCCGGAAGTCGCGGTAGAGCTCGTGCATGTCGGGATGATTGAGGTCGTGCAGGTGGAGCTGGGACAGCCACGAGCCCAGCCGCGAATTCGTGGCCGCATCCGGCTCGGGATGCGGGGGGTTGTCGCGCAGCTCGGGATCCTTCATGACCATGGGAGCGACGTCGATGCGGAAGCCGTCGATGCCTCGATCCAGCCAGAAGCGGGCGACGTCGAACATGGCTGCCCGCGTCTCCGGGTTGCGCCAGTTGAGGTCGGGCTGCTCCTTGAGAAAGATGTGCAGGTAGTACTGCCTGGTGGCCTCGTCCCATTCCCAGGCCGGCCCCGCGAACATGCTGATCCAGTTGTTCGGCGGAGAGCCGTCGGGCTCCGCGTCGCGCCACACGTACCAGTCGCGCTTCGGGTTGTCGCGTGATGCGCGTGACTCGATGAACCACGGGTGCTGGTCGCTGGTGTGGTTCGGCACGTAATCGATGAGCACGCGCAGCCCGCGGTCGTGCGCCGCGGTGAGCAGCTCGTCGAAGTCCGCCAGCGACCCGAAGACGGGGTCGACGTCGGTGTAGTTCGAGACGTCGTAGCCGAAGTCGGCCATCGGAGATGGATAGAAGGGCGAGATCCAGATGGCGTCGACCCCGAGCCAGGCCAGGTAGTCGAGCCGGCTCGTGATGCCGGCGAGGTCACCGGTTCCACCGCCGGTTGCATCGGCGAAGGATCGCGGATAGACCTGGTAGACGACGCCCGTCTGCCACCACCGCGGGGCACTGTGATGCATACCGTGCAGGCTAGACAAATTCGGGAGCGTCGGTCTCGACCAAATTGCCCTGCTACGATCACGGCATGACCGACGCTGCGGCCCCGACCGATCCGGCCCAGACCGATCCGGTGCCTGCGGCGGACGCTCCCCGCGGGCGGACCCCTGCCCTCGAGCCGGCCGAGGTCGAGCGACTGTTCCGGACGGCGGTGGCACTGTTCAACGGCGCGCGCTACTGGCACGCCCACGAAGCGTGGGAGACGCTGTGGCGCAGCGCGGCGGACGAGGAGCGGGACTTCTACCAGGGCCTCATTCAGGTCGCCGCCGGCCTCCTGCATCTGCAGCGCCGGAACCTGCGCGGCGCGCGCAACAAGCTCACCGAGGGGCTCGAGAAGCTGCGCCGCTACCAGCCCGCGCACCACGGCGTCTTTGTGAACGAGCTCGTCGGCGAGGGACGGCGCGTGCTGGATGACCTGGAGTCCGGATACCTGCCATACCTGATCCCTCCGGTCCTTCGCTTCACCGATGCCGACCAACCCGACTTCAGCCGATGACGGAGGAGAGGATCGAGAGCGACTCGATGGGCGAGGTCCGAGTGCCGGGCCATGCACGCTGGAGGGCTCAGACGCAGCGGGCAGTCGAGAACTTCCCGATCTCCGGGATGACGCTCGAGCGAGGCCAGATCGAAGCGCTGGCGCGCATCAAGGCGGCTGCCGCATCGGTCAGGCGCGCGCACGGCTCCGTCCAGCCCGAGCTGGCCGATGCCATCATCTCGGCGGCCGATGCGGTCGCGCGCGGCGAGCACGACGACCAGTTCCCGATCGACATCTTCCAGACCGGCTCGGGAACCTCGAGCAACATGAACATGAACGAGGTCCTGGCCACCCTCGCAGCCGAGGCACTCGGCAGGCCCGTTCACCCAAACGACGACGTCAACCACCCGATGTCGTCCAACGACGTCTTCCCGGCCTCGATCCACGTTGCCGCCACGTCCGGGGTCGTGCGAGACCTCGTTCCGGCGCTCGAGCACCTTGCGACGTCGCTCGAGGCGAAGGCCACCGAGTTCGCAGAGGTCGTGAAGGCGGGACGCACCCACCTCATGGACGCGACGCCGGTGACCCTCGGACAGGAGTTCGGTGGCTACGCCGCCCAGGTGCGGATGGGGGTGGAGCGCCTCCACGCCACACTTCCGAGAGTGGCCGAGCTCCCCCTCGGCGGCACGGCCGTTGGCACCGGCATCAACGCGCCGGCCGGGTTCGGGGGAGAGGTGATCGCCGAGCTGGCGTCAGCCACCGGCCTCCCGCTGACCGAGGCGCGAGACCACTTCGAGGCCCAGGGCGCGAGAGATGCGCTGGTGGAGCTCTCCGGTCAGCTGCGCACCATCGCGGTGAGCCTCACGAAGATCTCGAACGACCTGCGCTGGATGGGCTCCGGGCCCCGGGCCGGCCTGGGTGAGATCAACCTGCCCGACCTTCAGCCCGGCAGCAGCATCATGCCCGGCAAGGTGAACCCGGTGATCGCCGAGGCGACGCTCATGGTCTGTGCGCAGGTGATCGGCAACGATGCCGCGGTGGCCTGGGGGGGCGCCGCCGGCAACTTCGAGCTCAACATCATGCTGCCGATGCTGGGCCGCAACATCCTCGAGTCGATCCGACTCCTGGCCAACGTCAGCCGCCTGTTGGCCGATCGCTGCGTCGACGGCATCACTGCCAACGTCGATCGCCTGCGCGAGTACGCGGAGTCGTCGCCGGCGATCGTCACGCCGCTCAACGTGCACCTCGGCTACGAGGAGGCGGCCAGCATCGCGAAGCAGGCCGTGGCCGAACGCAAGTCGATCCGCCAGGTGGTCCTCGAGCGCGGGCACGTCGACGACGGCCGCCTCACCGAGGAGCAGCTCGACGAGGCTCTCGACCCGATGCGTATGACGCATCCCTGAGGCTGGCGCTCAGTCGCGGTTGCGATCCGTCCCGGCGGAAGGCAGGAATGCGAACCGGACCTGGCCCAGGTCGTCGCCGGGGATCTCCGCCTGGAGCCAAACGAGCAGCTCCCAGCTGCTGTGTGGGCGAAGGATGCTGATGTTCGTGGCGGCGGGCCAGCGGTCGATGAGGCGGGTGGTGTCCAGGTCGCGGTCGTAGACGCCGAACGCCCTGGTGTCCGCACCCCACCAGGAGATGAAGCGAGCGCCGGCGGACGGGTAGTTCACGTACTCCTGCGGCCGTGTCGGCAGCCGTGTGACCTCGCCGGTCTCCTCGTCGTAGTGGAACATCGTTCCCCAGTTGAACATGCTGAAGCCGGGATCGGCCTCCTTCCAGACCACGCCTCGGTTGATGAGCAGGATCGGCATGGTCGCGCGGCCGGAGGTGTCCAGGCGCCGCGGAGCGACATCGAGGTGGGCGGCGTCCACGACGTATACGTGGCGCTCATCCGTCGTTCGATCGGCGGAGTAGACGACCTCGCAGTAGGCAATCTGCGTGTCGCGTAACGATGGGAACCACAGTTCGCTCAGGCGCGCGTCACGCTCGGCCACCACGACCGGCGTCCAGTCCGGCGCGCGGGCGTAGAGCAGCCGAGAGAGAGCCTCGCCGTCCGGTCCGAAGTCGAATGCCGTCCAGGCCACCTGGTCCTGGTGGACGTGAAAGCTCGGCACGAAATCGGGGACGGCTCCGGTACCGGGATGGGTGTCAAGCAGGATCGGAACCTGGCCCGCCTCGGGGATGAGCCAGAAGTCCCAGGTGATCTCACCGCCGAGGGGCATCTCGACGAAGGCCGAGGTTCCGAACTCGCCGCCGATCTTCACCAGCGAGCGGTCGCGACGGGGATTGCGCCAGAGGAGCTCCGGCGCATCCGTGGAGGGCTGGAAGCGCCACAGGTCCGGCGCGTACTCGCCGTCCGAGCCGTCCATGGCGCCCGAGGAATAGAGGATCGACTCGCCGTCGCTGGCGAACTCGAGCATCTGCGCGGTCCACGACCGGTCGAGGCTGTGAATCTCGATCTCCCGGCCCAGGTCGCCGGCCGGCACGCGCGTGGGCACGACCGACGGCGCGACCGACGGCCGAGAGGCGGGCGGGGTAGAGGCTGTGGGTGGGGGCTCGCTGGCACTCGCCGGCAGGGCGACGGACGCCGGCGGAGACGGGGTGGCGGCGCCGCACGCCGCCACCCCGACCGCGAACGCCAGCGAGAGCAGTACCGCCGCGGCTCGCGCGTGTGCCCTCACCACACGAACACGCCCGTGTGGACCCGGATCATCTCGGCGATGTGCCTCGTCGGATCCCAGAACTTGCCGGTCGAGCCGCCCTCGTCCCTGGAGGAGTCGGTGTAGTAGGTCCGCGCCAGCTCGTTGCTGTTGCTGTAGTTCCCGACCCACCCGTAGCCGGCAATCCAGTGTCCCGGCGAGTTCACCGGGAACGGCCAGCTGCTGAGGCGGTACTTCGCGAACCTGTCGTGCGGCTTGAGGGAGAAGGCGAGAGGCATGCGAGATCCGCTCACGTTGGCACGGATGTACCCGTGCAGCTCGTCGCCGACATGGCCGTCGCCGTCGCCATCCCGCAGCTGCGTCACCACCCACTGCCACACGGCCGGCCGGCGCGGAGCCCCCCGCGTCGCGGTTTCGAGGCCGTTGGCGAGGGCCTGTGAGCTCGTGCCTCCGTTGGCGTCGGTGCCCATCCAGCCGGCGAGCTGGAACTGCGTGAAGACGTCGCGGCCGGCGGCCATTGCCCATGAGTAGTTCGCGATGACCTGGCCGACGGCGGGACCGCAGTAGTGCCCCCTGATCTGGTCACGCGCCTCGACCGCGAGGAATCCCTGCGGAACCGCGCATGCCTTGACCGTGGCCGACTCGGCGACCGACGCCAGGGTCTGGGCTTCCGTGCTCGTCGGCACGACGCACTTGAGCGTGGCGAGGTGGTTGCCGCCGGCCTCGACGCCGGCGAGGTAGGCCTGCGCCGCGGCGATCTTGCGGTCCGACGCGGCAAGCTGCTCTGCGGTGAGCGGCGGCTCGCTCACCACGGGCGGGCTCGGGGGTGGACCCGGCGGGGGGATCGGCTTCGCCGCGGCGGCAGGAGCGGCGGTGAGTGCGGACGTGAGCATGGCGCTCAGCATGGCCATCCTGATCCGTCTCGAGAACATGTGGGCAGCCTCCTGTTCGTTGGAGGCGAGCCGGCGTTCATTCGAGCGTCGATCGTGTGCTGCCCATCTTGCCGGCCAGTATCTTTGCGGGCGCTTACCGGCGGCTTATCGGTCCATGAACGAAAACGCCGGCTCGTCTCCGAGCCGGCGTCTCGCTGAGCCGTCGTGTCGGGATGCCACTACTTCAGCCCCGTTATCGTTACAACAGGAACCCTCCACGACGGCTTCTTCAATTGTGGTCGCATCGTGCGCGGCGCTCGCAGGACCGACTAGGGTCGAATGTCCCGGCCATGCCGGGAATATGGGTGCCTGCCTGGTTCGGCATAGAATCGTCGCGAGTCGACTCGCCGCGCGGACCACGCGTGCGCATCCCAAGGGAGACACACCCACGTGACCAAGACGTACCAGAACCTGATCGGCGCCGAGTGGAAGGCGGCCGAGTCGGGAGCGACCTTCACCAGTACGAGCCCCGCGAACCACGACGAGGTCATCGGCGAGTTTCAAGCGTCGGGACCGGCCGACGTGGACGCTGCCGTTGCGGCCGCCAGGCGCGCGTTCGTCGACTGGAGCGCCATGCCCGCGCCGAAGCGTGGCGAGATCCTGTTCCGGATCGCGCGCGTGCTGGCGGAGCACAAGGAGGAGCTTTCGACGCTGATGACGCGCGAGATGGGCAAGGTGCTGCCCGAGGCGCGTGGCGACGTGCAGGAGGCGATCGACGTCGCGTACTACATGGCCGGCGAGGGCCGCCGCCTGTTCGGGCAGACCGTGCCGTCGGAGATGCCGGACAAGTTCGCGATGGCCATCCGCCGCCCGATCGGCGTGGTCGGCATCATCACGCCCTGGAACTTCCCTGTTGCCATCCCGGCCTGGAAGCTCTTTCCGGCGCTCATCTGCGGAAACACTGCCGTCATCAAGCCGGCGTCGGACACGCCGGCCTGCCTCGTCCGCTTCGTCGAGCTGCTGGTCGAGGGCGGGTTGCCCGACGGCGTCGTGAACGTCGTCACCGGCTCGGGCGGTGAGGTCGGCAACGCGATCGTCGACCATCCCGACGTGCGAGTCATCAGCTTCACGGGACACACCGATACCGGCGTCGAGATCAGCACCCGCGCGGCAAAGACCCTCAAGCGCGTCAGCCTCGAGCTGGGCGGCAAGAACCCGATCGTGGTGTGGGAGGACGCCGACCTCGACCTGGCGCTCGACAGCGTCGTCTGGTCTGCCTTCGGCACGAGCGGCCAGCGATGCACCGCGGCCTCGCGGCTGATCGTGCACCGCGAGATCCACGACGACTTCGTCCATCGGCTCAGCCAGCGCGTGGGCAAGCTGGTGCTGGGCGATGGGCTGGACGACGCGACCGACGTCGGTCCGGTGATCAACGAGGCGGCCGTCGAGCGCATCGCGTCGTACGCGGCCATCGGCCGCAACGAGGCCGATCTCGTCATCGGCGGCGAGGCCGCACGAGACGGGAAGCTCTCGAAGGGCTCGTTCTTCCAGCCGACCATCTTCACGGAGGTGAAGCCCGATGCGCGCATCGCGCAGGAGGAGATCTTCGGGCCGGTCACCTCGGTGATCCCGGTCGACGACTGGGACGAGACAGTTCGTATCGTCAACTCGGTGAAGTATGGGCTCTCGACCTCGCTGTTCACGCGCGACGTCAATCTCGCGTTCCGGTCCATCCGCGACTTCGACTCAGGGCTCGGATACGTGAACCACGGGACGATCGGCGCGGAGGCGCACCTGCCGTTCGGCGGCACCAAGGCGACGGGCAACGGGCACCGCGAGGTGGGCCAGGCATCGCTCGACTTCTTCAGCGAGTGGAAGAGCGTCTACATCGACTACTCGGGCAAGCTGCAGCGCGCGCAGATCGACATGACCTTCATCGACGAGGACTGACGCCCGCGTCGCTTGCCGCTGCACGCAGTGCGTGGGAGCATGCCGCCGATGCAGCTCCCGCACTTCCCGCTCCACACGGTCGTCTTCCCGCACCTGCCGCTCCCGATCCACGTCTTCGAGGAGCGCTACCGCGCCATGGCGACCGACGTGATGGCAGACGGATCGCCCTATGCGGGCCGATTCGTGGTGAGCATGATCATTGACGGCCCGGAGGTGGGGGGCATCGCGTCCACGCACCGCATCGGGACCATCTGCGAGGTGCGCAGCGCCGAGCGCTTCCCTGATGGCCGCTGGGTTCTGCTGACGGTCGGAGTCGGCCGCGCGCGGCTGGGCGAGGTCGACCGGTCCGGCGCCTACGCGCTCGTCGAGGTCGACCCCGTCGAGGAGCCGCTCGGCGAGGGGGCGGAGGAGATGCTCGGCCCCGCACAGCGCGCGCTGGACGCGTACGTGGCCACGGTGAAACGATTCGTGGTGCGTACGGCGTCTGTCGGGAACGAAACGCTGGAGACCACCAGGGTGGCCGCTTCCCTCGACCAGATGCTCAAGCCGATCCGGCTCCCGGACGACCCGGTCGCCGCCAGCTATGCCATCGGCGGCGTGATCCAGATCGAGCTGGCTCGGAAGCAGCAGCTGCTGGAGCTGCCGGACGCGGCCTCCCGGCTGCGCGCCGAACTTGCGCTCCTGCGCCGCGAGGCTCGCCTGCTCGACGACGGTGCGCTGCCGCCGGTCCAGGCGGCGGACATCGGTTATCACCCCAACTAGGCCGATGCGTCACTCGAGCCGGGCTCCGATCCTGTGCGCGCTGCTCGTCGTGCTGGCTGCCTGCGGAACACCGGTGGCCACCCCTTCGATCCCAGGGACGACCGTCGCCCCTTCCGCGTCGCCGTCCATGGATGCTTCGCCCAGCCCGACGCTGACGGCTGGTCCGTCGCCCACGGGATCGGCGTTCCCGTCGGAGCAGCCCCCGCCCCCGGTCACCGGCACCGTCCATACCGTTCGTGCCGGGGACTCGCTGGCGGCCATCGCCCGCTCGTATGGAACGTCGACCGGCCAGCTGCAGGCGTGGAACAGCGGGCGATATCCCTCGCTTGCGAATGACCCGAACGTGATCGAGCCCGGGTGGGAGCTGATCGTGAGCGGCGATCCGAACGTGACGCCGGCGCCGACGCCGGCACCGACCGAGGCTCCACCCGCCCCGACCGGTTGCACGGCGAACAACCGGGTGGCGGCCGGATCGGCGCAGACCTTCGCGACCATCCCGAACGCCGGACCGGGCGTCGCCCTCACGTTCGACATGGGCGGCCGCATGGAGCCGGCCGTCGACATCATGAACTTCCTGGCCGCCAACGGAGTGTGCGCCACGATTTTCGCGACGGGGATCATGAGCAACACCGCCCAGGGCCAGCAGGTGCTGGCGATCATCCGGGCGCACCCGGAGCTGTTCGAGATCGCCAATCACACGATGTACCACTGCGACCTCGCCCGTGGCGGCGGCGGCTCGCCGTCGACCGGACCCTGTGCCGGCGGCCCTTTCACCGCCGACCGCATCCGGAAGGAGCTGACCGATGCCGAGGGCATCCTGGCGGCCGGCACAGGCCAGACGCCGCAGCCCTACTGGCGCCCGCCGTACGGCTCGCTGAGCCAGGGCGTCCTCGACGCCGCCGCATCGGTCGGGTACACGAAGACGTTCATGTGGGACATCGACACGATCGACTGGAAGCCGATCGCCGATGGCGGCCCCACGGCCGAGCAGATCGCGTCAAAGGTGATCGGCAACGCGGTGAACGGCTCGAACGTGCTGTTCCACCTCGGCGGCTACGAGACGCTCCGGTCGCTCGAGCTGATCGTTCCGGGTCTGCGCGACCGCGGGTTCTCCGTGACGAGCCTCTCCGACCTGCTGAACTGACGGGCTTGCGCCTCGGGACAGCGCCGCGCCATCGAAGCCCGGAGCGCCGCTGACCGCAGTGCTCCATTTGGTGCGAGCGGTGCCGCGCGACCAACGACCTACGGCGCGGATGACCCGTCCGGCGGGTGAACTCGGCCCTGAGCAGCCGAAAGCCGGCGGCTACCCCGTCAAATGACCCGAGGATGCGGGTGATCGACAGCAGAGCTCGCCCTCCGCCGAGAGTTCACCCGTGATGCGGGTCACGCGGTCGTCCGCGCGAGACCACGATGGGGCGGGTATCCAACGCACAGCTGGCGTTCGGTCAGCCGCCGGTCTGGGCGACTCCCTGCTTCGGCAGCTCGGCAATGGCCTCCGCGAAGATGCGGATGGCGATGTCGACCGATGCCTCATCCACGATGAGCGGCGGCGAGAACCGCAGCGACGACTCGCCACACTCCAGCGTCAGCAGGCCACGACGGAAGGCAGCATCCTGGACAGCCTCGGCCGCGCCGTGCGAGTCGAATTCGATGCCGAGCATGAGGCCGGCCCCGCGGATGTCTCTGACGGCATCCGAATCGGCCGCAACGCGTTCCAGCCCGGCTCGCAACCGTGCGCCCATGGCGCCGGCGTTGGCGAGCCCATCGGCCTCGATGATGTCGAGCGTCGCCAGCGCGGCAGCCGCGCAGACGGGGTTGCCGGCGAACGTCGAGCCGTGGGCGCCGGGCGGCCAGGTCCAGACCGAGTCGCGCGCGATGAAGGCCCCGATCGGCATTCCCGAGGCGATCCCCTTCGCCGTGGTGATGATGTCGGGCTCGACTCCCATCGACTCGATCGCCCACCAGGCGCCGGTGCGCCCGAGACCCGACTGGATCTCATCGGCGATCAGGAGCATGCCGTGCTCGTCACACAGCTTGCGCAGGCCCTGCATGAACTCGGGGGGCGCGGGGAAGTAGCCTCCCTCGCCCTGGATCGGCTCGACCACGATGGCCGCAACGTCCGACGGGGCGATCTGGCGGCCGAAGATGGTGTTGCGCAGGTAGGCGAGCTCGGCCGACCCGTCCCCGCCGGTCTGCTCGCGCCAGGCACGGACCCGCGGGAAGGGCGCGTGGTGGACCATCGGGATCAGCGGCCCGAATCCCGCGCGCTGCTTGACCTTCGAGTTGGTGAGGCTGAGCGCGCCCATGGTGCGCCCGTGGAAGCCGCCCTCGAAGGCGATGATCCCGGACCGATGGGTGTGATAGCGCGCCAGCTTGATGGCGCCCTCGACCGCCTCGGTCCCCGAATTGGTGAGGAAGACCCGGGCCTTCTCCGCGAACGGCGCGATCCCGGCGAGACGCTCCATGAGCTCGAGGTATCGCGGCTCGTAGAAGTCGGTCGCGGCAATGTGGATGAGCTGCGCCGCCTGCTGCTGAATGGCCGCAACCACGTTCGGGTGGGAATGGCCGGTCGAGCAGACCGCGATGCCGGCGGCGAAATCGAGGAAGCGGTTGCCGTCGACGTCGGTCACGACCATCCCCGAGCCGGACTCGGCAACCAGCGGGTAGGCGCGGGTCAGGGACGGGCTGGCAACGGCTTCGTCGCGGGCGATGATCGCGCGCGCCTTCGGGCCGGGGAGCTCGGTGACGATGTGGGG
>Ga0190272_10001427_pt1 | contig 11512 bp, 7 predicted proteins | sample Popmic504T_FD_133746 | JGI IMG/M metagenome (GOLD analysis project Ga0190272, IMG submission 133746) | Populus adjacent soil microbial communities from riparian zone of Shoshone River, Wyoming, USA - 504 T | ecosystem: Environmental > Terrestrial > Soil > Riparian zone | place: USA: Wyoming...
CCGTTCGGAAGCCGCCACTCGTGCACCTGCGGCTTGATCTCGATCGCCTCGGCGCCGGCGAGCTGCTCGAGCCCGGCCATATCGATCTCGTTGTCGAAGTGGCCGACGTTGGCCACGATCGCGAGGTGCTTGAGCCCCTGCAGGTGCTCGACGGTCACGACGTCCTTGTTGCCGGTGCCCGTGACGACGATGTCGATGTCGCCCAGCACCGTCTCGAGCCGGGCGACCTGGTAGCCGTCCATCGCGGCCTGCAGCGCGCAGATCGGATCGATCTCGCCGACGATCACACGCGCACCCTGACCACGCAGCGCCTCGGCGGCGCCCTTGCCGACGTCCCCGTATCCGACGACGAAAGCGACCTTTCCGCCCATGAGCACATCGGTTGCGCGGTTCAGGCCGTCGGGGAGCGAGTGACGGATCCCGTATTTGTTGTCGAACTTCGACTTGGTCACCGAGTCGTTGACGTTGATCCCGGGGAAAAGCAGATCGCCGGATGCCGCGAGCTCGTAGAGACGGTGGACACCGGTGGTCGTCTCCTCGGTCACGCCGATGAGGTCCTCCGCCAGGCGGGTGAAGCGCTGGGGATCCCGGGCGAGGCTCGCGCGCAGGGTGGCCAGGACGATGCGGTACTCGGCGGGGTCGCCGGCCGCGGCATCCGCCACCGCGCCTGCGCGCTCGAACTCGACGCCCTTGTGCACCAGCATCGTGGCGTCTCCGCCGTCATCGAGAATGAGGTTGGGCCCCGGGAAGCCCTCGGCCGACCAGTCGAAGATGCGGTCGGTGCACTGCCAGTACTCCTCGAGCGTCTCGCCCTTCCACGCGAACACCGGAACGCCGGCGGGCGCATCGACTGTGCCGGTCGGGCCGACGGCGACGGCGGCAGCCGCTTCGTCCTGCGTGGAGAAGATGTTGCAGCTGGCCCACCGGACCTGCGCGCCGAGTGCCACGAGCGTCTCGATCAGCACGGCGGTCTGCACGGTCATGTGCAGCGAGCCGGCGATGCGCGCCCCGGCGAGAGGCTGCGTGGGGCCGAACTCCTCGCGCAGGGCCATGAGGCCGGGCATCTCGTTCTCGGCCAGCCGGATCTGGTGTCGACCCGACTCTGCCAGTGAGAGGTCGGCGACGTGGTGCTCGAGGGGTCGGTGCTCGGCGGCGCGGGACTCGTGGACGACGGCGGCGCTCAGATCTGTGCTCATCCCGCCATTCTCTCAGACCTGGCTGGACCCGCGACGCTAGCGCTGAGAGATCGTCTCGTGGCGGACGACGACCCATCCTCGCGGCATCGACAGCCGGTCGGTGTGGATGGCGCAGAGATCGTGTGCGTGCGGGTCGCCCCCCGCACCCAGCGGACCGAGCGCCGCCATCTGATCGGGGTAGTCGTACGTCAAGGTGGAGACGGCCTCACGGGCGCATCCCACTTTCGAACAGAGTCTCTCGCGCATCGGCTCCACGCTATCCAGCCGTCGTGCGATCGGCGCGGTGCCGCGCCCAGGAGGGTGATCCTAGGATGGGACGCATGGCGTGGCGCAGGAGCAGGGAGACGGCGTCGCCGCCCCGACGCCCGACCCGCCACGGCCGCCACGGCCGCGAGGGCCGCAGCCCCATCGTGCGGCCGCCTCTGCCACCGCTCGAGACCCGCGTCGATCGGTTCGACCTCGCGGTCGGCACCGCTGCGGAGTTCCTCCGTTCGGCGTGGCCCGAACTGCGCGACGTCAGCTTCGAGGTCGGCGACATGCCGCCCACGGCCGATGACGACGGCATCCCCCGGTGGCGTGCACTCACCGACGAGAAGCGGATCATCCTCTACCGTCTGCCGATCGAGCGCCTGAGCCACCTGCACCGCGACGATGACCTGCACCGGCGGATGATGGTCGAGAGCAGCGTGTTCCGTGCCGCGGCCGAGTACCTCGACCGCGACCCGTGGGACCTGGGGCCGGAGAGATTCAGATTCTTCTAGCGGTCACGGGTAGACCGTGATCTGCTGGGCCGCGGCATCCGATGACCACACCGGGAAGCCCGCGAGCGCTCCGTCGCCGCTTTGCGAGACGCCGGCGCGGATGCCGCCACCCCCGGCATCCAGCAGGTACACGGTCCGCGCCGTCAGTCGCACGTTCGCGCTCGACCCGGGCGCGACCGTCACGTCCGTCGTGAACGATCCGTCCACTGCGTCGACGGCGACCGTCAGGGGTTCGCCGGTGGGATTGGCCAGCGTGAGCACGGGCACCGGCCCGGGAGGGGTGGCGAACAGACTCGGCGCTTCCACGGGCGGAGCCGAGGTGTACCACGCGAAGTCCGATCCCTCGCCGAATCCGGTCGTCTGCCAGACCGCCGCCAGCACCGGCGCGCCGGCGGAGACCTCGATCGTGTACTGACCCACCGCAAGACCGCCCAGTTCGACCTCGGTCGGCACCCCCGCCGCGAGCGGCACCGTGATCGGAGCCGACGACTGCTGCGACGCGCCGATCGGCGCCGCCGTGACCGTCGCCGTCGTGTCGGCGTTCGCCGCGAGGATGCGCACCACGGTCGCAGCATCCGACGCACCCTCGGCACCCGGATTCTGCGTCACAGTGACACCGGGGACGGTCTGCACCGGATCGGAGACCGCGATCGCACCGACCTGGTCCACGCCGCCGGGCAGCAGGGTGCGCGTGATGCTCGCCTGCAGCGCGGCCTGCACCGGCGCACCGGCGGCCGTGACGCGGATGACCGGACTCTCCTCGCCCAGCAGAAGGCCCGCCAGCGGCACGACGAGCTGCTCCCCAGGGGCCACGACCAGATCACTGCCGCCCGCGGGAACCTCCGGACCACTCGCCCCGTACACGGTGAGCTGCACCGTGGCCGGGACTGTGCCCGGGTTGGCGAGCAGCACCACATCCGCCGCACCGGTCGTGGCGGAGCCGCCGACGAGCCACGACTCCATGAGGGCGGGGCGGCATGCCGAGGCCGCGAAGCCGCGCAGGTCGTCCGCGCTGACCGTGGAGGACCCGGATGCGGCGAGATCCGCGTGCGCGCCGTCGACGGGTTCGGCGATCACCGAGACCGCCGGGTCGGTGCCATCGGGCGTGGGCGGGGTCAGGGGCAGAGTCGACGGTGCCGGGGCGCCGGCAGTCACCCCGCTGGTCACGGTCTGCGCAGCGGCGGTCACGATGCGACTGACGTCCTCGGTCTCACGGCCGAGCGCCAGCAGACCCCCGGTGCACACGAGCACGCTGGCGGAGGGCGCCGGGGTGGCAGCGACGGCGACCGGCTGGCGTGCCATGGTCGGCCACGGCACCGAGACGGCCGTCACGACCGCGACCACGAACGCCACCGCGACGAGCGTGCCGGCCAGCAGGCGCGCGCTGGTGGTGGCCCAGCGGAACACACGGCGATCGGTCATCGGCCCTCCTGCCAGTGCGGCCCGACGACCCGGGCACTGCGTCGGGCCTCGCGTCGAGACGCGGCCGTGGGGATCGCCAGCAACAGCGCCACCACGACGGCGGTGATCTGGAGGAAGGCGATCGACCTGGCCAGATCGCGCGCGGATGCCGGTGCGGTCGCCCTCGGCTCGACCTCCTGCGTCACCCGCCACAGCACGCCCTTGTCGGTCTCCCCGACTGCATCGAGCCCGTCGCGCTGATCCAGCGCCGTCCCCGCCGAGAGCCGGAACGCCCGGGCGCCCTCGGACTCGGGTTGCGCGGCGGGCGCCAACAGCACGAAGCTCACACCGAGCGAGGCGAGGTCGCCGACGACGTCGTCCGCGGCGGAGGTCACCAGATTGGCGGTGACCGTCGCGACCTCCCGGTCCGCGGCGGTCTCAGCGGTGCGCGACGAGATGATCGTCGCCTGCCCGTCCAAGGTCTCGCTCCCGCCCCAGACGATCCGCGACGACACACCCCCGTCGTTCTGGGGCGTCAGAACGATGGTCCCGACATCGGGATCCTCTCGACCGGCGGCGCTCACGTACGCCGGCAGGGTGCTCGCCGGCCCGTTCGTCAGCAGCGAGGTCCCCCTCGCCATCGAGGTCAGCGCGGGCATCGCCAGCACGGCCAGCGCCAGCATGACGGTCAGCGCGGCGACGGTGCGCGCGGCGGCCACGCGGGGCGCCAGACCGATGTCGAGAGCCACGAGCGCTCCGCCGAGGGCTCCGAGCCACGCCAGGCTCAGGCCGGCGCCGGGCCAGAGGGGCACGGCGAGCGACTGCGCGAACGCCACGGACACGCCGACGGCGGCGAACGCGGTCGCCACCCCGAGCGCCGCGATCACCAGGAGGGCGATGCCGGCCGCCCAGCGCTGGGTGAGCGGCGCCATCAGCGCCAGGAGGGCGACCGGCGCGGCGAGGAGCGGCACCCACCACGTGGGCCCGGGCAGGAGTCCGACCCAGCCGATCAGGTCGGGGGTCGGGATACCGGCGGCCAGCAGCGCCCGCCCCGCTGCATCGGCGCCGGCCTGGGCGCCCGGCCACGTCAAGCCGGGGTCGGCCAGCAGGCCCCACCCGTTGCCCGACCGCAGCTGGTACCAGACCAGCGGCGCGGCCATCAGCACACCCGGAACGACGATCCAGATGAGTCGCGCGAGGCCCCGGCCCCCGCGGAGGACGACCGCGAGCACGATCGCGCCGATCCAGACCACGGCGAGCGCGGGCGCGACGGACGGCGCGCAGGCGACGACGGCGGCGAACAGGAGGGATGCCGCCCCGGCGGCGACCCACGACCGATGGGCGACGGAGCCGGCGTAGAACAGCCACGGGAGCAGGAGGTGGGCCATCACCGCACTCGGACGGCCCTGGGTGATCGCGGCCAGAAGGGTCGGCGCGAGCGCCCAGATCACGCCGCCGGCGAAGCGCAGCAGCGACCGGTCCGTCACGCGGGTGGCCGCGAACCAGCCGCCGAGGGCAGCCAGCGGCAGCGCGAGAAGCCACAGGATCACGAGCGCGCGCGACGGCTCGATCGGCCACGTGGTGCCCAGCAGCGCGAGCACGACGGCGAAAGGATCGGCCGGGCCGATCGTGTCGAGGCCGGACGCCCGCAGCCCGTAGGCGGCGTGCGCCCAGAGCAGCGCGGCGTCCGCCGAGAGCGGCTGGAGACCGCCGCCGCCCAGGACGGCCCAGGCCGCCAGGGCCGGGAAGGCTGCGATGGAGGCGGCCAGCGAGCCCAACGCGAGCCACGCCCCGCCGCCGGTGAAGAACCTGAGGTCGCCGCGTCGCGCGGGCGTGGCGGAGTCGGCGTCGTCCTCGAGCTGTTCGCGGAGCTCCCGCTGCGAGACGCGCAGCGGCGCGAGCTGGGTCCAGCCCGTCGTCCGCGACGAACGGATGCGGGAGCGGGAGCGGACGACCGAGGGCAGGCGCACCATGGCGACGACGGCCGCGCCCCATTCGGGCAGCACCAGCCCCGGCTGCTTCCGCACGATCTGCAGCACGGTTCGCCAGAGGGCGGTGGGCAGGATCGCCAGCCAGAGGAACGGCGCCGCGGGCGGCGCCGCGTAGGCGAGGCGGCGGTGCAGCTGGGCGGTACGGGACGCGAACGCCCGGCGCCGGCGTCGCACGCCCGTCAGCGGCGAGGGGAGCCCGGCGACACCGTCTCCGGACACCGCCACCAGCGCGGTCGGCACCAGCAGCACGCGGGCGCCGGTCAGGCGCGCCCGCACGCCGAGGTCGAGGCCCTCGTCGGCGCCCACCAGCGCGGGGTCGATGCCGTTCAGCTCCCGCCACGCATCGGTCCTGGCCAGGACGCCGCGGATATCGGCGCCGAGCACGTCCTCCCTGGCGTCGTGCTGGCCTTGGTCCAATTCGTCGTCGGCAAGGCCGACCGTGCGTCCGAGCGCGGTCATGCTGACCCCGAGCGAGACGATCTCGGTGCGGTCGTCCCACCGCACGAGCTTGGGGGCCACGAACGCCACGGACGGACCCAGCTCGAGCGCACCGACGAGCCGGGCGAGCGCCTCGGGTTCCGGCGCGGTGTCCTGCGCGAGCAGCCACACGGCGTCGCCGGAAAGTCGTAGCGTGGCCATCGCCGTCGCCGCCGCGAAGCCCGTCGACGCGGGGGCCGTGATCACCGACTCCGCATCGGATGCCGCCGCCACCGCCGCGACACCTTCGTGGTCGCCGCACACCACGATCGTGAGCGCATCGATGCGTCTGGTCTGGTCAGCCAGGCCCGCCAGAGTGCGCCGCAGGTGATGTGCGGCCGGTGTGCGCCCATCGGGGCGCACGACGAGGATGGCGTGGACTCGGGCGGGCATGACGTGGTCAGCCTAGGCGGCCGACAATCCCCTACCCGGCGCACGCGCCGCTGTTTGCGGGAACGGATGCCGCACGCCGGCCCGCCGTCGCGGTCCTGTCAGCGTCAGCTCGCGCGACGCTTGAGTTTCCGACGCTCGCGCTCGCTGAGCCCGCCCCAGATCCCGAAGCGCTCGTCGTTCTGCAGCGCGTACTCGAGGCATTCGCCCCGAACATCGCAGGTTGTGCAGATCTTCTTCGCGTCGCGTGTGGAGCCGCCCTTCTCTGGGAAGAACGCCTCCGGATCTGTCTGCGCGCACAGCGCATCGGTCTGCCACCCGAGTGGATTGCCGTCTTCCCCCTCCAGAGGACGACGCACCCCCGGAACCCCTAGCTGGACCGGATCGACGAACCAATTGTCGGGAACGCCGGAACGGTAACCCGTCATCTCGTCTCCCACCTTCTACCCCCACGCTGGTTCGCGTGTAGGAGTAATTACACCGGTGTAGTTCGTCAGGGTCAAGTCGCAGATCGTAAAGCCTCACCCCGCGCTTGAACGTTTACGACGCGCCGTCGGCGTGTCGCCCCAGATCACGATGCGGATACGGCGACCCAGCCGGCGCCCGGCTGGGCGATGAACGCCTCGCCCGCGCCGGCGAGGGTCAGCTCGGACTCGTCGGGGGTGACCAGCACCGCTCGCCCCGGCTGGAGCCCGACTCCCTGACCTGACCGGGCGCCGCGCGCCGTCACCGCACCGGCCGTGGCCAGCACGATCGCAGCGGAGCCGATCGGCAGCACGATGTCCTCCTGATCGCCCACCGAGACCTTCGTGAGGGCGAAGTCGGGCACGTCGGGGGTGAAGCGCACGATGCCGCCCGCCTCGGCGGGACGGAGAACCGGCACCGGTCCGGGGGTCGGGTCCAGCACGCTCAGCAGCTCCCGCACGTCGACGTGCTTGGGCGTCAGTCCCCCGCGCAGCACGTTGTCGCTCGCCGCCATGATCTCGACGCCGAGACCTTCCTGGTAGGCGTGGAGCACCCCCGCCGGCACGAACAGTCCCTCTCCACGGCGGAGGACGACGAGATTCATCAGCAGCGCCACCCCCAGCCCGGGATCACCCGGGAAGTCCTCCGCGAGCGTGCGCACGAGGGCGAGTTCGGCGGTGAACTCGTCCGACTCGGCGCCGCCCGCCGCCGCGACGATCGCCGCGATGTCACCGGCCGCCTCACCCGAGAGCAGCCACGCGATCGCATCGCGGACAGAGGTCGCGGCATCCGCCCCCGACAGGCGTGCCGCCAGCGCGGTGCCGCCCGTCCCGAGCAGCGCGAGCAGACGCCGTGTCGCGGCGAGATCGCGGATCCCGGCGAGCGCGGTGAAGGTGTCGCTCACCGCGACGATGAGCTCGGGCTTGTGGTTCTCGTCGCGGTAGGTCCGGTCCGGCGCATCGCGCGGGATTCCGGCGGCCTCTTCGCGGGCGAACGCCTCGATCGCCTGGGCGCGTGACGGGTGGGCCTGGATGGAGAGGGAGGATGCCGCCGCAAGGAGCTTCAGCAGAAAGGGCAGCCGCGCCGGGGCGCCGGCATCGGATCCCTCCTCCGCCAGCCACGCGCCGAGCGTTCGCCCATCGGGCACGATCGCAGGGCAGCTCGGGTGGTCGCCGAACCAGATTTCGGCTTCGCGGGCTCCGGAAGCGGGCCGGCCCTCGAGGTCGGCCAGCAGCTCGGTGGAGCCCCAGTCGTAGTCCCGGGGCGTGTTCGTCACAGAGGTGAGCATGCCTCAAGGCTAGGGGTGCTCACGCGGTACCCTGATCTCACGATGGCCGTCTATTCGAAGCACCCGGCGGCGGCGCCTCCGGCTGCCCCGGTCCGCGAGAAGACGGGGCACCTCCTGCTGCGTGGCTGGTGCGTGTTCGTGCTGTTCACGGCTCTGTCGGGCACCGCATGGATCAACGCGATCGGCGAGCTTCCGACGGCGGTCATCACGATCGGCGGCGGCGTGCTCTCGCTGGGCCTCTGGTTCGCCGTCCGGCCGCCCGTCCAGTGGCGGCGCCTGCCGTGGTTCACGATCTGGTACGTCGTGTGGGCGACGCTGTCGATCATCTGGTCGCAGTGGCGCGAGGCCACCGCCCTGACCCTGCTCCTGCTGGTGATCACCACCCTGCAGGGCCTGTTCATCGGCGGCGTCCTGACCTGGCGGGAGCTCGTGCGTGCGATCGCGTCGGCGCTGAAGTGGGTCATGGCCCTGTCGCTGGTGTTCGAGCTGTGGGTCTCGATCTTCCTCGGAGGGCCGATCCTGCCCGGCTTCGTCATTCCCAGCGAACCGGCCGACGACCCCATCGTGTACTGGTCACGCGACAACCTGTTCGACGGCGGACGCATCCAGGGGATCATGGGCAACGCGAACCTGCTCGGTCCCGTGGCGCTCCTGGCTATCATCGTGTTCGCGATCCGCTTCGCCGCCGGTGCGCCGCGCCGCATGCTGCTCGGCGTGTGGATCGGCCTGTCCGCGTACCTGTTCTACCGCGCGTCCTCGGCGACCGCATACGTCGCCGCGATCGCGGTGGCCGTGGTGCTCGTGACCGTTCTGCTCATGCGGCGCGCGCGCAGACCCGGCGAGCGCTCCCGGTACTACCTCGCGTACGCCGCCGTCGGCATCGGCGGCGCGCTGGCGTTCTGGCTGCTGCGGGACTGGATCTTCACGTCCCTCGGCCGCAGCTCCGATCTGACGGGGCGGGAGGCGATCTGGGATGCGGTGCTGGAGCGGGCGTGGCAGCATCCGCTCATCGGGTGGGGCTACTCGACCCCGTGGATCACCGGGGACCCGGCGTTCGACGGCTGGATCATCGACCACGGCCAGACGGTCATGCAGGCGCACAGCATGTGGATCGACGTGTTCCTCCAGCTGGGCCTCATCGGCGTGTTCATCATGGCCATGGTCTACTTCGCCTACATCTGGCGGTCGTGGTTCTTCGCCGTCGACCGACCCCGCTGGGACCTGCGCGCGGATCGCCCCTACTCGCCGCTCACGCTGCTGCCGACGCTGGTGGGGGCGATCCTGCTCGTTCAGGGGTTCGCCGAATCCAGCCCGCTGCTCCTGTGGGGCTGGCTGTTCGTCGTCATGCTCGCGTTCAAGATAAAGCAGTCCCCCCACATCGGTGAGGGCGCCGCGGAGATGCGCATCGCGATCGAGCGTGGCGAGCTGACCACGCGGGCATCGTGACGGACTCGCCTTCCAGCGCTTCGCCGCCGCAGTGGATCGCCCTCCTGGCATCGGCCGCGCTCGCGCGGTCGTACACGATCGCCGTCCTCGGCGCCGTGTTCGCGGCGTTCGCGATCGAGAAGATCGCCGGTCGCGTCACGTACGTCTCGATCATCGTCGGTCTGTGCGTGATCGGCATGGGGATGCTGATCGCCCGACGGCGCGAGATCTCGCTCGTTCGCCTCGTTCCGACGACGGTGGTGCTGTTCGTCGGATGGGCGCTGGTCAGCGTGTTCTGGAGTCAGGACGCGACCGGCTCGTTCTGGAGCTGGATGTCCACCGCGGCCCTCGCCTTCCTCGCCGTGACGATCGGCCACGTGCGCGACACGCTGCAGACCGCCCGAGCCCTCGGCGATGTCCTGCGCGTCCTGCTGTCGATCTCCCTCGGGGTGGAGATCGTCACGGGGATCCTGCTCGACATGCCGTTCCGCTTCCTCGGCATCCAGGGCAACATCGCCCAGCTGGGCCCGATCCAGGGCATCTTCGGCACCCGCAATCTGCTCGGCTTCGTCGCGGTGATCGCGCTGATCACCTTCCTCATCGAGTACCGCACGCAGTCGGTTCGCGTAGGACTGTCGGTCTACTCCGTCGTGATCGCCGGCGGACTCGCCGCGCTGAGCGACTCCCCCACCGTGCTGGTGCTCGCGGTCGCGGTCGGGCTCGCGGTCGGCGCTCTCGCGCTCGTGCGCCACGCGCGTCCGGAGGGACGCTCGGCGCTGCAGTGGACGCTGGGGGGCATCGTGGTGGCCGGGCTGGCGATCGGCTATGCGGCGCGGCATCCGATCATCGCGTTCCTCGGAGCCGGATCCGACTTCTCCATGCGGGTGAACCTCTGGAACACGATGGTCGACTTCCTGCGCTCAAAGCCGGTGCAGGGCTGGGGCTGGTTCGGCCCGTGGGACCAGGGCGAATTCCCCTTCAGCGCGATCAACTACGGATTGCGCACGAGCCACGCGACCGGCTTGAACGCCTACTTCGACGTGCTGCTGCAGCTCGGCTGGATGGGCCTGCTGCTGTTCACGGCATTCGCCGGTGTCGCCCTGGTGCGCTCGTGGCTCGACGCGAGCGAGCGCCGCTCGGTCATCTACGCCTGGACACCCCTCGTGCTGGTGACCCTGCTCGTGGACTCGATGTTCGAGAGCTTCACCCTGTTCGGCTTCGGCTGGCTGCTGCTGGTGCTGTGCGCGGTGCGCGCCGGGCAGTCGCGCTCGTGGCGGGAGCGGATCGACGCGAGCGAGGGCGGACCCGAGCTGCCGCACGTCCAGGAAGGTCCGATCGGCTCGCGGTAGGATGCTGAGGCCATGCCCCGTACAGCCGACAGCCCCCAGATGACGTCGACGACTCCCTCCGAAACCCCCGCGCCGTTCGATCCTGCGAGCGCCACCATCGCGATCGTGACCTACAACCGGTCGGCGCTGCTCGCGCGCCTGCTCGAGAGCATCGCGGTGATGGACCCGAAGCCCGGTCGCGTGGTGATCATCGACAACGCGTCGGTCGACGACACCACCGAGCTCGTCGAGTCCTTCCGCGATCGCCTCGGCACGCAGCTGGTGTACCGACGCCTCGAGACCAACACCGGCGGATCCGGTGGATTCAGCGAGGGCATGCGGACCGCCTACGAGCTCGGCTCGACGTGGATCTGGCTCATGGACGACGACGTCGAGGTGCTCCCGAACGGCCTGGCGCGCATGGGGGCGTGGGCACCGCGGTTCAAGAGCATCCAGGGCCGCCGCTACGACTACGACGGCAGCGAGTTCTACTGGCAGTACCGCGTCGCCGAGCCCCTCGGCATCCCGATCCCCTTCGCCCCCGCCGGCTTCGACGCATCGGGCTACAAGCCGATGAACTCAGGCTGCTTCGAGGGCATGTTCATCCACCGCGACATCGTCCAGCAGATCGGCCTGCCCGACCCCCGCTTCTTCATCTACTGGGACGACCAGATGTATGGCTGGCTCGCCTCCCGCAAGACGACCTCAGTCATCGTGAACGAGTTCGTGCTGCGCCGCACGAGGGAGATCAAGCAGTGGGACATGGGCATCCGCCACATGAACGCCTCGA
>Ga0190272_10001428_pt1 | contig 11511 bp, 7 predicted proteins | sample Popmic504T_FD_133746 | JGI IMG/M metagenome (GOLD analysis project Ga0190272, IMG submission 133746) | Populus adjacent soil microbial communities from riparian zone of Shoshone River, Wyoming, USA - 504 T | ecosystem: Environmental > Terrestrial > Soil > Riparian zone | place: USA: Wyoming...
ATCCTCAACCGTGAATTGCCCGGCCTCTTTTTTGCCGAGTTCGACGGCGGGAAGCGCGGGCGGTTTGATTATATCTACGATCCTCAAAACCGGGTGCCGACCGATTATTTTGGTATCAACGGCGGCGAAAAGGGCCTGATCTTCGACTATGACCCTGACTCGACGGGCACCGACATCTGGATGGCGTTTTATAGTCTTTCGGATTACCAGCGCGGCAGCGTCCCCTATTCCAACCTTAACGATACCGTGGACATCATGCATTACGACATGAATGTCGATCTGCGGACACCGAAGAAAAAGCTCGGCCTGCGGACGAAAATAAGTGTGAAAAGCCGGCAAGAGGCACTGCGTGTAATTAACTTTGGCATCGGCGAAAATCTCAGCGTATACGAAGACCAGAGATTAAAGAAGCAAATGCGCGTTCAGGCCGTGCGTTACGCCGGAAATCCGGTCGAGTTCGTGCAGGAAGACTGGGAGAGCGGGTTTACCGTATTTTTGCCCGAAACCGTTCCGGCCGGCCGTGACCTTGAACTGGAGATGGACCTGGAGGGGGATTTCCTGCGCCAGCCCCTGGCTTTCGATTTCGAGGAATGCAGCTACCCGCGCTCGAACAGCGCGTGGTATCCCCGGCAGGGCGATCTTGACCGCGCTACCTTCGATCTTAGTTTTACCCATCCCAAAAACCGTAAAGTGGCCGCCGTGGGCACAAGAAAGAGCGAAACGCCCGACCCGGAAAATAAGGACATGGTGATCACGAAATACGAGATGAAATACCCGGTCGCGTTCGCCACATTCGCGGTGGGCCCCTTCCAGCGTCACGTGGAAAGTATCAAGTGGGAAAACGGCGATCCTCCGACCCCGCTGGAGTTCAGCTCTCTGCCCGGTAATAAGCTGGCGTTAAAAGAAGATTTTGTACTGGCCGAGTTAAGCAATTCGGTCCGGTATTTTCAGGCGCTTTTTGGCAAGTACCCTTATGAAACCTACAGCGCGGTGTTCCATCCTTACGGCTTCGGGCAGGGTTTCCCGTCGATGTTGACCATCCCGAACACCGACCGGGCCAATAAATATACATTCTCGTTTATCGCGCACGAGACGGCCCACCAGTGGTGGGGAAATATCGTCACCTGGCGTTCCTATCGCGACCAGTGGCTGAGCGAAGGTTTTGCTGATTATTCGGGCGTGATTTATACAAGTCTCCGGCAGAATCCCGCTGCCGCTTTCAGATTGGTTGAAGATATGCGCTGGTCGTTAAAACAGCCGCCCGAGACCTCAAAAGGGATCGGCAAGGGCCGGCTGGTAGATATCGGACCGGTGATACTCGGACATCGCCTGGAGACGAGGAAAACGAGGGGCGCATACAGCGCGCTGATCTATAATAAAGGCGCCCTGATCCTGAGAATGGTCCACCTGCTCCTGACCGATCCTTCCAACGGCAACGGCGAGCCGTTTTACAATATGATGAAGGATTTTGTCGCGAAACACCGCGACGGGGTGGCTTCGACCGACGATTTCCGGATCGTCGCGAACGAACACTTTGCCAAAAGCCCGATCGCCAAGCGGTACGGGCTCACCAATCTGGACTGGTTCTTTAATCAGTGGGTCTACGGGACCGAGCTTCCCACCTATGGGATGACTTACCAGATCGAACCGCAGCCGGACGGCACCGTGATGTTTACGGGCACGGTCACACAGGAAAATGCCGGTGAAAAATGGTTTATGCCCCTGCCGGTTGTATTTCACTTCCCGGGTAAAAAGACGGCCTATGGAACGGTTGCGGCCTATGGACCGAGCACGCCGTTTAAGATGAAGCTGCCCGCTAAACCTGACAAGGTAGAGCTCGACCCGGATAAATGGGTGCTTTCGGAAAAGACCGCGATCAACTAGTTCAGTCTGGGAAGTCTAGCCAGTCGGGGAAGTCTAGAAAGGAAGAATCTCTTAAACTTTCCAGACTTCCCCGACTCCTCCTTACGAAGGAGGGGTGGCCGAAGGCCGGGGTGGTTCTCACTTCCCAGACTTTCCAGACTCCCCTCCTATTTCAATTGCTGAAACAAAAAAGCATAAATGTCGGCAAGTTCTTCATTCTGCTGTTTTTTGGTTGAACCTATGCCGTGTCCCGCATCGTAATCCACTCTCAGCAGGACCGGTTTACCGCTCGCCGAAGCCGCCTGTAATATCGCCGCCATCTTAGCGGACATCCAGGGCTCGACTCGCGGATCGTTAATACCGGTCGTCAGCATTACCGCCGGGTATTTCACGCCTTTTTTGATCTTGCTGTAAGCGTCCATCTCCAACAGCGCTTTGAACCCTTCTTCCGTTTTTGTCGAGCCGAATTCCGGGATATTCGGCACGCCGTTCGAGGTCGTTTCCGCCCGCAGTGTGTTATTAACCCCGACCGCGTCGATCGCCGCGCCGAACAGGTCCGGGCGGGTCGCGATAGCGTTGCCGACCAAAATTCCGCCGGCGCTGCCGCCCTCACCGGCGAGATGTGCGGGCGAGGTGTATTTCTCGCTTACCAGGTATTCGGCACAAGCGATAAAATCCTTCCAGGTGTTCGGCTTGGTCGCCCCTTTACCCGCCAGGTGCCATTCCTCGCCGTATTCGCCGCCGCCGCGCACGCCCGCAAATGCCAGCACACCCCCGCGCTCGAGCCATGCCAGCCCGGCCGTATAAAAGAAGGGCTCGATGTTGGTAACACCATAGGCGCCGTAACCATTGAGCAGCGTCGGGTTCGAGCCATCCCGCTTCACTCCTTTTTTATAAAGGATCACCATCGGGACCATCGTCCCGTCAAAAGACTCTACCTTGACGTTTGCGGTTTCGATCGAAGACATGTCGATCGGGATCGGTGGGGCGAATTTGGCATCCGTCGATGTTTTCGCTTTCGGGTCGTAAACAAATCGCGTATTCGATCTTGTCCAGGAATTTAAATTGAATATAACTCCGTCGGTTTCCTGATCTGTATAGGTAATATAGGCCGAACCTTCATATGGCAATTTAACCGGTTGCGGCGCACCGCCGCCGTAACCTACGCGCCACAAACGGCTTATGCCGCTATCCAGGGTATTTACATAAAGCGCGTCTTTTGCGATGCCGAAGGATGTTACAACGGCTTCACCGGCCGGAAAGACCGGCGAAGCTTTTGACAGATCGGGGTTGGTTAGACTCGTCCGCAGGATCTTGTAACGCGGCGTGTTTTTATAGGTCAGAAAATAAAGGTCGTCGCCCTGGATATCTAAACCGGCGACCTCATCATCAAGCCCGGCGATTTTCCGCCAGGGAATGGGGGACTGGTTCAGCTTGTCGAGCGGGGCGACGTAATACTCTGAATTCGGCGATACCCCCGAATTGACGTTGGCAAACACATATTTCGAGCCGCGCGGAACTGCGGCAAAAGGAAGCGGCTCGGGGGCCATTTTTATATTAGCGTTAACCTCGTACCCAAAAACAGCTTTATCCTCGTCCGGGTTGGTACCCAGAACGTGCCAGTAAACACGGCTTTTTTGATAAAGGTCGGTCGCCGGCGCGCCCTCCGGGAGTTTTTGAAGACGATTGTACAAAAAGGATTTGCCATCCGGCAGCCAGGCGCCCGCGCCGAAACGTGCTCGGTCGATGCGTTCGCCAAGATCGCGGCCGGTCGCCGTTTCAATTATCCGCATCTCGCCATTCTCCGAACCCCCGACGCTGATCGTATAAGAAACCAGCTTGCCGTCAACCGTGGGATTATATGAATTGATCGAATAACGCTTACCTTCGCTTGATAGCTTTTCAGGATCGATCAAAAGTCTCTCCGTCCCGGTGAGTCCTTCACGGACATAAAGTTTGCGGTCATTTTCACCCGGTGCGAGACGGTAAAAGAAATACATATTTCCGGCGCGAGTAACTCCGGTAACCCGCACACCCGCATCACTTAGCTCGCTAATGCGCTTGAGCAGATCGCTCCGCATCGGAAGGCGGTCAAGGTAGCCCCTCGTATAATCGCTCTGACCTTTCATCCAGGCAGCCGTCTCGGCCGATTTCGAGTCTTCCATCCAGCGATACGGGTCAACGATCTTCCGCCCGAAATACTCGTCAATTACTTCGCGCACCTCGGCCTTCGGCGGTGCGGTTTGGGCGAAGATCGGCAATGCGAACAGCGCGAGAAAAACCACGCCGAATAGAGATTTCCGCCTTGATGGTTTCATTGTCTTGCTCATATATTCTCCTGTGGATCTTGAAACTCGAACTTACCCGCCTTTTTAGATATTGTTAATGCACGGATGGCCGGTCGCGTAGCGACGCGCTGATTTTAGTCGTGTCCTTTAGGGCACGGTGGATGGGCAATACGAACGCGCGTCGCGTCAGCGACGGCTGAATCAATCGTCGCTACGCGACGGGTGATGTATTTACACCTTTTTCCGTGCCGTGAACGAGACGGCTAAAATCATACCCGTCGCTAACGCGATGAAATAACCAGGACCGATCTAAAACAAACTTCCCTTGTCGTCCTTGCCCATCATCGCCTTGCGAACCTGCGGGATCGGCGGGCCGCCATATGTCAGGAACTGGTCGTGAAACTGCTTCCAGGCGGTTCGGCCTCCCCGCGAGGCGCACCAGTCTTCACGCAGCTTTTTGATGATCAGCTTGCCCATCGTGTAGTTCAGATAGGCCGGGTCGAACGTGCCGCGATTGGCCTGCTGCTCGGCGTTGCCTTCGTCCTGCAGCCCCTGCTCGAGAAACATCTTCTTCGAAGCCTCGACCGTCATTCCCTTGGTATGCAGGCCGATGGCGGACACGAACCTCACATTCCTCAGCAATGCTTCCTGCAGCTGGCCGAGATGAAGCTCGGCGTCGCCCGCCCCGAGACCGGCTTCGTACATCATCTCCTCGGTGTAGTGGGCCCAGCCCTCGGCAAAGGCATAGCCGACAAAGACCTGCCCAAACTTGGATTTCGCGCGGTTGGCGTGCAAAAACTGCAGGAAATGACCCGGGTATCCTTCGTGTACCGATGTAAAAAGCAGGCTTCCCTTGCCGGGAAGATAGGCTTCCTGCTTCTCCTTCGGCCATGAAGGGTCGGGCGGCGCCACGTAATAGACCGAGGGCAAATTCTTCTCGTACGGTCCCGGGATATTGATATATGCAAAGTTCCACGCCTTGTATTTCGGCGCTTCGGCCACCTTGCATTCCTCGGTGCCCGGAACGCTCACAATGTCCTTTTCCTGGATAAACTTGCGCAGATCGGCCAGCTGCTTGGTCGCCGCATCGACCAGGTTAGCGCCTTCTGCCTTGCTGGCATTCGCCTTGGTGTTGCATTCGATCAGGGTCTTGCCCGGCGCGTATTTCTCGCACTCCTGCTTGAATGCGGCGAGGTTGCGTTCGAGATCTTTGATCGCGATCTCTTCGAGCTTGTCGAGCGGGATATCGACACCCTCGGTCTGCTTGAGCATCTGGCTGAACTTTTCGGCCCCGAGCGCGAAATTGTCGTTCGCCGTCGCTTCTTTTTCTTCGAGCCACTTGTCGAAATCCTTTATGGCCTTGGCAGCCGCGGTATTCGCTTCCGCGAAATCCTTTTGCGAAGCCTCGTCTTTAACCGGCGCGAAGATCTCTATCACGGTCGTTTCATAAAATTCGGCAAGGCCCCCGATGGTCTGCCGCCCGATCTTGATCAGGTTCTTCGCCAGCGGCATTTTCAGATTTCCCTTAACCTGCTCCAGCGCCGCCGGTACCGCTTTTGCGTAGGCGGTATAAGACTTTATCCGCGTCTCGAGAGGCGCGTAAGGCCTCGAAACATAGACGTCGGGGTCGAGTGCGTCGGCATAAAAATATGGGCTCGTGTGCGGCTGATCGGCCGTCTCGCGCCAGAAGAGGTCCTTGTCGATCTGCGCGATCAGGTAGTCGCGCTCGAACCGCTGGCGGTCGTCGAGCTGGTCGTCCTTGAAGGCCGAAGCCTTGTCACGCTCGCTCTTAAGCCGCGCGATCTCCTTTTTCAGCCCGTCTTCGCTCCAGTCGGGCAGTTTGCCGTCGAATTCGTGTTTGCCCTGGTAGACGGCCGAGGTCGGGTTGGCCGTAAAGTAGCCGGTCAAAAATTGCTCGACGTGAGCGTCCCACTTGGCATTGGCAGCCGCCTGGGTATTTGTATTGCTGGTCATATTAGTGTTGCTTCCCGGTTGGCAGCCTGCAAACAAGAACGTTAGAACTAGAAAAAATGATATTTTTGCTTTCATTTGTACATCTCCCTTTCATTATTTTCTCCGCTCTATGACACGTAACCAGCGCTTTAGCCATAAATGGAAAGTACTTTACTTAACAGGTGGAACTCCGAGATCTTTACAGATCTTCTTAACCAAAATGTCTTTTATTTCGTTATGACGGGGCACCGCAGACCGTTTGTTCAGCAAGGGATTATGCCATCACGAGTGACTCCCGCCCTCGCGCAACAATTCACATCCGTGAGAAGTAAGATGGCGGATTAAATCGCGTCGCTTCATGCCGCGATCAATTCTTCCTCGTAAGTGTCTCCGGCGGCGTCCACCGCATCCTGGCGATTAAACTCGAGCGCTTCCTGCAGCGTCACCCTAAGGCTTTCGACTAGTTCTTCGCGTGTTGATTCCTGACAATTTACCCCCGGAATCTCTTCTATCCATCCAACCCAGGCATCGCCGTCCTGTTTTATTACCGCCATATAACTATTTTTCATAATCCGATTCTATTATTATAAATCCAATACCTACAACCATTTTTTTAACCAAGCATATAACTCGGTGTAAAAATACCGGCCGTTCTCTCCCTTCAGGATCCAGTGGTTCTCCTCGGGGAAAACGATCAGCCGGCCCGGCACTTTCATTCTCTGTAGCGCCGCCCAGTTTTCCAGCGATTGATTAAGCGGTACGCGAAAATCGTTCTCGCCCACTGTCACCAGGATCGGTGTCTTAAAATTCTTCGCCATCCGGATCGGGTTCTGCTCGGTCCATGACTTACCCTGTTCCCAGGGCGGGCCGCCATTGTTCTTCTCGCGCGAGTAAATAATATCGCTCGAACCCCACTGCGATTCGAGGTTCATACTGCCGGCATGCGAGACCAAGACTTTATACCGCGTCGTGGTAGCCTCCATCCAGTTCGCCAAGTGACCGCCGTAACTGGCGCCGGCCGCCGCCTGGCGCGTAGCGTCGATGAACGGGAATTTACGGATCGCCTCGTCTGCCGCTTCGTTGATCTCGTTGGCGGGAGTGATAAACGGGTCGCCCTGGATATCCTGGGCGAATTTTTCGCCGAAACCGGTCGAGCCGGTGTAATTCGTCAGCAGCACGACATAACCCGGGGCCGCGAGCAAATGATAATTCCAGCGGAGCCCCCAGTTATCGCGCCACTGGCTGTGCGGGCCGCCGTGCATCACCACCAGCAGCGGGTATTTTTTCTTCGGGTCGAAATCCGGCGGGGTGACGTACATATTGTGTATGCGTTTGCCGCCCTTGCTGGTAAACCAGAATTCCTTCACGGCCTCCATGTCGATCTTCGCGAGCGCCGCCTGGTTAAAATTCGTCAGCGATTTCCCAGACTTTTCATTGCCCACGTCGAGGCGAAGTATTTCAGGCGGGTTGTTTGCGCTGTCCCAATTCAAAAATAATGCCGGAGCCGTCCCCTTCGACGCCACCGCCAGGTTTGTATAGCAGCCATAGATCGCTTCGGTCAGTGTATACACCCGGTCGTCATCCACACCCATCCTGTAGACTTTCTCGTGCCCGGAGTCTTCCGCGGTAATATAAATCGTACGGCTATCCGGCGAGAGGGCAAAACTCCCGATCGAGCGGTCAAAACCGGTCGTAAGCACCTTCGTTTTCCCGTCATCGATTGCCGTGAGCCGCGTCAGGTTATAGACTTTCGGCCCGATGGGCTCGTAAAGCGCGTAGAGCGTTTTGCCGTCCGGGCTAAAGGTCGGGCGTCCGTATGTAGCGGCGCCTTCGGTCAATTGTTTCGGTTCGCCGCCCGATGTTTTCACGCTATAGATATGGATCGTCGTTTCCGAAAAAGCGGCCGATGCGCGGTCCGCAGAGGCGACAAACAGGACCGATCCTCCATCCGGCGACCAGACGGCGTCGATATCGTCGCTGCCGCTGCCGATCCGCCCGCCGAAGCCTTTCTCCGCGGCCAACTTTGTTCCGGCCAGGAGGTCCTTCGGTTTCGCGCCGTCCTCCAAACCCTGTACGAGCACATGGGTCTGCATCTCGTCGAGCCATTTGTCCCAATTGCGAACCGGAAACGAATCGAAAACGCGGGCCTTGTATTTACGGTCTTTTTTCTCTTTGGCCAGACGCTTATTATCGTCGTCGTTGATGGCGCCCGGGAAAACGCTGCTGATAAACAGGATGGCTTTGCCGTCGGGCCGCCAGCGGGGCGCGCGTGCGCCGGTCGAGATATTTGTGACCCGGACGGCCTCGCCGCCGCCGATATCGAGAATATAGATCTGATTTACTTCGTCCGTTTCCCGCTTCGCCGAAAAAGCGATCCGCGTGCCGTCCGGAGACCATTCGGCGCCGCTCTCGGCGGCCTTGGTCGAGGTCAGGCGTCTGGGCTTGGCGCTGCCGTCCGCCGGGACGATCCAGAGGTCGACGGTTTGGTCTTTTTCGTCGTAGGCCGGCTCGGTCAGGGAGAATAGCACCCATTTCCCGTCCGGGCTGGGAATGGGCGCGCCGACCCTTTTAAGCGCCCACATCGACTCATGGGTAATTGCCGTTTTCTGAGCGAAAGTAACCGGTCCGAAAAGAAAGAGCAATATCAAGCCTAATAATAAGTTATGTAATCTAAACATGATTTTTTCTGATATAGCGGTCAGAACTGGGAGCGGTAGCCGGAAGCGAAACGACTCAAATATAGACCACGATTCTACCAGATAAATGGCCTTCATGTACTTTCGAACCGCTAACAAATACTTTTCCGTGATTCGGGTTTACGCTGAAGTGTGCATCACCATTTGAATCAGTCCATTCGCCGCTCGTTACACCATTGGGCATACCGAGAGCAACCTTTTTTCCCTTCGCAGGATCACCCGAACTTTTGCGAATAACTCTAACCGTGACCATATATTGCCTCCAAGTGGATGTGAAATTAAGAATCAAACCTTTGCGGCTTTCAATAAACGCAAAATTGGCGCAATAAAAATGCATCTTGTCATTGCCCGTAATAACCCAACATTAGAGATCACAGAAGCCAATGGGGGGGACATTAAATAGTAAAATTTAACGAAAACTCTGCCGGGCACTGAATTGAGTAAAACCCTGTCTCGAAATCTGCGTAGTAGAATCACTTCAGGTGAAAAATAGGAACCATATGCGGCAGTCGCCACGAAGCACGGGCCTGACTTCTTAAATTCCATGCTGACAAATTGCTCCACCTGGAAATTGTTTACACGCTCTTCTCCGACCTCTTTCGCGATTTCTTCTAATGCATTCCCTGCGTTTTGGACATATTGCTTGCCATCGGGACTGGTTAGCATTGCGTTTCCAAAGAAATGTTGACTTATTACGATATGAAAACAACCAATTGCTTTATCAATCTGTCCCCGTCGTAGATAGGCATTTCCCATAAGGTAAAGCACTCCTAAATCAGCTTCGGTCATTTTAGGTAAATCCGAAATCGAATTTATTTGGGCTGCAATAAAACTAGTACCCCGTTCAATGACATGATCATAACCGCCATTATCGTAGTAGCCACTAATTTCAGAGAGCGCACTGCGGCACACGCCCCAATAATGCTGCGCTTCCTTATAGCCATAGCCATTATTGTATTGGTTTAAATTCCTTGGATAAACAGGCACTTTACTTTCACCCCCATAGTTTAAATTCTATCGGCGGAAAATTGTGTTGATTTCGGCGTGATGTGATCCCAAATCAAACAATTTCAGGCATCAAAATGTTTCAGAATCGTCAGGGAAGGATCCGAAGTTATCAATCCCGTAATAATGTCAAAAATATGAAGAGTTAAAGCATTGGCAATATCTTCATCGCTCCATGCCGCGACGAAATGATGGAAACTGCCTAATGTCGCAAAGAATTTGCCGTCTTCAAATTCAACTCCCAGGAATGCGGTCGTTCCATTGAACGCGCCGATGTTTCTACGAAGCAAGCCCATTAACTGATTAGCCACAACGTTAGGTTCTTCATCCGGGTCGAGATAGCCGAATCTATGTTTTATTTCTATCCGAATGAACTCCGCATCCCCCGTAAATTCAGACCGTAAATAGGTTCGATGTCCGAATTCGGAGTAAGCTGTCGTTAGCTCAAATTGATCATCTCCCGCGATTTCCTTATATGCGTCTATATATTTGAAACTGGCACTCTTGGTAGCGAGATTGAGTATTTTTCTAATTCTCTCCATGTCCACGATTTTATCCTGTTGGGACTTAGAGGTAATATCATTTTGCGTGAATCGGTAATCGGACGTTGGTACTTCAAGACTTAAATTTGACACAGGCCCGGGATCAGAACTCGCCAGTCTTGGCATTGTTTTGCTTTCAGATTCAGGAAAAAGAACGAGTTTATCTTCAAGCGGGTCTTTCCGGCCAAACAATGATTTAAAGAATTCCAAAATATCTCCTCCGAAATTTTGAAAATTTAACCCGCTCTGTTTGCTCATCAATTTTATGACTGCTGGCGTAACAAAATAAGTAGCAATTGCAAGTATTAAAGGAACGCAGCAATAACCCATTAACCCGCGGCCGCCCATGGCTCCTATAAGTAAAATGCTCAATATAAAAATGGCCGTAGCGGCCAAAATACTTATTACATTATTCGTCGAAATAGACGGTTTCGCCTCGCCCAATTCGACATCAAATAGCTTGCCTGATTTGGCAATTTGGATAAGCACCCTATCGCTGTCTACAGGAAGAATGAAGCCCTGTCTGCCCAAAGGCAAAGATTTTTCAAGCACTTCGACTATTCGCGGATCATCGTTGTTAAACGGTCCGTGTACTTCTCCGTTCAAAACATCAATCTTGTTTTTCTTAACCGCCTCGGGAGAATTAAGAATCCGCAAATCATTTGGATATTTCGATAAAAGTATGTTGAGTCTAGCTGTTATTTCCTCGATGGACATGTGGGACTTCCTCTACAGAATAATTTAATACCAAAAACTCATTTCTTAATACAAATTCCCTCTCTCTTCCTGCCCGTGTAATCCACATACACCAGGCGAGGTCGAGCTTTGCTCGCGCCTGCCGCGCTATGAGCCTAAACACGACAAGCAACCTGGCAATTATCAACGAGTGCGAATTGGAGTGCCGCATCCCCCGCAGAACATCGTTCCGGGCGGAACAAATTCTCTACAGGTAGGGCAGGTGGCACCGCTGACAACAACAGGAGCCAGATTTCTATATTTGCCGGCCAATATGTCGTGATATTCTTGCCCTCTTGCCCATTCATCCAGTGCTCGGGCGCGTTCGACCGCAAATGGATGACTCGCCCCCATATTAGCCATAAATCTGTAGAATCGATCTGTCATTGTGCTGTCCATACCTTCCTGGTAGGCCCGGGCCTGATTAAG
>Ga0190272_10001429_pt1 | contig 11504 bp, 6 predicted proteins | sample Popmic504T_FD_133746 | JGI IMG/M metagenome (GOLD analysis project Ga0190272, IMG submission 133746) | Populus adjacent soil microbial communities from riparian zone of Shoshone River, Wyoming, USA - 504 T | ecosystem: Environmental > Terrestrial > Soil > Riparian zone | place: USA: Wyoming...
CGGCGGTGACGGTATAACGGGTCGCGTGGCTGCCGACGAGGGCCTTGGAGCGCACCGAGGCGCCAGCCTTGACGAGAGCCGCTGTCAGTTCGCCGATCTTGCCCTTCGGCACCGAAACCAGCAGCGCCGCGCCGTCGAAGGCGCGGTCCGGCACTGCGATCACTTCCATTGATGAGTCGAGCGAGCGTGACACCGCCGGACCCCAGCCGGATACCCGCACGCTCCAGTTTTCCACGTCGGTCACCAGCGCGTCCGGGTTCGGCCGCGCGATCCCGAGCACCGGCAGGCCGGCCGGGTGGTCGGCGCGCTCCACGAACGGGAGCCGCGTGATGATCTTCGGCGCGTCGGTCCCTTCAAGCGCGGTCCACCACGCGCCCGAGGCGCCCGCCGCCGGCACCAGTCCGATATCGCCGCGCGAGGCCGCGATTGCGGCGACGACGCCGCTTGCGCCCATATGGCTGACGAACGGCACCGTGAAGCCGAAATGGAAACGCGCGGTGTCGCGCATCGCGGCTTCGCCGGCCGACAGATCGGCATGCACCGAGAACGGTGCCTGCACGTACGTGAACGTCGCGATGATGACGCGCCAGATGCTCTCGGCGGTGTCGAGCGGCAGGATGCCGCGATGGCGCTCGACCAGCCGGCGCATCATGTCGGCCTCGCGCGCGGGTCGGAACGCCGAGCCGGACTCGGCGGTCTTTTTCGTCGCGATCAGCGTGTCGATGATGTCGCCGCGCTCCATCAGCAGCCGATGCATCGCCTCGTCGATGCGGTCGATCTCGCGGCGCAGGTCGGCAAGCGTGGGCGGCGGCTTGGGAGCGTCAGCCATGATGGGGCGGTTCTATTTGGACTGTCAGGCGAAATCCAGCGCCAGTCCGGACTTGACGGGGCGTCTGCAGTGTCATTATCTGTGCGCCATCGTCGTGGTCAATTTGAGCCGGTCGGCTTGCAAGCCACGTTAAACAACTTGCTAAAAGGCCGGGGTTGTTTGAACCCGGCGCTGGCACATCGGCTCGCCGGGTTTTTTGTTGGGCGAGCGCGGAAGCGTCGGCGGCCGCGGTAGCGTGAGTTGAGCCGATGCCGATCAAGATTCCGAACGAGCTTCCTGCCCGCGCGACTCTCGAAGCCGAAGGCGTCATGCTGATGCGCGAAGCCGACGCGGTGCGTCAGGACATTCGCCCCATGCGCATTGGCCTGCTCAACCTGATGCCGAACAAGATCAGAACCGAGACCCAGTTCGCCCGGTTGCTCGGCGTGACGCCGCTGCAGGTCGAGTTGACGCTGGTCAAGATGACCAATCATGTCGCCCGCAACACCCCGAGCGACCACATCATCTCCTTCTATCGCGACTTCGAGGACATCCGCGCGGAGAAGTTCGACGGTTTCATCGTGACGGGCGCGCCGGTCGAAACCATGCCGTTCGAGGAGGTGACCTACTGGAACGAACTGTGCGACGTGTTCGACTGGACGCTCACCAACGTGCATTCGACCTTCAACGTCTGCTGGGGCGCGCAGGCGGCTGTGCATCATTTCCACGGCATGCCGAAGTATCCGCTCCCCGAGAAGGCGTTCGGCGTCTACCGCCATCGCAACCTGGCGCCGGCCTCTCCCTACCTGCGTGGCTTTTCCGATGACTTCTCGGTTCCCGTCTCGCGCTGGACCGAGGTGCACCGCGACGACATTCCGCCCGCAAGCGGGCTCCAGGTCCTGATGGAATCGGATGAGGCCGGACTTTGCCTGTTGCACGATCCCGCGCATCGCGCGCTGCATATGTTCAATCACATCGAATACGACTCGAACTCGCTTGCCGATGAGTATTTCCGCGACGTCGCGGCGGGCAAGCCAATAGCGCCGCCAAGCCACTATTTTCCAAAGAACGATCCGACCCGCCAACCGGAAAACCGCTGGCGCAGCCACGCACACCTGCTGTTCGGCAACTGGATCAACGAGCTCTATCAGACCACGCCATTCGAGGTGGAAAAGATCGGGGCGGTGCCGGCGTTGATGGGCAAGGACGCGGCGTAGGTTAGCGAGGCTGACCCGGCGGCGGTCGAACGAATTCGCACGCCAAGGCGTTGTCTGACGCATGCGGACGCCTGACCCGTCACCCGACAATCAAAGCCCGATCGTCGAAACCGACATTCCGGCGCGGCTCGACCGGCTGCCGTGGGGCCGCTTCCACACGCTGGTCGTGGCGGCGCTCGGCATCACGTGGATCCTCGACGGGCTGGAGGTGACGCTCGCCGGCACGGTCGCGGGCGCGCTCAAGCAAAGCCCGGTGCTCCAGTTCAGCAATGCCGATGTGGGTTTGGCGGGCAGCGCCTATCTGGCCGGCGCAGTCCTCGGCGCGCTGTTCTTCGGCTGGCTCACCGACCGGCTCGGGCGCAAGAAACTGTTCTTCATCACGCTGATCGTCTACCTGCTGGCGACGGCCGCGACCGCATTCTCGTGGAATCTGTGGAGTTTCCTTCTCTTCCGTTTCATCACCGGGGCGGGCATCGGCGGCGAATACGCGGCGATCAATTCGACGATCCAGGAATTGGTGCCGGCGCGGGTGCGCGGCTGGACCGATCTCGTCATCAATGGCTCGTTCTGGGTCGGGGCGGCGCTCGGCGCGCTGGGCTCAATCGTGCTGCTCGATCCGGCTGTGATCGATCCCGAGCACGGCTGGCGCGCCGCATTCCTGATCGGCGCGCTGCTGGCGTGCATCGTGTTCTTCATGCGGTTGTGGCTGCCGGAAAGCCCGCGCTGGCTGATGACGCATGGCCGCGCCGCCGAGGCCGAGACGATCGTCGCCGGCATCGAGGCACGGCTGCGCGCCGAGGGGCATGTCATCCCGGACACCCCGCTGCCGAAGGTACGGCTGCGCAGCCGCAGCCACACACCGCTCGGCGACGTGGCCCACACACTGATCCATCTGCACCGCACACGCACCTTCGTCGCGCTCGTGCTCATGGCCGCGCAGGCATTCTTCTACAATGCGATCTTCTTCACCTACGCGCTGGTGCTGACCACGTTCTACGGCATCCCGTCGGAGCACGTCGGCTGGTACATCCTGCCCTTCGCGGCCGGCAACGTGCTCGGACCGATCCTGCTCGGCCGGCTGTTCGATACGATCGGCCGCCGGCCGATGATCGCGTTCACGTATCTCATGTCCGGGCTGCTGCTGGCTCTTACCGGCTGGCTGTTCGCGCAAGGCATGCTCAGCGTATGCGAGCAGACGCTGGCGTGGAGCGTGATCTTCTTTTTCGCCTCGGCGGCGGCAAGCTCCGCCTATCTCACGGTGAGCGAGACGTTCCCGCTGGAGATCCGCGCGCTCGCGATTGCGCTGTTCTATGCGGTCGGCACCGGCATCGGCGGGATCGTTGGTCCTGTGCTGTTCGGCGCACTGATCGATACCGGCTCACGCATGAGCCTTTTCGGTGGGTATTTGCTGGGCGCCGCGCTGATGATTGTCGCGGCTGCCGTCATGTGGCGCTGGGGTGTGGCCGCCGAGCGCAAGCCGCTCGAACAGGTGGCGCGGCCGCTGGCGTTTACGGATTGATAGTGTCACCCGGCGCGATGTCGCCGCCCGCGATCACCTGCGTGTAGACCCCGCAATCCGCGTGATCGAAGGTACGCAGCAGCATTTCGGGGATCGCAAGATCGCGCATCCCGGTCTCGGGATCGACGTTGATGGCGGCGCAGCGCACGATGCGCTTGGTTACCTTCAGCCGCGCGCCGCCGATGGCGAGTTCGGACCCGACGAGGCTGAACTCGTGCCAGGCCGGCCATCCCTCAACATAGAGATTTGCGCGGAAGCGCAGCGGATGCACCGGCACACCGACCAGGTTCTCGATGGCTGCGACCGAAGCGAGATTGATGATCGAGACGACCTTGGCTGAGACGTCCGAGAAACTGTGGCCTTCCGATCGCAGCACCTTCGGCGGGCCGCGCAGTTCATTGGGCATGGTGCGGCGGAAGAACGCCTCGATCGCGAGCCGTCCCTCCGGGGTGGAGAGGTTGCCGCGCGCAAGCTCGCGGCCCTCGCCGTTGATAGCAAGCGTTTCAGTCGCGTCGTCATAACGGGTATCGAGCCGAGCCAGCCGCTCGTCCCGCATCAGCATCAGGAACCGGCTCTTGGGCAGATACGCGGGCGCCCCGGGATCGAAGCCGCTCGGCCCGTTCTCGATGGCGTACCGGCGGTCGGCCGGCAGCGTCTGGCCGGGCTCAAGGCGGACGCGGGGCAGGCGTTCGGGACTGAGCCCCTTCACCGGGTAGCGGTAAATCGACTGGATGGTTGCGGTCATCGCTTTCCTTAACGATTCGAGCAGATCGCGCCAAGGAACCCCTTCCCGCACAGCGGTGGGCTCCCTACATTTCGAGCGAACGGATGCCTGCTTGGATCCGTCCATTGGGTGCCTTTCGAGGGCCCGGAGGGAGCGAAGTATGAATATCGAGAAATACACGGACCGCGCCCGCGGTTTCGTGCAGTCCGCGCAGTCGCTGGCCCTTCGCGAGGGCCACCAGCAATTTGCCCCGGACCATCTGCTGAAAGTCCTGCTCGACGACTCCGAGGGGCTCGCGGCGGGGCTGATCGACCGGTCCGGCGGTCGGTCGCGTGAGGCGCTGCAGCTCGTCGAGGCGGCGCTTGCCAAGCGCCCCAAGGTCGAAGGCGGCGGGGCAGGGCAGCTCTATCTCGATCCGGCGCTCGCGCGCGTGTTCGACACCGCGGAGAAGTCCGGCGAAAAGGCGGGCGATTCGTTCGTGACCGTCGAGCGGCTGCTGCTCGCGCTGGCGGTCGAGAAGGACAACGAGGCCGGGAAAATCCTGGCCCGCGCCGGCGTGACCCCGCAAAATCTCAATGCCGCCATCGAGGCGCTGCGCAAGGGCCGCACGGCTGACTCCGCTTCGGCCGAGAACGCCTATGACGCGCTGAAGAAATATGCCCGCGACCTCACGCAGGCGGCGCGCGACGGCAAGCTCGATCCCGTCATCGGCCGCGATGAGGAAATCCGCCGCACCATCCAGGTGCTCTCGCGCCGTACCAAGAACAATCCGGTGCTGATCGGCGAGCCGGGCGTCGGCAAGACCGCCATCGTGGAAGGCCTCGCGCTCCGCATCGTCAACGGCGACGTGCCGGAGAGTCTGAAGGACAAGAAGCTGCTCGCACTCGACATGGGCTCGTTGATCGCCGGCGCGAAGTATCGCGGCGAGTTCGAGGAGCGGCTCAAAGCCGTGCTCAACGAGGTCACATCCTCGGACGGCGGCATCGTCCTGTTCATCGACGAGATGCATACGCTGGTCGGCGCCGGCAAGGCCGACGGCGCGATGGACGCCTCGAACCTGCTGAAGCCTGCGCTGGCGCGCGGCGAACTGCACTGCATCGGCGCGACCACGCTCGACGAGTACAAAAAGCACGTCGAGAAGGATGCGGCGCTCGCACGGCGCTTCCAGCCGGTGTTCGTGTCCGAGCCGACGGTGGAAGACACCGTCTCGATCCTGCGCGGCCTGAAGGACAAATACGAGCAGCACCACGGCGTGCGCATCAACGACTCGGCAATCGTTGCTGCGGCGACGCTGTCGAATCGTTACATCACCGACCGCTTCCTGCCCGACAAGGCGATCGACCTCGTCGACGAGGCGGCGGCACGGCTGAAGATGCAGGTGGATAGCAAGCCCGAGGAACTCGACTCGATCGACCGCGAAGTGGTGCGGCTGAAAATCGAGCAGGAGGCGCTGAAGCGGGAGAGCGATGCCGGCTCGAAGGCGCGGCTGAAGACACTTGAGAAGGAACTGGCCGCGCTGGAGAAGCAGTCGGCCGATCTGACGGCGCGCTGGAGGTCCGAGAAGGACAAGCTCTCCGACGCGCAGAAGCTGAAATCCGAACTCGAGCAGTTCAAGAACGAACTCGCGAATGCGCAGCGCAAGGGCGAGTACCAGCGCGCGGGCGAGCTTGCCTATGGCAAGATCCCGGAGCTCGAGAAGAAACTGAAATCGGTCGAAGCAGGCGACGGCAAGGGCGCGGTGGTCGAGGAAGCGGTGACCGCCGACCACGTGGCGCAAATCGTGTCGCGCTGGACCGGCGTGCCGGTCGACCGCATGCTCGAAGGCGAGAAGGAAAAGCTCCTCCGCATGGAGGAGATGATCGAAAAGCGCGTTATCGGGCAGGCCGAAGCCGTGCAAGCGGTGTCGACCGCGGTGCGCCGCGCGCGCGCCGGCTTGCAGGATCCGCACCGGCCGATCGGCTCGTTCATGTTCCTGGGGCCCACGGGCGTCGGCAAAACGGAACTCACCAAGGCGCTCGCCGAATACCTGTTCGACGACGAGACCGCGCTCATTCGCATCGACATGTCGGAGTACATGGAGAAGCACTCGGTCGCGCGGCTGATCGGCGCGCCTCCGGGCTATGTGGGCTACGAGGAGGGCGGCGCGCTCACCGAAGCGGTGCGGCGGCGGCCCTATCAGGTGATCCTGTTCGACGAGATCGAGAAGGCGCACCCGGACGTGTTCAATGTGCTGCTGCAGGTGCTCGACGACGGGCGCCTGACCGACGGGCAGGGCCACACGGTCGACTTCCGCAACACGCTGATCGTGATGACGTCGAACCTCGGCGCAGACTTCCTGGTGAACCAGCCAGAGGGGCAGGACACCGACGCGGTGCGCGAGCCTGTGATGGCGGTGGTGCGCTCGGCGTTCCGGCCGGAATTCCTTAACCGGGTCGACGAGATCATCCTGTTCCATCGTCTCAAGCGCGAGCAGATGAGCCGCATCGTCGACATCCAGTTGCGGCGGCTCGCCAAGCTGCTGGAAGAGCGCAAGATCACGATCACGCTCGATCCCGCGGCACGCGAATGGCTCGCCGATAAGGGCTACGACCCGGCCTATGGCGCTCGCCCGTTGAAGCGCGCGATCCAGAAGGCCGTGCAGGACCCGCTCGCCGAGCTGATCCTCTCCGGCAAGGTGAAGGACGGCGAGACGGTGAAGGTCTCGGTCGCACCCGGCAAGCAGGGCCTCGCGTTCAATGGCGAGGCGGCGGCGCGGGAAGCGGCGTAAAGTCGGTTGATGGCTGTTGGAGCGCGTCAGGCTTCGGAGGAGGCCTGACGCAACAGCGCGGCTTGGTCCACTATCGAGCGGATCAATTCGGATATCTTCTTTCTATATTCCGGGAGAAGACGAAATGTCAGGCGTTCGAGTGCGAGCGCTGGGCCTAGGTTGCTCTTATTAGGAGGAAGGGAAGCACAAAAGCTCCCTACCGCCTGCATGTAGTCGAGCGAGCCCGACACAATTCGATTGTACAGGACACGCACGTCGTTCATCCGATAGTAGAGACCTGCGAGCTGCGTCATGTCCACGATGCTGACCTTCCGAAGGATATCCAGGTTCGCCTCGTAAGCGGCACGTGAGATGCCGTATCGCACGCCTTGCCGGTCAGAAATAGATTCGACGGTGGATCTTGTGCGATCGACAAAGCGTCCTATTGCGGCGCATGCTTCCTCTGTCCGGCGGCGCTCAATCGCGTCGTCCCAAGCACTGCTCTGGACGAGCCAGTCGATACGATCGATGTAAAGATTTGTCAGAGTCGATTCGTCGACGCTGATATCGATATTGCTGGCTGGAAAGAGGCCCGCGAGAATTTGAAAACGCCGGTCACGCAAGATCGCCGCTATTCCTTCGCCGAGCCTTGATAGGGATTCAGTATTTTTGGCCAACTCAGAAACTACGGTAATGTTGGCCTGCAATTCATTGGCGAGCAGCGCGGCTGCGCGTCTTTGTTCCTGCTCGGAAAGCTCCCGATACTTGAGGCCCATGCCGAGCAAGATAATTGCGAGACCGAGAATGAATCCGTAACTCAGCGCGAGGCGAAGTATCCTGAAGCCGTGAGCGCGTTGCAGAGCCGGAATAACGCCGGAATTCAAAATTTGGCGAAGTGCGAGGAATCCAACAAGGACGACAAATCCCGCGAGGACCAGCGGGTCTTTCAGATAGATAGCCACCTTCGCGAACACCCCCAATTCGCTGACCAAGTTTGACCTCGCTTATGTTCGGTTGGCGTTCACACGTCATCCAGGGCTTATCGGGCAGCGCATCCTGCTCACGTTCAGCCCAATTTATTTCCGGGTGCAATACGCGCCTTCAAACCACGGAGTACAGGACCACTTCTTGCCCGTGGTCGGCCGATCGGAAAGATCTATCCAAACACTGTGAACATTGCTTACCGATCGCGCGCCCTTGCCCGCAATTAATGGGGACTTCCGCATTGCAATGCAGCTGCAATCACAGCATCCATAGCGGCAGCACGAAGCCAGCGAAGGAGAAACAGACATAGCTATGAAGAGCATTGCGATGGCGGGCATTCCAATTTTGATCAGATAGCGTTTGGCGATAGACATCTGAGTCCTCCCGATCCAGTTAACCTAAGATAGCAAAAACACACTGCGTTGCAATCCGGGCGTTTAGCGGCTGGAGTGCAAAGGGGATCGAGAGATGTTTGTCAGGGGCTCGCCTTCAGTGGCGTGGCCGGTCGCACCGGGCAAGCAGGGCCTCGCGTTCAACGGCGAGGCGGCGGCGCGGGAAGCGGCGTAAAGCGCGGCGTTCGGCAAGCTTGTGGCGCGCAAGGCTGCCGCCGCGCAGGCTCAGGTCGTCCGATCACGCCGCGCGGGCAGAGGAAAACGCGGGTCCTAATTCCCCAGCGCCTGCGCGGCCACCCGCGCCGGCGTGCCAGGCTTGCGGCTCATCATGCCTTCGACGCGGTCGCGTTCCTTCTCAAAGCCAGCGAGGATCGGGCCTTCGAGCACGCGCCCGCGCGGCAGGCGGATGCGCATCGGATCGACGAAGCGGCCGTTGACCACGATCTCGTAGTGCACATGCGCACCGGTCGAGAGGCCGGTCGAGCCGACAAAGCCGATCACCTGGCCCTGGCGCACGCGCTTGCCCGGCTCGATACCGCGCGCGAAGGCCGACATGTGGCCATAGGCGGTCTCGTAGCCGTTGTTGTGCTTCACCCGGACGTATTTGCCGTAGCCGCCTTCCCAGCCGACCCTCTCGACCGAGCCGTTTCCAGACGCGAAGATCGGCGTGCCATAAGGCGCCGACCAGTCGACGCCGGTGTGCATCTTGGAATAACCAAGGATCGGATGGCGCCGGAAGCCAAAGCCTGAGCGCATGATGCCGGGGCCGACCGGTTTGCGCACCAGGAACTTCTTCGCGCTTTTGCCGGTCTCGTCGTAGTAGTCGACGACGCCGTCGTCTGCCGACTGGTAGCGGTAGAATTTCTTGGTCTCGCCCCCGACGGTGAGCGCCGCGAACAGCACATCGTTGCGCGCCTCGGCGTCTTCCTCGCCTGAATACAGAACCTCGAACGAATCGCCCGGCTGGGCGCGGCGCTGGAAGTCGACGTCGTAGGAATAGATGCGAACGAGATCGTCGATTACCGGCCGCGGCACCTGGTTGCGCAGCGCGGTCTCGTAGATGCTCTGATAGAGCCGCACCGAGGTCGTGTCGTTTTCGTCGTCTTCGTCGGCTTCGGCGACTTCGGTGCTGGTCGCCATGCTCTGCACGTCGACCGCGACGTATTTTCCGGTGTCGGAGAGCGCCACCACCGCGTCGACGGCGTTGTCGCCGACCACGATCACCCGCATGACACGCAGGCGCCCGCCATCGGGCGCGAACATGATGCGCAGCTTCTGCCCTTCGCGCAGGCCTCCGTCGCGTCCGCGCGGGCCCAGCACGCCGGTGAGCTGGCGGATATCCTCTGGCGACGCGCCGGCATCGCGCAGGATCGAGCTTGCGGACTCGGCCTTCTTCACCACGACGAGACGCTCGTTCCAGGCGTTCGGCCCGTCGTTCTTGGCTGCGCTCTTCGGCAGCATGGTCATGTTCTCAGGCACGATGCGCGCCTCGAAACCCTGATACGGGTCGACGGCTTCGGTACCGGACGGCGCGTAGTTCAATTGCGAGCCGCCCGGAATGGCGGGTCCGAAGTTCGCATTGATCGGCCGGCTGGGACCGCTGCCCGCCCACTCGGAGGCATCGCGCACGCGTGCGATCACGTCCTCGAGCGGGACGGCGGCGGCAACCTTCACACGCGGCAGGACACCGGCAAGGTCGCGCGTCACGAAGGACACCTCGGCGTCGGGCTCGGCCGCCGGTGCTTCATCCGCCGCGACAGCGTTGCCGCGGCCGTTGTCCATCAGCAGGCGGGCCGGATTGAACTTCGGCACGTTGGCGGACAGCTCCGAGGTGGCCAGCGACAGGTTCGATGCCACCCGCACGTACGGGCGCACGCGCACGATCTCGCGGTCGCCGGCGCGCGTGGTGGTGGAGATGCGGATCAACTGGCGGGCAGCGTTCGCCTCGCCGGTCGGGGGCAGCCTGTCGCTCTTGCGGGTGACGGCGGCAACGCGCTCGTTGCCGGTCAGCGTGCCGCGCAGCGCCGCCTCGACCCGCTCGGGGAGCGCTGCGAAATTGGCTTCGCCGTCGAGCGCGATATAGACCGCACCGCCCATCAGCGCGGCGCCGCACAGGCCGGTCAGGATCGTGCCGGAGAACCATTGGACGGAGACGCGGCGGCGATCGACCAGGCCGGACGTCGCGCCATCGACAAGCAATGGCGGCTCATCGCCGAGATCGACCGGCTCCGAGCCTGCCCGCAAACGATTTGGATCGCGCCGTTTGCCTTGATCCAAGCGCCCTGTCCCCTGCTTGCCGCGCTTCTTAAGAAACGCGGCAGTCCCACCCGCTCAATCCCAAAGGCCAGCCGGCAGCACGTCGTCGGAACGGTGCCGCGCCCCCTCCGGCGCGTCAACGTTTGTAGGCCCGAGCATTACTTGATTCGTGCCGCTACCATTGGCCTTTCCCCGGCACAAACAACGCGGGAGGAATGTGGCGCCAGTGGGGCGCGGAGGGTCCGCGGCGGGGCCCACTGGACGGCGGCAGGCGGGGCTATCCACAGTGCGAATTTGCCGAGAACTTTGCTGAGATCGGCTGTTGACAAGGTCGCGGGCTCCCCCCTATATACCGCCCACGACGGCGCGCCGCCCGCCTTTACGGCGCGATGACGCGCCTGCGAAGCTCCTCACCGATGGTGTGAACAGTCGTCCGATTTCGGTCGGATGTCTTGAGTTTCGGCGGCTCTCCGGCGTACCGGGAGAGGGGATCGCCATGGTCTCCGGGCTGTTTGACAAGTGAATCGGAAGAAAGAGAAACGTGGACGGCGGAGTCCTTGCGGGCCGCTTCCTCGATCGGAGAAGGCTTGCCTTCTTTGAAAGAAGAGCGGCCGGACGAGACAACGGCGGTACACGTTTCTAGGAACAACACTTGTCGTCTGGGTGAGCAATCACTCAGCCGATTACATGTTGGACCTCGTCAATGTGAATGTGGCGACACGCAAGTGTCGTCATGCGCAAAACGTGTGATCTGCCGAGATCAAAATCTCATCCAAACTTGAGAGTTTGATCCTGGCTCAGAGCGAACGCTGGCGGCAGGCCTAAAACATGCAAGTCGAACGCCGTAGCAATACGGAG
>Ga0190272_10001430_pt1 | contig 11501 bp, 6 predicted proteins | sample Popmic504T_FD_133746 | JGI IMG/M metagenome (GOLD analysis project Ga0190272, IMG submission 133746) | Populus adjacent soil microbial communities from riparian zone of Shoshone River, Wyoming, USA - 504 T | ecosystem: Environmental > Terrestrial > Soil > Riparian zone | place: USA: Wyoming...
CGACGGCGAGGACGTGCGCAACGTGCGCGTGCTCGAGCGCTTCAGCTTCGTCGAGGTTCCCGCCGATCGCGCGAGCGAGGTGGTCGAGAAGGTCAACGGCAACGAGGTCCGGGGCGTGGCGCTTCGGCTGGAGGTGGCAAAGCGATGAGCAAGGCGACCCTGCACACGACGCACGGTCCGATCGAGATCGAGTTCTTCGACGGCGACGCGCCGAAGACGGTCGAGAACTTCCGCAAGCTGTCGGCCGACGGCTTCTACGACGCCCTCTCGTTCCACCGTGTGATCAAGGACTTCATGATCCAGGGCGGCTGCCCCGAGGGCACCGGCACCGGTGGTCCGGGCTACACCTTCGAGGACGAGTTCAACGACCACAAGGTCGTCCGCGGCGCCCTCGCGATGGCTAACGCCGGCCCGAACACCAACGGCAGCCAGTTCTTCATCGTCACGACAGAGGCCGCTGCCTGGCTCGACGGCAAGCACACCGTCTTCGGCGAGGTCGTCACCGGCATGGAGTTCGTCGACGCGATCGAGGGCGTCCCCACCGGCCCGGGCGACCAGCCCGACGAGCCGGTGATCATCGAGCGCGTCGAGCTGGCCGACGGCACGGGCTGAGCCCGGCGGGGCGTGGCCGGTAGGCGGTTGCGCTTGTAAACACCAGCGTTTACGCTCGCCCCGGATGAGGCGCATTCGTTCTGTTGCACTGACGACCTTCGTCATCGCCGGTGCGGCGGTCGCTGGCGTGGTGGGCAACGCGTACGGCGCGGGCATCAAGTTCCAGGCCGCCTCCGATGGGCAGAGCGTCGTCTCGGCGCTCGAAACGGGTCTCCTCACAGCCCGCGGGTCAGATGGCTGGGCCTCGGCCCAGCTCGGCGCGGGTGAATACCGCTACTTCTCCCGCGACCTGTCCTGCCGCGTCCTGACGAGCGACGACAACCTCTTCCGCCGTGAGCCAGGCGGCTCCGACACGCTGCTGAGCAATCTCGCCCCGACGAATGCGGCCTCAGTGGACGCGGACGATCAGTACCGCTCGATCAATGCGTCGGCCGACTGCGAGCACGTCCTCTTCCAGACGGCGTATACGTACCCGGGCCTCGGCGCGAGCGGACTCTACGAGTGGGATGCGGGCACCTTGCGCAACGTCGGCGTCTTTCCCGACGGCGGTGTCGCCCCCGACGCCGCGCTCGGCGCGAGCGGCGGCGGCAACATGTGGAAGGCGGTCTCGGCGGACGGATCGCGGGTCTTCTTCAGCGCCACCAGCAACGCCGGCGACGATGCGGGCTCGAGGGCGGTGTACGTGCGCGAGGACGGCACGAGCACGGTGAAGGTCTCCGCCTCGAAGACCGGCACGCCCAGCGAGGGGGCGATCTATCAGCTCGCGTCCAGCACTGGCTCTCACGTGCTGTTCCTGGCGAACTACGGGCTGACCAGCTCCACCAGCGCCGGACCGACCGATGGCAAGTGCGGGCTCTCGCCCCCGAGCCACTGCGACCTCTACGACTACGACGTCGAAACGGGCGAGCTCACGGACCTGTCCGCATACACCGGCCACCCGGACGGCGCGATGGTGACAGGGGTGCTCGGAGCCTCCGACGACGCCTCCCACGTCTACTTCGCGGCGCGGGGACTGCTCGTTCCGGGGGAAGGCCGGACCCTTGCCGCCAACATTGCGCAGGGCAGCTACAACGTCTACCTCGCCCACGACGGTCAGCGCTACTTCGTCGGCCTGCTGCGGGGTCCCGAGGTCATGGCGAGCTCGAAGCGCAACGGCGCACTCGTGTCGCGCAGCACCGCTTCCTCCTCGCCGTGGGCGTCGCGGGTCACGCCCGACGGGCGCCACCTGCTGTTTCCGTCGAGCGCCGCCGTCCTCGACTACTACGACAGCGGCGGAGTCGTCGAGGCCTATCGCTACTCGGCCGACGCCGACGCGACCGTGTGCGTCTCCTGCCGTCGTGACCTCGAGCCGTCGGTGGGCTCGCCGCCCGGCAGCGTCACGCCCACGACTCCGCTCGCGAGCGACGGGAGCGTGGGGCACGACAACCCGCTGCATCCGCCGCGGACGCTGAGCACCGACGGGAAACGTGTCTTCTTCGAGAAGCCGGACGTGTTCACCGCCGAAGCGGTGAGCGGCCGCGACAACGTCTACGAGTGGAACGACGGCCACACCTCTCTGCTCGCGGCAGGCTCCTCGCCGGGCGCTGCCCATCCCACGCGGTTCGAGGACGCGAGCGATAGCGCCGACGACGTGTTCATATCGACGCTCGCCCGGCTCGTGCCGCGCGACGTCGACGACACCGTGGACGTCTACGACCTGCGCGTCGGCGGCGGGCTCCCGCGGGATTCGATCGTGCCGTCGTGCGACCCGTTCGACGTCAGCTGCCCCGGCTACGTCCCTCCGTCCCAGGCGCCGGCCGCGCCGAAGCCACGGCGGGCGGCGTTCAGCGTCAAGGGGCTGCTTCCCGTGCAGCGGGCGCGACTGGTGGCGGGCCGTCGGGTGAAGCTGGCGGTCAAGGTCAGCCGTGCCGGCAAGGTGTCGGTCAAGGGCGTCGCCAAGCTCGCCGGCCGTCGTGTGACCGTCTTCTCGGGAGCTCGCAAGGCCAAGCGCGCCGGGACGGTCAGGATCCCGATCGCTCTGACCAACGCGGCGCGCGCGCGGATCGCCAGGGCCGGCTCGTTGAAGGTCACGATGACGATCTCCCTCTCCGGTGTGCGCAAGAAGGTCGTGCGCTCGATCGTCTTCAAGAAGCCGGCGAGCGCCGGCGGCGCCGGTCAGGCGATCAGCTTGAGCTGAGTCTCGGCGATCTCCGAGGCGAGCGCGGGCAGGTCGGCCTCGCCCCGCTCGATCGCGCCGAAGATGACCTCCTCGGCGCCGCCGACGAGCGCGCGGGCGGCGATCGGCCCGAGGTCGCGGTCGGGGCGGGCCTCGGTGAGGAAGGACTCCATCATCGCCGCGAAGCGGTCCATCGTCGCGGCACGCCGCTCACGGCCGGCGGGCCCGGCGGCGAGCACCTCGACGACGCAGAGACGGGCGATGTCCGGCTCCTCGGCGAGGAAGCCGAGCAGAGCGTCGAGCGCCGCGTCGAGCCGCTGCGCGGGCGGCGCCAGCGCCTCGGCCTCGCAGGCCCGCTCGACGCGCGCGAAGACCTGGCGCAGCGCGTCGTCGTAGGCGGCGAGGAAGCACTGCTCCTTGTTGTCGAACAGCTCGTAGAAGGTGATTCGCGAGATCCGCGCGCGGTCGAGGATCCTGCGGATCGTCGCCTCCTGGTAGCCGATCTCGGCGACCACCGCGGCCAGCGCCTCGAGCACCCGCTCGCGCTGGACGCGCGTCACGAGAGCGGGATCGAGGCCGTGCGGGCCGGCTGGAAGCTTGGTGGCGGCCTGGTCCCACATCGCGCTCCTAGGATGCCATGCCGAGAGGCGGTTTACAACAGTAGACGCGGTGTTATATGGCAACTGGACGGCGCTGGCTTTGCGTTTGGTAGAACTAGACGCTAATCTGATTGCGTATGGTAGAACGTGAATTCTGGATCGAGACGATCGAAGCTGCTTGGCGGAGGCGCTCGGTCCTGTGGCTCGCCGGCGTTCGCCGCGCCGGCAAGACCGTTCTCTGCCGGAGTCTCGACGATGTCGAGTACCTCGACTGCGAGCTGCCCCGGACACGGCGTGCGCTGGAGGATCCGGAGAGCTTCCTGCGCGAGATGCGCGGGAGCCGCATCGTCCTCGACGAGGTCCACCGGCTCGCCAACCCATCGGAGCTGCTGAAGATCGCGGCCGACCACTTCCCCGAGACTCGGGTGATCGCGACCGGCTCGTCGACCCTCGACGCGAGCGCCAAGTTCCGCGACACCCTGACCGGCCGCCGCGAGACGGTCTGGCTGACGCCGATGATCGCGGCCGACCTCTCGGCCTTCGGCAACGAGGATCTGCCCCACCGTTTCCTGCGCGGTGGGCTGCCGCCCCACTTCCTCGCCCCCGAGCTGCCCGAGCGCGACTTCCAGGATTGGATCGACGCCTACTGGGCCAAGGACGTCCAGGAGCTGTTCCGGCTCGAGCGCCGCTGGTCGTTCCAGCGTTTCGTCGAGCTGCTGCTCGCCCAGAGCGGCGGCATGTTCGAGGCGACGCGGTTCGCCGCGCCATGCGAGGTCAGCCGCCAGACGATCTCCAACTACCTGGCCGCGCTCGAGACCACCTTCGTCGCTCACGTCGTCCGCCCCTACAGCATCCGCCGCGCCACCGAGATCGTCTCGGCGCCGAAGGTCTACGGATTCGACACCGGTTTCGTCTGCCATCACCGCGGCTGGGACCTCCTGCGCCCCGACGATCTCGGCGACCTTTGGGAGCACTTCGTCCTCAACGAGATCCAGGGCCGGCTCCAGCGCAGGACGGTGGGCTACTGGCGCAACAAGAACGGCGCCGAGGTCGACTTCGTGTTGCCGGGTCGTGGCGATCGCGCCCCAATCGCGATCGAGTGCAAGTGGCGAGCGGATGCCTTCGAGTCAAGGGCGCTCGCAGCGTTCAGGAAGCTGCACCCGGGTGGGCCGAACTACGTCGTGGCGCCGGACGTCGACGAGCCGTACACACGCGCCTGGGACGGATTCGACGTCGAGTACATGTCGCTCGAGCAGCTGATCGCTCGTCTCTCCGAGTAGAAATTCCTCCGAACTTTGGAGGAATTTGCACCTGCTAGGCGGATGCGGAGTCGTCAGCGCGCGGCGGTGGGAACGAGCGGGAGCTCGCCGATCTGCTCGGCGAGATCGCGCAGACGGTCGGCGTCGTGGCGGGCGAGCGGCCCGTAGAGCAGCTCGAAGATGCCGCCGACGGTGGCGCGCGCCACGAGCGCGGAGCTGGGTCCGGCCGGTCGCAGCTCGGTGAGCGCTGGCTGCAGCAGCTCGGCGATCCGCTCGATCAGGCCGTTGCGCACGTCGCGGCCGCTCTGGCCGGCGGCGAGGCTCTCGACGAGGATGGTGCAGGCCGCGTCGGGCTCGTCGACGCAGAAGCCGGCCAGCGCCTCGATCGCCAGCGTCAGCCGCTGCTCGGCAGTCGCACCGCCTTCGAACGTCGTCTCGATTCGGTCCTCGAGCTGGTCCGAGACGGCTCGGAACGCCGCCAGGTAGCAGTCCTCCTTGTCGACGTAGAGGTCGTAGAAGGTGCGCCGCGACAGCCCCGACTGGTCGAGCAGGTCGCGGATCGTCGTGCCCGCATAGCCCTTGCGCGTGACCACCTCGGTCATCGCCTTCAGCAGGCGCTCGCGCTGAACGCCCAGCACTTCCGCCGCCGGCATCCCGTGCGGGCCGCTGACGAGCTTGCGATCTGCTTCGGGCCACATGACGAACCGATGATAGACGCATTGGTCTATAGCTTTCAAGTGCTGATTGGAATCGGACCGCAAACCCGCTTCAGACGAGACTAGGTGTTCTACGTCTCGGGCTCTGAGGGGGACTCCACGAGCGAAAGAGGCCACATTTTGCCGATGCCAATGCGACGGTTGTCGCTTGACAGTCGTAAACGCCTTGTTTTACGTTGTTCCTAGCGATCAGGGATCTGGGCGTTTCTGCACGAAGCGTCGCCAGCCCTCCGCAGACCAGCAGGGCAACGAGGAGAGGACCAGCACCTATGAGGCGTGTTCGCAGCCAGTTCCTGGGGTCGGTTGTCCGGCTGTTGCCGGTCGTTTGGGGCCGTGGGGTTTCGGGTGGGGCTGTTCCTTCCTTTGAAGGGACTGGTGCGTCTTCTGCTGGGTTGTCGTTGCGTGGGCTTTGGATTGGTGGCGTATTGGCGTTGGTGGTCGGCGTGGCGTTGCCGGCTGGTGCGGTTGCTGATCCGTTGGCGAACTTTGGGAGCTTTGGCAATACGCCAAATGGTCCTGGGGCGGGTCAGTTGTCGTTTGCGCGTGGGTTGGCTGTGAATCAGTCGGGCAATGGGACGCCTGCGGGTTCGGTGTATGTGGCGGAGTCGAATCCCAATCACCGCATCTCGCAGTTCAACGCGGATGGGGGTTTCGTCCGTATGTGGGGTTGGGATGTCGTTTCGTCTGGCCCGGGCAACGATGTCGTCGGGACGCCGAATGAGTTCGAGATCCGCGTTCCGGCCAACGGCGACGTTTGCAAGGCGGGGGTGGCGGGCGCGGCCGCTGGCCAGTTGGCGAATCCGACTGCGATCGCTATCGATCAATCGAATGGCTTTTTGTATGTGACGAGCCAGACCAACCGGCGCATAGATGTGTTCTCCGGCACTGGCGAGTTCGCTGGCGCGTTCGGGTGGGACGTCGACCCAGCAGGTGCGGCAGCGCCGGAGATCTGCACTACGGCCACGACCTGCAAGATCGCTGGAACCGCTGGTGCTGACGCTGGTCGTTTGTCGGGGTTTACGCTGATGTCGGTGCCGGCGGTCGATCCGAGCGTTCCGGGCCGGGTCTACGTTCCCGACGCTGGCAATCTGCGCGTCTCGCACTACGACACGACGATCACCGCCGGGACGCTTACGGCGGCGTCGTTTGTCAAGGCGTTTGGTTGGGATGTCGATCCGGCTGGCGGCGCCGGTCTGGAGTCGTGTACCGCGACGTGCAAGGTCGGCGTTACAGGTGGCGGTGCGGGTCAGTTCTCGACCGGCAGCCCGTCGTCGGTGACGGTTGACGGTGACGGCGCGATCTATGCCGTCAGCGCGCCCGCCACCTGTGCGCCCACAACGCCGTGTCGGATCCAGAGGTTCGCGCCCGACGCGAGCTCTGCGACCGATTTCGGACCCATCTCAGACCCAGGCCAGGTCACCTACACCACCGGGCTGTCAAACGCGGCGGCGGCGCTCACCCTCGCTGTCGATCCTGATGACGATCACGTCTTCGTCCTGCGCCGTGAGTCGACCAGCACCTACCGCGTAATCGAGCTCGACAGCAGCGGCGTGTACGTCGAGACCCACCCCGCCGGCACCGCGCTGCCCGCCCCCACCATCAATAGCGGTCCTGGACTGGCGATCGGTATCAACGGCCGCGTGTACGCCAACATGGGCATCGGCGCCGGAGGCCAGATCTTCATCCTTGGCCCGGTCGACCCCGCGATAGCCACCATTGAGCCGGTCGTGACAGCCGGCACCACGGCGACGCTTCACGGCACGGTCGAGATCCCTGCGCCTGGCGCGCCGACGTTCACGACGAAGTATCACTTCGAGTACTCCAACAACGGCATCGATTGGGTCAGCGTCCCGGTCCCTGACGAGAACGTCGGCGACAGCTCTACCGGCGTCCACCAGGTTTCGCAGCTGGTCACCGGCCTTGAGCCCGGCACGCTGTACTCGGTGCGTCTGACCGCTACCACCGGCTCGACGGTCACCAGCGACATCGCGACGTTCACCACCGACAACGTCGAGCCGCGTGTCGCTTTGACCTATGTGCAGGAGGTCACTCAGACCGAGGCGCAGCTCGGCGCGCACATCGACCCCGAGGGCCTACCGACCAGCTACCGCTTCGAATGGGGCGACGCACCATGCTCGGCCAACCCCTGCACCGAGGTCCCCGTCTCTGGCCGCGACCTCGGCGACGGCAGCTCGGTCGTGGTCGCCAAGGAGGACCTCTTCGGCCTGTCAGCGGCGACCTCCTACCACTACCGGGTCGTTGCGACGAGCTTCTGCCACCCCATCAACGCCAGCGACACGACACCCCCCACGGTCCCATGCGTAACCGAAGGCCCCGACCAGGTCTTCGAGACGCTCAACTCCTGCGGCCTCACCGACAACCGCTGCTACGAGATGGTCTCACCAACGGACAAGGGGCCGGTTGGCGCCGGCGGCGACGTCGCGATACTGGGTAATCCGTTGCAGTTCCAAGCGGCGCCAGAGGGTCAGCGAATCGCTTACAACATGGCGTATGGCGACTCGGACGCCACCGCCGGCAGCGAGGTGCTCTACCAGGCGTCGCGGGGTTTGTCGAACTGGTCGTCGTTCCAGCTGAGCGCTCCCGCGCTCGATGTACCCGCCGCGGTGAGTTCGAGTGACCCGTCGACGCCGTTGGCGCTGGCATCAGACTTGAGCTGCGGCCTTTACGCGAGCACGCAGCGTCTGGCTGCCGATGCGCCTCAGGAGACACTCGACGCGGGCGCGAGCCTGTTGTATCGCCGCAACGCCGACGGCAGTTGGACCACGATCACCAGTATCCCGGCGCTCAACCCAGATCCTATTGAGCCGACCACTGACTACCAGGTAATTGGCATGTCCGATCAGCCCGGCAACCGTTGCGAGCGGGTCGTCTTCAGAACTAAATATCGGTATCCGGGAGTCGACGGTGCGGGCTCCTACAGGACCTATGAGTGGAATGACGGCGTTCTCAGCGATTTGGGCAAGATTCCCGGCCCGGGAGGGGAAGTCGACGCTGAGATCGTTCCGGGCGCCTTCAGTACCTTTAACGAGGGCCACAATTATGCTGGTGCGGTTACCAAGGACGCGTCGCGGGTGTTTTTCCAGGCGGTCAGGCAGACTAGTCCCAAGCCGGCGGAGGTGGTCGGTGGGCCAGTAGGCGGTAAGCGTGGCGTCTTCGTTCGCGACAGCGGCGCTACCACCATTGATGTCTCGTTGTCTCAAACTGCGGTTCCCAACGATGGGCATTCGCGGTATGAGACCGCGTCTGGTGATGGTCAACATGTCTTTTTCACCGCTCGTTACGGGCTGGCCGTCAACGGAGACACCGATGGCCCGACGGTCTGCGGCATCGAGCTCGCGACGCCGAATGGTGCGGGCTGCGACCTGTATCGCTATTCGGTGGCGGATGGGACGCTGATGTCGGTGACGGGCGAAAACTCGAACCCTGCCGGTGCCGGCGTTGCCGGGATCATTGACGTGTCCGAGAATGGGTCGCACGTCTACTTCGCGGCGAGCGGCCAGCTCGTTCCGGGTAAAGGCAACAGCCAGGAAAAGAACATCGCCGACAGCACCTACAGCATCTATCTGGCGGCCGGCGGAACATTGAGGTTCGTAGGCACTCTTGATGGCGCGGTGGAGTTTGCTCTTGGTAACACTAGGACGGGCCTCCGGAATAGCCTTTGGACTTCGAAGGTGACGGCAGATGGTAGTCGCCTATTGTTTCCGTCCAGCGGGGATGTTCCGGGCGAAAGTGTGGAGGCGTTCCTATATGACGCCAACACCAATCAGGCGATCTGTGTGTCGTGTCGGCGGGACCGCCAACCGTCGGCCGCACCAAACCCGTTTCCACTACCGACAAACGGCGATCTACAAAACCGGAACACTCCCCCGGTTACGCTCACCGCGGACGGTAGGCGCGTCTTTTTCTTCTCGGCGAACCGTCTGGCGTCTGGAGCGACTGAGGGCCAGCCGAATCTGTATCAGTGGGAGGACGGCCAGGTGTCGTTCTTGGCGAACTCGTCGTCGAACACCACCAGTTTCTCGTTGCGGTATGCCGGCGCGAGCGCTGACGGTGACGATGTGTATTTCACGACGGTCGATCACTACACGTGGGAGGACATCGACGGCAAGCTCGATGTCTACGCCGCGCGTGTCGGTGGCGGGTTTCCAGAGCCCCCTGCTCCGCCGGCTCCGTGCGATCCGCTGGCGGCTGCTGGCTGTGAGGGGCCAGGGTCGGGGGAGTCTGAGCCTGGGCCGGTCGAGACGTCAAAGCCCGGCGACGGGGATCTCGCCGCCGAGCCGCGCGCGGTGTTCGCCGTCGGCGGGTTGACCAGGGGCCAGCGGGCGCGGCTCGCGGCCGGCCGGCGGGTGGCGGTCTCGGTTCGGGTAAGCCGGCCGGGGGCGATCTCGGTGCGTGGGACCGCGACGATCGCCGGCCTGCGCGCAGCAGTCCTGTCGGGATCGCTGCAAGCGTCGGGTGCTGGCAGGTATCGCGTGCCGGTGTCGCTGTCGCGCGCGGCGGTCAAGCGCCTTCGGCGTGCGGGGTCGTTGCGGGTCGCGCTTTCGGTGCGGTTCAGCGGAGCGGCGAAGGGCACGACAAGGCAGATCGCGTTGCGCAAGACCCGTGTGAGCAAGCGAACAGCCAACAACGACCGGAGGGCCTCTCGATGACCCGCACCGCCACCAACCGACTCTTGGGGCCATTGGTTCTGTTCGCGCTCTCCGTAGCGCTGATGCTTGTCACCAGCGGTGTCGGGGCTGTGGTCTCGCAGGCGGCGTCTCCGGCGTGGAAGGTCGTCGCGGCGACGGGCCCGACGAATCTCGAGCCGTATGTCAACGACCGCCAGAGCGTCGTCGTCGGAGCCGGCGCAGGCACTTTTCGGCTGACCTACGAGGGCTCCACCACGCCGGATCTCGCGTTCATGTCGTCGTCGGCGGCGGTCGAGGCGGCGCTCAATGCGCTCCCGTCGATCAGCGCGGGCGGCGGGAGCGTCAGCGTGACCGGAATATCCGGAACAGCAGATGGAGACAGTCAGTTAGTCGCCAGCGGCGGTCGGCCGTACATCGTGGAGTTCGATGGCGGGCCGCTCGCTGGCGGTCCGGTGAGCCCGCTGACAGCTAGTAATGGCGTTCCGGCACTCTCTAATTCAAATGGTCCGGTGCTGCTCGGTGTGGCGCCGTCGCCTGCGGCGACGTTGGTGGTGTTGGTGTCGAATGTTGGTGGTGCTGCGAGCTCTGGGCCGGTCGAGGTGACGGTGGGGCCGTTGCCTGCTGGGGTCACCACGGCCGCCAGCGCGGCGAGGGGCGGCGCCAATACGGTTGTCGCCGGCGCGTATGGGCCTGGTTGGTCGTGTACGCCTGAGGGTGCCGGTCAGGTGATGGTGACCTGTACGCGTAGCGATTCGACTCCGTCGTTGGCGACGACCCGGGAGCTCATGATCCCGATCCACGTAGACGCTTCGGCGGCGGTGACCTCGTCAATTCCTGTCGAGGTCAGTGATGGTGGTGCGTCGGTCGATGGTGGCGATGTGTATGCGGCTCCGATCACGATTTCGACCGAGGACGCCCCGGCGGGGATCGCTGGCTTCTGGGCCGGCGCGTTCGACGCCGATGGTCAGCCTGAGACCCAGGCTGGTGGTCATCCGCATAGCGCGGCGACGATGTTTTTGGTCAATACCAAGATGGGCACGCTCGACCGGCCGATCCCGTCGGGGGACGCCAGGGACGTGGCGGTCGATCTGCCGGCGGGGTTCGTCGGTAATCCGACGGTGACTGAGCGTTGCCCGATCACCCAGGTCGGGATCTGTGGTGCGGGTGCTCAGCTCGGTCAGATCAAGCCGATGGCCGCCCGGTTCCCGCCAGAGATCACCGGCGCGTTTACGCCGGTGACCAGTGACATGCCGCCGAACGGTTATGCGGCGCAGGTGTCGTTTCCGATCCTCGACACGCGTGTGTTGGCGGTCGCGTCGTTGCGCAGCGACACAGACTATGGGGTGTCGGTGACGGCGAAGAACATCGTCCCGTACTACAAGGTCTATGGCAACTACATCGCGGTCGAGGGCACCCCCGCCGCTGCGGCCGGCAAGGCGTTTTGGACGAACCCGACGGATTGTCCGGGCAGTGTGTTGCCGACGTTGATCACCGCCAGCTCGTGGCAGGCG
>Ga0190272_10001431_pt1 | contig 11494 bp, 7 predicted proteins | sample Popmic504T_FD_133746 | JGI IMG/M metagenome (GOLD analysis project Ga0190272, IMG submission 133746) | Populus adjacent soil microbial communities from riparian zone of Shoshone River, Wyoming, USA - 504 T | ecosystem: Environmental > Terrestrial > Soil > Riparian zone | place: USA: Wyoming...
ACGCCAGCGAGGCGGACATCAGCCGGCGGAAGCTCGTCTCGTGGTTCCTGCCGCCCTTCGAGCGGGTCGCACGCGAGGGGTGCCGGACGTTCATGCTCGGCTACCAGGCGATGGACGGGGTGCCCATCACGGCCAACCGGTGGCTCCTGAGCGACGTCCTGCGCGGGGAGTGGGGCTACACCGGCATGCTTGTCACCGACTGGGACAACGTTGGCCGCATGGTGTGGGAGCAGACGCTCCAACCCGACCACGCGCATGCCGCCGCGGCGGCGGTCAAGGCAGGCAATGACCTCGTGATGAGCACACCGCAGTTCTACGAGGGCGCGCTCGAGGCGATCCGCTCCGGGTTGCTGGACGAGTCCGATCTCGACGCCGCGGTCTCGCGCATCCTGCGACTGAAATTCGAGCTCGGCCTGTTCGAGAATCCCCGCCGACCGGACCCCAAGCGAATCGAGACGCGCATCGGCGCCGCCGAGCACACCGACCTCAACCTCGAGATCGCCCGCCGTTCGCTGGTGCTTCTGCGCAACGACGGCGTGCTTCCGTTGCGGAAGGACGCCGAAGCGAGGACGATCGCCGTCGTGGGTCCGCTCGCCGACGACGCGCAGACGCAACTCGGCGACTGGGCCGGCGGTTCCGGGCAGGCGGGATGGCTCGACGGGCAGCCGCGCGAGCTGATCAGCACCGTGCTCGACGGCGTGCGCGAACAGGTCCCCGAGGGCTGGACAGTGACCTATGCGCGGGGCGGGGACATCGCAACGCAGCAGGAGCATCCTGACGGTCCCCTGTATCCCGATGGGCAGCCGCGGCCGCAGGTCACCACCCCCTCCGCACCGGACAAAGCGATGATCGCCGAGGCCGTCGCGCAAGCCGAGCTGGCCGACCACATCGTCGCCGTCGTCGGCGACATCATCCCGTTCATCGGCGAGATGCGCTCGACGGCCACACTCGAACTCATCGGCGCGCAGATCGCGCTGCTGGACGCGCTCGCGGCGACGGGCACGCCGATGACGGTGGTGCTCCTCGCCTCAAAGCCGCTCCTCCTCCCGCCCTCGGCGGAAAATGCCGCGGCGTTCGTGTGGGCGGCGAACCCGGGAATGACGGGCGGCCGCGCCATCGCGGAGCTGCTGTTCGGCGACCTCGAGCCGTCGGGTCGACTGCCGATCTCGTTTGCCCGTCACGTCGGTCAGCAGCCCATTTACTACAACCAAGTGCGTGGCCAGCACGGCTCCACCTATGCCGACCTCACACAGGACCCCGCCTTCGCCTTCGGCGAGGGCCTGTCCTACACGACGACGGAGTACGCGGATCTGAACATCGAGTCGACGGAGCTCACGGCATCCGACACGCTCGTCGCCGAGGTGACGGTGCGAAATACCGGCGCACGCGCGCTGCGCGAGACGGTGCAGGCGTACGTGCACGACGTCGTGACGTCTGCCAGCTGGGCAGATCAGGAACTCAAGACTTACCGCCAGGTCGATGTCGCACCAGGCGCGGAAGAGGTCGTGCGACTCGAGATTCCCGTCGTGGATCTCACGATCGTGGATGCCACCGGCAGGCGCGTCGTCGAGCCCGGCGACTTTGAGTTGCGCATCGGAAGATCCAGCCGTGACCCCTGGATGCTGCGGGCTACCGTGACCGTCACGGAATGAGACCGGTGCCGGCCGGTTCGTCACCCGGTCCAGCGTCGCCGACTGACCACGAGGAGCGGCGAAGCAGTGCCCACATGCGAGAGAGCCGTCCGAGCATGTCGGTCGTGGGATCGTGCAGCCACTGCACCTGTAGCCCGTCCGCAGCCACCACAATGAGGTCCGCGGCCTCGGCGACGTCCAGATCGAGGCCCATCTCGCCCTGCTCCTGCGAGCGCCCGATCGCAGCGGCGATGACGCCCCGTACCCACGCGTAACGCTCGACGAAGAAGTCGTGCGCCGGGTGATCCGGGATGCTCGCCTCGGCGGCGAACTCTGCGTAGAGCTGTACGAGTCCCGGCACTTCCATGTTGTGCCGCATCACCGCGAGGAAGCCGTCGAAGCCCCGATTCGGCGGGTTGTACTCAGCGTGGTCGCGAGTGTCGCGGGCTCGGAGCACCTCCTGGAAGAGTTCCTCACGCGAGCTGAAGTGGTGCGTCAGCCCGGGTTGGGTCAGTCCGACCCGCTCCGCGATCTCACTCAGGGTTGCCTTCCGGCATCCCCTCTTCGCCACCACCTCGAGCGCGACGACGAGAATCTCCTCGCGCTTGGCGGCCCCTTTGGCGTAGGTACCGCGACGATTCATGCCGCTCAGCCTACGAGGCGGGATCCTCGAACCGGCCACTCGCCGTCCCGAGGATCCCGACGAGCAGAGCGAGTCGCCGCGCTACTTCACCTTCTTGATCGGGATGATCACGAGCGCGCCTATCAAGGCGGCGGCGCCGGCGACCCAGAGCACCAGGGTGAAGTTCGGGTACTCGCCGACGTAGGCCAGGATGCCGGTCAGGACCGGCGCGAGGGTCTGAGGCAGCGCGTTCGCAATGTTGAACACACCGAGATCCTTGCCGGAGTCGTCGGGATTCGGCAAAACGTCGACGACGAGCGCGAGGTCGACGCCGACATAGATCCCGTACGCGATGCCCAGGAACGCTTCCAGGACGTAGAACGCGCCCACCGTATCGACGAAGCTGAGCGCGACCGTGCCGACCGCGAACATCAGCGTCGACCCCCACACGAACACCTTGCGGCGGCCGATCTTGTCAGAGAGCCAGCCGGCGAGGTAGCCGCTTGCGACGAGCGCGATTGTGTAGATCAGCACGCTCGTGGAGATGATCCCCGCTACGTCCTCTGTCGGGATCTCAAGCTTCAGGTCGATGTAGAAGAACCGCAGCGTCGTGAACATGAAGCTGGCCAGGGTGATCAGGAACCGTGACCACCACGCCAGCGCGTAGTCCGGGTGCTTCACAGGGCTGACCCAGAATGTCTCCCACCAGTCGCGGAAGTCCATCCGCTCCGGCTTGGTCGGCAGCACTTGGTCGGGGAGCACGAAGGCGAACACGGTCATCGCGGCGATCGCAAGGATCGCGGGACCCACGAACATGATGATCGGGTTGCCTTGGAAGAACTGGGCGACGTACACGCCGCCGAGGATTCCGAGGTTCTGCGCGATACCGAGGGCAGCGGTGATCTTGCCGCGCTGGAACTTCGGCACCTGATCCGCGATCGTCGCGATGAACGGTGCGAGCGTCATGTTCGCACCCAACTGCGCGATCGCCCAGCCCACCGTCGCCCACAGCAGGCTCGGGGCGAGGGCCATGATCACGAACGCGAACGTCATGATCGCGGTGCCCAGCACGATCCAGATACGCCGACGGCCCCACTTCGACGTGGTCCGGTCCGAAAGGCGGCCGAACACCACATTTGCGACGGTCGCGAACAGTGCACCGACACCGCCGAGCACCGCGGCTGCCCCGATGGCACCGTCCTCCGGTATCGCCCCCTGCTCGACGAGCTGCGTGATCTTCAGGCCGATGCCGACGATCGCCGGCCCCAGCAAAGCGACGAAGAAGACGAACTGGGCGATGATGAGCCAGGCCACATAGCTCTTCTTCGCTGGCTCTGTGGGCTCCTTGAACCAATGATGCTCGTGATGACTGACGGTTTGGCTGGCCGAGGTCATGCCCGAGGGCATACCGGCGGCCGAGCCGCTGACTGACGACATACCTGCCTCCTTTGGCTGGGATCTATCAAGTGCAGCGACGAGGCCATCAACGCCTCCGTCGCGTCTACCCTTGTCAGTGAATACTTTGCCCGATAAGGTTTCTAGCCACAAGACCCCTCGCCTGCTATTTCGACCGCCGGAGAAGTATCCCGTCTGACAAAAGGAGTCCGTGCTCATGACCGAATCTGTTCCCGCAGAGGTGAGCGTCGCGGATCTCACGCTGGAGGAAAAGGCGTCGCTGACGAGCGGCGCCGACTTCTGGACGACGAAGTCGGTCGATCGTCTCGGCATCCCGTCGATTCTGATGACGGACGGCCCGCATGGACTGCGGAAGCAGGCCGGAGAGACCGATCACCTGGGGCTGGCGGGCAGCGTGCCCGCGACCTGCTTTCCTCCCGCGGTCGGGCTGAGCGCGTCCTTCGACCCCGAACTCGCGGAGCGGGTCGGCGTGGCGCTCGGAGCCGAGGCGGTGATCGAGGACGTCGCCATCATTCTCGGGCCGGGGATCAACATCAAACGGTCCCCGCTGTGCGGCCGTAACTTCGAGTACATGTCCGAAGACCCGATCGTGTCCGGCGTACTGGGGGCGGGCGTAGTGCGCGGGATCGAGTCGAAGGGTGTGGGCTCGTCATTGAAGCACTTCGCCGCGAACAACCAGGAGACCGACCGACTCCGCGTGTCCGCCGACGTCGACCCACGGGCGCTGCGCGAGATCTACCTAAGAGGGTTCCAGCGCGTCGTCGAGGACGCCCAGCCATGGACGGTTATGTGCTCCTACAACCGGCTGAACGGCATCCACACGTCGGAGGACCCGTGGCTGCTCACGCAGGTGCTGCGCGATGAGTGGGGCTACCAGGGGATCGTCGTCTCGGACTGGGGGGCGGTGAACGACCGGGTCCCGGGCGTCGCCGCCGGTCTCGACCTGGAGATGCCCTCCAGCGGCGGACGCACGGACGCCGACGTCGTCGCTGCCGTACGCGACGGACGCCTCGATGAGGCCGCGCTCGACGTAGTCACCGAGCGCCTGCTCGAGCTGGTGCGCAAGGCGCAGGCGCGGCCCGCCGCCGACGGGCCGCTCGACGTCGACGCCCATCACGCGCTCGCACGCGAGGTCGCCGGACGATCGATCGTGCTCCTCAAGAACGAGCACGCGATCCTGCCGCTGACCGCATCGCAGTCGGTCGCGGTCATCGGCCCCTTCGCTGAGCAACCCCGTTATCAGGGCGCCGGGTCATCGCAGATCAACCCGACGCGGCTCGACAATGCGCTCGACGGGATCGTCGGGCATGCCGGGCAGGACAGCGTGTCCTTCGCTCCGGGGTTCCCACTGGACGGCTCGGGCGATGGCTTCGCTCTCCGCCGGGATGCCGTCGCACTGGCCGCGTCGAGAGATGTGGTCGTGCTCTTTCTGGGCGTGCCCGCCCCCGAGGAGTCGGAAGGCTTCGACCGGGAGCACATCGATCTGCCCGCCGTGCAGCTGGAGGTCCTCGACGCGGTGCTCGCGGTGAATCCGATGGCCGTTGTGGTGCTCTCCAACGGAGGCGTCGTGGCGCTGCCGTTCGCCGACCGAGTCCCGGCGATCCTCGAGACATGGCTGCTGGGCCAGGCGGGGGGAAGCGCCGTCGCCGACGTGCTCTATGGCACCGTGAACCCCTCGGGCAAGCTCGCCGAGACCATTCCCCTGCGGCTTCAGGACACCCCCGCGTTCGGCAACTTCCCCGGCGAGTTCGGACACGTCCGGTACGGCGAGGGCCTACTCGTGGGCTACCGCTGGTACGACGCCCATGGCCTCGAGGTGCGCTACCCGTTCGGCCACGGGCTCTCGTATACGACCTTCGAGATCGGGGATGCCGCCGCATCCGTGAACTCGGACGGCGACGTTGCGGTGACTGTTCCGGTGACCAACACGGGGTCCGTGGCGGGGCGCGAGGTGGTGCAGGTGTACACGTCGCTGCGGGGGTCGGCGGTGCAGCGCCCGCCGCGCGAGTTGAAGGCGTTCGCGAGCGTGCCGCTGGAGTCGGGCGCGACGACCGACGTGTCACTCACCGTTCGGCGCGCCGACCTGGCGTACTGGGACATGCGCGTGGACGGCTGGGTGGTCGAGGGCGGTCGCTACGTCGTGGAGGTCGGGGCATCCAGCCGCGACCTGCGCACCTCGACCGCCGTCGACGTCGACGGCGACGCGTTGACGTTCCCGATCACGATGGAGTCGACGTTCGAGGAGCTGCTGGCCGATCCGATCGCGGGCCCCGAGCTCAAGACGGTCGTCGAGTCGCAGTTCGGCTTCGACAACGACATGGTCAAGATGCTCGCGAATTTTCCCGTAGGCCGACTGGACGGTTTCCCGCTGCCCCGCGCCGCCATCCTGGCGTTGGTGGAGAGAGCCGGTACCAACGCTCGCAGCATTGGCGACTCCTCGGAATAAGGACCGATTTACATGCGTTTGGATAGAACTGGCCGATCCGGATGCGCTCGATGCGCCATGTCAGCCATATTGGGAGATCATGATGATCAAGACCGAAGGCCTTCACCACGTCACCGCGATCGCCGGCGACCCGCAGCGCAACATCGACTTCTATGTTCGCGGCCTGGGTCTTCGGATGGTCAAGAAGACCGTGAACTTCGACGATCCCGGCACGTACCACTTGTACTACGGTGACGAGTCGGGCCACCCTGGCACGCTGATGACCTTCTTCCCGTGGAGGGACGTACCACAGGGGAGAGTGGGCGCAGGGCAATCCACGTCTACCGCGTTCTCGGTTCCGGAGGGCAGCCTGGGGTGGTGGCGTGATCACTTCGCGAAGGTCGGTGCGGAATCGGTGATCACAAGCGAGTCATCCACGGAGGAGCGGCTCTCGCTGCGAGATCCGGACGGGCTGCAACTGGATCTCGTCGCTTCCTCGACTCATGACCCGAGAGACCCCTGGGACTCGGCGTACGTTCCCGCCGAGCATGCGGTGCGAGGTCAGCACTCGTCAGTCCTCACGGTGCACGAGGCCGACGGCACGCTGGACGTGTTGACGAACGACCTGGGCCTCTCGGTCGTCTCGGTGACGAGCAACCGCATCCGGCTGGCGGCCGGCGAGGAGCGCCCAGGCGCGATCGTGGACGTCATCGCGGGTGCAACGAGGCAGGATGGGCTCACCGCGGGTGGCACGGTACACCACGTTGCGTTCAGGGTGCCTGACCGCGCCACTCAGCAGGCATGGCGTGACCATCTTGTCGGCCGGGGCCTCCAGGTGACATCCATCCTCGATCGCCGATACTTCACGTCGATCTACTTCCGCGAGCCTGGTGGCGTGCTCTTCGAGATCGCGACCGATACGCCGGGCTTCGACGTCGACGAGCCGCTCCTGGAGCTCGGTCGCTCTTTGAAGCTTCCGCCATGGCTCGAACCCGACCGTGAAACGATCGAGCGGCGAGCGTCCCACATCGAGCTACCTGAGGCTAACAACCCTGCTTCGTCGCTAATCGAGACGTAGTCCATGACCGTGTCTGCCGACTCTTGGCCGCACCTCTTCACGCCTGGGAGTAGGACCGGCCCCGTACTGCTGATGTTGCACGGAACCGACGAAGAAGAAGCGTGAGAGCCGAACCCGAAATCGCTGCGCGACGGGCACGACCCCACGTTCGTTCGGTTTCAACGCGGCAGGACGGTAGTTCGCCGGCGTGGGGAATACCGCGCGTTCATCCTCCGTCAGCGGACGGTGCACGTCGATGTACTCACCGCCGGGGATCCGAATAATGCGGCCGGTCTCGATCCCATGCTCGAGCACGTCCCGATCCTTGCGTTGCAAGGCAAGGCAGACCCGCCGGGCAATGGTGAATCCGACCGCCGGGCCGAACACGACCAGCACCTGTAGGGCCGTGATCACGTGTTCGAACGCGACATGGAAATGGGTCGAGATGACATCAGCGCCGGCAGCTGTCCAAAGGACGCCGTAGAAGACGATGCCGGCCACGCCGATCGCGGTGCGAGTCGCAGCGTCGCGTGGTCGATCAAGCAGGTGCTGCTCGAAGTGGTCTCCCGTGATCCATTCTTCAACGAACGGGTAAACGGCGATCGCCAAAAGGAAGGCGGTGACGACGCCGAGGGGCACGAGGATCGCCAGGGTCCAGGTGCGGTCCAGCCAGACGACCTCCCACCCGGATGGGACGAGACGAAGGGCACCGTCGAGGAATCCCGTGTACCAATCAGGCTGGCTACCCGCGGACGCGTCACCCGGGGAGGCTGGGCCGTACAGCCAGATCGGGCTTACCGTGACCGTTGCGGAGACCAAAACCAGCACTGCGGTCACCATGGAGAAAAGTCCTCCGATTCGGGCGGCCGCAACCGGAACCAGCGGGACTCCAACGACGTTGTCGTTGGATCGCCCGAGCCCGGGGAACTGTGGCGGCGGCTGCTGCCACGCCGCAATCGTGCGCACAATGAGGAGCAGGATCAGCAGGGCTGGCACGACCGCGACATGGAGCGGATACAGGTGCTCGATGATCTGGCCCGGAAACTGGCCACCGAAGAGCAGAGATGACAGCGACGTGCCTACAAACGGAATGCCGAGTGCGATGCCCTCCGTGATCCGGATTCCGGTGCCTGAGAGCAGGTCGTCAGGTAGGGCGTAGCCGCTCCACCCTCCAACGAGGCTGACAACGAAGATCAGGAAGAGCAGCAGCCACTGCCCTCGACGTGGCCGTCGGAAGCGGCCGGTGAAGAACGCAGCGAGAAGCTGCATGATGATCGACGCCGGAAGCAGCAACGCGGCCCAGTGGTGCGCTTGTCGGATCAGCAGACCACCCGGCAGGCCGAAGGAGATGCGCATCGTCGAATCGAAGGCCAGCGAGACGTCCACGCCGTGCAGTGGCGCGTACTCGCCGCTGTAGGTGGTGGTGCTGCTTGACGGAGTGTAGAAGAACATCAGCACCACCCCGGTGACGAGGATGGTGACCACGCAGGCAGCCGACACGACGCCGAAGAGGTTCGTCCAATGGCTCGGGACCGAACGTCGGCGAAGCGCGCTCTCGATGTCCGCGACGCGGTGGCCGAAGATGCTGGCATTGCGGAGCCAACCCGATAACCGCTCGGTGGTTGAGGCTCCCCTCACAGTCACGATCCTGCGCATCAGCTGCTCCTAACGACTCGTCCACTACATACGAGCGAATTAGTCGACAGAATGTGACATCTCGCCAACATCCGGCGGATTCTGAAGCTCAGGATCGCGAGGGTGAGCGCACCGGTGCCTTCCCGAACTGCTCACGCCAGCGGACTGCTCACGCCACCGGCCCCGCGAACGGTTCATCGAGGTCACCGGTGACGGGCGTGGTGCCGGATGCCGCGGCATCCCGAGCTGCAATGCGTGCCGCTGCGGAGGAGATGTGCGCGACGGGAGGTCGCCGGCCGCGGCATCCGTCCTCCCGAACGCACAACTCCTCCCGAACTGCTCACGCGGGCGGTGCGGAGCAGATCGCGCCGGCGGCGATCGCGTCGTGGTACTGCTGCGCGGTCCAAGGCAGTCCCGCTTCGGGCGCCGTCGCACCCTCGGCTGCAGGCGCCTTCGACGCGATTGCGGCCAGCTCCCAGGCGAGGTACTCCGCAACTCCTGCGCCTGCGCCGGAGTTGTTCAGCACCACGGCGACCGTCAGCCCCGACTGAGGGTCGGCGAACGCTGCCGTCGCGTAGCCCGGCACCGAACCGAACTGGCCGATGAGCGACCCTGCCTGGATAGCGCCACCCCGGGTCGTGTACCACGACGGAGCATCGGCCGACACCGCGAACGGCTGGGCGAAGCGGTCGGTGTCGTCCGGGACGATTGCCCCTGCGGCCAGCGCCTGCGCGTATCGCCCGATGTCACGGATGTCGGAGACGACGCCGGAGTCGGTGTACCCGGTGCTGGGCGAGAGAGAACTCATGCCGAGCGGCTCGGTGCAGTTCATGACGCCCGCCCCGTCACGCAACGAGTGGTAGCCGCTCAGCACGGAGCTCGTCTCGGTCGTCGAGGACGTGTTCGACGGAAGCTCGGTGGCAGCCAGATCGAGCGGCTCGAAGACGTAGTCCTCGAGAAGTGCCGCCGCGCTGCGGCCGGTCGCGCGCTCGAGGGCGACCCCGAGGATCACGTAACCGGCGTCCGAATCCCGATACGTCGTGCCTGGCTCCGCACCCCGCGGCTGGCCGATGCCGTAGCTCGCGAGCTCACGGGGGTTCCAGACTCGTGCCGGATTCGAAAGGAACAACCCCGACAGTTGCGCGCTGTACGACCCGATCCCCGACGTACCGTCGCACAGTTGGCCGAGTGTGACGTTCTTGAGGTCGGGCAGTCCTGACACCCACTTCGAGAGCGAATCGTCGAGCGCGACCGTGCCTTCCGCAGCGACCGCGTACAGCACGTCGCAGATCATCGGGCGGGTGATCTGCGCGACCCGGAACTGCATGTCGTCGGTGACGGCCTCCGCGCCCGCGGGCGAGTCGACGCCGACGCCGGTGACGAGGCTCCCGCTCCAGGGTGCCCACACTCCGAAGATGGCACCGGATGCCCCGGCCGCTGTCATCGCGTGGGCGACAGCATCCTGCAACTGCGTGGCTGTCTCTTCGGGGAACGCCGCGTCGACCTGCGCGGGCAGGTCGATCTCGACGTGCTGGTCGGCGGCGCAACCGGTGACAGCCAGCGAGAGCGCGACGATAGAGGCGAGTGCGTACACCACCCGCCTTCGCGTGGGTCGACCGCGCATCCCTCACCCCCCGATGTCTGGAATGAATTCAAACACATCGCGAGCGCGCCTCTGGCACGGCCGTCCGTAGGCTGGCATGATGACCCACCGATTTGACGAGGCGACGCTTGCCGGCGTGCTCGCACACATGAACGGCGACCACAGCGAGGACAACCTCCTGATCGCGCGTGCGTTCCACCACGAACCCGACGTCATCGGGTCGACGATGATCGGCTTCGACGGCGACGGGGGCGACTGGCGCGTGCAGCTCGCCAACGGCACCGGCGAGGAGATCGACCTCCGCGTCCCCTGGCCCGGCGGCCCGATCACCGAGCGGCCCGAGGTACGACGCGAGATCGTCGCGCTCTACGACGAGTCGTGCCGCAAGCTCGGCATCGAACCCCGCCCGCACGCGTAGAGGACTCGTAAGTTAGGTGAACCTTAGTTCCCCTACAATGTGGAACATGAGCGACCCGATCCCGTTCTCGACCGCGCTGCGCCAGCGCTCGAGCTCCGCGCACTCCGGCAGCGAAGGCGCCGGCTTCATGTCCGACCTGATGAAGGGCGACGGTTCGCGCGAGGACTACATCGCTCTCGTCGCGCAGCACTGGTACATGTACGAGGCGCTGGAGCGGGCGGCCGACCAGATGCGCCGCGACCCCGTGGCATCCGTCTTCATCACGGAGAAGCTCACGCGCCTGCCCGCACTCGAAGCCGACCTCGAGTTTCTCATCGGCCCCGACTGGCGCGAGCAGATTTCGCCGCTTCCGACCACGAAGCGCTACGTCGAGCGCATCAACCAGGTGGGGGCGACCTGGGTGGGCGGATTCGTCGCACACCACTACACCCGCTACCTCGGCGACCTGTCGGGCGGCCAGTTCATCGGGCGCGTGATGGCGCGTCGCTTCGGCTTCGAGACGAACGGCATCGGCTTCTACCTCTTCGATGACATCGCCGATCCGAACGCCTTCAAAGACGTGTATCGCGAGCAGCTGGATGCCGCCCCCTGGGACACCGCCGAGCGAGAGCGCGTCATCGACGAGGTGCTCTTCGCCTACCGGCTGAACACCGAGGTGTTCGACGACCTGGCCACCGCGAAGGCCCA
>Ga0190272_10001432_pt1 | contig 11493 bp, 9 predicted proteins | sample Popmic504T_FD_133746 | JGI IMG/M metagenome (GOLD analysis project Ga0190272, IMG submission 133746) | Populus adjacent soil microbial communities from riparian zone of Shoshone River, Wyoming, USA - 504 T | ecosystem: Environmental > Terrestrial > Soil > Riparian zone | place: USA: Wyoming...
GCGGCCGCTGCATGCCGGGGAAGCGCCGCGCATGGAGGCGAGCAACGACACGGAGTTTCGCCCGGATCGCGAGCTTGCCGATGGCGATGTCGTCAGCGGCGCCGGCTGGACCATCGAGGCGGTCGCCACGCCTGGCCACACGGCGAACCACATGGCGTTCGCCTTGAAAGAAGCGAACCTGATTTTTTCCGGCGATCACGTGATGGCATGGTCGACGTCGATCGTGGCGCCTCCCGACGGCGCGATGAGCGACTTCATGGGCTCGCTGCACAAGCTCGCGCAGCGCCCGGAACCGATCTATCTGCCGGGGCACGGCGGCGAGGTGCGCGACGCGCCGAACTTCGTCGCCGCCTACATCCGCCACCGCCATGCGCGCGAAGCCTCGATCCTGCACCGCCTCGGCAAAGGCGCCGCCGACATCCCGACCATCGTGCGCGCGGTCTATATCGGGCTCGACCCGCGGCTTTCGGGCGCTGCCGGATATTCGGTGCTGGCGCATCTGGAAGACATGACGGCGCGCGGCGAGGTTTTGACCGACGGCCCGCCGTCGATCAGCGGCGCTTATCGGCTGGCTGGTTCTTAGTCTTCTCCGTCTTCTTCGGCTTCTTCGCCTGCTCCGGCGTCTTGTCCGGCTTCAGATTGTCCACCGCCTCCTCAATCGACTCCGACAGCCCGCTCACGCGCGACGCGTTGGTGCCGAAATCATGGCGGCCATAGCGCGAGGTCGAGCGGATATCGACGCGCGCGCCGTCGGGATCGGAACGCACGCGCACCACCACGTCGTCGCGAAAGCCGAGGACCGGCGTGCGCGCCACCGCCTCGATGCGGCCGTCGCGGCGCCCGGCCTGCGGCGCGCGCGCATCGACAATACGCCATTTGCGCTTGGTGACGACATCGAGCGCGGCGTCATAGGCGATCTGCGGCGGCACCGAGACGACCAGCGGCTCGATCGCCGGATACGCGCTCTTCTGCAGTTCGGCGGCGCGCAGGCCCGCATAGACGATCGGGTTGGCGTCGCGCGAGCGCAGCCGCGCGATCGCCTCGAAGCGCGGCGGGTCAATCGGATCGGTCGTGATGTCGGCGATCGCAGGCAGGCGATAGCCCTTCGCGCCGAGATAGGCAGGGTAGCCGAGGATCGCGATGCCGACCAGCAGCGCGGTCACCGCCATGCCGAAGCCTCGCAGTCCTTCGCGCCAGATCACCACGAACGCCGCGAAGGCAAGCAGCATCGCGATGAACGCGAGGATGAACGCCCCGCCGACCGCGGCAAGCGAGGGAATGATCTCAAGGATTCCACCGCGCACGATGACGATGGCGAGCAGCAGCACTGCCACGGCAAAGCCCGCGACGCGGCGTGCCCAGATGGCGAGCCGCGAGGTCGGGTCGGCCTGGATGCGGCGGGCGAAATACGCCCGCTTCACCGGCCCGTGCAGATACGCTTCAGCGCGGCCCATTCGGCAGGTTCCAGCAGCGGTTGCGGCGGCGAAGGCGACGCACCCGCAACGGTGTTTATCACAGCGACTCGCGCTTTCGTATCGGGGTGATCGCGCAAAATTTCCATACCCGGATGATTGGCGCCGGCGATCCGCGTGAGGATGGCGCCAAGCGCACGCACGTCACCGCCTGCACGGTTCATCAACTCCACACCAAAGAGGTCCGCCGCCGCCTCGACTTCGCGCGAATAGGAGGACTGCAGCACGGCTCGCGCGCCGATCACCACCGCGCTGCCGCCGACGAAGTCGCCGAGCAGCATGCCGAACAGGAACGAGAGGCCTGCGGCCTGCAGGATCGATCGCGTGCCGTCGCGATGCGCCACGTGCCCGATCTCGTGCGCAATGACGCCTGCCAGCTCGTCGGCGTTTTCGGATCTCTCGACCAGTCCCTGAAACACATAGATGTGCCCGCCGGGGAGCGCGACCGCGTTCGCCTCGCTGCGCCGGACGACCTTGACGTGAAGCGGGATCGGCAGCCCGGCTGCCGCCTCCAGTCTGCCGATCAGCTTGACCAGCGCCGCGCGCGCGTCGGCTTCCGCGCCGACAGGGCCGCATTCGAACGGGCGGCTGGCGTCGCCCTTGTCGAGCATCTTGCGCGCCTGGGTATCCACGGCCTCGCCGAGCCAGCGCTCCGCGCGCAGCGGCACCAGCGGCGCAATCTTGTCGGCGAGCGCGGGCACGCCGTAGACGGCACCGAGCACCAGCGACACCATCGCGGCGAAGCTCCAGGCGATCACCTTCGCCCGGCTGCGCCGCTCGGACGCGCCGCTGCGGTCGACCGGCACCGAGGCGTCATCGATCGCCGTTGCGAGCGCCGGGTCGCGCACCTCGAGCCGCGCGAGCGTCCGCGCTCCGGCGCGGCCAAGACGCAGCACGCCCTCGGGCGCCGCAAGATGATCGAGTTCGTGATACGGCCAGCGCGCGAGCATGTCGCGCTCCTCGGCATCGCGCACGACGACACCGTCCGAGGCAAGTTCGACGAGCACGGGGCGCCGCGCGCTGGTCACGCCGTCGAAGAAAATGCCGGTGCCCGCCGCCGCCATCGTCAAATCCCGCCGACATTGAGCGCGTCGGCCAGTCCTTCGCCGACGGCGGAGCCCGGTGCGCCCGCGGCGTTCACCCGATCGAGCGCTTCCAGTCCGGTAAGCTCAATCGATTCGAAGCCCGCTTTCCACAAGCGTATTTTCACGGTCGCTTGGTAGATGGTCGAGTATGCGAGCGCAACGATGACGTAGGTGCCGACCAGGATCGCGGTGGTGAGCAACTCGGTCACTTTGCCCTTGCCGAGCCACACTTCCAGCCCGCCGATGAGCGCGAGCGTGATGGCCAGCGCGATGGCGAGAACCACGCCGGCGAACAACGCGATCCACATGAAGCGCAGATAGACCGCGTAGACCGCGCGCGTGCGCAATGTCGACGCCACGCTCAACTCGCCGAAGCGCAGTCCCGATATCCACCAGCGCAGCACGATCGCCTGGAATGCCGGATAGAGCGCCGCGGCGGCTGCGACCGACCAGGCGATGCTGAGCACCGCAACTACGAGCGCGGGCGCCACACCCGCGGCCTCGATCCGGCTCATGATATCGTCGCCGCCGCGCCGCCCGGCTTCGCCGAGCGCGGTCCAATCGACTCTGTCGATTGCGACGAGGAGGCCGAACGCAAAAGGCCCCATCACGGCGAACCAGAGCAGCACGCCACGAAAGAACAGCCGCGTGCCCGACCCGACGAAATGGCCCTGCAGGTCGCCGTAGTAAGTGTTGCGCAGCTTGAGGCGCTCAAGGCTCGCCTGCGCAAACGGATAGGCAAGCCCGAGCGTGAGCGCGATCATGGCCCACCAGAAGATCGCGCACACCGCATAGCGCCACGCCGAGCCGGTCTGGTGGAAGCGGATGCCGCGGTAGACCGTGCGCGTGAGGCGATAGCGCCGCGCGCGATAGACCGCGAATTGCCCGAGCAGGCCGAGCGCTGCGAGCGCGAGCAATCCGGAAATCTGGCCGATCACGCCGCGGCTGAATGCGGCGAGAAAGAACGCCACGTTGATCGGCACCAGCAGCGCGATCGCGATCAGGAAACCGAGCAGCAGTTCGCGCGCCGTGCCTATGTATTCAAGGCCGTCGCCGGCGATCTCGGTATTGCTCCAGAGAAACCGCCGCACGTCGGTCGCGAGCCAAAAGCGATAAATGCCGAGCGTGACCAACAGCAGCACGGCGCCGCGGATCAGCAGCCGCCAGAACGCACGCTCGTTGCCGGCAAACCGCGCGCCGTTTGCCGACGGTGCGGGCGCGGCCTCGGCCGGCGTATCGAACGGGGTAGCCTCGTTCATGCGTGCTCTCCAGCACGCTTCAGTGCGTCAGGATGATCGGTTGCGGCGGCGCCTTGCGGCGAATGAAGTCCGAGGCCTTGTCGGCGATCATCATGGTGGCGGCGTTGATGTTGGCCGAGAGCATCATCGGCATGATCGAGGCATCGGCGACGCGCAGGCCTTCGAGCCCGCGCACGCGCAGCTCATCGTCGACCACGCTGGTCGGATCGCTCTCCGGGCCCATGCGGCAGGTGCCCATCGGATGGAACGTCGTGGTGCCGCGTTCCTTCGCGGCCGCGAGCATCTCGTCGTCGCTCTCAACCTTGTCGCCGGGAAAGTCCTCGTAGTCGTAATAGGGCTCAAGCGGCTTCGATTTGAGAATGCGCCGCGCGAGCCGCATGGCGGCAACCAGCACGCGGCGGTCGGTTTCCTCGGTCAGATAGTTCGGCTGGATCGCCGGCTGTTCGAACGGGTCGGCCGAGCGGATGCGCACATAGCCCTTGCTCTCCGGCCGCTGCTGCCATGGCGCGGCCGTCATGCCGGGCTCGTGTTCGAGCTGGCCCTGCTGGCCTTCGAGATAGCTCGCAGGCGTAAAGGTGAGCTGGATGTCGGAGGTTTCCAGATGCGGCTCGGATTTCCAGAAGCAGTAGACCTGCGTCGGCGAGAGGCCGAGGATACTCTTTCCCCCGACGCACCACTTCGCAATCTCGGCCGCGAGCCTGATGCCGCGGCTTCGCTCGTTGATCGTATCCATGTTCTTCACGCGCACCGCAAAGCGCGGCGCGTAATGATCGCGCAGGTTCTCGCCGACACCGGGGAGCGCATGCGTGACAGCGATGCCGAGCGACGAAAGCAGCGCGGGCGGGCCGACCCCGGACATTTGCAAGAGCTGTGGCGAGTTGAACGTGCCGCCTGACAGGATCACCTCGCGCCGCGCGCGCACCTCGACTTGGGCGCCGTCACGCCCGCCCTTGCGATAGCGCACGCCGACCGCGCGCTTGCCCTCGAGGATCAGGCCGGTCGCATGCGCGCGCGTGCGCACCGTCAGGTTCGGCCGCTTCATCGCGGGATGCAGAAATGCGCGCGCCGCGCTGACGCGGCGGCCCTTGAGAATTGCACGCTGCGCGTAATTGATGCCGAGCTGGCTTTCGCCGTTGTAGTCCGGATTGCGCGGGATGCCGAGCGAGACCGCGCCCGCGATGAACGCGTCGCTCAGCGGATGATGCTGGTCGATATCGGTGACGGTCAGCCCGCCCTCGCGGCCGCGAAACGTGTCGTCACCCTCCCCGATCCGGCGCTCCAGCCGCTTGAAGTAGGGCAGCACGTCCGCGTAACCCCAGCCGCGATTGCCGCGCTGCGCCCAGCCGTCATAGTCGAGCCGTTGCCCGCGATTGTAGATGTGGCCGTTGATCGAGCTCGATCCGCCGAGCGCCTTGCCGCGCGGCGCGAGAATACGGCGCCCGCCGGTCCACTCGCTCGGCTCCTGGGTGTAGAGCCAGTTCAGCCCGGGCTGGTGGAACAGCTTGATGAAGCCGGCCGGGATGTGAATGTAGGGGTGCCAGTCGCGCGGGCCCGCTTCGAGCACGCACACGCTCGTGCCGGAATCCCCGCTCAGCCGGTTGGCGAGAATGCAGCCCGCCGTCCCCGCCCCGACGATGACGTAGTCAAATGTGTCCATTGGTTACTTGCGCATGTCCCTTTTTCGCAAAACCGGTTCCCACTTTTGCGGGACATGCTATTCGGCGGCGGCGACGGCAGTCGGGAGCGTGTAGTCCTTGAACTGGTCGCGCAGCGCGGTTTTGAGGATTTTTCCCGTGGCGGTGTGCGGAATTTCGTTCACGAACACCACATCGTCCGGCATCCACCACCTGGCGATCTTGCCGTCCATGTAGCCGAGGATTTCCTCGCGCGTCGGGCTCTCGCCCTTCTTCGGGATGATGATCAGCAACGGGCGCTCGTCCCATTTCGGATGGCGGATGCCGATCACGGCCGCCTCCATCACCTTGGGATGGCCGACCGCGAGATTTTCCAGATCGATCGAGGAAATCCATTCGCCGCCGGACTTGATAACGTCTTTCGACCGGTCGGTGATCTGCAGATTGCCGAACGGATCGATGGTGGCGACATCGCCGGTATCGAAGAAGCCCTCCCTATCGAGGATTTCACCGCCCTCGCTCTTGAAATACGATTTTGCGACCGCGACGCCCTTCACCTTGAGCCGGCCGAATTTTTTGCCGTCCCACGGCATCTCCTTGTTTTCGTCGTCGACGATCTTCATCTCGACCGTGAATGGCGCTGCGCCCTGCTTTGCCTTTACGTCGAGGATCGCCTCGAAGTCGTTCGCGTCGTAGTCCGGCTTGATCGCGCAGATCGAGCCGATCGGATTCATCTCGGTCATGCCCCAGGCATGCGCGACGGTCACCCCGTAGTTCTTCTCGAATTTCTCGATCATGGCGCGCGGACAGGCCGAGCCGCCGATCAGCACGCGGCGCAAGGTGGAGAGCTTGAGGTTGTTCGCCTCCATGTGGGCGAGCAGCATCAGCCAGATGGTCGGGACGGCCGCCGTCATGGTGACGCGCTCACCTTCGAGCAGCTCATAGATGGAGACGCCGTCGAGCTTCATGCCGGGCAGGATCAGCCGGCAGCCCGACATCGGTGCCGAGAACGCGATGGTCCATCCGTTCGCATGAAAGAACGGCACCACCGGCATGATGGTGTCCTGCACCGAAAGGTCGAACGCGTCGGGCGTCAGCGCCACCAGCGAATGCAGCACATTGGAGCGGTGCGAGTAGACGACACCTTTCGGATTGCCTGTGGTGCCGGACGTGTAGCACATGCCGCACGCGGTATTTTCGTCGAACGACGCCCAGGTGAAATCGCCGTCGACCTCGGCGATCCAGTCCTCATACGGCACGGCGTTGCGCAAGGTTGTCTGCGGCATGTGCGCGGCGTCGGTCAGAACCACGAAGCGCTGGATGGTCGGGAGCTTCTCCTGCAATTTCTCCATCAGCGGAACGAAGGTGAGGTCGAGGAACATCAGCCGGTCTTCGGCATGATTGGCGATGTAGGCGATCTGCTCGGGAAACAGCCGCGGATTGATGGTGTGATAGACGGCGCCGATGCCGGTGATGCCGTACCAGGTTTCCAGATGGCGCCAGGTGTTCCAGGCGAGCGTCGCGACGCGGTCGCCGAGCTTGATGCCTTCCTTCTCAAGCCGCTGGGCCACCTTCAGCGCGCGAGCGCGGACGTCGCGGTAGTTGGTGCGATGGATCGGGCCCTCGATGGAGCGCGAGACCACTTCGCGGTTGCCATGCTGGATCGCGGCGTGGTCGATGATGCGATGGCACAACAGCGGCCAGTCCTGCATCAGTCCGAGCATTGCGTCCTCCTCCGGGAAATTCCGATTTGTTCTTAAGCCCTTAGGGCATATTTTTTGGCGCTTGTGCGCGCAACGTCAAGCCCAAACGTTAGCCTTTCGAGGCGACACTGCAAAGCCAGTCCGGGAGCTCGGCAACCGAGGGCAGCAGCACGTCCGCATGGGGCTCCAACTGCTCGCGCGGGACGGGTCCGCTGAGGACACCGACCGCCACGCTGCCTGCGGCACGCGCCGCCACAAGATCGTGCGCGGTGTCGCCGACCACCGCGATCTCGGCGGGATCGACCTTGGCGAAAGCCGCGAACGCCAGCACCGGGTCTGGATCGGGTTTGTGGCCGAACCCTGAGTCATAAGCCGCGATGAATTCCAGCAGGCGGGTGAGCCCGAGCAGTTGCATCTGCGCGCGGGTGTTGGCATCGGCATCGTTGGTCATGAGGCCGAGCCTCAGCCCGCGCGCCGCGAGCGCGCCCAACAGGCCCTTCACGTCACCCATCGGCGTCAGATGATCGAGGGTCGTCTGGAAGTACATCCGGTCGATGTGGTCAACGAATTCGGCGGTCAGCGGCACACCAAGCGCCTGCGCCCACAATTTTCCGTATCCGTAGGTCGTCTCGATCACCACTGGCGAGCCGGGCAGCAGCTTGCGTTCCACAGGGTCGTACAGACTGACGGAAGCCAGCCGGTCGAATGCCGCAGCGTCGCCGTTGCAAAGTTGTGTAAGTACCTTATGGGTCGCCGGACCCCAGGTGCGCTGGAAATCGACCAAAGTGCCGTCCTTGTCGAACAGAATGGCTCGGATCGGCATTGTGTGATCGTACCTCGAAATCGCTCGGATTCGCATCCATACCGACATGACCAATCCTCGCGGGCGGAAGCAACGGCCTTGACGGCAAGCCGAAAGAATAGCGCGCGAGGCCTTCAACTCGCTGTCGCCGGTGGAATTGTGGCTGTGATGCTGTCCTGCGCCAGTGCGCGGGCGCAGGAAGCGATCCCGCTGCCGCGCCTGCGCCCGAGCATCCCGGCGGACGCGCCGATCATCCCGCTGCCGCGGCCCCGTCCGGCCATTCCAGCGCCGGACGAGATTGCCGCTGGGCCGCCTGCCCCCTCGGCATGCCAACTCCGGCTGACCGCCGATATCGCCACGATCGAGCCGCTGCCGCAGATCGCGGGCGCAAACGGATGCGGGATCGAGGATCCGGTGCGGCTCTCTGCCGTGATGACGAAAGACAAGACGCGCGTCGCAATCACGCCGCCGGCGACAATGCGCTGCACGGCGGCGGAGGCCATCGCGCACTGGGTCCGCGACGACGTCACGCCGATTGCGGCCGCCCTCGGCGCGCCGCTCGGCGGCATCGTGAATTTCGCCTCCTACGAATGCCGCGGCCGCAACCGCGTGGCCGGCGCGAAGATGAGCGAACACGGTAAGGGCAATGCGCTCGACATCCGTGCGCTCACGCTGACCAATGGCAAGAGCTACGAGCTCACCGACATGACGGTTATGAAGGAGGTGCGCGAGCGCCTGCGCGTGAGCGCCTGTGCGCGCTTCACCACGGTGCTTGGACCGGGCTCTGATGGATTTCATGAGGGTCACGTCCACGTCGATCTGGCGGAACGCCGCAGCGGCTATCGCCTCTGCCAATGGGCGGTGCGAGACATCGACGATCTCGTGCCGCTGCCGCGTGAACGGCCGCCCGAGGCGCCGCCGCGCGAGCCATGACAATCTTGCTCCGTCCGGCCATCACCGATAGCGAGAGCGGATGAGCAACGGCCCATCCGTTTCGCTGCCGCCGCCTGCCGCCACACCCGCGCCGTGGGGACTGCTTGGGACGATCGCGTGGGGAGCGGTGAGCGTGTGCGCATGGTTCGCGGTGCAATTAGCCGTCATCGTCGCCGTCATCCTCTGGCGCGACAGCACGACGTCCGGCTCGGTCGACATGCAGAAAATGGCGACTGATGGCTTCCTGCTGGCGTTCGTCACCATCGCGGCGGCGCCGGCATGGATCGGTGTGTCGGTGCTCGCGGCGCGGCTGCGCGGCTGGCGGGCGCGCGACTATCTGGCGCTCGTTCCACCGCGCCGTGGCGAGGTCGTGGCCGGCGTCGCATGTCTGGCGGCGCTGCTGGTCGGGTTCGACCTGCTGACCCTGCTGCTCGGCCGCGACGTGGTGCCGGGCTTCATGCGCGAGGCCTATCTGTCGGCGCGCATGAGCGGATCGCTGGCGCTGTTCTTCATCGCGGTGGTGATCGTCGCGCCGATCAGCGAGGAGATCGCGTTCCGAGGCTTCCTGTTCAGGGGTCTTGCCGCCTCATGGCTCGGCGTGTCGGGCGCGACGATCCTGACCTCCGCCGCATGGGCCGCGATGCACGTGCAGTACGACGCCTTCACGCTCGCCCAGATTTTCTTCATCGGGCTGCTGCTCGGCTGGATCCGCTGGGCAAGCGGCTCGACCCTGCTCACCATCGTGCTGCACATGCTGGCGAACCTCACCGCCTGCATTCAGGCGGCGATCAAGGTCGAGTGGCTTTCCTAAGCCCCCACGACCCGCGGATCGATCGGCGTCATGCCGCGGATGCCGAGGATATCCTCGAGCGCCTTCGCGGCGCTAAGGATGCGCGCCTCGCCGCGCGGCGGCGCGACGATCTGCAAGCCGACTGGAAGGTTCTCGGCCGTGAACCCGCAAGGAAGCGACATCGCCGGACAGCACGCAACGGTGATCGCATAGGCAATCGCACACCATGAGATGTAGTTCGCGAACTTGTGTCCATCGATCTCGGCGACGTAGCGGTTCTCGATCGGAAATGGCCCGACCACCGTCGCGGGCGTGAGCAGCAGATCGTAGGTGCCGAAGAACTCCAGCATGCGCCGCGTGAGCACAACGCGCTGCGCCTCCGCGCGCTCAAGTTCGTCCATCGTGGTCTTGCCGCCCTTCTCGATGTTCCAGATCACCTCGGGCTTGAGCAGATCACGATGGTTACGCAGCAACTTCGCGCGCGCGACGTAGAAATAGTATGCGCGCAGCACGTCGAAACACTCGTGCGTCTCAGACAGATCCGGATGCGCTTCCTCGACCGTGGCGCCGAGCTCGGCAAAGCGCTCCGCGGCCTTGCGGGTGATGGCTGCGACCTCGCGGTCGACCTTCGTGATGCCAAGATCAGTGGACCACGCGACACGCTTCGGCCGCCAGGGCGAGCGCGCCGCCGACAGGAACGAGGTCGCGGGGCGCGGCAGCGAGATCGGATCGGCCGGGTGCTCGCCCGTCATGGCATCGAGCAGCAGCGCCAGATCCTCGACGTTCCGCGCCATCGCGCCTTGCTGGCCGAGATTGCCGTCGACCTTGCTGCGCGGCGTGTGCGCGACGCGACCGATGGTCGGCCGCATGCCGACGACGCCGTTGAAGCTCGCGGGATTGCGCAACGAGCCGCCCATGTCGGAGCCATGCGCGACCCACGCCATGCCGGTGGCAAGTGCCACGGCCGCGCCGCCGGACGAGCCCGCCGCGGAGCGCGACGTATTCCACGGGTTGAGCGTGCGGCCGAACACCTCGTTGAAGGTCTGCGCACCGGCGCCGAACTCCGGCGTGTTCGACATCGCGTAGACGATGCCGCCCTCCTCTTCGAGGTGCTCGACCAGAATGTCGGACTTCTTCGGGATGTTGTCCCTGAAGATCGGCGAGCCTTGCGTGGAGCGCACGCCTGCCACATCAATCAGGTCCTTGATGGGAACGGGCATTCCGGCAAGCTGGCCGCGCTCCGCCATCGGCTTTTGCATCAACCGGTCGGCGTTCTGGCGGGCGCGATCGAAGCACAAGGTGGGCAGCGCGTTGACGGCACCGTCGACCGCCGCGATGCGCTTCTCCAGTGCGTCGAGCAGATCGTGCGGCGTCACCTCGCCGCGCTTCAGGCGCCCCACGATGGTCACGGCATCCTGGCGGATCAGTTCATCGGTCATTGGGTTTTTCGTCTGAGATCAGTGATATGGCGGGTCGCCTGATTCTAGCCTTCGGCTGCGGCGCCGTCCATGCGCACCGGAATGACAGAATTGGTTTACGTCTTGCTGGCAACATTCCGCTCCGATTCTCCGAAGTAATCGCCCCATGAAGATGTCCGAAACCCGCGAGTTGCAAAATCAGCGTGCGCTCGCGCGCCTGACCAGGGCGCTGCCGGGAAACTTCCCCGCCCCGGTGCTGACTTATGCGCTTAACCGGCGCTGGACGCCGCCGATGCCGCGCCTCGCGGTCGACGGATATTGGCGCGCGCATCCGTTGCGCGCTGACCGTCTCACGCGTGCGCTCGCGCGACGCAGCGGCACGCCCGATGGCTGGTCC
>Ga0190272_10001433_pt1 | contig 11484 bp, 10 predicted proteins | sample Popmic504T_FD_133746 | JGI IMG/M metagenome (GOLD analysis project Ga0190272, IMG submission 133746) | Populus adjacent soil microbial communities from riparian zone of Shoshone River, Wyoming, USA - 504 T | ecosystem: Environmental > Terrestrial > Soil > Riparian zone | place: USA: Wyoming...
AGCCGGAACCGGAGCCGGAACCCGAGCCTGAGCCCGAGCCTGAGCCCGAGCCTGAGCCCGAGCCTGAGCCCGAGCCCGAGGCTCTAGTCGAGCCGGAGCCTGAGCCCGAGCCGGAGCCGGAGCCGGAGCCGGAGCCTGAGCCCGAGCCGGAGCCGGAGCCCGAGCCGGAATCGGATGCCGAGCACGCCGCGACCCGCGCGCCTGGGCGCTGGACGCCGTCCGGCAAGGCCTCGGCGCCGCGCATCACGGGATCGAAAGCGGCGCCGCGGCCGCTGGCCTCCGACGTCGCGCTGTCGGTGCGCAACCTCTCCAAGCGGTTCGGCACGATGCTCGCCGTCGACTCGGCCGACCTCGAGATCAAGGCCGGCTCGTTCTACGGATTCGTCGGCCCGAACGGCGCCGGCAAGACCACGACGCTCTCGATGATCACCGGCCTCCTGCGTCCCGACTCCGGGATCGTGAAGGTCTACGGAGCCGACGTCTGGCGCAACGCCTCCGTGGCGAAGCGCATGCTGGGCGTGCTGCCCGACCGCCTTCGACTCTTCGACCGCCTCACCGGCGCCGAATACCTGCACCATTCGGCGGGCCTCCGCGGTCTCGACCGCGAGACGACGCTGAACCGCACCGCCGACCTGGTCAACGCCTTCGGCCTCGAGCACTCGCTGCACCGGTTCGTCTCCGACTACTCGGCCGGCATGGTGAAGAAGATCTCGATCGCCTCGGCGATGATCCACTCGCCCCGCCTCCTGGTGCTCGACGAGCCGTTCGAGTCGGTCGACCCGGTGTCGGCGCAACTGGTCATCGACATCCTGAAGAAATTCACGGCCGCAGGCGGAACAGTGCTGATGTCGAGCCACTCGATGCACCTGATCGAGCGCATCTGCGACCACGTAGCGATCATCGCCGACGGCCGGATGCTGGCGAGCGGCACGCTCGATGAGGTCCTCGAGGGACACTCGCTCGAAGACCGCTTCGTCGAACTGGCCGGCGGCGCGACAGCGGTGGAGGGCATGGAGTGGTTGCACAGCTACTCCGACTGAAGCTGCGGCTGTTCGCGAACGGTTTCCGCCGTCCGCTCTGGATCCTCATCTTCAGCGGCATCGGCCTGGCGATCGCGATCGCCGTTGTGCTCATCGTCACGTCCGGCGCTTCCGCCCTGCACGACCTCGACGACGACTCGGTTCGCCGGATCGTCATCATCATCGGCTCCTACCTCAGCCTCGCGGCGTTCGTCCTGCCGTTCATGCTGGTCCGGCACGAGCTGCTCGACCCACGGGGTCTGCGGGGCTTCCGCTTCCGGTCGTGGACCATCGCGGTCACGATCCTGGTGCTGTCGCTCGTCGGCCCGATGCTGCTGATCGCCCCGATCGCGTGGGCACCGACCTGGGCCTGGCGCGATGACGAGGCCGTGCGGATCGCGCAGATCGCAGCACCGATCCTGTTCCTGCAGGGGATCCTGTCGGTGCGCCTCGGAGTCGCGGCCGGCGCCGCACTCGCGAACCGGGAGCGCTGGAGCCGGCGCGTCCGCGCGATCGGCGCCGTCATCCTGCTCGCCGGCCTTCCCCCGGTCATCGCCGTCGTCATCCCGCGTTTCGCGCCCCTGCCCACCGACGAGTCGCGGTACTTCTTCGTCGGACTCGTGAAACTGTCGGGGTACTTCAAGACCGAGCGGATCGCCGACATCCTCGAATGGACGCCGGTCGGCGTCCTGTGGGCGGCTCCGGCCCATTCGGTGTTCCAGCAGCCATTGCTCGGTCCGCAGGCGCTGTGGGTCGGTGGCGCCATCACTTTCGTGATGCTCGTGCTGTGGTTCATCGCCGTCCGGCTGGTCTTCCGGGCCACGCGCCGGATCCCGGTGGCGCGCCGCGGAGGCACCCCCGGCTGGTTCCGCCGTCTGCCCTCGACGCCGACCGGCGCGATCGCGGCGCGCAGCTTCACGTACTGGATCCGCGACCCCCGCTACCGGGCGGTGCTCGGATTCCTGCCGTTCGTCCCCATCGTCATCCTCGCCGCGAGCTTCATCGGCGGGTTCCCGCTGCAATGGGCGTCTCTGCTCCCGTTGCCGCTCATGATCACCCTGCTCGCGCTGGCGACGACCCACAACGACGTCGCGTACGACTCCACCGCGGTCTGGACGCACGTCGCGGCTCAGACGCATGGCAGCCACGACCGCATCGGGCGCCTGATCCCCGTGGTCGTCGGCGGCCTCATCCTGATCGCCATCGGCACGCCGCTGACCGCATGGGGCTACGGCAACTTCGAGGTCGTGCCCGCGGTTCTGGGCGCCACCCTCGCGCTGCTCCTGGGCGGCGTCGGCGTCTCGAGCGGGCTGTCCGCGCGCTTCCCGTATGCGGCACCCCGGCCCGGCGACCCCGCGTTCCAGCAGCCGCAGGTGCAGGGCAGCACGGGATCCGGAGCGCAGGCGCTCGCCGTGCTGTGCACGCTCGTCGTCGCGGCCCCGGCGACCGTGCTCGGCATCCTGTGGCTCATGAATCCCGGCTCGCCGTTGAACTGGATCGCTCTTCTCGTCGGCGTGCAGGCCGGCCTAATCGCGCTCTTCATCGGCATCCGCGCGGGAGGCGGCACTTTCGACCGGGGCTCGCCGGAACTGCTGGCCTTCACCATGCGACACTGAAACCATGAGCGATGGGCTTCTGATGAGCAACGCCAGAGACCGGGATGCCGACGGCCCCGGCCCCGGCGGCGGTACCGACGTGCTCGACGAGGAACTCGAGCAGCTCCTCACCGAGGAGCAACTCGAGGACGGCGACCACGAGCGATTCGCGCACTACGTGCAGAAGGAGAAGATCCTGGAGTCGGCGCTGTCCGGCAAACCGGTGATCGCCCTGTGCGGCAAGGTCTGGGTCCCCGGGCGCGACCCGGAGAAGTTCCCGGTCTGCCCCGACTGCAAGAAGATCTACGACAAGCTGAAATAGCGAGCTGGGCTACAGGTAGCGGGTCCCCAGCACCGGCTCGCCGCGCGAGAGGGCGAACGCTTCTGGCGGCAGTTCCCCGATCGCGTGCGCGTGGTGCTCGCGGGCTGCCGCGACGCCGGCCGGGCCGATGTGCTCCGCGACGGAATCGCCGTCGAGCACCAGGTCGACGAGCAGGCGCCTGCCGGCATCGTTCTTGACGGGCGGATCCTCGACGTAGATGTCCTCCGAGGTCGCCGTGCCGCTCTTCAGCGCACGTACCGGTTGCTTGCGCCCGCCGACGCTGACCTTGCCGTCCGACCGCTTGCCCACCGGGATCCACTCATCGTCGTCGCCGAGGTGCGCGACGAGCTTGTAGACCATGCCGGCGGCGGGTGCGCCCGAGCCGGTGACGAGCGAGGTGCCGACGCCGTACGAGTCGACCGGGGCCGATCGCAGCGACGCGATGGCGTGCTCGTCGAGGTCGTTGGTGACAGTGATCCGGGTCTTCGTGGCGCCGAGCGCGTCGAGCTGGGCCCGCGCTTCGCGCACGAGTACGCCCAGGTCGCCCGAGTCGATGCGGATGGCGCCGAGCTCGGTTCCCGCGACGCGCACCGCGGTCGCGATCCCCTCTGTGACGTCGAAGGTGTCGACGAGGAGCGTCGTGCCGGTGCCCATCGCGGCGACCTGAGCTGCGAACGCCTCTTCCTCTGAATCGTGCAGCAGCGTGAACGAGTGCGCGGCGGTTCCCATCGTCGGCACTCCCCAGCTGCGTCCCGCCTCCAGGTTCGACGTGGCCGAGAACCCGGCGATGTAGGCGGCACGCGCGGCTGCGATCGCCGACCGCTCGCCCGTCCGGCGCGAGCCCATCTCGGCGAGTGGGCGGCCCTCAGCCGCCGACACCATGCGGGCCGCCGCCGACGCGACGGCGGAGTCGTAGTTGAGGACGCTGAGCGCGAGGGTCTCGAGCACGACGGCTTCGGCGAACGTGCCCTCGACGACGAGGATCGGCGATCCGGGGAAGTACAGCTCGCCCTCGCGATAGCCACGGATGCGCCCGGAGAACCGGAAGCCCTCGAGCCAGTCGAGCGTCGCATCCGACACGATCCTCTGGCTCTTCAGCCACGCCAGGTCATCGGGGCCGAACCGGAAGTCCTGCACCAGGTCGAGCAGTCGCCCGGTGCCCGCCACGACGCCGAAGCGCCGGCCGGTGGGCAGGCGACGCGCGAACAACTCGAACACGCTGCGACGCAGGGCGCGGCCGTCGAGCAGCGACGCGTCGAGCATCGTCAGCTCGTAGCGGTCGGTGAGGAGCGCGGTGCTCTGCGCTGGCTTGCTCGGGGCGGGCATGATCCGAGCCTAGGCCGAACTGTAGGCTCCCATACCGTGACCTCTGCTGCGACGACTCCCGCAGCGACCGAAGCGCCGATCGGCGTGTTCGACAGCGGCGTGGGCGGCCTGACCGTCGCCCGGGCGATCCTCGATCAGTTGCCCAACGAGTCGATCCTGTACGTCGGCGACACCGCGCATTCGCCGTACGGCCCCAAGCCGATCGCCGAGGTGCGGGCCTACGCGCTCGACGTGCTCGACGACCTCGTCGCCCAGGGTGTGAAGGCCCTCGTGATCGCGTGCAACACGGCCAGTGCCGCGATGCTGCGGGACGCGCGCGAGCGGTACACGGCGGCGTCCGGGATCCCGGTGGTCGAGGTGATCCAGCCCGCGGTTCGCGCGGCGGTGCGCGCCACCCGCAACGGCCGCGTCGGGGTGATCGGGACCACCGGCACCATCCAGAGCCGTGCGTACGACGACGCGTTCGCCGCAGCATCCGGTCTCGAGCTCTTCACGCGGGCCTGCCCGCGCTTCGTGGAGTTCGTCGAGGCGGGCGTCACGAGCGGCGACGAGCTGTTCGCCGTCGCCGAGGAGTACCTCGCGCCCCTGCGCGACGCCGGCATCGACACGCTCGTGCTGGGCTGCACGCACTACCCGCTCATGTCGGCCGCGATCCAGTACGTGGTGGGTCAGGATGTGAGGCTCGTCTCGAGCGCGGAGGAGACGGCCGCCGACGTCTACCGCACCCTGGTCTCGCATGGCATCGAGCGCCGTGCCACTACTCCTCCCCAGCACCGATTCGAGTCGACCGGAGACGACGAGACGGCCTTCCGCGATCTTGCCCACCGCTTCCTCGGACCCGAGGTGCGGCACGTCGAGGCGTTCCCGACCGGGGCCATCCCCGTGCAATCTGATAGCAGAACCACCGAGAGGACCGATCCATGACCCGAGCCGACGGCCGCGCCGCCGACCAGCTGCGTCCCATCACCATCGAGCGGGGCTGGAGCGCTCAGGCGGAGGGCAGCGCCCTGATCAGCTTCGGCGCCACGAAGGTGCTCTGCACCGCGTCGTTCACGAACGGCGTGCCGCGCTGGCTGAACGGCAAGGGCAAGGGCTGGATCACCGCCGAGTACGCGATGCTGCCGCGCTCGACCAACGAGCGCATGGACCGCGAGTCGGTCAAGGGGCGCATCGGCGGCCGCACCCACGAGATCTCGCGCCTGATCGGTCGCAGCCTGCGCGCGGTCATCGATACCAAGGCGCTCGGCGAGAACACCATCGTGATCGACTGCGACGTTCTCCAGGCCGACGGCGGCACCCGCACGGCGGCGATCACTGGCGCGTACGTCGCTCTCGTCGACGCCGTCGAGTGGGGCCGTGCGAAGGGGTTCATCGGCAAGAATGCGAAGGCCCTGATCGACACGGTGTCGGCGGTGAGCGTCGGCATCATCGACGGCGAGCCGATGCTCGACCTCGCCTACGTCGAGGACGTGCGGGCAGAGACCGACATGAACGTCGTCGTCACGGGCCGCGGCCTGTTCGTCGAGGTGCAGGGCACCGCGGAAGGCGCTCCCTTCGACCGCGGCGAGCTCGACAAGCTGCTCGACCTCGCGCTCGGGGGCGCCGTCAGCCTGGCGGCACTGCAGACCGAGGCGCTCGGAGGCGCCGCGAGTTGACCACGTTCGTCCTCGCGACCCACAACGCCCACAAGGTCGAGGAGCTGAAGCGCATCCTCGGCTCGCGGCTGGGGCCGCACGAGCTCGTGGGGTACGACGGCCCCGAGGCGGTCGAGGACGGCGAGACGTTCGCCGACAACGCGCTCATCAAGGCGCGGGCGGCGGCGGTGCACACCGGCCTCCCCGCGATCGCCGACGACTCGGGGATCTCTGTCGCCGCGCTGGGTGGTGCCCCCGGCATCCATTCGGCTCGCTACGCGGGGACGCGCGTCGACGCCGACAACGTGGCGTTCCTGCTCGAGAACCTCCGTGGCGTGGCCGATCGGACTGCCACGTTCGACTGCGCTGCGGCGCTCGTCGATGGCGAGTACGAGCACGTCGAACTGGGCGTCTGGCCGGGATGGGTGCTGGATGCGCCGGCCGGCACGGGAGGATTCGGGTACGACCCGGTGTTCCGTCCGGAGGGTCTCGAGATCGCGTCGGCCCAGCTCAGCGCTGATGAGAAGAATGCGCAGAGTCACCGGGCGCGTGCGTTCGGGGCCCTCATCGAGGTGCTGCGCGCGCGGTACGGGTAAGACTGCGCGGACGCGCCTACCCTGGATGACATGGGTCACGATCACGGGCACGCTGCGGGGAGCAACCGCACCCGCCTCGCGATAGCTCTCGGCATCGTCGTGGCCGTCCTGGTCGCGGAGGTCGTCGGCGCCCTGCTCTCGGGCTCCCTGGCCCTGCTCGCGGATGCCGGCCATATGTCGAGCGATGCCATCGGGCTGCTCGTGGCGCTGGTCGCGTCCGTATTCGCAGCGCGCCCGGCGACCGATCGGCACACATTCGGCTTCCAGCGGGTGGAGGTGCTCGCGGCCCTGCTGAACGGCGTGCTGCTGTCGGTCGTCGCGGTCACCGTCGCCGTCGAGGGGATCCGGCGGCTCACGGCTCCGGGCGACACGCACGTGCAGGCGCTGCCGATGCTGATCGTCGCCGGTATCGGCCTGCTCGCGAATGTCGCCGCGATGCTCATCCTGCGCGGGGGAGACCGGACCTCGCTCAACATGCGGGGTGCCTACCTCGAGGTGTTCGGCGACCTGCTCGGGTCGATCGCGGCGCTGGGAGCTGCGGCCGTCATCCTGCTCACCGGCTTCGCGCCGGCCGATGCCATCGCGTCGCTGCTCATCGCGGCGTTCATCGTGCCGCGGGCGTTCCTGCTGCTGCGCGACGTCGTGCGCGTGCTGACCGAGTCGGCGCCGCGTGAGACGAACGTGGAGCAGATCCGGCAGCACCTTCTCGAGACACCCGGCGTCGTCGCGGTGCACGACGTGCACGTCTGGGCGATCACCTCGGGGCAGCCGGTGTTCACGGCGCACGTCGAATGCGACGCGGAGGTCTTCGCGCGCGGAGAGACCGGCGCGATGCTCGACGCCCTCGGCGAATGCCTGAAGGGGCATTTCGACGTCGCGCACTCGACATTCCAGCTGGAGCCGGCCGGCCGCGCCGACAGCGAGGAGCACGCTCATCGCTAGGCAGGACGCGGCCGCGCAGGGCGCGCGAGCTGAGGCCGCCGGCCGCGCGGTCGAGGACTACCTCAAGGTCATCTACGGTCACACCGAGTGGCAGCCCGACCCGATCTCGCCCTCGCAACTCGCTGCCCGGCTGGGTCTCGCCCCGAGCACCGTGACGGAGATGGTCAAGAAGCTCGTGGTCGCCGGCCGCGTCGAGCACGCGCCCTACGGGGCGGTGCGGTTGACGGCGTCCGGGCGAACCGAGGCGTTGCGGATGGTGCGCCGGCACCGCCTCGTGGAGACCTGGCTGGTCAGCCAGTACGGGTACGGCTGGGACGAGGTCCACGACGAGGCCGAGGTGCTCGAGCACACCCTGAGCGACCGGCTGCTCGACGCGATCGACATGCAGCTTGGGCACCCGAGGCGCGATCCGCACGGTGACCCGATCCCTTCGCGTGACGGTGCGGTCGAGATCCCGGATGCGGTGCTGCTGTCGTCGCTGTCCGCGGGGGCGCGGGGGCGCGTCGTGCGCATCAGCGACCGGGATGCGGCGGTGCTGCGCGAGATCGGTGCGGCCGGCGTGGGGCTCGACTCCGAGCTCGAGGCGGGTGCGCTCGCCGCCGGACTGGCGGGTGCCGTCTGGGTCGTCCCTATCGCATAGGCGTCCGTGCAGGTGGTAGTTTCGGCGTACCGAAAAATCTCGGAACCACAGAACCTCGAAAGCCGAGCCTCGATGTCCTTATCGACGAAGACATCTCCCGTCGTGCCCACACCGAGCAAGCGCAGCCTGCTGCCGCTGCTCGGGCCCGCCATGGTCGCGGGGGTCGCCTACCTCGATCCCGGCAACGTCGCGAGCAACGCCAGCGCGGGAGCCCAGTACGGCTATCTGCTGGTGTGGGTCGTCGTGGTGGCGAACTCGATGGCCTGGCTCATCCAGTACCTGTCGGCGAAGCTCGGGCTGAGCACCGGCGAGAGCCTGCCGGGCGTGCTCGGGCGGCGCATCAAGAGGCGCGGCGCGAGGTACGCGTACTGGGTGCAGGCCGAGCTCGTCGCGATGGCAACCGATGTCGCCGAGGTGCTCGGCGGGGCGATCGCCCTCTACCTGCTGTTCGATCTGCCGCTTCTCGTCGGCGGCCTGATCACGGGTACCGTCTCGATGTTCCTCCTCCTTCTGCACAGCCGACGCGGATCCCGCTCGTTCGAGGCCGTGATCATCGGACTCGTCGCGATCATCGCGATCGGGTTCTGTGCGGGCATCTTCTTCGCACCGCTCGATCCGGCTGCCGCGGCGGCCGGACTCGTGCCGCGCTTCGCCGACTCGGGATCGGTGCTGCTCGCGGCCTCCATCATGGGCGCCACGGTCATGCCGCACGCGATCTACGCGCACTCTGCGCTGACGCGTGACCGGTTCGGCAAGGTGGAGGAGGGGAGCGAGCGCCGGCGCGTGCTCCGCGCCACCCGCATCGACGTGACGATCGCGCTCGCGATCGCCGGGACGGTCAACGTCGTCATCCTGCTCCTGGCGGCCGCCACGCTGCAGGGCGTCGAGGGGACCAACACCCTCGAGGGCGCGCACGCCGCGATCGGAGCGGCCCTCGGACCGGTCGTCGCGACGTTGTTCGCGGTGGGCTTGCTGGCATCCGGGCTCGCCTCGACGTCGGTCGGCGCCTACGCCGGCGCGGAGATCATGCAGGGGCTGCTGCACGTTCGCATCCCGCTGCTCGTGCGACGGATCATCACGCTGATCCCGGCCCTCATCATCCTGGTCATCGGGTTCGACCCGACCCTGGCGCTCGTGCTGAGTCAGGTCGTGCTGAGCTTCGGCATCCCGTTCGCGCTGATCCCGCTGGTGAGGCTGACGTCGCTGAAGTCGCTGCTCGGAGAATCGGCGAACCGCTGGTGGACGACCGTGCTCGCCGCCATCGCCGCCGTGCTGTTGATCGCGCTGAACGCGACGCTGCTCGTGCTGGTGCTGACGGGCAGCTGAGCGCTGCCGAGCAGCGCCAAGAATCGCCCCGGACATTAAGACGGCACGTCGCTCGGAATCAGGGACGAGCGGACGTGCCGTCTGACGCCGCAAACAACATCAGCGCCGGGCGGTAACCAACCGCCACCGGAGAGCTTAGGAAGCCCCTACCGGTTCGCGGTAGTAGACGGGACTGTCTATTTGACCCCCATTTGTTGGGGTGCCTAGCAAACTCCCGAGGACGCGGTCCGGGGGTCAGCCCCCAGGGAGCCCGCGCATCCACCCGGTACGCTCGACCAGTGATGCATAGCCTTCCCGCCCTCGCCAGCGGACTGATCCCTTGGCTCGACCCGCACGCGATCATCGTCGCGGCAGGCCCCTGGGCACTGCTGGTGGTCTGCCTCATCGTCTTCAGCGAGACCGGCCTGCTGGTCGGGTTCATCCTGCCGGGCGACACTCTGCTGATCATCACCGGGCTGCTCGCCTTCACCGGGACCATGACGGAGGAAGGCACCGGCATCCAGATCTCCATCTGGATCGTGTGCCTCTCCATATCGATAGCCGCGTTCGCCGGCGGTGAAGTCGGCTACCTCATCGGGCACAAGGCGGGGCCGCGCATCTTCGAGCGCCGCGAGAGCGGGCTGTTCTCCAAGGACAACGTCATCCGCACCAACAAGTTCTTCGACCGCTTCGGGCCGTTCGCCATCATCGCGGCGCGGTTCGTGCCGATCGTGCGAACCTTCGCCCCGGTCGCCGCCGGCGTCGGCCACATGAACTACCGGCGTTACTCGCTCTACAACGCGGTCGGTGCGATCATCTGGGGAACCGGCCTGACGTTCGCAGGCTTCCTGCTGGGCTACATCCCGCCGCTCGCCGACTTCGTCATCGAGTACATCGACGTGATCCTGCTGATCGCGGTCGCGTGCGCCGTCATCCCGACCGCGTACCACGCCATCCGCCAGACCCTGAAGGCGCGCAAGGCGAACCGCGAGGGCACGGTGCCGCTCACCGACTCCGAGGCGATCGCCGACATCTTCGAGACGGATAAGAAGATCTAGCCGCCGTGCAGGGTGTTGGCGACCCCTAGCGGATCAGGAAATCGAGGGATCGCCAACACATCATGCCGGGCGGGAACCAACCGCCGTTCCGCAGAATGTAGGCCGCGGAGAGAGCGTTCGTCAGCCCCCCGTTGTGGAGGGACCGCCCGCTCCGCCAGCACGGAGGCCGCGCGACGTCCGCTTGATGAGAACAATCTCACTTTTCGCGCCGCGGACTCGTCACAGCCTCGCACCGGCGACCTCGGTGGTGCGGAAGGTGGGACTCGAACCCACACGCCTCTCGGCACAGGATCCTAAATCCTGCGTGTCTACCATTCCACCACTCCCGCGAGCGATGTCAGTCTGACAGGAACGCGCCGATCCGGTCGAGAACCGCGTCGTCGCGCAACGGGCGATTGTGCCCGAGACCGTGCGTGATGACGAGCTCGGTGGATGCCGGATGGGCCGCGACGAGGGCGTGCGCCTGGGCGAGTTCGATGGTCGAGTCCGCATCGTCGTGGATCACGAGCCACGGCACCTCGGTCGGCAGCGCCGCCGTCGCGGAGTAGCTGCTCCAGATGTCGTCGGCGACGCCGCGGAACAGCCGGTTCTCGGTCCGCCGCCGGATCGCCATCACGCTCGAATGCTTCAATCCCAGCGTGCTGGCGAAGCGCTTGAGCAGATACTCGAAGTCGGCCGCGCCGTTGATCGTGACCAGCTTGCCGACCCGGATGCCGCTGCGGATCGCCTGCGCCGCCCCCGGCGTGCCGAAGGAGTGGGCCACGATCGCCTCGAAGCCGTCGTGTGCGCGCCCCAGCTCGGAGGTGATCGCCGCGTAGTCGCGCACGTCCGTCTGCCTGCCGCTCGAGAGACCGTGGGCGGGGGCGTCGAAGGCGATGATCGTGCGCCCGGTCGCGCGCAGTTCTCGCACGAGAGGCGCGAACGCCGCGGCCCGGCTCTGCCAGCCGTGAACCAGAAGGATGGCGCGCGGCCCGGTGCCCCAGCGATAGAGGGCGATCTTCTTCCCCCGCACGGTGATCGTGGAACGCACCGCGTCATCCATCACGG
>Ga0190272_10001434_pt1 | contig 11478 bp, 5 predicted proteins | sample Popmic504T_FD_133746 | JGI IMG/M metagenome (GOLD analysis project Ga0190272, IMG submission 133746) | Populus adjacent soil microbial communities from riparian zone of Shoshone River, Wyoming, USA - 504 T | ecosystem: Environmental > Terrestrial > Soil > Riparian zone | place: USA: Wyoming...
ACGAGGATCAGGCGTTCGGTGTCTACACGGGGGCGATCAACGATTCTGACCACCCTGAGAACAACCAGAGCGCGCTGCCCGAGGGTCGCAACATCTACACGCTGCAGGCCATGGACGTCCTGCAGCACATGGGCACGCGCGACTTCGAGATCAAGATCGACCGTGGCGGCCCGAACCTGACGCTTTCCGGCCCCATGTATGAGGCCAAGGAGGTCACTCCAGCACCTCAAGGCGGGCAACCTATGCTCGTCCCAGGAAACAGCTACCCGCTGACGATAAACGCGTCCGACGGCCCGGTAGGGTCGGGGCCTTCAGGAGATCGCTCCGGGGTCGAGAAGATCGAGGTCAGGATCGACGGCGACACGGTCATCACCGACAAGGTCGAGTGCCCTGCGGGTAACTGCTCACGTAGCTACACGACTCCCGGATATCCCATCAACGGGTTCGCTGGCCGACGGAAGGTCAGGGTGATCGTTACCGATGGCGCGGGCAACACGAAGTCCGAGTCGTTCGTAGTCAATGCGCCACGCAGGGGCGAGATGGTCTTGCCCGTTGACGGCGAGACGACTTCCAGTCGTGTTGCGCTGCTCGCCGAGGCCCAGCAAGACGGCTTTACCGGCGTGACCTTCCAGTACCGGACGATGCCTGCGGCCACCGCCGTCGCAGGTACTCTGCCCGGGGCGTGGACGACGGTCAGCTCGGCCGGAACGATGCTCACCGACGACCGCGGCGTCGACGTCACAAGCGATAGCCAGGCGCTCGACCAACCCAACCGTCGCACCAAGAAGCTGATCTGGGACGTCAGGACCGCTATGGGACTGCTGACCCCGAAGCCGACTCAGATCCAGATCAGGGCGGTGTTCGCCGGCAGCGGGGGCAACTACAACTCCAAGGCCGTCACCATTGACCTGGACGAGAAGGGGATCTCCGCAGGCAATGCCGTTGAGCCGGTAGGTCCGGGCTCGGTAGACCTCCTGACAGGCAATTTCGCTTACACCGGTACCGATGCCAAGCTGTCCGGCTTCGGTCAGGGGCTGACCCTGACTCGCACCTTCAACAATCGTCCCTACACGACTGCAGACCACCTCGGGCCGCTTGGGGTCGGGTGGGTGATGAGCGCGCCGGTTGAGGGCGTGTCCGACTACAGCTCCCTGGAAGAGCTGGCATATCCCGGCATGGAGGGCTGGGTCGACGTTTACGACACCACCGGGACACGGATCAGATTCGAGCGCCTCGGGAACGGCGAGCTTACACCCGAGTCTGGCTTTGAGGGTCTCAAACTGGCCAAGAACCCGTCGACTGGCGACTACACAATCACCGACCTCGACAACGCCATCACCACGTTCACGAAGTTCCCAAAAATCGACGGCTACATGCCCTCCAAGGTCCAGGAGGCAGGTGCGCAGAACGTCTCTGAGTACATGTACAAGACCTATGGCGGCTACCCGGCGAGAACGCACTTGAGTCGCATAATCGCGCCAGCTGCGCCATCGCTGAACTGCAAGGTCGAAGACCTCGCCCAGCTGCCAAAGGGCTGCAAGGTGCTCCAGCTCAACTACGAGCGGATCAACCTGGCCAGCCTCGGCGCGCCGTACCGCCTCACGTCGATCGACCACCGCGCTTGGGACCCAGTCACGGCGGCCATGAAGACCGACCGGGTAGCCCAGTTCACCTACTATGACATCAGCTGTCAGTGCAACGCCGGCTTCGGTCGGCTCAAAGAGGCCTGGGACCCTCGGATCAGTCCAGCGCTCAAGGAGACGTATACCTACGACAACGCCAGTGGGCGACTCGTGACGATCGCTCCGGCCGGCGAGGCCCCGTGGTCCATCGGCTATTTCGGCGACACAGATGCAAACGCCGGCAAGGTGAGCTCGATCTCTCGCACGGCCGACGGCTCAGGGCTCGAGTCGTGGCGCATGGCATGGAACGTCCCGCTCTCCACGGCCGCAGGCGGCCCCTACAACATGACCCCCACCGCGCTCGACGCGTGGGGACAGAGCGACCGCCCCACTGACGCGACGGCGATTATCCCCCCGGACGAGCCTGGCAGTGGCCTTAGCCGAGCTAGAGTCCGCTACCTAAACCAAGACGGGCGGGTCGTGAACACGGTCAGGCCAGGCGGAGGCATTGACACGAGGGAGTACGACGCCAAGGGCAACGTGATCCGCGAGCTCACCGCAGCAAATCGGGCTAAGGCACTGTCGGTGCAAGGCGACACGGCTACTGCGGCTGGACTGCTCTCGACCCACACCAACAACACCTACTCTGCAGATGGCCTCCACCTCGAGGAGCAGGAGCAGCTTGGCCCCGAGCGAGAGGTACGGCTCAACTCGGGCCAACTCGTCGAGGCCCGGGCACACACCGTGACTACCTACGACGAGGGCTACACCGGGCCAAGCGACGACCGGCCCCGCCTGCCCACCACCGTCCAGATCGGCGCGCAGATCGAGCCCTCGACCCCAGACGTCGACGTCCGGACAACCAAAACGTCATACAACTGGGGACTGCGCAAGGCAACTCAGACTGTCGTGGATCCAGGCAGCGGCGCGCTCAACATCACACACGCAACGACCTATGACACCAACTCCGGGCTGGAGACATCGGACCGCCAACCGAAGTCAAACGGCTCCGACGCAGGCACGACCCAAACGATCTACTACACCGCCGATGGATCGTCTCCCGACGACGCGTGCGATAACAAGATCGAGTGGTTCAACCTCCCCTGCAAGACCAAACCCGCAGCCCAGCCCGGAACGACCGATCTGCCTGACCTTCCGATCACCACCTATGCCTACGACCGCTACGGAAACGTAACGACGGCCAAGCAACGGGTTGGCGACAAGACGCGAACAACTACTACCACCTATGACTCGGCCGGACGGGCGATCGCAGAGTCTGTTACCGCAGCCGAGGCTCAAGTAGAGCCACCGCCAGGCATGATTGCCGCGTATGGCTTCAACGAGGGCAGCGGGTCCACCACAGTCGACCGGACTGGAAACGGCAACACCGGGACGATCTCGGGAGCGACGTGGACATCGACGGCAGCAGGTGATGGCCAGGGGCTGTACTTCGACGGCGTCAACGACTCCGTTGCAGTGCCGCCGTCACCGTCGCTACAGGTAGGCAGTGGCGTGACGCTGTCCGCATGGGTCCGTCCGACTGTTGGGTTTGGAATGAGACTGGTTACGGGCTTTGGAGGGACGTCGCCGATGAAGTACGGGTTGTATGCCCACAGTGGACAGGCGCCGTACCCGAGTGTCCGAATTAACGGAGCGACTCCGTGGATGCTGGACCACACACCCCTGCCCGCCAGCGCGTGGTCGCACCTTGCAATGACCTACGACGGCGCAACTCTACGGATGTTCGTCAACGGCGCTCAGGTGAGGGAGGCCGCCACACAAATGAGCCCTGCTGCCGCTGGTCCGTTGCTGATCGGCGGTAACTCTGTGCTCGCCCAGCACTTTGGGGGTCAGATTGACGAGGTCCGCGCCTACAACCGGCCGCTCTCGCCGCAGGAGATCGATGACGACATGAATATCTCTGTCGACACGCAGATGTCGCCAGGCGTAACCGGTTCGACCGGATGGCCCGTACCCACATCGACCACCACCTACAGCCCGACTACCGGGCGACCAACCACAACCATTGCGGATGGCAAGACGGTAACCACCGGCTACGACAACGTCGGACGCGTGACCAGCTATACCGATGCCGATGGAACGCAGTCAACCACGACGTGGGACAAGCTCAACCGGCCGATCACGACCAACGACGGCAAGGGCACGCAGACCACCACCTACGACGCCGCCACAGGTCTGCCGACGTCGATGAGCGATTCCCACGCCGGGACCTTCACGGCCTCGTACGACGCCGATGGGCGGATGGTGTCGAAGACCTATCCGAACGGAATGCGGGCCGACACCACCTACGACGCGGTTGGATCGCCGATCGCGCTCAAGTACACCAAGACCAGCAACTGCTCATCGAACTGCGTCTGGGTCGACGAGCAGGTCAGCGAGTCGATCCATGGTCAATGGCGCACCCACTCATGGGACCTCTCATCGCAGGAATACACCTACGACAACGCGGGACGCCTAACGAGGATCGTCGATGACGTCCAGGCTCCTGCAGCTGTCGAGGGCTGCACCATCCGCTCCTACTCGTTCGACGCGAACTCCAACCGCGCTGCTCTGAACACCAAGGCGCCAGCCGGCAACGGCGACTGCCAGCCCGGAGCCGCGGGCGCGACGAAGTCCTATAGCTACGACGACGCCGACCGCCTTACGGGCACCGGCATCACCTACGACGCTTTCGGCCGCACGACCGCCATCCCGGCCCAACACGCCGGTGGCGGCGCCCTGACCTACACCTATTACGCAAACGACCAGGTCCGGACGGTTAGCCAAGACGGAGTCTCCAAGACCTTCACGCTCGACCCCACGGGCCGCCAACGCCAGACCATCGCCGGAGGGGGAACCACCAACACCGAGACACTCCACTACCAGGACCCGTCCGACTCGCCATCGTGGATGCGGACGGCCGACGGTCAAGGAACGGAGACCTCCTGGCAGCGCAACATCCGCGGGATCGACGGCGACCTCGTCGCGGTCCGAGTCCACAACTCCCAAGGTGATACCACCGTGCTGGGCGTTCACAACCTCCACGGAGACATAGTCGGGACGGCATCCTCCGATCCCAACGCAACTCAACTCAACGCGAAGTTCGAGACCGACGAGTTCGGCAACCCCCGCCAAGGCGCAGCAAAGCGATGGGGATGGCTGGGAGCCAAGCAACGCCGCGCCGAGCTAGCTTCAGGCGTGACCCAGATGGGTGCTCGAAGCTATGTTCCATCGCTCGGGCGATTCACGAGCGTTGACCCGGTTGCTGGCGGATCAGCAAACGACTACGACTACGCCAACGCTGACCCCGTCAACGGCTTCGATCTAGACGGCCGGGCGGCTAAATCCAAGTGCTTCATAAACCCGCTGCGGCCCAAAGCCGATAGAAGAGCTCCCAATGGTCGGATGGAGGGTAAGGGCAGCAAGAGATTCTGGGTCTATGGCCGCGCGATCGTGGAGGGCTGCGAGGGACGGTCGATCCAGGTCTGTACGCAGGCCTACAGAAAGGGCGGATGGGAGGCAACCGATAGCTACTGCTCGCGGCTCGGCACGCCTCTTGAACGAGCCAAATATCCGGCGATCGACAAACGAGCCATCGATTGCGGCAAGGGGGGACGCGGCACTGCGTTCCGCACCCTTGTCCGCATCCAGAACTCGAAACTTGAAACCAAGATCGAGCTCTACGGTTTGACCTATCGCCGCAAGGGCTGTGTCTCGCCACCGTCGGCGTGAGAGCCTAGGATGCAGCAGCATTGTGCGAGAGGCGAAGAGGAGGGCAGTCAATGGCTGACATGATGAGGACGGCTCGTGTCGGAGGACGCTTGCTGATCGTTGCGGGCGGATTGCTAGCAACGTTGGTCCTAATGGCATGTGGGGATTCCTCGGGTGATGAACCCCAGACGCCCCAAGCTGACTCTGTGCCCGGTGGAGAGCTGCTTACCCGAGTGTCGGCGGTAGTAGCCAAGGATGGTGGTCCTGACGAGGTCACCTACGCGAATCTCTCAGACGCTCGGGCCCAACTCGGTGACAGCCCCCGCGAGCCGCTTTCCGGCCCCACTGCCAAGGGCAGCGAGCTGTTCTCGAGTGTCGCCATTGCCGCTGTCCCATATGCCACGTATCGGGGAGGCTTGTCCCCAAGTCCTTTGAACGAGGCCATCGACGGTGGGCGCGTTCGCACTGCAGCGTCACGTACGGGCCTCTTGGGCGACACTGCAGTTGCCGTCCTTCAAACCAGCCAGCCGTTCGCCGAGATCTCAGAGCGTCTCTCGACTCGCGGATATCGGAAAGAGGGCGATCTACTAGTCACCGACCAATCATTTAATGAGGTGTACTACCCGGTAGTTGCAGATGCCGGCAATGGAGTAGTCGTCCTAGCGGGCTCTGAGGATGCCGCTCGTACCGCCCTTGACGGTGGCGACGGCGATCTCACCGAGGCGGCCCAGCTGATCGGGCAGGTTCCAGGGGTCCTGCGAATGGCAGGTCCCGTTCCCGACGCGACCTGCGCACGCTATTGGGCTTTGGGCCAGCAGGCTGCGCCACAATCAGGGAAGTTCATGGTTGTCGTAGACGGTGACGCCGATCCGGAGCAAGTCACGATCGCGGGAAAGAAGCAGGGCGGCATAGAGTTCGCGCAAGCTGAGGCTAGCGGTGATGTAGCAGCCGTTCCCTTCAGGTCTGCCGCCAAGATCGATCTGGTGTCTCAGGCTATTGACCCCGCCAGTTCCTATCGCTGCTAACGAGCCGTAACGTGCCCTCTTGTCTTTCGATGCCTGGGCTCGGGGCCGCTTCCTAAGGGCGTGCAGTGCATCGAGGACAATCGTGATCGAACCGTACGGACCCTCGGAGGGGCAATGTATGAGGAGGTACTGCCTCCAGAGCGGTACCTAACGACCTTCGTTCGAACGCCTAGGTTGTTGCGCAAGCCCGTCCGGCAGAAGGATTTGGAGGAAGTCCGCGCTCAGATCCGAGACGACGCCACAGCGCAAGGTTTCGCCAAGCTGGAGGGGCCCGTCGCGGTTGCCATGAACGTGTACCCCCCGGAGCTAGGTCAGCAGCCAGAGCTGCCGAAGGTGATTAAGGCCTATCTCGACGCCTTAGAGGGCATTGCGTATGACGATGATCGGCAGGTCGAGTTCTTAGAGGTTCGGCAGAGTTCGATTCGGCACCCGATGATGGACGGCTACACGCCTGAGCCCGTCGAATCGGACGATGCCTCGATCTTCATCGAGGTCGAGCCTGTCGAGGACTACACCGAGCGTTACGACCGCGCCGTGCGGGTCGCCCTGTTCTCGCGCGAGGCCCCGTGGTGGCCAGACTGGTCCGTTCGCGATGAGAACAAGTTGATCTCCCGGCGACGCGAGCTAGAGAGCACGCCTGAATTGGACCGTGAGCCGCTGCAGGCGGTCGTTCGCAATTATGAGGAGCGGCGTCTCACGGACGGGATTCTGACCGACATCGACCGCCCCGGAGCCTTTCCTAAAGCCTCACGAGCTGTCCATCGGATTCTTCCGCTTCAGCGCTTCCATCGGATGGTGCGTCGGCGTGGCGGCGCTGCCTTCTGGATTTCGTTGCCTGGCGGCCAGAAAGGCAGCAGCGGGTCCTGGAAGCAGGAGCTACAAGAAGCGATGGACGAGTTCAAGGCGCGGGAGGTAGGACTTCCATTACGAGGATTCGTAGCTCTTGATATTGCTGTGCGTGGCGCCTCCCTTGAGGGTAAGGATCTCGACAATCTGGCCCACGGGATCCTTGTGCGGTTTGAGGAGACGCTGTGCGTACGCCGCGGAACAGTCAGTTGCTATCGCGTCTATACGGCGCTCGGCGAGCCCGACGGTGTCCAAGTCCGAGTGCTCAGTGCAACACGGTTGCTCGGACTCAACATCATTCTGAGCAACTTGCGTGGCAAGCCCCCCTTGGAGGAGCGTGTAAAGAGGTGGGGAGAGGACATGCAAGACCGCCTCAATGCGCTGGCCGAGGAGCGCGGGTTCGGCTAGACCGGGCCGTCGTTCAGGAGCCGTTAGCGCCGGCTTGGCGTTCGGCAAGTTCAGCCTCGATCCGCTTCTCGGCGGCGATCAGCCGCGTGCCAACATCTAGGAAGTCGGCAGTGTCGATGTGCGGATGGACGGTGAGCAACGCAGCGAGGACACGGGCTAGCTGTCGTGCGACAAGCCAAAGCCAGATGCTGTCCCAGAAGGCCTCCCGTCGAGGCCCGACGGAATGCACTAGGCGGCGGCCGTCGAACGTGGCCGACAGGTGGGCGTAGACTCCGAACGTGGCATGGGCTTGGCCCGACATGAGCTTCCATAAGGGATCGTTCTCCTGCTGTCCGAATGCTGTTCGTGACTTGTCCGCGTTGCCGCGACCACGAAGCCAGTTGTCGGCGTACTGACCGGAGGGGTCGTCGGCCACACGCTGCGCATGGCCTGCCGCCTCGAAAAGGCGTCGAACCCCCGCCAGCCCCTCGGCTGCGTAGCCGGCCCGAATGACCAGGGCGGTTGAGCGAGAGGCACGCAACGCCATCGCCGCGAGCGTGAGGGCAGCCGTGTACCGCTCTGACGTTCCCGGCGGAGCATCAGCGGGCAACCCATCCCATGCGGATGCAGCCATCAGCGGGGGGAGGCAACATCCGTAATCGCGTCGAGAAGGTCGGAGGTCCATAGCTCATCCGTTGCAGTGGCGAGCAGCCGAGTCTCATCCCCGTTGTAGCGTTCGTGCATCTGCTCGTGTTGGTCGGTCAAGTGGAAGGCTCCCTTGGCGAGGGCCAGCAAGACCGCAACGATCTAGTGCGACGCGCCGGAGGGGCCGACTCTAGGGGCGGGCATGGACGCGCCACGCGGCGGCTCACGGTCTGTGTCGGGCGTCAGTGGACAGCGACGCTTTGCCTGCCCACGTCGAGACTATGTAGCTCTCCGCCCCCTCAGCCGCTTGGCGCCTCCAGCGGCGGCTTGCCTGCATCCGCGAGCTTGGTGTTCAACGCCTCGCGATTCGCGGCTCGGCGAGCCGGCCGGACGAAGTGGAAATCGAACAACTCGTTGAGAAGGTCCAGCAGCCACTCCGCCTCTCCCGGCTCGACCTCGACCACTTCCCCCGTGTTCGTGCTCTTGATCGGGTGGGCGGCGAAGTTGCCGACCGTACGCAGAGCGTGAAGATCCTGCGCGAGGTCACCCGGGAGCGCGTCGGTCTCGATCAGCGCGTCAATCTCGCTATTGAGATTTGCCTTCCTGATCCCTGCCTTCTCACGGATGACGTGCTGAACGATCCGGCGGCTGAGCGCCGCGCTGGCCTTCGGACTGTCCGCGAGCACGAGCACGGCTTCGCGATAGTCCCGTGCGTACTCCTCGGGCACCTCGGCTGGAATCGTTGGCGGCTTCCGAGCCGGAAAGATGACCACCTTCTTCACGTTGACCTCAGCCCCCGTGCTGAAAACCCAATAGCGAAGGCGAACGATGTACCCCTGACAGTTTGGGCAAACCGTCGTCTCAATCTGAAGGCGCTCCGTGCTGCTGGCACGGTGACTCTCAAGATCGGTCCACGAGTCATGGAAGGCAACGTCACAGTGCGGGCAGAGCATCGACAGCAGGCTAGCTCGGGCACCGGCCGGCGCGACCACCACAGCAATGGGACTCGTCACCCGCTAGGCGACGAGCACAGTCAGCTCGGCACTAGAATGAAAAAGAACGTGCTTTGAGAGATGTTCAAGTAGAGGGCCTTCCGTCCCTGGCTCTGCATCTCTTCCCGAATCTGCTGGGCTACGGCATCCACCTCGTCCTGAGATAGCTCCAAGAGCTTCTGCTCCTCGCGGAGATGCGTCACGAGTTGCTGGCGAGACCGAATCTCCTCCTCCAGCTCGGCGACGACATGCCCGGCGCGAGACAGCGCGGGTCAACTCGGAGACGCGATCCTCGAAGGTGCGCTCGCGCTCTTGTCGAGTCTCTCTCCATTGCTCCAGGCTCGCGGCAATCGCACCAACCGCACTGCCGAACGCCAGGATTCCTACGGGGTCCATGGGTGTGAAACCGAACCCGCGTCCCGGCGGGGGCAACCTTCTTGGTGGGGTCGGACGCCCCTTGGAGGGCGGATTTTGATGGCTGCGAACTCTGGCCTGATCCGGTGCCGCATCATGTACCTGGGCGTGTATCGAGCGACCCCAGAACGACGAAACCCCGCTCGGAAGCGGGGTTCGCGTAGTACCGCCACGGGGATTCGAACCCCGGTCTCCGCCGTGAGAGGGCGGTATCCTAGTCCCCTAGACGATGGCGGCTCGGAGGGTGCTGCGGCCGGTCATTGTACAAGGCTGCCGATGTGCCGTCGTGCGGTTGGCGGCGATGGATCGCCGCGCGGGACGCCGTGGCGCCCCGCGCGACTCCCCGTTCGTTACGGCTGGACGGCGATCGCGTCGACCTCGACCGGCGCCTTGCCGAGCGACGTCAGGCGCAGGGTGTGGTCGCCGGCGTCGAGCTTCGCGGTGCTCACCAGCTGCTTGCGCAGCTTGGTGTTGCCGCGCAGGTTGACGACGCGCGACTTGCCGTCGACGGTCAGCCGCAGCTTGCCGCCGCGCGGCAGCTTGCGGGTGATCACGGTCGCCTGGGTGCCCTTGAACTTCAGCGACATCGACGCACCGCGCCGGGTGGCGCGACTGGTCGACAGCTGCCACGCGCCCTGACGCCCCAGCACCTTCCAACCGCGCTTCGAGAACTTCAGCCGATGGCTGAGGTTGTCGAGGGGGACGATCGTGGTGGCGGTCGCCGTGCCGACGTTGTTGGCACGGTCCCAGGCGCGCGCGCGGAGCTCGTAGGCGACGCCCGCGACGCCGTCCAGCTTGCCCTTGGTCGTGGTTCCGTCCGGCAGCAGCGGTCGCCAGGCCGAATCCGGCTCGCCGACGTGGCGCAGCTCGACGCGGTAGCGCTTGACGCCGCTGCCCGTGCCGTCGTCGCCCTGCCAGCTGACCGGGATTCCGCGGCCGAAGCGGGTCAGGTCGCTGGCGAACTTGGGCACGTCGATGCGCGTCGCTGGGCTGGTCTTATCGCCGTAGGTACACGCCTCGGCGGGCGGAGGGTCGACGCAGACGCGGGCCGAGCGCGAGCGCACGCGGTCGGCCTTGTCGGCCTTCAGCGCATAGATGCCAGGTTCTGCGAACGTCAGCGACGCGTTGCCGTCGGCGTCGGTCGTCCCTGAGCCGATGGTAACCCCGGCGACCCCAGCGCCGGTGGCGATGTCCGTTGCTCGAGCGACGATCGGGACGTTCGGCCGCGTGCTTTCGGGGGCAGCCAGCTTGAGCCCGCCGACCTTGTTGAAGGCGTCGTAACTCCAGAGAACCTCGTCACCGGCCTTGACCAGCGCTTGACACCCGCCCGTAGGAGCAGCGATCCCGTTGACGAACACACTCCAGTACTCGCCGCCCGGGAATGCCGCTTCGATTTGCGTCTCCCCGGCGATCCGGGTGATGAAGTAGTCCAGGTAGTCCGGGCCAGACCATGTGCCGTCCCAGGTGAACCCGCCCTTGATCGCGGCGTCGTCGAGCGCGGAGGTTGCGTTGGCGACCGGGACTGGGCTGGCGCCCATGTTGGTGCCGTCGCAGACATGTGTTCCTCCCGCGGCGGTGGTGACGGTCTTCCCGTCGGTCGTCACGGGTCCGTCGAAGATCGTCGAGGTCTTCCCCTCGATTCGCACGTCAACGGCGGTCGGGGCCGCGGAGACCGCGGCCGGGAGGGTGAGCGCGAGCAGGCTCGCGAGCAGTAGAGAACGTCTGATGGTCATGAAGAGCCACCCCTTTCCCGAGGGCTTGGGCTTTGGGGCCGGAGGTAGGTCTCCTGGCTTCCGGGATCGAGCTCTTGCGCCTTCCCGAACGGCCGACGGCCGT